>ERZ1292637.59-Hain-H14-01um-R3-59-length-65241-cov-10_pt1 | contig 65241 bp, 87 predicted proteins | sample MGYA00564405_ERZ1292637 | MGnify/ENA primary metagenome ERZ1292637 (study PRJEB36523, sample SAMEA6512645) | groundwater metagenome | collected 2019-01-09 | study: AquaDiva: Metagenomics assemblies of 32 groundwater samples | reverse complement strand
TGTGGGTCGACCCCATCATCAGCCTGCATCACCACGGTCGCAAGACCTACTCGGGCTGCTTGGGGCAGTGGCTTCTTGACCGCAGCCTTGCCCCCAGCGCGTCTCTGCCGGGAACAAGGAGCCCTGCGACCGCAGCCAAGGAAGCTGTCGCTGCGTTGGCTCTCGCGCTAAACGGCGCGCAAGAGGGGGGCCAGGTTCCAGGGGTCAGGGGTCAAGCACTTTGAAACCTGAAACCTATTCCCTGAAACCTTCTTCTACGAAGCACCTCTTCATCGCCGTGCCGACCTACGATGGCCGCATGGACAAGGCCACGCTTGATTGCCTCAATGCGGCGATGGCCGAAGCCAAGGCTAAGGGCTGGGAGGCGACGTTCCTGCGCTGGGCCGGCGATGGCCTGATCGCCAATGCCCGCAACGGCATTGTTGCAAGGTTCCTCGCCAGCAAGGCCACCGACCTAGTGTTCGTCGATTCCGATATCGCCTGGGACGATGGCGCGCTGATCCGTCTCGTCGAGCACGAGGTCGACTTCGTGGTCGGGGTCTATCGTTACAAGAAGGAGCCCGAGTCCTATCCGCTCGTCATGCTCGACGATGGGGTCGACCCCAGAGACAAGACCGCAGGGCTGCTGCGCATCGCGCTGGCGCCGGCCGGCTTCATGCGCCTTTCCCGCAGCTGCTTGGAGCGCATGGTGCGCTTCTACGCCGACCGGGTTTATCAGCACACGCGCGCCGGCAAGGCCTGGTGCCTATTCGATTGCGGTCTCAGAGGCGAGTTCTACTGGGGCGAGGACTACACCTTCTGCCAGCGCTGGCGCGACATCGGCGGGGCGATCTGGGCCGATCCCTATCTGACCCTGCATCACTGGGGCTTCGTCGACACCAACAAGGTCGATCTCGGCCGCAGGGCCTACTCGGGCTGCTTGGCCGAATGGTTCAAGACCAAGCCGACGGTGAAAATCGAGTGTAGCGAGGCGGCATGAACCAATTCCCATCCTGGACCATGTCTGCCGAGGACAATGCCAGCTTCAACGCCAGCGTGTTTCGTGATCTCAATCAACTTGTCGATAAATGGTTCGATACAATCGGAGCGCTGGCGCCAGAAGAGACGCAAAGGGATCTGATCGTTGCGGCGTCGTGCATCTGCTACGCCACTGTTTTGTTGATGCATAACAGGCCCGCCATCAGACACGACCCAGAGGGCGCGAGAGACGCCTTTCTGCGCATGTGCGCGGGCAACTATGATCTGGTGGCCGAGAAGGCCGATCAGCTTGGGCCGTTGAACTGATGAAGCTTTCCATCATGTACCGCACGATCGTCACGACCTTGGATAGGGCGGTGAATGTCCAGTGGTCGTTGAGCCTGGAGAAGGCGGAGTGGTGGATCGAATACTACCGCAAAAGGTGGTCGCTTACCTTGGGAACCTACCAGATCGACAGACTGACTTGGCGAGGCTGGGTGAACGTTAAGAAGGGCAAGCGGTGATGGCCCTATCGATCATCCTGGCCACCCGCGGCCGTCCGCAGCTGCTGATCCCAACGATCGAGCGCACGCTCGCCAGCATGGCGTTGGCCTCGACCAAGCTGGTAATCGCGGTCGATCACGACGATCAGGCCACCATCGACGCGTTGTCACAGCAGGGTGTTCTGGCAGGCCATGCCGATCCCCGCCTCATCGCCTCGGTCATGCCGCGCGAGGACACGCTGGGCGAGAAGTACAACAACCGCCTGCCCGTCGCGCCGGCCGACGTCTACCTCGTCATGGTGGACTACGCGCCGATGGTGACGCCTGGCTTCGACCAATTGATCCTGGATGCTGCCGCGAGCTTTCCCGATAAGATCGGGGTGGTCTACGGCAACCGCATGGCCAATCTCTCGTTTCCCGAGATCAACGCCGTCACGCATCGCCTGGTCGAGTTGATGGGCGGCATCTATCCGCCTTACTTCCCCTACTGGTATGTCGACCATTGGCTCGACGACATCAGCCGGATGATTGGGCGGATTGCCGTTGCCGAGGTCTGGCATGACGGCTCGAAGCGACCCGGCACCCAGGAACTGCGCGAGCCGGCATTCTGGGCTTCGCTCTACGACGATCTCGCTCCTCTGCGACGCCAGCAGGCGCAAGCCATCCTCGATGCACCCGACTTCGCCGACGAGCCCTGGCGCAAGGCCGCCCTGAAGGGCGGATGGGTCCTGGTCGAGAAGCGCGCCAAGATCATCAACGACCACGTGCGCGCCACGGTCAGGGGCGCTGATCTACCGCACGATGCGCGCTACCAACGGGCCAAGACCCGAGCAGCTGAGATGTTGCGAAGTTTGGGCAATCGGCAATCGGCAGTCGGCAATAGCGTTGCGACTGCCGGCGCGGCATCTTTAGCCGCCCAGCTCGACACCCCTTGGGGTCAACAGAACCCCGAGGAGATGGCTTGGCTGCTGGAGCTGATCCGGGACGCCCGATCGGTGCTGGAGATCGGCTCCTGCTTCGGGCGCTCGCTTGAGCACATGGCCCAAGTCTTGAGACCCGGCGCCGTGATCCGCTCCATCGATCTCGGCCGATCTGAGGAATGGTTGCCTGGGGTCGACACCACGATCTCGCTACGGCGGGTGATCGCTGATCTCAAGGCCAGAGGCTTCGATGCCGACCTCATGATCGGCGACAGCAAGACGCCCGAGGCGCACGCCTGGGCCAAGGCCTCGGGTCCCCCCGTTCAAGCCGGGGGCAGGCTCTATGACGTCGTCTTCATCGATGGCGACCATGGCTACAACGGCGTACTGGCCGACTGGCTGATGTACGGGCCGATGGCCCGGGTGGTCGCCTTCCATGATATCGCTCACCCCGAGCACGGCGTCTCCAAGGTGTGGGCCGAGATCAAGGCTCAAGGCTTCCATGTCGAGCAGAAGATCGCCTCGGGGATGGGGATCGGGGTGGTGATCATGCCTGAGAAGGCGGCGATGGTTCAGGCGGCGGAGTAGCGGTCAGCCGCACACGCCTTGGCGTGCTGGTCGTCTTTCGACACGTCCCCGCTCCTCTGTTCCTGTGAGCACTTACCACGACACTGACACCCGTGGGACGCTTCACGCTTGCGCGATCAATTCGTTGCCCACTGAAGCACGCCGTAGGGCGCTCAAGTCAGTGCCGCGATAAATGCTCCTTTGTTCTGCGCATTCTACCACATCCACATCCCTGACCAATCAGGACTCCACAGAAAAAAAGATGTCAAACCCACGCTCTCGTCGGGCAGCGCCCCGCTTTTCTTCTGGCCATGCCATCCACGCCAAGCAGCACGGCTTCACCGGCAAGACCGTCTCCTACGACACGCGCGGTGTCGAGGGCGTAGACCCGTTCGTGGCCGCCGATCTCACGCTCACCACCCAGATCGCCGCCGTGCTTGAACGCCACTACCCGGCCCACCCCTGGATGGTGGAGGTCACCCACGCTCAGGGCGTGGCCATGATCTGCCTCCCCATCCTTATGAAACGCAACCAGAAGTTCGTGCTCAAGATCGCCGGCCTGAAGTGCGACCCAGGCTTGCGGGCCGTGGTGCGCGCCGGCGGCGAAATCCTCGAGCGCTACAACGTGCCACGTCATGGGTTCTCGCTCACCTCGTTCCTCGAGGCCAGGGAGAAGGGCCCCTATGGGCGTAAGCCGAAGCCCCGGTTGCTCCTGCCGGAGTTTGCGTCGAGCGCTCGGCCTGAATCGCGCCTCGTGATCCCGGCGGCATAAGGACCATATGGCCACCTCATCCCGCTTTGACCCCCAGGCGCCAGACCGTTCGTCGGTCGCCAGCGACCGCCAGTCGCCGCCATCATCCATGGCTGCCGAGGCTGGCGAGCCGGAAGGCGTCAATCTGCTCGCCATCATGGGCCGCGCCGAGCAGCTCTCCAAAGACTACCAGAGCCGGACCATCGAGAAGCCGCTCAACCGCGCCTACAAAGCCTGGCAGAACCAGCACGCCGAGGGCTCGAAGTATCTGGGTACGGCATGGCGCGGTCGCTCGCGGCTGTTTGTGCCCAAGACCCGTTCGGCCGTGCGAAAGAACCTCGCCACTGCGGCCGCCGCCCTGTTCTCCACCGAGGACGTGGTGAATGTCACGGCCGACTACGAGGATGACGACAAGGCGCGGGCAACAGCTGCGGTCATGAAGGCTGACCTCGATTATCGCCTGACGCGCTCGTCCACCAAGTCGGGCATCCCCTGGTATCAGATCGCCATGGGCGGCTGTCTCGATGGTCAGCTCACCGGCGTCACTCTCTCCAAGCAGTTCTGGGACTACGAGGAGGTGCCGACCGGCGAGTTCGAGGAGGCGTTGGTGCCGCTCTCGGACGAAGAGACGGGAGAAGACATCCTTGATCCCGAGACCGGCGAACCTGTGATGGTGCCGGGTGAGGTGCCGAAAATGCGCGTGGTGCGCGATCGGCCAATGATCGAGCTCCACCCCATCGAGAACGCTGGCCTCGATCCGGCCGCACCCTGGTATGCGCCAGCCCAGCTCGGCCGCTGGTTCTATATGGACTACCCCATGGGGCTCAGCGATGTGAAGGCGATGCTGGCCTCGGCCGGCAAGAACGGCAGCGACAAGGGCTGGCTGCCCAACGTGTCGGATGACCTGCTCTCCAAGGGGCGCATCCAGGACGATCGCTCCGGCTCCCGCCGTACCCGCGAAGGCGGGTCGGATCGCTACGAGGATGCCAAGGCCCCGGGCGACCTGGACATCGTCTGGATCCGCGAGAACTTCGTGCGCATCGCCGGCGTTGACTGGCACTTCTGGTCCGTCGGCCGCTTCGGCTACATCTCCAAGGTGCGCCCAGTCTGGGAAGGCTATCCGGAGTACGACGGCGAGCGTCCTTACCATATGGGGGTGTCGCAGCTCGACACGCACCGCGTCTTCCCAATGAGCCCAGTCGAGTCCTGGCAGCCGCTGCAACTCGAATTGAACGACATCACCAACCTGCGGCAGGACACGCTCAAGCGTGCGATCGCGCCCTTGGCCGTGGTCAAACGCGGCAAGAACGTCGATATGACCGCGCTGAGCCGCCGCGGCCAGCCCGAGGCGACGCTGCTGGTCGACGATCCGGCCCAAGACGTGGTGTTCACGGCCACCCCTGGTCCCACCGGTGCCGCCTACACTGAGACTTCCGTCAACAACGCCATGTTCGACGAGTTGGCGGGGGTTTTCTCGACCTCTTCGGTGCAGTCCAACCGCCAGCTCAACGAAACCGTCGGCGGCATGAAGTTGATGACGGGCGCCGCCAACGCCGTCTCTGAGTTCGACCTGAGGATGTGGGTCGAGACCTGGGTCGAGCCCGTCCTGCGCCAGCAGATGCATCTAATACGCTATTGGGAGAGCGATGCGCGTTTGATCGCCATCGCCGGCCAGAAGGCCCGCGTGTGGAAAGAGTTCGGCTACATGCCGGACCTGAACGATTTCGAGAGCACCGAGGTCACCCTTCGGGTGAACGCCGGCATCGGCGCGCTCGACCCGATGCAGAAGCTCTCCAAGCTGAGACTGGCCGGCGAGATGCTGATGCCGATGTTCCCGCAGATGGAAGCCCAGGGCATCAAGCCCAAGATCGAGGTGTGGATCGAAGAGGTGATGGGCCAGGCCGGGTTCAAGGACGGACGGCGCTTCTTCGAGTTCGGCGAGCCAGCCGAGCAGCAGCCTCCCCCTGAGATGATGCAGGCCATGGAGGAACTCAAGCTCGAGCGTGAGAAGATGCAGGCGCAGGCTGGCCTCGAGCGCGAGAAGATGCAGATGAGCCTCAAAGAAGTGATGCTGGAGCTGCGGTCACAAGAAATCAGGGATCGCGAGGACAACCAGACTGCCTTGGAAATCGAGAACAAGCGCGGCAAGCGCGAAGTGCTCAAGCAGGTGGTCGGCACGCTGGCCAGCCGGGAGAGCCGGGCGCACGATGTCCAAGCCACCCGCGAAGGCCGGATGGCCGATATGCATACCTCGCAGATGGACCGCATGGCCAACCGACAGGATACCCGTGAGGCACGCGATGCTGATGCGGCCGCAGCCCGGCGTCAGCGCGTGCATGAGATCCTCGCCGGCTCAATGAAATCAGGTTCTAGGGGTCAGGGGTCAGGGGTCAGAAGCCCCTCATTTCCCTGAAACCTAGCCCCTGAAACCTGGAACCTATCTCGATGACCCGCTCCACCACCTGGCGCGACCTCGTGGTCCGTGCCGACCCCGACCATACCCGCAATTCCCGGATGGTGATTGAGTACGAGTTTTCGGCCCCGGGTCGCGGCTTCGGCGGCGATGACCGCACGCACGAGGGCGGCCAGCGCATCTTCAAGGGCGACTACCAGACCCGCGGCCCCTACACGGCCGAGACGGTGGCGTCCGCCGGGATCACCTGGAACGGCATCCCCGTGAATTGGGACGACGACGAAGTCACATGGAACGACTGAGGGCTCGGCGCCATGGCGCATGAGATGAATGATGACACGCTGGATACTGCAGCGCTGTCGGCAAACGCGAGAATATGGGGGGCGGCAAGTGCTGGCGCCTCAGAGCCCAAGACGTTTAGCCGCGAGGCGTTCCTAAACTACCTCATTGCCGCCCTCGCCACGGTGGCGTCTTCGGGCAGCGCCAGCGATCTGAGTTCCGGCACCCTTCCTCTCGGCCGGCTGCACGGGCGCATCGCCGACTTTGCCGAGATTGGCACCTACGCTCTGGGTGATCTCTTCTATTTCAACGGCACCGACATTGTAAAGCTTGCCGTTGGGTCGGAGAACCAAGAGCTGCGAGTGACGAGTGGGGTTCCAGCGTGGGCCACCATCCCGTCTCTGGCCTCGGATCGAGGGTTGCGGGTTGTCACAGCAGCTGGCGCTGTGAATATGCTGGCGGGCGATGAAATCGTGGTTGTCAACAAAACCATTGGCGCGGCAACGGTCGTCAATCTGTCGTCTTCTCCGGTAGTGGGACGTGTCTACACCGTCAAGGACGGCAAGGGCGATGCCGCCACCAACAACATCACGCTCACGCCGGCGTCCGGCACCATCGATGGTGATGCGACCGGCGTGATGGCCGTGAACTATCTGTCGGTCGATATCATCTGGAACGGGACGCAATGGAATGCGCTGAGCGTCGGCGCGGCGGAGATCGTCGCCTGATCCTGGAGACACAAGTGATATGAATGACATCTCGGGTTCCATCACCAGCGGCGGCACGGCCCAAGCCTTGGCGGCTGCCGACCCGAACCGCTGCGGGTTCATGATCGAGAATCTGCACGCCACATCGGCGTTGTGGTTCAACGTCAACCTGACGGCAGTCGAAAATCAGCCGAGCATCAAGGTTCCCGCAGGCGCGCTGTACGAGACCCCGCCCAATCTTCCGGCCTCTGTGGTGGCGGGCACGCTCTCCATCATCGGCCCGACCACGAGCCAGACATTCACAGCCAAAACTTGGTAGGCGGGAGCTAGCCAATGCCACTCTGGAATACATCGACGGCGCTCGCCCTAGCGGGCGGCACCCTCACGGGCGCCCTGCTGTTCTCAGGGACAGGCCATGCCGGCATCGCCCTCAACAACCTCACCACCACCCAGCGCGATGCCGTCGCCTCCCCCGCATCCGGCTCGCTGATCCTCAACACCACGACAGCACGGCCAGAGTTCTACAACTCCGCAGCCTGGCATGGGGTCGGCGTGCTCGACCTCGCCAACACATGGTCGGTCGCCTCTGCCAGTGGCGCACCCGCAGCGCATTACACGGGTGCGTGGATCACTGGCCTTTCCGCAACCCTGAACAAGCCGCATTGCCTGATCGAGCCTACAGGCACAACCTCTACTGGATGGTCTACATTAGGGACGGGACTGGGAATCAATGCTGCATCCGGTTTTACGGGGCGTCTGTTTGATCTGCAAATTGTCGGAAAGTCGGGGTTTGCATTCCACGCGACTTCTGAAGTCGACATTGACGGCGTGGACGGGACCGTGCCTGATCTGCGCATTACGGGCTACGGTATCACAAGTAGCGGCGGTGGGGGCACTATCCACCTACGCGGTGCTAGGGGTGTAAAAGGCACTCCGACAGCGGCTCAGTCCGGTGATCTTATCGGTGGTATCGGTGGCAAAGGTTACACGGGCTCTATATACCCAGTCAGCAGCCCCGCCGCGATTCACTTTCTTGCCAACGCAAACTTTGGTGCAGCTGATTACGGTACGACTCTCCGATTGTTAGCCACCGCAGCTGGCGCAACATCCCGTTCCGTGGCTGCAGATTTTACTGGCGCGAAAGGCATCCTTTACCAATCAGTGCTGATGGCGGCATCCGGCGTTGAGACGGCGACAATAAATGCGAGTTCACAGCTAACGGTCAACTCAACGAGTGCAGTGGTTGCGACTGCCTCATTTGTTTCTGATGTTACCGGCGCCAGCGGTGGCGCGGGTATGGTTGGCTATTTGGACTCAGGCTCTGCTGTTGGTGATGCCTCCAGACTTGGTTACCTATTCTTTGGTGGCGCTACCGACGCATCCCACAGCGTTGTGCGCCCGGCTGGTATAGCGAGCTTTGCAACGGAAAACTGGACCGGGGCCGCGACTGGATGCGATCTGCGGTTCTACACAACTATCAATGCTGGCGCGACCCGGACACAGCGCTGGAGCATTGAGAATAACGGTCACTTATTTGCAAGCCTGGACAACGCCTACGACATCGGGGCATCAGGGGGGACGCGGCCAGCCAATATCTACGCGACGCAGAAAATCACCAGCATTGGCGCGACCCACGGCATTGGCTACGCGACTGGCGCAGGCGGGACTGTCACACAGATCACCAGCCGTTCAACTGGCGTCACCCTCAGCAAGGTCACGGGCCAAATCACAACCACGGCAGACAGCCTTGCTGGCCTGGCTCAGGTGACGTTCACGGTCACGAACACGGCCGTCGCAGCCACCGACACCATCATTCTCTCCAAGGTGTCCGGCGACGCCGACACGGAATGCTGGGTCAATGCAGTCGCTTCTGGCTCGTTCAACGTGACCTTGCGGAACAACCATGCCGTTGACGCCGATGTGACGGCTTTCGTCTTCAACTTCGCCGTCATCAAGGGAGTGACCTCATGACCACGTTTACCATCGACATCCTACGATCAAGCAAACTCGACAAGCTCAAGGCCGAAGTGGCGGCAAGAGAAGCCAAGATGGTGGGGATGAAGTGATATGCGGTTACTCGATGTAAACAAGCCTGTCCTGAAGCGGGACGGCGAGCCGCTTTGGGAAGTCCTAATCGACGCGCGCAACCGAATTTGCTTGGAGCCCATCAACGGTGAGCCGAGACAACCCAAGTTTCAGCACCAATCGTTCGCCAAAGATGACATTCCGGTCATGGTCGAACGACAGATCGGCTGGATCATCAACTTCGCGCTCGATAGGACCGACGCCTCGATCAAGCCCGAGGAAGGCCGGCTTCGCTTCAAGCTCTCGATGCGCATCGAGGATGCCATGCGGCATAAGGTGCCCCTGCTGATCGACAAGAAGGACGAGGACCGCATCGAAGCGGCCGCCGATCTGTTGGTCGAGGTCAACCACATGTTCATGCAGCGCATCTACGAGGCCGTGGAATCAGCGGGGCCGCCACTTACGGAGACGGCCAAGCCCACAGCGGTGAAAGAGGCGGCCGAGTAGGTGAGGATCATCGTCGCCCCATCCCGGCCGCTATGATGCATCTTGCCATCGGCACGCCGATGTACGGCGGCCAGTGCTCCTCCCTCTTCAGCCGATCGGCCACCGCTCTAGCACTTTCGCTGCAGAAGGACGGCAGCAAGCTCACCCCGATCTATCTCAGCAATGAGTCGCTGATTCATCGGGCCCGCAACACCATCGCCTGGCACTTCCTGCAAACGGACGCCTCACATCTGCTGTTCTGCGACGCCGATACCGGCTTCCGGGTGGAAGATGCAGCCCGCATGGTGGCGGCGGGAAAGCCCATCATCATCGGGCCCTGCCCGATGAAGCGCATCGACTGGAAGCGGGTCGCCAGAGCCGTCAAGGCGGGCGTCCCGGCCGACCAGCTGTATCGCTACACCGGCATCTTCAATATCACGCATCTGCCGGGCACTCGCAGCGTCTCAGGCGACGAACCCTTCGAGATCTTGCGCGGCGGCACCGGGTTTATGCTCATCGAGCGGCGCGTGTTCGAGGAACTAGCCTCGCACGTTTCCACCTACACCAACCGCAATCCCGGCACGGCCATGCCGGCCGGCGCCACCGTGCATCACTTCTTCCCCTCCGAGGTAGAGGACGGCGATCTGAGGTCCGAGGACTACGGGCTGTGCGATCTGTGGCGTAAGGCCGGGGGAACCATCTGGGCCGCCCCCTGGTGCGAGCTCCAGCACATGGGCGACTACGCCTTCAGCGGCGTCTATCGCGACAGCTTTGCTGTCGCAGGTTTCAGGGAATAGGGGTCAGGGGTCAGGGGCATTTTTGAAACCTGATCCCTGACACCTGAAACCTGTTTCCAAAGGAAACCAATGAATCAAGCCAACGGCGAAGATGCCAGCTTCGAGGACGAGTTCTTCGAGGCCAACCTGACGGAATTGGAGCATCGCCACTCACTCGAGCGCGCTGGGCGGATCGCCGCCGGCATCCTCATCGACCTGCAGGACCGCGGTCCCCTCTACCTCTACGTAAAGGAGCGTCGCGCGCGGGCGGATCAGTCCTTGCGTGATCTGGTCGCCGCCGACCCGCACGATGCGGTCGCAGTCGCTCTTTTGCAAAGCAAGGTCAACGAGTATCTCGACGCGTGCATTTGGATCGACAAGGCGCTGGAGACCGGCGCCCAAGCCGAAGCAGCAATTCACGAGGAATTTGGAGTCAAGAATGGCGAAGCCCAACAAGACTGATTCCGCAGCCGACGTAGTGCCGGAGCCCGACGACGATGTCGAGCCGGTAGTGCGCGAGGCGTCGGCTGACCCCGGATCAAGTCCGGGGGAGGAAGTTGCCCCAGCCACCCCGCCGAAGCCCTTCAAGGACGAGGCGCGCGATGCCATCGCCCGGCGCTACCGCGAGCTGCGTGATGCCGACGCGCCGAAGATCGAAGCTGCGGAGGCCGAGCCCCCTGAGACCGACACCGAAGTCGAGCCGCCCGAGACCGCCGAAGCGGCACCGGATGCCCCAGAAGCGGCCGGCACCAAAGATCGCAAGGAAGCGGCCAAACCCGTTTCCAAGAAGCACACGCTCATCATCGATGGCAAGCCCATCGAGATGGAGCTGGATGAGATAATTCGGACCGCCCAGAAGAACGTGGCGGCCGACAACAGATTGGAGGAGGCCAAGCGCCTTCTCCAAGAAGCGAAGGCGGAACGCAGCCGGGCGTCGGAACACCCACCGACGAATGGCAAGACTCCGTCAGGACAGCCGGACCAATCCCGGGCCCAGGCCGAGCCGGAAAACCAACCGGACGAAGCCGAGGCCGCCGAAAGGCGAAAGCATCTTGCTGAGCGGATCCAGGTCGGCGACGCGGACGAAGGTGCCGAAGTCCTCAAGGAGCTTCACCAGGACATCCGCAAGGAAGTTCTGGCGGAGATCAAGCGGGACAGGGCCCTGACGACTCAACCTGAAGAGGTGGACCGCCGGGTCGAAGCACGCTTCGCCGAACGAGAGATCAAGGCAGCGCTTGCCGACTTCTCCAAGGACTTCAAGGACGTTCTCGACGACCCCAAGCTCAAGTTGGTCGCCATCACCCAGGTGGCCGACGAGATGCGCAAGGACCTCAGGTCCATCGGTCTATCTGATGAGCACCTGGCTCCGGTCGGAGACAACGTGCAGGCCCTGGCTTCCCTGCATTGGCAGGCCCGCAACAACGGCCACAAGGTGCGCACCTATGCTCAGGTGCTGACCGATACCGGCACCGAAGTGCGGACCTGGCGCGGCGGCGGAACGCCAATCAACGGCAAGCAGCCTCTCTCTCCCAAACAGCCGACGCCGCCCGCCAAGGATGACTCCGCCAAAGTTCAGGCGCGGATCGCCCAGAAGCGTGCGGCGCCCCAGCAACCCCGGCCCGCCGGGGTGCGAGGAACGGTGCAGCCAACCACGCCACGGCCGAAGACAACGGCCGAGATCGTGGCCGAGCAGCGCCGGGCCAGGGGCTTCCCAGTCACACACTGAGAGGTTTCAGGTTCTAGGGATCAGGGGTCAAAGACTTCCTGAAACCTGCAACCTGACCCCTGAAACCTTCTTTCTCGCATCCAGACGTGCCACGACCTCAAAGGAAACTAGGTCATGTCATCGACGATGCAATGGCAAGTATCCGCCGACGGCGGATACATGTACGCGGACGAGTTGTCCGATATGCTGCGTACTCATCTTCAGCCTGCAACAAAATTCAGACAATTTTGCGAGCCGGATGAGGGTGCGCTAGAAAAGGGACTCCACCGCGGAGACAAGTACAGGTGGAATAACCACGGCAATCTCGCGACCCAAGGCCGTCGCGTTGCCGAGACACAGGTGGTGCCTGAGACCAACTTCGCCGTCAGCCAGTCCGAGCTGACCGTCATCGAGCTTGCGAATAGTGTACCGTACACGGCCAAGCTCACTGCGATGGCGAAGCACGATGTCATCAAGATCGTTACCAAGACTCTGAAGAACGATCTGCGTAAGAACTTCGACATCGAAGCCTGGACTCAGTTCAACGCCTGCAAGCTGCGTTACGCGGCGGCGACCTCCACCACGTCGGTGGTTGCAACCGAGAACGCGGCGACGGCGACTACGAATAACGTTGCTTTGGGTTCGGGTTACATTCACTAGTGGCCCCGTCCGGGCGTGAGCCTGGATTGTCAATCGTGCGAAATGCTGGAACACCGTGAAGCGCGGATAGCCACAGCGTAGCTCGGAAGGGCAAGCGCGACGGCTTGAGAATATCTGCGTATATGGCAATCAGCAGCCGAGGCGCCAGACCGGCGTCGGGTTCAACGATCATCCGCAAGGAGTAGGGGACAAGCGTTCCCGAAGCGCACGAGATCTGACAACACTGTCAGATCATGATATGATCTCTGCCGGTTCTAAAGGACGCGGCAGTCTGATGCAAATGAAGCGTACCAAACGGCATAGGAAGATAGACGATCGGTGTTGGCGTATTCTGGTGGCACGGTTCCGAGATGGACTGCGCCCGCTGGAAAATGGGTGCTGGGTCTGCGATACGGCCAATCGCCAGTCCGCCGGATACTACCGGATAGGAACGCAGTGCAAGGCCTTCGGGAAGCACCGCGTACTTGCGCATAGGCTCAGCTACCTAGTGCATCGTGGGCCAATCTCAGAAGGGCTTTTTGTCTGTCACTCTTGCGATAATCCAGCGTGCTGCAACCCAGGTCATTTGTTTCTGGGAACACCAGCCGACAACGCAAGGGACATGCAGACAAAGGGCAGAGCGCGGTTCGGGAATACGCACCCGAATGCCAAGCTCACTGATGAGCAAGTCCAAGAAATACACCGAAAGTCAGCGATCGGTACGGCTCAATGGAAGATTGCAGAGGACTACGGCATTACTCAGGCCGCCGTCTCTGGCATCACAACCGGAAAGCTATGGCCGCATCTGCATCCCGCCCCTGCGTGTAAGCCGAAAGTATCGCAGAAGCGGAAAGCCAAGAAGTGTTCTGTCGAGGGCTGCCACAGTCTGGGTCGCAAGCGCGGGATGTGTTTGCGGCACTACCGGAGATTGGCAGCAACCGGCACTACAGCACCACCAATCGCTCCAGATGCGCACAAGAGTCTTCGACAAATCCTTGTCGATAAGCTCATGGGCGGCATAGAGCGGCAGGCGTCTGGGTGCTGGGTCAGCACGTCCGGTGACTATGCCCACGACAGTGGGTACGGGCGCGTGGCCATACTGAGAACTGGACGTGGATCGCTGCGGTTTTTTATCCACCGCCTCAGTTACGAACACTTCCATGGGCCGATTCCTAAGTCTGCCGTAGTGTGCCATTCCTGCGACAACAGGTGGTGTTGCAATCCCGATCATCTCTTCCTTGGAACGCAAGCGGAAAACTTGCGAGACATGGTGCGGAAGGGACGCAGTAGAACGGGCGAGCGGCACCACAATGTGAAGTTGTCAGAAACAGACGTGATGGAGATCAAGCGGCTTGCCGCTGGAGGCTCCATCTTGCAGCGTGCAATCGCCGCTCAATATGGCATTGCGCAGCCGACTGTTTCCGACATCGTCACTGGCAGGAAGTGGAAACATTTGCATCGGACGGCGCAAGATTAGCGATCTTGCGTGAAGATAACAGCACGTAAAGGCGATTTGCGACGACATGCGGGAGCGTAATATCCCCGGTTACATCGATGATGACTACATCGCCATCAGTCACATATCGACCTTCCGCCCGTTCAAGAACGAGCTCGAGACCATCAACCAGTTCACGCCCGATGGTATGGCTCAAATCATGAACGGTTTGATTGGCCGTTATGAAGGCATTCGCTTTGTGGAGCAGAACTTCATCCCCAAGGGTGGCGCCAACGACTCGACCACGTTCAACCCGGACACCTCTACGGCCGACGCATGGAACAACGCCAAGTCGAGCTGGGCGTTTTTCTTTGGCGGTGACACGGTGAACGAGGCGATGGTGATCCCCGAGGAGATCCGCGGAAAGTTGCCCGGCGATTACGGCCGGTCCGCAGGTATTGCGTACTATTACCTCGGCGGCTTTGGTATCTGGCACGATGTCGCCAGCCAGTGTCGGATCGCGAAATGGGATTCGGCAGCGTAAGGATCATCAGCAAACAGCACGGTTGCAGCGCGGCGCAGTAATGCGTTTCGCCCGCGCTGATCCTTGCGCACTCGGAAAGGACTGAGGCAATGGCTTACGATAGACCCAACCGCATCAAGTACTCGTTCGGCAACTTCGACTTCGGGGCTGCCGCCGACGAGACTTTTGCTCTCTACGGCCCGAAAGGCAAAGCTGGACGGCTGTGGGACTACGGCGTCGAGGGCGTGATCGAAATCTTCAACGGCAACACCGTCACACCCAAGGTGGCCGTTGGCACCACGGCGGATGCGGACCACTTCGGTGACGAGTTCGATCTCAACGCGCTCGCCGACAACTCCGCCAAGTCGGTCAGGACGACCTATAGCGACCAGGATGGGGGCTTCACCACGCAGATGGTGGACCGCGAAATCCCGGCCGACACCAAGGTCATTCTGACGTGTACGGGGGCCACCTCCGCGCCCACGGGCCAGGCGGTTCCTTATGTGATCATCGACTGGCAGGACTAGGCCGATGAATTCCAGAGAAAACAGGCCGGAGCGGCTCGAACCGCTTCGGCCGCAAGAGCGGCACCTGGATACGGGGCCAAAGCGTGATGACGGAGGGGCCGGCTATGAACGGCTGGCCCGCCGTCCCCACACGCGCGGCTTCGACGATGTGATCGACTCGGATAGAGCCGATCGCATCGAGGGTATGTTCCAGGACATGCCGAACTTCTACGACTGAAGTCAGGTGTCAGGTGTCAGGGGTCAGGTTTCAAAAAAGTCTTTGATCCGTGATCCCTGGAACCTGAAACCTGATCCCTCATCTTACGAAAGGAACTCACAATGAAGAAGTCTGAGAGCGCCCACATGGGCCAGAAGATCGTCACCGAGTCGGCTCCCGATCGGAGCTCGCACAAGGTGAATGCGGATGAGGCGCTGATGGGCCGCAAGTGCGGCGGCGGTCCGACCGACCTGTCGCACTCGCTGACCGCCGGCGCCTACAACGACAAGAGTTCGGGCAAGAAGAAGTCTTCTTACTGAGTAGGTTTCAGGTTCTAGGGGTCAGGTTTCAGGGAAGCACTTTGAAACCTGGCCCCTGACCCCTGAAACCTCATCTACAGGAGCACCAATGCTGAAACTCGATCGCGATAGACCATTCGGCAAGTTCACGCCGCCATGGATGGGCGAGGCCGGCGCTGAGTTTGACCGTCCCGCGCACTATGAGCAGGACGGCCGGAACTTCGACCAACACTACCGTGAGATCGTTCCTGGCCAGCCGCTGGCGTCAGAGGTGAAGGCTCAAGACGAGAGCGTGGCCGCTGCGGCGGAAGAGGAAATGCTGTCCCCCGCAGCCCTACTGGCCGGCGCCAACACCATCCCCTGGGCCAAGTTCAACAAGGAAGCCAAGCGCATTCTGGGGGCGACCTGCCCAGCCGGGAAGGCTGCGATCGTCGGGGCCCTGCAGACGGCGATTGCCGGCTACCAGGCTCGCCAGGAGAAGCGCGCGCCGGCTGCTGCTGCTGCTGTGGCGCCGAGCAACGGGGCTGCTGTCAAGGGCGGCGTCGATCTCGCCGCCTGGGGCCGCGGCCAGAAGGAATACATCGTCGGCGACCTCATCAAGGCGTTCCGATCCCAGCATCACGCCCGCCTGTCCGAGCGCCGGGACATGGTGAACTTCCTCGTGGATCAGAAGGTGATCACCGGGGCGGAAGCGCGGCAGGATGTCTAAGTCTCCCAAAGAGCGGCCGATCATCGAATTGATTGACGGTTGTCTCGCTGATCTCAATGCGTTTCGTGGTCGGTTTTACACGCCAGACTATGAGAGTTGGAAGCGCGTTCTCGAGTTCGCGCATGCTGCTGCTGCCAAGGGGGTCGTGTCATCGCCATAGATTTCACGACGCTCACAGCAGCGAAAACGACTGACGGATCGATCAAGAATTTTTGCAATCGCAGCGATCTGCCGGTTACCAATATCCTTCTCGAAGCCGAGTCGTGGATTTACCAGCGCTTGCGCGTGCGTGAGATGGTCACCGACGCCACCTTCACCTTCGACAACAACACCTCCAGCGAAGCCCTGCCCTCGGCCTTCCTCGATCCCATCCAGTTCGTGCCGTGGGATTGGGGTACGCCGTTGCCCTTCGTGGCGCCGGAGAGCTTCTTGCCGCTCCGCGATGAGGACGGCGTCATTGAAGACGGCACGCCGTCATGCTGGACCATCATCGGCACCACAGCCTATATCGATGTCACCATCGACGATACCGACAACTACTCTGGGCGGCTCATGTACTACGCCCAGCCGACCGCCTTGGGTTCCGGCAACACCACCAACTTCCTCACCAGCCGCTACCCGAAGCTGCTGCGCTACGCCTGCATGTTCGCGGCCTTCGAGCATATGAAAAATACCGCCCGCTCGCAGGAGTACATGCAGCTGGCGGAACTCGCGCTCGCCGAGGCGATGCGCACGAATGAGCTATATCGCCGTGGGCAGTACATCTCGGCCTGAGACTGTGGATTTATCGGCACGCACGCTTTGTGAGCGCTGCGGGTCATGCTATTGTTTCGCATGGCGAATAAGGCACCAGAACTGACCGCAGAGCGCCTCAGGGAGTTGTTGCACTACGACCCCGATACCGGCCACTTTACGTGGCGGGTCGCCTCCAACAATCGCATCACCGTAGGTGCAAAAGCGGGGAGTGATTGCGGAAAGGCGGGCTGGATCATCGGCATTGATGGCTGCACCTACCAAGGTCCGCGCCTTGCATGGCTTCACATTCTGGGAGAGTGGCCCGCGTACACCATCAAGTGCCGCAACGAGCGACCGATAGACCTCAGATGGAGCAATCTCTATGCGCTCACCCCTGAGGAAAAACTGAAGAGAAAAGCATGCCGGCTGAAGGCCATTCCTCCACTTACTGCAACCCGCCTGCGCGAGGTGCTTCACTACGATCCGGACGCTGGTGTGTTTACGTGGCTGGTTGATCACGCGAGACGACGCATCAAGACGGGCAGCATCGCGGGACGGTCTAAAGGAGACACTGGGGGCGTCATCCGCATCGACTGGCGGCTATATGGTGCGCGACGGCTCGCGTGGCTCTACATGACCGGCGCATGGCCCGACGACCCTATCGAGAGCCGCAACGAGTACAATCCGGGTGATCTGCGATGGGCGTCTCTCTTTGAACGAAAGGCTGCGACAGGAACGCTGATACGAAAGCGGCGCAAACCGAAGGAATTGTTGAGCGCCGAACGCCTACGCGAACGCCTCCACTATGACCCCGCGACCGGCGCTTTTACATGGCGCGTGGCTGGGCGCGGCAAGAGAAAGGCTGGCGACCCTGCTGGCTCCCTGCACCAACAAGGGTACATCCACATCAAGTTGGATCGTCACAGTTACAAGGCACACCATCTTGCGTGGCTCTACGTTCATGGCGAGTGGCCGAAGCGTGACCTTGACCACAAAGATACGATCCGCCATCACAACTGGATTGACAATCTCCGTGAAGCGACGGATTCGCAGAACTGCGCGAACGCCTCGCTCTCTAGCAGGAATTCATCTGGGTTCAAGGGCGTAAGCTTCGACAGAAAGCGCAACTGCTGGTCAGCATGGATACGCAAAGATCGGCGGGGCATCTTTCTCGGACGGTTCGATACGCCTGAAGAGGCGCACGCTGCCTATTGCGAAGCCGCCAAGCGCCTTCAAGGTGACTTCGCGCGGACTGCTTAGAAGCGCCGCTCTCCTAAACCCATCTCGACCCACACAAAAGCCGCGCAAGGGAGCGCGGCTTTCTGCTTTGGAGCAAGGCCGTGGCGGACTCTCTGACCGTAAATGTCAAGCTCACCAATCAAACGGAAGGAGGAAATAACAACTCCTGGGGTCAGATCGCTGACGCCAACTTCGAGGAGATCGACGACAAATTCGGTGACGTTACTGCGATATCAACCACTGGCGGCAACACGACACTTACAGATGCCCAGGAAATCGTTAACGCGCTGAACATCACCGGCGCGCTGGTCTCCAACGTCACCATCACGTTCTCCGGCCGCGGCGGCACTTGGATCGTCAAGAACGCCACCACTGGCGACTACGCGGTAACCTGCCTGGTCTCGGGTCAGACCGGCGTTGCGGTCACGCAGGGCACTACCAAGCCGGTGTTCTCGACGGGGACGGATATTGCGGCCGCCGGCGCCGACAGCTCGGCTGCGGCGATCCCGGCGGGCCAGATCGTTATGTACGTTGGCACTGCGGCGCCTTCCACTTGGGTGCGAGCCAACGGCCGCACAGTCAGCAACGCAGCGGGTGGTGGCACCGAGCGCGCCAACGCCGACACCGAGACGCTGTGGCTGCTGCTTTATGCCAGCTACTCCAATACCATTTTGCCGATCCAGGATTCTTCGGGTATCGCATCGGCCCGCACCACGGGGGCGGCCGACTACGCGCTCAACAAACGCTTGCCGTTGCCGGATTTGCGCGGCCGCGCCTTCGTCGGTCTCGACGACATGGGCAACACGGCGGCCTCCCGGCTCGGCACCATCATCACGTCGCAGACCACCAACGGAGCGTCAGGGGGAACCGAGACGGTCGTGTTGGTGGAGGCCAATCTCGCCGCGCACACCCACACTGGGCCATCGCATACCCACACGTTCTCGGCCACCTCTGGCACTGAGAGCGCTACCCACACACATTCCGGCACCACAGCCTCGAGCGGCGCCCACACGCATACATACACCGCGCCGACCTCAAACACGACAACGCCGGGCGGCGCATTCTCGGCCGCAAGCGCTATCGTTGCGGGCGTGACCACATCGAGCGACGGCGCGCATACCCACACCATCACGACGGGCACGGCGTCAGCAACGCACACCCACTCCGTCTCGGGCACGACGGATGCCGGCGGGACGGGTGCGACGGGATCGACGGGCTCGGGAACGGCGCACTCGAATGTGCAGCCGAGCTGGCTCGGCACCTTCATCATCAAGCTCTGATGGTCGCTACCAGCGCGGCTGCTCTACCGGAATGACACCAGACGTGTCCGGCGCAAGCGCAACGAGCAGAACCGCCACGCTCAGGAGCGCCGCGACAGTCAGGAATGTCGAGACTGCAAAACGGCGGACGATCCTCATAAGCAATCTCCTCAGTTTGCGGAGTCCTGAGTATGCCAGCTGCCGTGCGCTTGCGCCACCCTCTTTAGGGGCTGACTTTAGATGACCCTCCTCCCGCTCGAGGTGCCCGCTGGCTTCGTGAAAACGAAATCCGCCAACGCCGCCAAGGGCCGCTTCATCGACGGCAACAAGGTGCGCTTTGTCGGCGGCTTTCCCGAGAAATGGCAGGGCTGGACCGAGTTCATCACCGACAACCTCGTCGGCATCGCCCGTGGCGCCATCGCCTGGGCCAACCAGTACGGCTCAACCAACGCCGCCTTCGGCACCCATCTCAAGCTCTACTCGCTCACGGGTGATGATACGCTGACGGATCGCACGCCGATCCGGGCCACCTCGACCATCAACAACAACCCGTTTGCGACCACCAACCTGTCGGCGGTCGTCACCGTGACGGATACCGCGCACGGCGCTGATGATCGCGCCTATGTGACGTTTTCAGGTGCTGCGGCCGTCGGCGGCATCACCATCGTGGGTGAGTATCAGCTCACCAAGATCGATGCTGACAGCTACACCATCACGCATTCGAGCGCTGCGACGTCGACCACAACGGGCGGCGGCGCCGCTGTATCGGCGGCCTACCAGATCAATCCAGGCACGGCCGATACCGTGGTGGGTCTGGGCTGGGGTGCTAGCACCTGGGGCTCCGGCACCTGGAGCACGCCACGCACCAGCGGCATTCCGCTGGAATTGCGCACCTGGTCATTGGCCGAGTACGGCAACAACTTGCTGGCGTCTCCTTCAGGCGGCGGCCTCTATCTCTGGGAGGAAGCCACCGACGCGCGCGCGGAAATCGTCACCAACGCGCCGACGGTGATCCGGGCGATGTTCGTCACCGGCGAGCGCTTCGTGTTTGCGCTCGGGGCCGGCGCCAGCACGCCGATGAAGGTGCAGTGGCCCGACCAGGACGACATCACCAACTGGACGGCGGCTGCAGGAAATACCGCCAACTCGCGCACCTTGCAGGCGGGTTCCAAGCTGATGGGTGGCACCGCTCTCGCCGATGGCATCAGCCTCGTGTGGTCCGACACTGGGCTCTACGTCTTCCAGTACACCGGCACCGAGCTCGTCTACGACAGCCGTCTCGTCGGCACCAACTGCGGGCTGGCTGCACCGCTCGGGTTCACGAAGGTCTCGGGTGTTGCCTTCTGGCTCAGCGGTCAGGATGCACATATGTACGCCGGTGGGGTTCAACCGATCCCAAATTTCGGCGACGTATCGGAGTACGTATTTGACGACATGGACCCCGACCACGTCACCAAAACCTGGTGCGAATACGACCAGAAGAACGGGCAGGTGCGCTGGCACTACACCTCGCGTGATGCCGACGAGCCCGACAAATATTTCGATGTCAACCTGACCGATTTCAGTTGGACGACGGGCACGATCGAGCGCACCGCCGGCACGCTCTATCGCCCCGGTGATGCCTCGATCCTGCTGGTCGACCACGATGGGGCGATCTTTCTGCACAACGACGGGCTCGACGACAATCTGGCGGCGCTCGAGTCCTACGTCACATTCGGGCTCTACGCCATCGCCCGCGGCGAGCAGAACGTCGATGTCATGGGCGTGGTGCCGGACTGCGATCGCCAGACCGGCAATCTCACCTTCGAGCTCTACACCAAGGAGCGGCCCAACAGTTCGTCCAACCTCGACTCGGAGACGGCGACGCTGGGCGCTACCGATGTGATCGCCGACACGCGGGTGTCGGGGCGGCATTTTGGCATGACGGTCAGGAGCAACGTGATTGGGGGCGACTATCGCCTGGGCATCGTGAACCTGGAGGTGCAGTCCTCGGGCGAGCGTCGATGAGGAAGGTTCCGCTCGCTGCCCAGATTGGTCTCACCTCCATCGAGGCGAAAGTAAAATGGTGCATGGCGATGATCGCCGATCTGTCGCGGGCGAGCCATCAGCCGGACGCTGCTGTGACAGCGCGCCAGGAGATATGGATCGGCGCGCGGGCCATGACGGCGCGGGCTGCCAACGGGGCGGCCTCGGGCACGCGCGATTCCGGCGCCAGCGATGTTACCCAGCCGGTCTTCGACTTCGATGCCGCGGCCGACGAGTTCATCCAGTTCGAATGGGTGCCGCCCAAGCGTTGGAACCGCAGCACGGTCACGGCCATCGCCTACTGGACCAATGATGCCGGGCTCACCACCGAGACGCTGCGCTGGACGATTGCCGGCGTCGCCATCTCCAACGACGACGCGCTCAATGCCACGTTCGGCACCGCCGAGGACATCACCGACACCTGGATTGCGCAGGGCGATCTACACATCAGCCCGGAGTCGGACGCCATCACCATTGGCGGTACGCCAGCTGCGGCCGATCTGGTGATGTTTCAGGTCGGGCGCGACGTGTCGGAGGACAACCTCACAGGTGATGCAAGGCTGATCGGCATCAAGCTGATCTGGTCGAGCAATGCGGATTCGGATGATTGATGGGTAAACGAAGAAGGAAGAAGGGGTCAGGTTCTAGGGATCAGGTTTCAAAGACTTTGACCCCTGACCCCTATTCCCTGAAACCTCATCTTGTCGGCAACGATGAAGCGTCGTTCGTCGAGGTGTACGAGCTGACGCTGGAGCTGCATCGCGAAGGCGGCTACGCGCCACTCGACAACGACAAGGCTGCGGCTGCCGTCTACCAGGTGCTCACCGAGGGCATGGTGTGGGTGGCGCGCGATGCGGCGGGCGTTGCGATCGGCACGATCGGCCTCACCGAGTTGAAGTTCTGGTACTCGCAGGAGAGCTATCTCCAGGATGCTTGGCTCTATGTGCGGCCTGCATTTCGCAAGGGCAGGGTCGGCGTTCTGCTGATGCAGGCGGCGCGCGCCGAAGCGCAGAAGCGCAACAAGATCGCACTCATCACCGTCACCAGTCCCGACCGTCGCCCGAAGGCGACGCCTATGACGTTGGACTCGCAAATCGCCGGTTATGTCCCACTAGGCTACACCTTGAGGCTTCGCTAGGCCGATGTGCAAGAAATCCGACAAGACCTCGACCACGACCACGGCCATGCCGGCATGGCTCGATTCTGCCAGCCAGTATCTGCTAGGCAAGGCCAAGACGCTGTCCGACAAGCCGTTCGAGGCCTACGGCGGCAAGATGGTCGCGGACATGACGCCGGATCAGCAGTCGGCATTCCAGCGCATCAGGGATATGATTGCACGTAGTAGTGGCGGAGGGGGCATCGCGATCCCGGCGGGCGGTGCGCCATCCAGCGGTGCGGTGCCTGGAGCGCAAAGCGGTGCGCCCGCCAATATGGGTGCGCCGATTGATGGCGGTGGCGGCAAGCTCAGCTACGCCATGGGTGCTCCCGTTGGCGGCGATCAAGTGGTCGGCGATTTTGGTCCCGGCGGCAGCACCGTGCCTAGTGGTACGGGTGGTGTACCGGAAGGCATGGGCGCGGCGCCGAGCAGCAGCGGTGGCGGCGGCGGTAGCGGCGGCGCCAGCGACTTTGGTGATGAGACGCTCAACTGGATACGCCAGTTCGCCACGTCTCAAGGTCAACAGGTCGATCCCCGGCAGACAGCAACTGAGCGGGTGGTCGACGAGAGCGGCAAGCTCGGCAAAATCGGCGACTACTTCAACCCCTACGTCGATCAAGCTTTGCAGCCGGCGCTGCGCAAGATTCAGGAATCGAGCGATGCGGCGCGGAAGCGCGTTGCGGCCGGCGCAACCTCGGCCGGTGCCTTCGGTGACGCGCGGCATGGCATCCTGGAATCGGAACTCGACCGCTCCACGTCGCAGGCGACCGGCGATACCGCCTCCAAGTTCTACAAGGACGCCTTCGATTCAGCCATGGGGCTGCGGACGGGCGATCTCAACCGCTTTACCGGCGTCGATGAGGCCAATGCTGGCCGGGGCACGGTCGCCGACATGGCGAACGCCAACTTCAACGAGCAGGCTATCCAGCGGCTGCTGACGGGAGCCAAGGGCGGGCAGGACGTAGCTGCGGCCGACCAAGCGCGCATGCTCTCCCAGATTCAAGCCCTGCTTGCAGGCGGCACCATGCAGCAAGGCAATGATCAGGCCGGGCTTGATGCCATGTACAAGGAATTCATGCGCGGGTACGGCGACGATTTCGCCAAGCTCGAAGCGTTGCGCAGTGCGGTCGGCGGCGTGCCACATGGTCAAACCTCAACCACGGTTGGCACCCAGCCCGACAATTCGATCCTTGGCGGGCTCGGCGCTGGCGCCGGCGCCTTCTTGGGTAGTCAAGGCGGAAGCGCGTTGGTTGCCAGCTTGCTGGCCGGAATCTGAAGAAGGTTTCAGGGATCAGGGGTTGGGTTTCAAAAGACCTTTGGCCCCTGATCCCTGAAACCTAGAACCTTCTCAGGCGGAGACGCAAATCCAATGGCTGATCTCCTCGAGCAACTGCTGCAGGCCTTGCTACCATCCAGTGCGCAGGCCGCAACTGCGGGCGGGCCGGATATTCCCGAGCCGGGACCGGCTGGAGGCGGGTGGGCGCCGAGGCAGCCGCGCCTCCTTGATGGCGATCCAGAACGCTGGCCGCCAGCAGAACGCGAGGCCGCTCAGCCGCCTAGGGTCCCGAGGTCGTTTGCCAACCCCGGTATGCGCCCTGCCAATCCAGGTGTTGGCCCTGCTGGGCTACAGGCCGTTCCCGGCACCGTTCCTGGCACCATGGTCGACATGCCTCCATCTGCGGGTGCGGGCGGGCTGCTGGAGAAACTTGGCGAGCTCGGTGGTCTGAAGGGCATGCCGCCCGGCATGACGCCGCCTGCGCAATCGCCGCAGATGCCGCGTCTTGGTGGGCCGCCCCCGCCTCTAGCCGGGCCAGCAGGGCCTGCGGCGGCTCCTCAAGGGCAGGACTTGGCCCGGTTCTTTCGGGCGCTGTTCACGGGTGCGGCCGGCGTCGACCCGACACGGCCGAAGCTTTCCGCCTTTGCGCAGGGCGCTGGCGGCGCCATGCAAAGTCGCTACGGGGAGGATATCAAGGAGCGGACGCTGAAGGCGGCGCAAGACCGGCAAGGCTTCGAGGATACCCTGAAGATACGCCGCGACCAGCGCGAAGAGAGCAAGGACAAGCGCGATGATGCCTCGCGCGGTCCGCTCAACAGTCTACGCGAGATGCGCAGCGCCAAGATCGTCAACGACCTTCTCAAGGCCGAAGGCAAGGGCCTGACGAATATGGAGATCATTGCTGCTAAGCGCTTGATCGAACGTGAAGCGAGCCGCCTGGCTGACCCGCTGAGAAGCGATGTCCCAAAGGAGCAAATCGACAAAAAGTTGGCGGAGTACGCACGCTCGGTTGCCGATGATCTGAAGAACAAGAGGATTTCGGTCCCTGGGGCCGCGCCCGCCGCTGGCGGATCGAAGCCAGCCCAGCGCTCTCCGCCCAGCGCTGGCGAAATCCGCTCCTATCAGGGCAAACAGTACCGCTTCAAAGGCGGCGAGGATGTCGAGGCCAATTGGGAGGTGGTGAAATAGCCCTATGGCCACCGACCCCTTTGATGACGAACTCCCGCCCTGGGGCCAGAGCGAGGGTGCTTCAACTGTTGCCGAGACGCCGCCGTGGTCTGTGCCGACGGCTGTGCCGGAGGACGATGAGGATGAGCCTGATGAGCTGATGGCGCTTGCGCTGCGAGATGCGCCTGACGATGAGCCCGATGATGAAGATGACGATAGCGAGCTGCCGGACTTCTCTGCCTCAGGGCTTGGGAGTCCGGCAGCTTCGGCGTTTTCAGGGCGGATGAATCTGGGCGGGCCGAAGGCGCAAGAGGAAGTGCCGCCGTGGGGCGTATCGACAAAGCCCGCCGGCTATTCCGAGGACGACCTCGACAAGGCCGTGCGCACGGTATGGGGTGAGGCCGCAGGCGAGCCGCCCGAAGGGCAGCAGGCGGTTGCCGCCGTGATCGCCAACCGGGCGCATGCAACAGGGCGCAGCCCAGGCGAGATCGTCATGGAGAAGGGGCAGTTCGAGCCCTGGGCAACGCGTCGCCGGCAGCTGGAATCGCTCGACCCGACCTCCCCTGAATACCAGCGCATCGCCCTAACCATTGCGCCTGTGCTGGCGGGTGAAGTGGACGACCCGACGGGCGGAGCCACGCATTTCTATTCACCAAGGGCGCAAGCCGGCCTCGGGCGCAAGCCGCCATCGTGGGATGACGGGACAGGGTTTGATATCGGCGGGCATCGGTTTTTCCGGCATGGCTACGGTGGAAAGGCAGCGGCAGCACCACAGCAAATTGCCTCTGGCGGTGGCGATCCGCTGGCCGAGATCATGGCCGCCCCGCCCGAGAAGCGCCGCGAGCTGTTCAATGAGTTCCTGCGCAAGAAGGCGAAGGAGTTGGGCGTTCCCACGCCGGAACAGGCAGAACCGGCGCCAGTGATCGAGACCCCGCCGTGGGGGCAGAAGGAAGTGCCGCCTTGGGGCGTGCCTGCCGCAGCCAAGAAGCCCGTAGGGAACGGCATCATCGAGGGCCTGACCGACCCGCAGCAGTACAAGGAAGGCGTCAAGGGCATTGTGCCGGGCGCCGTGAGCTTCGGTGGATCGATGCTCAAGGGCGCGGCTAGTGCCGATCCGGTTGAGGCCATCGCCCAGAACGCGCAGCGCTACGTCGATGATTTGAAGCGCGTGCCGCAGATGACGTCGGCCGAGTTGAGCGCCTTCCGTCAGCGGGTCGAGAAGGAGCCGGCGCAGGCCACACGCATCGCCGTGCAATCGACCATCTCTGATCTGCTCGACGGCAGCCAGCGGATTGAGGATGTAGTGGCGCAGTTTGCGCCGCCCAAGCCGCTGGCCGAGCGTCCGCTTTACAAAGCGGGTGATGTGGTCGGCGAGTATTCCAAGACCATCTTGCCTGCTGCGCCAGGTTATGAAAAGGCCGTAGGCCGGCAGTTGGGCGAGGGACTGGGCTCGATGTTCGCTGGCCTGCCGGCAGCCTTCTTGGGCGTATTGCCGGCCGGCATGGTGTTCGGCGCCGCAGGCATGGGCGAGGCGGCCGAGCGCGCCATCGAGTTCGATAAGAAGGAACGCAAGGCGGGTCGGCCCGGTCTCAGCCAGGAGCAGATCAATACTGCGGCTATCCTCGGTGTGGGTCCGGGCACCACCGATATCGTGCCCATTGAGATCATGCTGCATGGGCTACCAGTGGCGCCTGCGTTCAAACATGCTTTGGCGCAGGGGATTGCCCGCATCGGCGGCCAAGCCTTCGTCGAAGGCTTCCAGGAAGGCGGCCAGCAGTTCCTGCAGAACCTAATTGCACGAGAGATATACAACCCCAAGCAGGCATTGGGCGAAGAGGTGCTGGGCAACGTTGGCGTCGGCGCCGGCGTTGGCGGCCTTGCCCAGGCCGGCAAGGAGTTGGGCACGGGTGCCGTGCGCTTGGCGGGACGGCGTGGCGGCAGGGCCGGGACGCGGCCCGATATCGAGCCCACAGAGGCCCCTGAGGCGCCGGGCGCGGAGATACCGGCAGGGCCACCGTCCTTGCCAGGAAGCCCGCCAGCGGCGTTCCCAGGCGTGCCCCCGGAGAAGTTGGGGGAGATGGCGCCGCAAGGTGAGGTTTCAGGGGTCAGGGATCAGGGGTCAGAGTCTCCCCTGGCCCCTGAAACCTATTCCCTGAACCCTTCCTTTGCGCCAGATCAGCCGACAGCCGAGCCGTTCGGCGACCTGATGGCGCAAGCCAAGGATTTGGCCGATGCAGGGAATATCCAGCGACAGGCCCTGTATCTACCTGAGGCGAGCGTAGCAGCGCTTGATGAACGTCAGGCGCGGCAACTGCGGCAAGTTCTCGGCGAAGGCCGGGCCGTGATCGAAGACTTTGCGGGCGACGGCGGCTACCTCATTGTCAAGAGCCAGGAAGTGCTCGAAGCGGCTGAAAAAGCCCGGGATGCCGGCGTTCCCGTGCAGACCATCATTGGGGTGCTGACGGGATCGGGAGTTGGCAAGCCGGCTGGCGGAACCGCCGTTGTGCAGCAGACGACGCCGCAAGGCGATGTGACGCGAGAGAGAGTCGTCACGCCTGACGAAATGCGCCAGGTGATGGCGGAGTTTGCGCAGAGAGGAAGAGACGTCAGGGCTGTTGCTCCGCAGGAAGTATTGGCGAGAAGAGAAGATAGACTCGGTTCAAGTGTAGCTCCAGTCGGTGTTCCGGCTGGTGCGGTCATCGAACCCTCGGCGCAAGATTTGTCGAATGCGGCGCGCGGACCCGGCTCGCCGGCGGCACCGGTGCGGGTCGAGGCGCCGGAGGATGTTGCGGTTGCGGGCCTGCGCGTGGCCGAGCCGACCGAGGCGCAGCGTGCCGCTGGAAATTATCGCAAGGGTCACGCCGACTTCCAGGGCCTGAAGATTTCCATCGAGACGCCGAAGGGTGGGGTTCGCCGCGGCGCGGGATGGGAGACCGTGTCGCCTGCTGCTTACGGCTATTTCAAGGGCACGGCGGCGCGCGCGCGCGACAAAGAGCACGTAGACGTATACGTTGGCGACAACCCGACGTCGGATCGTGCCTTCATCATCGACCAGCACGATTTGGCTACTGGGCGCTTTGATGAGCCGAAGGTCATTGTCGGCGTCGGCTCGGCGGCCGAGGCCGCAGCTCTCTACGATGCCGGCTTCTCCGATGGAAAAGGACCGCAACGCCGCCGCGCCGTCAGCGAGCTTTCGATTGCGGATCTGAAGGAGTGGCTGCAAGAAGGCGACGCCACCCAGCCGTTTGCGCCGTTTGCGGAACAGGCCGCGCCGGCCGAGCGCGCCGACCTTAGCGACGAGCAGATCGAGAACATCCTCGATCTCACCGACGAGGACATCAACGATCTGGTCGAGCAGTGGTATGCGGTGCGCGCGGTCCGGGACGAGCACACCCGCGACGCCAAGAAGCTGAAGATCGCCGCAGAGCTGGAAAAGGACTTGAACGATTATGGCATTACCAGTGACGCCTTCACCAGCGAGGCCGAAGTCCGTGAGCACCTCGGTCAAGAGCCTCAAGCCGCTGCTCAAGAAGATGCGGGCGCGGCGGGCGCGGCGGCGCTCGGCGAACCCGCTGGCCCCGCCGAGCGCGGAGCAGCCGTTTCTGCCGAAGACGCAGACCAGCGGGGAGCCGAGCCCGCCGCAGTCGGCGAGGGTGCCGGCACAGAAGACGGAAGACCAAGTCGAGCAGGAGAGGCTGGACGAGGAGCTGACGTAGCAGGTGAGGCAGTCGGCAGTCGGCAGTCGGCAGTAGAAGCAGAGCCGAAGCTTTTGGTCCGCTACGACGGACCAGCGCTCGATCAGGATCAGGTCGACTATCTTGTCGACAACTGGCGGTTTGTGCACGATGTCGATCGGCGCGCCCAGCCGCTGAGCCTGTCTGCCTTCGTCGTCGCCGAAGGTGGGCTCAAAGACGACGCCAAGGAAGTGCGACACATCGCTGGCGCGGCGAGAGAGCGGCCAGGGCTCGTCAACAAGAATGGCGTGGCGTTGGATGATGCGGCCCTGAAGGCGTGGAAATACGGCTTTTTCCCGCACATGAACGAGCGGCCGACAGTTGCGGAATTCCTGGACAAGCTGCAGGATGATCTGCATACTGGCGCGGAAGTCAGATGGACGGACGAGCGGGCGCTGGATGATATCCAGATCGCCAGCGGAATGGCAGAGGAGCTAGCGGACTATGGCATCACGGCCAAATCCTTCCGCTCAGAGCAAGCAGTCCGCCGCCATCTCGCTGGTGGGGGGCAAGGCCAAGCCGGAGCAGTGGCCGACGAAGTTGGCAGTGCAGCCCGCGGACCAAGCGAACGTGGGCCGACCGCCGGCCGACAAGTCGACGTGGGCAAAGCTCGGGGCAAAGCACCCCGGCCGCAAGCTACTACGGCAGTTGAGGGTGCTCAGGCGGATGAAGCCGCCAAAGGTGAGCTACCTGAGCTAGCAGGTCAGAGCGACGCGGCGTTCGAGCGCGGCAAGGACGAAGCGCGCGGCTACGTCCTCAGTCAGGGGCGTGAGCATACCCGCGAGTTCGGTGCTGTGGTGCTGCCTGACGGCACCATGAAGCCGAACAAGATTTCGCCTGACGATAGCGAATCGACGCTTCGGGTCGACGCGGAGACGGCGCCGGACCTCTACTTTGGCGCACCACGCTCAGTCGACGGCCACCACAACCATCCGAAATCAACGTCTCTATCGAGAGACGATTACGTCAAGGCTGCTGAGCGGCCAGCGCAGCGGCGCACCTACGTGCATGGCCATGATGGCTCAGAATACTGGGCCTACCTGAAGACCGACCCAGAGACGATAGGGCGGGCCTACGATATCGCTACAGGCGTGACCTTGTCAGCGGACGGCAAGGGCATACTGCGGTATCGCACGCATCTGATTGCCTTGATGCTGGAAGAAGCGGGGCTCACCGACTACGGCGCAACGCTTGCGCCGGCCAATGCCGAGAAACGGGTCGCCGCGCTGCGTGAGCAGATTGGTGAGGATGCGTGGTCGGCAACAGTTGACAGGCTGGAAAAGCTAGGAGAGAAGGCGAATGTATCAGATCGATCCGCCAGACCCACTCGCGGCGCCGAAGGAATGGCGCGAGCATCTGCGCAATCTGCGGCGGCTCGACCAGAGCCAGCCGGAGGTCAAGCAGGCGATGAAGGACGCGCGCGCGCAGATACTGGCCGTCGGCGCGGAGAGCGCGAAGAAGTAGAAGAGAGCGCCATTGGCGCTGCGGAAGAGGAGGTGCTCTCCGGCAACCGGTTGCATCGCGTCGGCGAGAAGCAACCCTCCGGCTTCTACTTCTTGGCCGGCCGCAAGCTGGCCGAGGTGCCCGAAGGGCTGTTCCCGCAAGGCGGTCAAGCCGTCATCAATTGGCTCAGAAAAGAGGGCGTCAAGCGGGCCGAGATCAACCATTTCCAGTTGGTGGAAAAATTCGGCGACAAAAAGCCGGTAACGCGGGATGCCTTCGCCAAGGCGATCGCCGAGCGCATGTTCGACTTCCGCCGCAAGACCTCCTGGTTGAATCCCGAGCGCTCCGACAATAGCTACGAGATGAAGGGCACGCGGGCCTTCCGGGGGCCTCGCATCCCTGGTCGGGGCATCTACTTTGAGGACTTGCTGGCGTTCCCGAAGAAGCTTGCCGGCGGAGAGAGGTTTGCTCCGGGCATGTTCCAGAGCCCGCATTGGCCGGATGAGCTCAAGACGACGTGGTTCTCACGTCGTGGCTCGCTGCGTGATGTCCCCGGCTGGGGTAGAATGCTCATTGACGAAGAAAAGCAGGCCGATGCCCCGCAGGGGGCAAACACCGGATCGCGCCCCCGCATCGAGCAGAAGGAGTTCTTCGAGTTCAAGGGAAAGCGGGCGCAATACAATCGCGTCATGGACAGGGCCCGCGAGCTGGCCGGCAAGGCCGTGCGTGCAACAGGCCTCGACGACGACACGCGCTATGCGCTCAACGGCGATTTAGCGCCCACGTTCTCGCGTCGCGAGTATGACCTGGAAGCGTGGAAGGGCGCTGTGGAAAGCACGCGCGACGCCATCCGCGAACAACGTGGAATTGGTGGCGCTGCGACCGTCGCGCTAGAAAGCCTCGACAAGCTCGAGGCTCTGCGTGCCAAGCATAAGGAGTTCTTTGTCCCTGGAGCGTTCAAGAAGTTCGCTCAGACGGAGCGCGCCTTCACGCCGGCGAGCCCGCTCGATGACTCATACGTCACCAACATGGTCAGGACGTTGCTGCTCGATGCTGTGAAGCTTGGCGCGGATTCGATCGCCATCCCGACCACTGAGACCAACGACCGCATTCAGAACAACACGCGCAAGAGTGCGGGACATTTCTACGATCAGCAGTTGAAGCCACGCATCGAGAAAGAGCTGCAGCGCCTGTCGGATGCCGGGTCTATTACGGCGCTCAAGCTGGTCGAGTTGCCGAGGGCGCTAGGAGCACCGAAGAAAGAAAAACCCTACACCGTCTGGGCGGCTAAGCTCTGGCCTAAAGCCAAGGAAGCCATAGCCGATGAGGATACGGGAGGGCTGTCGATGTTTGCCATCGGCAGCGGTGCAGCTCCACCAAGTTCCTACCGTGATCGCGTCCGCGCTACCATTGCGACCATGCAGAATGAAGGGGCCGGTAACCAGCAAATCATCTCCGCGACAACTGCCCTGCGCAGAGAAGAGTTCGCTCGCCTGCGCGTCCAAGGCGTCGAGGAAGAGAAGATCGCCGAGCTGCTTGGCGTGTCCCAGCGCCGGGTGCGGGAATACGGCAAGGCCTTGGGCGTCGAGCGGCGCGATCCGGGCTGGAAGTCGCAGAAGTTTTGGGCGGAAAACGATGCGAAAGTCGTTGACCTGTTCAAAGGCGGCCTCACTCTAAGCCAGATCGCAAAGCGCTTCGATGTAACCAGGAATACGATCGGCAATAGGTTGAGGGCGAACGGGATATCGCCGAGGGAAGAGAAGCGCGAGCCACACCTCACCATCGGCGGCTCGAATGCAAAGGCAGCATCTCAGGTTGACTCGGCTGATGAGCTAACGCGAGACAAAGTCGGCGCACGTCTTGCCAAGGGGGAAACCGTAAACATTCCCAACCGAGTCGTCGGCGCCGTGTTGCGGGCGGTAAAGCCGCACATGGACTTGGTTCCCGACGGCACCAGCGTCGGTGCGGTGACGCGCCTTGAGCCGGTGCACAAAGAAGAAGGCCTGCCCTATGATACGCAAGCGTTCTTCCGAACCCACGACGGGCAGGAGAAATCGCTACTGATCAACTGGCGTGATCTGTCACGCGCCAGAGCTTTAGCCACCATCGATGGAAGACTTATCGGCTTTCTTCGCCTTGAGGTTCCGGCTGAAATCGGCAAGGGCGCGGTTGGTGGGGGTGAGGCTAACATCCCCCGCAGTGTAATCGCTCACGAGGCGATTCACGCGCGCCGCCGTCTTGGGCTGCTTGGCGGGGCGCTGTGGCGTCGACTTGTCAGCCATGGCGATAGTCTCCGGTTGCTCGACAAGGAGCTTGGCACATACTTCAAGGAAATCGACGAACCCGCACTCGCAGCGAACGCCAAACCCAACGTAACCATGCGCGATTGGTACACGCAATATAACCTCGGACAACCAGATTTTCAAGCGCGCATGGATGAAGAGGCCGTTGCCGTGATGGCGGAGCTGGCAGAGCATGGCACTCTGTTGCCGCAGCAGGTGTCTGCCATCCGTGATGATCTCGCCGAGGCATTCGGCGGGCCACCATCGTTTGAAAGCCTGCTTGATGCGAAGATGGAGGGGGCACCCGCCTATGCCTTGGGCTCAGAGGGCGCCAGCCAAAGGAAAGCCTTCGACTCCCTCGGCTTCTACTCCGCTCTGCTGGAAGCAGCAAAGGACCTGCAGAAGGAGGGAACTCCTGAGCAGATGCTGGAACAGCTGCTGGACACGGCGGGCGTCAAGGAAGCGGAGATCAGGGCCACCAAGCTCGACGAGTTCCTGCTCGGCAAGACGCTGGGTCAATACTTCGCGGACAACGCAGGTAAGCCATCGCTGGTGCTGTCGCCTGAGCGTCGAGCGGCATTTCAAGCGTTGCGCGAAGAGGTCAAGAGCGCAACTGGCGAGCACAAGAAAACACTGATTGCCGAACTGCAGCGGCTGTCGCAGGAGCGCAAAGCCGAGCTTGCGACTTTCAAAAACATGGGGCGTGAGGGCGGAGAGACCAGCTCGACCGGCATACGACCCTCCTCACCCGAAGCGCCAATCGTCCAGTTCCGCAAGGATGCGGCGGCTATTGAAGCAGCGCTGCCTCCCGTCGCGGAGGGACATGCGCGGCTGTGGCGGGGCAATCGAGCCGGAGCAGTGATCGGTCGCGACACCTCGTTTACAAATGACCTTCCCGGTATCGCCTTGCCGTTCCGCAAGAGTTACGGCGGCGCCCTTTCCTATGTGGACGTGCCGACTGCGGACTTGGCGAAGTATGAGAGTAAGGCTGGTGCGGCCCCTGGGGCAGAATTCAGCTTACCGCAGGACATTGCGGGCAAAGCCATCGGCATACGACCCTCCTCGCGCGAAGTGCCAGCCTTTCTTTATCGCGGTGAGCAGCCTGGAGCATCTACCTCAACCGGCTTCCGCTTCCTGTCGGAGGATCGCGAACTGGCCAGTTGGCACACCGATAAAACGAGGCGGATGCATCGTTATACCGTGGCGACCGCGGCAAAGACGGCTGATGTTGCGGGATTCGTGTCGCGGGAGACGGGTGCCATCGCTCCCGGCATGGATGCCGATATCCGGGAAGTGATAGAGATGGCAGCGAGAGAGTTTACGGAGACGCCAGAGAGATTTGTCGGTGCCCTCGTGCACGGCATGGGCAGCCCCAGCCATATCCGCCATCAGGACCGGTTGCTCGCCGGGTTACGCAAGGCTGGGTACGATATCGCACGCCTGCCCGACAATCACAGTCAGTACGGCACGCCGTCCGTTTCTGTCGTCGCGCTGAATGACGACGCGGTACGCCCGCACTCTTGGGAAGACGAGCAGGGTAATTGGCAGTTTCCCACCGCCGGTGAGGAGGGTCGGACCAAAGGTGCGGCTCGTAAATCCATCTCACGCCAAGAAATCATTTCCTACCTTGAAGAGAACAGGGTGGAGGTCAGGGAGGCGGTCTACGGAGGCATCCAGCCCCTCAAGGACATGATCCGCGCCGAGATGGGTGAAGACTGGTCCGATGCGCAGATCGAGGAGGAGGCGCTCTCGCAGGCGCAAGAGCTGGGGTTCGAGTCGATTGCAGCTGCCGCCGAAGGGCTTGGAGAAGCCGATGACCGCATTCGGTATCGCCTGCTGGGGTTCCAGGGAGCAACCGAGAACCGCGGCGCCAAGTGGGCCACCTACTCCCTCGACCCCTCCAACCCGACGTACCGGGAGAGCGTGCTGTATTTGCCGGCTCCTCAAAGCGCTCGGGAGGGATGGGAGCGCAGGGTCGGCGTTAGACTCGATGAATTGCCGCCGAAGACCCGCGAACAGATGGAGAGGAAGTTCCAAGAAAGTCTTCCTTCCTTCACCGACTCCCATTTCCCCAACGAGCCCAACCCCGTCGTCAACACGGGAACGTCGATCCAGAAGGATTCGGATGGCAAATCGGTAGGCGTCCTCGACCGCTTCCAGCCGCAGTGGGCGCAGAACATAAGAGATGCAAGACGGAATGCGTGGGCGGGGAAGCTGTTCGGGCCGGGAACCCCGCATGCACAACAGCGGATCAAAGAGGCTGAGGCAGCAATCGCTGATTGGGAATCGAAGAACTCCAACGAAGACCTAGCTCTCCAAGCCACGACCCTTGCGATACGCCTCAGCAGCATGCGGCGGACCGACCCAAAATATTCCACCGTAAAAGCAGAGTACGACGCTGCCACGGCGAAGCAGGGTGATCTGGGCCGTCTCCAAGCCGAACTTCGCTCGGCCACAAGCCAGAAGCCATTCCGCGACCTCACCAAAGACCAGAAGGCGCAAGTCTCAGCCGCCATCTCCAAGGAGGCGGCAGAAGGCGGAGCAATTGAAGGAGTCAGGGACGAGGCGAAAATCGCGGAGCTACAAAAACAGCACGCCGAACTGTGGGCGCAAATCGAAGACCGGATCGCGGATGCCAAAACGCGCATTGCGAAGAACTACAGCGCTCGCGTCGAAAGCTCACTCTTCCTGAACATAACCCAGCAGTTGCAAGTCCTTGGTGAGAAGGCAGCAGAGCGTGGGGTGAAGGGCGCTCAGGATGATGTGAGGCTTGCGCATCGCATCTGGCCGCTGCTTCAGCGTGAGCAAATCCTGGCGGCAGAACTTGCGACCGCCAAGGCCGCCACCCCCGGCCACCCCCTGGTCAACACCACCGACCAAGTCCTGACCACAGGACTGCGCCGGGTGCTGCGCCAGTTCATCGAGGCTGGCGTCTCGCAGATCGCAATCACCCCGGCCCAGCATCTGATCAACAGGGGTGAGGGCGCAGGCGGTGCTGCGGAAGGCATGCAGCACTTCTACGACGTGATGCTGCCAAGAGCCTTCCTGAAGCTGCTGCAGTCGTATGATCCGTCCATCAAGATGGAGATGAAGCCGCTGCAGTCGAGCCTGGATGGACGGACGTTCGCGCCAAAGGTCGCCCTGGATACCGAAGCAAGAGGCGTCTTGGACCGCGCGGGCGGGAATTACAAGGCGGCCATTGCGGACATAAGACGCCAGATCGCCTCTGAACCACATCCGCGTGCCCGCGCAGAACTCGAAAAGTTGATTGCAGCGCTTGAAGCTGGCCAAGCGAAGCCCATCCTCTTCCACTCCTTCCCCCTGACCGACAAGGTCAAGGAAGAAGTAAGAGTAGAGGGACAGCCGCTGTTTGCGATTGGTGGTAAAGGGAATCTGGATCAAGAGAGCGTCGGCGAAAGTGCACGGCCTTCCCAAGTCATCGTACCGTCTGAGCCAATCCCGGGGGAAACTCTTGCCTCCTCCATCCCCTCCCCCCGCATCTCCAAGGCGGAGCAGGAAGACTTGTCCAAGGGCATGGATGATGCTCTGGAGATCGTCAACCGCATCGCCGGCAAGGACATCAAGGTCGTCTTCCGCAACAGCATCGGCGTGGGCAATGAGCTGCGCGGTGCGGTTGCGGAAGCGGCAAAAGCGCTGGGCACCGAAGCGCCCAAGACGGTCGGCGGCTTCTATCGCCCGGCAACACGGCCGACCGATGTTGGGCTCGATCGTCACCTCTACGACATGCGCCGCGGCGTCAGCGCTCCGGTTCTGCATGCCGACGCGCTCATCGGCTTAGCCACCAACGATCCCAGCTACGGCCTCCTCACCCAAGCCGGCCACGAAGCCTGGCACCACGTCGAGGAAGTGCTGGCGATGCCGGCCGAATTGAAACTGCTGCGGTCGCCGGCCGAGATGGCGCGCATGCGCCGCGTGGCGGCCGCAGACATCGGGCTCGAAGCCGCCGATCCGCGCTTAGAGCGCATTCCCGACCAAGAAATCCGCGCCATCGCCTTCGGCCGCTACCGCCGCGAGCGCGAGGAAGGCATGCAGCCGGCCGGCGGCTGGCACATCGGGGTCAGGCGATTCTTCGACCGGGTGTTGCGCCTGTTCCATGCAGTGAAGAACTTGCTCGCGGGCAAGAAGCTCGGCTACGCCGACATCTTCGAGAGCGCCAGAACGGGAGAGATGGCGGAACGTGGGGCACTGGAGGCCAACAGAGGGAAGATCGGAGAGGCTTACGACAGGGAAGTATTTGGTTCAGGCAGGGCTCCCGGAGAGCTGGGGAACCGTGCCCCGATCATCGGACCCGCTCAGCAAGTCTGGTATCACGGCACAAGCGATGCCGACTTCACCGTCTTCAAGCCAGTTGACGGCGAGGGAAGGAGGAATACGGGCGGGCGCGGCGCCACTTTCTTGACGCCCTTCCGCACGGAGGCGGAAGGCGCATACGGCGGCAGCAAGGGCAAGGTGATTGCGGTTCGCAGCAATCACCGCAAGGCGTTCACTTGGAATCTCAGCGACATGCGCGACACGCTGGGGCGCGCACGCGAAGTGCTGCCAGCGCTGGAGGTTGTTGGCGACAGCATCAAGACCGTCGCACAGCAGACGGCGTTCTTCGATGCGCTGAAGCGTGCTGGCTATGATGCGGTAGAGACACGCAGCGCCGCCGGCCCTGCCGAGCTCGCGGTATTCGATGCCAGTGCCACACTCGAACCGTTCGAGTCCAAGGCCGGGGTGACTATTTCAGGTGGGCCGGCAGACGCCAACGCTGCCTTGAACGGTTCTCCCAAGCTTTTGGCCTCTTCCATCCCCACTGGCGGTCCGCTTCCGACAAATGCGTCTGGTGCATCGCCCGGGGGCTCGGCCGCCTATCGCCAGAGCCTGCTTTCAAGGCTGATACCGAGCGCTCCGCTCGATAGGGTGATGCGCATTCCGTTCGACATCTTCGGCGGCACGGACGAACAGAACCGCTGGTTGCCCGGGCTCTACTTGAGCGAGAAGGCGGGCCACATCATCACCAACGCCACCTTCTCCAATCATGGGCGGTTTACCTGGATCAACCCGATCCTGCATAAGGCGCGCGCGGGTCTGATCGACCGCTACGGCCTCGACCCCGCATACGTCGAGCGTGAGCGCCAGAGGGGTCTCGAGGAGCGCCGCATCATGGCGGCCGTGCCGGAGCTGATGCAGACGCTGAAGGACACCAACATCGGCCCCGCTGAGGCCAAGGTGCTGCACGCCATCCTGACGGGCGAGCAGGTTGCGGATCACGAGTGGGCAAAAATCTCCAATCCCATCCGCAACGCCATCGACCAGTTGGGCCAGGAAGCTGTCGAGCTCGGCTTCGTTTCGGCCGAGTCCTATGAGCGCAACAAGGGCACCTATCTGCATCGCGTCTACCGTAAGCATGAGAGCGATCAAGGTGGGTTGACCCGCATGATCAACGGCATCATGGGCCGCCATCGCCAGAAGATACTTGGTGAGCAATTCAAGGGGCGCGGTCTGTGGATCGACGTCCCGGAAGGCTCCCTGCTGAGAAATCTGGCCGATGCCAATCTTGTGAAGGATGGCGACAAGTTCGTTGTGCTGGATCGCCTCGAAACAAAAACGTTCTTCTCTGGGCAAGAGCTTGATGTTGAGACCCAGACAGAGTTGGCGGAGGCATTCGTGGCCGACGAGCGCTACCGAGCTGCCGCGAAAACGCAAGAGCACACCACCGATGCCCACGCCGTAGCTGCGAAGGCATGGGATGCGCTGGTGAAGCGCGCCGGCCAAGCCCGTGCTGGAACCTTGATCAACGCCTTGCGGACCCATCTTCGCCCGAGCGGGCTCGAGCCAGGAATGGAAGGCTACACCGAAATCCCGCAAGAGCGGGTTAGCGATTACGTGCGCGTGCGCCACACGCGACCCGATGCCATCGACGATACGCTGCGCTCCGTCACAAACGACATGGAGATCCAGGCTCGAAGCACTCACCGCGTGTTCCTGCGCGAGAGCGACCCCACCCCAGCGAAATATGCCGCCTACCAAGCCCGCGGCACTTTCGAGGTGCGCGGCAAGAAGCGCGACCGCGTCATCTTGTGGCGGGACTGGACCAAGGCAGAGCGTGAGCGCATGGGCGAGATCACCGACGCTCGCTACACGATCGCCAAGACCTACATGCTGATGGCGCATGATCTGGCGGTAGGAAGGTTCTACGTCGACGTCGCCGGCAACGCCGATTGGGCGACGAATATGGAGCCCCTCAAGGACACATGGAGCGAGGCGAACGACTACAGATACCGTCTGGGTGCTGATCCAGACGTGGAATGGGTGCGCGTGCCCGATGTCCGCATTCCCAAGAGCAACACCAAGCGCTACGGCGCGCTGGCCGGAATGTGGGTCAGAGCCGAAATCTGGCGTGACATCCACGAACTCGAGCGCATGCAGACCTCTGGCTGGTGGAACACGCTTCTGACGCAATGGAAGACCAACAAGACGGCACGTTCGCCCGTCGTGCACATGAACAACGTGATGTCGAACGGTCTGTTCATGGACATGGCCGACATTCGCGCCCGTGATCTCGTATCCGGTCTGCGCTCACTCGTAAAGGGTGACGCGATGTGGCAGGAGGCCGTCGACAACGGCGCCTTCGGCAGCAACATGGTTGCTCAGGAGATCAGGCGAAATATCCTCCAGCCGATCCTCGAGGAGATTGAGCGCGAAGCGCAGGGCGACCAGGGGCCGCTGCAGGCCTCGGCTGGCCTCATCGGCAAGGTGCTCGATGGCATTTGGTCGAAGACCAAGAGCCTGGATCGCAAGCTGGTCGATCTCTACGGTGTGGAGGACGAGGTCTTCCGCATGGCCCTCTTCATCCGCCGCCGCCAGCAAGGCGCCAGCGCCAAGGACGCGGCGATCGAGGCGCGTGATCAGTTCGTCAATTATGACATTCGTGCACCGTGGGTGAACGCGGCTCGGCGCAGCGTGCTGCCCTTCATCGGTTATATGTACGGGGCCGCGCCGGTGATCGCCAAGTCGGTGATGACGCGGCCATGGAAGTTGGCCAAGTATATCACCGTAGGTTATGCGCTGAATGCGCTGGCTTACGCACTCCTCCCAGGTGACGAGGACCGCGAGCGGCGCTCCATGCGTGAAAACGAGCAGGGCCGCACCTGGATCGGCGCGCCGCGCATGCTGAGAACCCCGTGGGCTGATCAATACGGTAATCCCATCTTCCTCGATATCCGGCGTTGGATTCCGGCTGGTGACATCTTCGATCTCAACCAAGGCCAGAGTCCGGTGCCGATCCCGGCGCCGCTGCAGTTCGGTGGGCCCCTGATGATGGGCTTCGAGCTCGCGCTCAACAAGCAGGCATTCACGGGTCGTGAAATCGTCAACAACAAGACGGCCGATTGGTGGGACAAGACCGCCAAGATCAGCGACTGGGCTTGGAAGTCATGGATGCCTTCGGCCGCCTGGGTGCCAGGCTCCTGGTACTGGACAAAGATAGAGAATGCCTTATATGGCGTGCGAGAGCCGTACACCCAGCGTCCTTACAGCTTGCCGCTTGCCGTTTCTTCCTCGTTTGGCGTCAAGCTCAAGCCGCAGGACGTGCAGGAAGGCATGCGCACGCATGGGCGTGCGTTCAAGCACATAGAGGACAACCTGAAGGCTGAGATAAACCGACTAGCGCACGACCTCGACCGAGGCATGCTGACACGCGAGCGCTACGAGAAGGAGCGCCAGCATGTGATCGACAAGTTGCGGAATCTAGGCAAACGGGAGCGTGAGACCTTCTATGGCAAAGAGTAGGTTGGAGCTTCAGAAGAGTAATCGATAGACCGACTCGCCGATCGTCCACGTCGCGTGCGCGACGATGAACATCCTCACCAACAGCGTGACTTGAGTCGGCGTGCGCATCGGGCGCAACGCTAGTAGATCAGTGCGTGTATCTCAACCCTAATAATCAGTCTGCCCCCCAAGCCCGCCTTGAGCGGGCTTTTTGATTCAGGAGAGACCATGCCGACTTTTAACCCAGTGGTGGTGGACCTGTCGCATCACAACGAGGTCCGCGACTGGAAGGCCGTGCGCGAGTCCGGCATTGGCCGTCCAGCCGCCACCCACTCTGCCTTGGTGTAGGTCGTACCATTGATAACGGCACGGTAGGCGACTTTCCTGCGGTTGTCTGTGGCCCACATCGGCTGCAGATTGGCGAGAGACCAGCAGAGTTTGAAATTGGGATCATCCACCGAAGCGATGTCCCACCACGCTACCGGGACGATGTGATCGATCTCCCATGGTTGCTTGTGTTTGCGGCCCCGGTTCCTCCAGGTCATGCTATCTTGGAAGCGCGTCTCCAGATGGCTCTTCAATTCCTTGCAGCTGAAATCGAACAGCGTGGTCCAACTCTTCCCGTTCTTGCGCGTCTTCAGGTAGTTCCTGAACATGGCGTGGAGTGCCGCGCTGATCGTAACGCGCAGCGCGAACTCTGGGTTGGTTCTCTTCCGGGCGTTGTCGTAGGCTCTGATCCTTGCCCTGAATGCTGGATCGCCCTTCCTCTTCTGGAAATATGCCTTGTAGTAGGCGCGACCCTCTTCGCTCGCGTAGCGCGCCTGATCATGCTTCCGCTGCCATGCCTTGTACTGCGGTTTCTGCTTCTGAGCGGCATCTACGGCTTTGCGTTCTGGCTTCTGTCGGCGGAGACGCTGTAATCGGTTGCGGCGCTCGCGCACATCGGGACGCTGCGCGTAGGTGCGTCGCTTCGCGGCTTGCCCCGGATCGGCTTGGTGTTTCTCCCGGTAAGCGCGTGCGTCCGCTTGAATACACTCACGGCACCAACTGCGAAACACTCCGGTGCGGTTGTTCCGCCAGCGAAAGAACTCCACCGTTGCTGGCTTTGACTTGTTGCACTTGGTGCAAGTCCTCATCTGGAGCTGCTGCATGAATCCGAAACCCACTGTCATCGACATCTCTCATCATAACACTGTCGTGTCCTGGGAGGCCATAAAAGCTGCAGGCATTCAGGCCGTCATCTTGAAGGCTACTGACGGCATCCGCTACAAAGACCCAGACTATCCCAAACGCCGACGAGATGCACAAAACGCGGGACTCTTGGTCGGTGCATACCATTTTTGTCGGAATACCTCAGTCAAGGATCAGGTCGAGCTGTTCCTGGCCTACGCCAAGCCTGACGATACGACGTTGCTGGCAATGGACTGGGAGAACAATCCCGACGGTCCTGATATGTCGCTCGCCCAAGCGCGTGAGTTCCTGACCCTGCTGATGGCCAAAACCGGCCGCAAGCCAGAGCATATCTGGATTTACGGCGGCAATGTCTTGAAGGAGCAGATTCGCCATGTCGACGACGTTGCCTTTTTCGGCCGCTTCCCACTGTGGTTGTGCCAATACGGCCCGACGGCCCGGTTGCCGAAGGCATGGCAGAAGTACGGACTGTGGCAGTATTCCGAGACGGGGCAGATACCGGGCATGGCAGTTGACGGCCATGTCGATCTCAACGTGTTTGGCGGCTCCGATCTGGCGGCCGAATGGGCGCCGACCGGAAATGCCGCAACTGTTACGGAAACAGCCGACGAGCCCCTCGTCATCCCGGCCGCCGATCCGCCGCGCGCTTCAGTCATGGCGGTTGCGAAAACCGCCTACGGTTCCCGCACCACCTGGGCGCAGCTGATGGCGGTGGCCTCCGTCGTGCTCGGCTACGTCACCGACTGGGCCAAGCAGGGTTGGGACTGGGTGCTGTGGGCGATTGGCATCGTCCCTGAGATCTACTCCGAGGCCAAGGAAGGTCTCACCAGCGCGCAAGAGATGACTTCTTGGTTCGGGGTGAACTGGAAGTCGATTTCGCTCACCATCGCCGCCGTGTGCATCGCTGTCGCCCTGTGGCGGCACCTCAATGACAAACGCAAGCTCGTGGAGCAACAGTCATGATCCTTCTCAGGTGGCTACCCTTCCTCGCCAAGTTTGGCGGGCTCGCGGCGATCCCCGTCATAGGCCCGGCGCTGAGCATTGTCGGCGCCGGCTTCGGCCTGCTTGTCTCGTTCGTGCGCTGGCTCTTCAAGGACATCGAGGATGCATTCCGGGAGCCGCAACGGTTGGCCGTGCGAATGGTCTGTCTACTCGCCGTGCTCGCTTTCGGCGTCTACGAGGGCATCAAGTGGGACGCGCACAAGGTGGCGGCGGCGCGAGCCGAAGTCGCGCAGATGAAACAGGACTGGAGAGCCAAGGATGAAGAAGATGCGAGGAAGGCCGACGCCGCCAAGAAAGCCCGCGAGGAAGCCGAGGCCGCAGCGCGCGCTGCTTCTCCTGCCCCTACTGCTGCTCCCGTCGTGCGCAAGCGAAAACCCGCCGCCGCCGCCAAGTCTCAGCCGAGTGTGTTCTCAGGTTTTCCGTCCCTATTCGGGACCAGTAAATGAAATCAAGCCCGATGCTGCCCGCGTGTGGGCGTCGGGCTTGATGGCTGGGGGTAAGGTCTACTGTAGCGACGATCCCGAGTGGCAGAATGCCAAGTAAGTTTGGAGACAGACACATCTCGAGGGAAGCGGAGCGCGGGTGAAATGGATGGAGCTCGAAACAATCTACGCCGGGCGCCAGCGGGAGGACCACGCCCTGTTGCGCGAAGCGGTCCTGCTGTTGAGGTTCATCGCAGCCAAGCTCGATACCACGCCACCGATCCAGACCTCGCCGCCATCCTCAAAGACCTCAACGGCTACGCCGTCAACTACTCCGCCATCTTCGATCAGGCGCATGGCCGAGAAGGTGATGGACAAGATGGGCCGGGAGGCGATCATCTCGGTGCTCATGTGGGGCGCCGGCAAGCTCGCCATGTGGGCGCTGACGTATCTCCTGCCGGCCGTAGCCGGCTGGATGATGCTGGTGCGACCTGGCGTGCGGTGGCTGCTGGGGTGGTGACGATGTGCGTGCCAAACCGAGTATCTGCTGCGCTGTGGGTTGCGGCGGGCGTTGGCGCGGTACTGTGGATACTCGGGGTGACCTGAGTCTTTCCCCCGAGGCACCAACTGAGATGGCGAACGCCCTAGCCCTTCACTGGGGTTAGGGCGTCTTTTCCATTTTTACGACCTGATGCGGGCCTTTCCTATGCGGTCCCCGGCCAGTCCTTCGGACGGTAGCCGGCGAGGTATGATTCGACTAGACGGCGCTGCGCAGGTCTGATCTCGCGGCGGCCCGTCTCCAGGTGATGCGCCTGAGACTTCGCCTGCTCGCCTTCGTATCCCAGCACCATCGCCATCTGCTCAAGAGTAAGCCCGAGACGCTTGCGCGCTCGGGCGAGTTGTTCGGGGGTCATAGGGCTGCTGCAACCGGCATGACGTATACGTTGATTTGGTCGCCCGCCGCCATCGTCACGGTGACAGTGTGGATCTCGCCGCCGAATTCGTAGGGGATGCGGTCGCCATCGCGCGCAGATGATGCCGCGCGATTTGTCCACCGCGAAGCGGCTTCGAGAGCGGCGGCTTCGGCGGAACTGAACTCGGCCGGCGCCTGGAACCCCACGTTGCTAACGGAGCGAGCTACGAGATATTCAGCCATGTCAGTGGTCCTTTCGGTGGGCGCGTTGCCCGTTGCTGATAGTGCTAATCTAGTCGCTGTCTCTGCGGTTGTCAACAGACAACTCATCACAAAGCTGTGAACAGCCGGGCCTTTCCTTCCGTTCAGTGGCGGGCCTCGCACCCGCCTGTGGCGCTGTCAACGTCGGCCATCCACCGGAGGGTTCCCTTGGCCCACACCAGGCGCCTCTGCCAGCCCCGCACCGCCGAGCACGCCATATGCCGGTGCGGGCAACCAAGTGGCCTCCGTTAGCCGGTCTTCACGCGGCGCTTCCAGCCCATGTAGTCAGCGAATTTCTGACACTGGCCTGGGAAGCGTGCTTCGTAGGCGTCAATGAATGCACGGACAATCTTGTCGTCCTTGTCGTCAGTTGGTTTCGGCAGCGAGCCGATCCCATTCGGAGGGAACAGCCCCGCTGCGTACACCTGCCCAACCCACCACTCCCAGAATGTGAAGCCGCGTTGTTTCGGGGCGTAGTCGCGGATGAACTTAGCCGCCGCTTGCGGAACGGGACGCCACACGCCATCGGCGTCAAGCACTTCAAGAAAGCCTCCCGGAGCTTCGCGCGTCTCGATTTCCCATGCGTCGGTCATCGGGGCTTTCCTATATGGGTTCGTACTTGAGACGGAACACGTCATCCGCGATGGGATAGTAGTGGATGCCGTCAGGCTCCTGAACAATCCATTCGCCGGGTTCCACGAACACTCTCTGGCCTTGGATCGTCGTCACGCACTGACGTGTCTTGCTCACCGTGCGCCGCTCCTGATGGTAGGTCGCCCCCGTAATCTCCACGCCTGGGAGGAGGACACCATCCAACACGTGCGCGTGCAGTAGCTCTTTGGTGAGTTGGTACGCCTCGATCTCGCTTGGTATGCTGCGGTAGCGCATAGACTGGGCTCCGTTATGTGCCGCGCGCGGCGGCGAGTTCAATCTTGCGAATGGTGTCGTCGAGCACCGTGGCCAGCGTCTTCTGTTCGTCGCCCGCGGTGCCACCAATCCTCTGCGCAAGCGCGTGACTGATCAGCGACAGCTTCTTGAGCGCTAGTAGGTCGATGCGTTGCACGTCGATTGTCACGCGGTACATCGTGGTGGCCTATCCTACCGTTGCGCCACGACGCCTGGGGCGTCGAAGGGGAACAGATCAAATACGATCTCCTTACCGGCTGCGCCAGGGAGAAGCACATGCGGGTCAGGATCGCCGCATTTGCGATCTGGGATCGGGTAGCCGCGCACGACAAGTTTGTCTCCGACAACCCAGCCAACGGGCTGGCGATGCGTTCCGATGCCGGCAGCCTCCCAGGTCAGCACGACGCAGCCGTCGGAGGTCTCGCGCACATCAACCCTCTCGAAGTTGCCCGGGTCGCTGTAGAACAGATAGACGCGGCGCTTGTCCGTTGCGGGCTCTGGATGATCGCCATCCGCGATGCGCTTGCCGCTTGTGTCCCATCCGCTCATCTGTCGGGGCCTCCGTTGTCAGTAGTGCTTGCCGTCGATGCCGCGAACAAGAATGCGATCTTGATCTGGCTGCGGATTATAGAACTCAACACGCTTCGTACTGCCGTCTGGATGGTACTCGATGGCCCTGACGCGCGGACAGATTGAACTGTGCCCCATGCCGCAGTACGGGCAGACCGGGGTTGGCTGGCCGGTGCCGGTGTTCATCATTCCTGTGCCTAACGACATTACGGGGCTCCCATTACACGGTCTCTGTCGGCTTGACATGATAGCCGCAGCCGGACCCGTCGAGAGCCCACTTGCGGCCGCGGTTGATTTCCATCTTTCGGTCTATTTCCGCGAACAGATCGCCGCCGAACCGAGCGCATACGCGCGCCAGGACAATCACAACGTCGGCGCACTCCTCTCGGACCTTGTCGGCGGGTGTTCCGTCTGCGACGGCGCGCAGAAGCTCCGCCATCTCCTCGTTTGCGCGAATGGCAACACGCTCATTCGTCCCCGTGGTCCCGAACGTATCGGCTATCCACTCGGATATGCTGCTGCCGGTCTCGCGCATCTGAGAGGCCTTCACTGTTGCTTCTGGATCACCGCCAACACGGCGGTTGCGCGCGCGTCATGTTCAAGATCAAACGCATGCTGTTCGGCGGCTTGCTGATCATCAAAGCGCTCAACCACTTTCATTGCCTCACCGTCATCGCGCACCACTTCCCACTGGCAACCATCGGTGTGCATTTTGTTGCGCCGAGCGAACCATACCAGCTGCCCTAAATCGTTCAGCCATGCGTCCCTGATTTGCTCGACGGTGGGCATCGTCACGGCGGGCCTCCGTTAACCAACATTGCGCCGAGCGCGGATCGCTTCGGCCTCGGCGAGAATTGCGTTCTCATCTTCCAGCGAGCGCACCGAGCGCGCATGCTCCGATACCAACCGCCGAGCGGCTTGGTAGGCGCGGAACTCGGGGCAGTCGCCCTGGCCGCGCCATCCCGCATGCAGAAAGCAGAGCGCATCAATCAATTCCCGGTCGGTGGGCATCGGGCCTTTCCTACTGTTGCTCGACGAGCCAAGAGCGCGGACCCGCGACACCGACGACGCGGAACCCGCTATCATGGCGACTTATGCGCTGGTGTATGGCGCGCAAATCTTCGGTGAAGTGCGACCTTGTTCCCACCCACAGCTCGCCGTCAGGCCAGCGGCGCACCCACGCCAGCTCAACGTCGGCCACAAGAGCGCGGAGCTTTTTAACAGTCGCATGCATCTATGCGGGCTCCATTACCGTTCGTCGAGGTATGAGCTGATGCTTACGCGGGATGCAACTTCTCGCGCCAATTGATCCGCACGCCCTGGATATATCTCGCCGCTTGCACCGCACTCGTCGCACCAGTCGCGAGCGCCGCATTCCTCGACCACATAGCCAGTGCCCGCGCAGACCGGGCACACCTCGGGCTCTGGCTCTCCCTCGCATTGCCGGCAGTTGCACATGGCTGGCCTTTCCTACTGCAGTTCGGGAAGGGAGTTGCCGCGCTTCGTGAAGGCGGCAAGCGCATCGTCGATCAGGCGCACAGTGGCGTTGCGCTCCTTGACGGGAGACTGGAGCAAAATCTCTCGGAGAGTGTTCTCCAGACCCATCCAATCCAGCTTGGCACTGCGGCTCTCGTTGGCGGCCTTGATGGCGGTCGCTGCGGTTCTGTGCAGTCCGATTTCCGTCTTGATCATGGTCGGGCCTCAGCTGTAGCGGTAGGAAACGCAGGAGCGGCCGAAGCGGAAGAATACATAGCCGCAGTTGCGAACGAGCGACCAGCGCCGCGCTTTGGCGTAGCTACCGATTTGGAAAGTCAGGCGGTTCATGGCGTCTCTCCGTTATCCAGTGACCCGAACATATAGACCCCCTTGACCTTTGTCAATAGCTGTGTCAATGTTTGACGCATGATGAATGCGCAGGCCAGTGGAAAACGTCGTGGGTGGGTGCGTGGCTCCCGATACGCAAGCGAGGAAGCGCAGATCACAATGCTTGAGCGCTGCAACATTCGCCCTATCTACAAGTCGAGCGTGCACGATCTGAGCGACTACATCAACGCTCTGCGCGAGGGTGACGAGGTATGGGTCACCAGTATGGGCCGCCTCGCGGCCAAGCGTGGCGAGCTGAAGCGTGCTGTCGATCTTATCCACGGAAAAAAGTGCGTCATCGTGGAGGCCGCAAGCGAGCGGCGTTCGGACCGCGACGGCGCCGGCATGGCCTTGGACGCGGCGGACGAATTGATGGGCGAGGGGCGGATGCTCTCGCCCGAGCAGGCCCGCAAGCACGGCGCCAAGGGCGGCAAAGCCAACGCCAAGCTGGTGGCGGCAAAGTTCGCCAAGACGCGCATGGCATTGGCAGAAGCCAGGAAAATCTGGACCGACCCAGATTTAGCGACGCTCAGCAACGCTCGCGTCCTCAAGCAGATGCCGGGCTGGGCACAGCAGGCCGCCTACCGCCACATAGGGCCGCGTGGGCTCGCAAAGGGGCGCCCGCGCAGCAACGGCACCATGCGCGAGAGCGCCCGGCCTGGGCACATCTACTTCCTCCAGAACGGGCGCCGGAAGCTGGTCAAGATCGGCTTCTCCAGCGACCACGCAACGCGCATCGGTAACATTCAGATGGCAAGCCCAGACAAGCTCAAACTGATCGCGACCATCCCCGGCAGTCGCCTAATGGAAGCGGAGCTGCACAAGCGGTTTGCCCAATACCATGTGCAGGGCGAGTGGTTCAGCGTTGACGGCTCGCTCGCGACGTATCTGGCGCGACTGAAGGAATAGAGGAGCCGACGTGAGCGACGAACGCCAGCTAAAAGATATGACCGTCGCGGATTGGCGGGAGCGAGTTCGCAATCTGCGCTTCATGCTGACGGAAGCCGAACGACAGTATGAGGCTGCGCAGCAGAGAGCGCTTGACGAAAGCCCGCTTGTCCAAGCCGTGCTAGAGACGGCGCGGCGGCCGGTAAGATAGGAGGCCCCATGAGCGACGAACCAAAGCCGCTGCGCATGAATGCCTATTACTACGGTTTCACTCCCACGGGCATGGAGTGCATCGACCGCATCCTGTCTGCGGTGGCGTGTGCCGGCAAAGCATACCACCACACCGATCAGTGGGGCGAGCCAACACCCAAGTATGAGGAATGCTTCCGAGGTGATTGCCCCGCGGACTGGATACAGAGCATGGCCGACGACGCAGCAGAGGCGCTGCGCTCGCGGCAGCGGTAGCGAAGGAGAGACAGGTGGACGGCCCCGCAGCCAACCCAGACCCGCGCTCATGCACGTGTCACCCCGATGACAATCCGCCGGTGCCGTGCCAACGAAAATTCGCGCTGAGCGAGTGCCGCGCGGCGCTGCGCTTCCAGCAGCTCTGCTCCATCGCCTCCATTGAGGTGGACTGGCTACAGCAGTTGGTTACGGGTGACGATGCCATGAAACAGATCAGCGCAATTCTCACCGGCAAGAGCCGGTAGCGGAGGAGGCTTACAGATGGCAGAGCCGACAGAACCGACGATCTCGGGTGACGGCGTCAAGATGACTTGCCGCAAACACGGTATCGACCTCATCAAGACGCCGGACGGCTATAAGTGCCCGAAGTGTGACGCCGGCGTGAAACTGAGCGGCAGTGCAACTATCGTGGTGCAGTGAGAGGAGAGACAGATGGGCGCAGGACTTCAACGGGCTTTCGCGGCGGCCAGGGCAACACGCCAGACGCCCATGCGTGTTCTGTTCTGCAAGAACGACAGCGAGCTCGACACGACGACCACCGCGCCGCATCGGCCGGACGACGTACTGGAATCCGCCAAGGGTCAGTGAGGAGCGAGGCATGTCGAGGCAAACGCTAGAGTGGCACAGGGATTGCTTCGCGAATCGGTCTGCCTCGGTGGCTAGAGACCGACGCGATGTCGAGAGACGCGCGGCGAAGCTCGCAGACGACGAGAAGCGTCTAGCGTTCTACGCGGAGCAGATCGCGGAAGCGGAGAAGCGCGGTGTCCCATTTGACTGCGACCGCTTTCTTGTGAAGCGTACCGGCTAACAGAGGAGCGCTGCCGTGCACTTAGAGGTCGCTCATCTCACAACTGCTCAAAGGGATAGCCTGCTATCCCCTGCCGAAGGCGCGCGGGTATTCAACCTCGATGCGGATAGATATGAGCACTATCGCGACGGCTCCTGGCGCGCGGGCTTGGCACAAGAGCCGATGGAAATGAACGCGGAGGCCAACAAGCGGATGACTACCATCCTAGCCGACAAGGACGCGCAAATTGCGAAGCTTGAGGCGGTGCTGCGGCAGATCGCCTTCGGCTCCTACTCGACGTTCGAGATCAAGACGCCGGAGGCAAACGCCTTCGCGCAAATCTGCGACGAGATGCAGAGGATTGCCCGAGAGGGCCTGTCAACATAGGAGCGTCGCCGTGAAGGCTGAATGCCACGACTGCAAGCTGCCCTACGACGACCCCGGCTTTGCCGACCTTGTCGTGGCGCACCACGTGTGGGCACGCCTGAGTCCATCCGGTGATGAGAACGGCATGCTCTGCCCGACCTGCATGTGTCGGCGGGCGACGTTGGCGGGATTGTCAGCGGTGCCGGCGGCTTTTCGATCCGGTCCATTCTCCGTTTCAACCAACGTTATGGAGGTGACCGACGATGAGCGCGCCCTGCTGCTGCAGATGCGCGAATGGAAAGACGGCATCCCCGATGGCGCGTTGGGACAAGGCAAGATGTCGATGGTGTACCTGAGCCTGATGGCCGCGCGCGCCGAACTTTACATCATGGCCATCCGACACGGTCACAATGACGTGTGGGAGAGGCAGGAACGCTTCCGCAAGCTCGTTAGCCCACACGACATCGTCAAGCTGGTGTCTGCCTACGAAGACCTACAGCATCGCATCCAAGAGGATGAAGCGGCAGAACTTGAGAGTGCATAAGACAGGAGCAAGAGCAATGGACCCCCTTCAGCGTGGCCGACGCGACGGCATCAGGCATGCGATCACATGGCTGCACGCGGAGGCCAAGAAGATGAACGATCCGCATGCGCGGATCGTGCTTGACAACGCGGCGTTCGCTCTCGGCAACGACAACTCAGCAAGGGTCGCGCAAGCACGCAGCGACGCTGACGCTGCACGAAAGTAGAGGAGGAGTTTGTGCTGGACGGCGGCGAATACGAACGCGAGCCCTTCTGCGGACCACATAAGCGGCGCGGAACATTCAGACCCAAGCGGACGGACGATCTCCGATCGGAGGTAGTGCCGCTCATCGGGCGGACGTTCCTGCTGATGTATGCTGGCATCGGCGATCACGACGAGGCGTATCCAGGCCAAACGCGCTGGATGATCCACTACGCCCACGACGCCGAACTGACAGACGAGGAAAGAGGTTGGTGGATGCCAGAACAAGACATCGAGTTTGATCCAACGTGAAGGAGACTTTCTGAACCGTGCGGGTGAGACAATCCCGTCAGCCCACGGGGATGAAGGCGGGAGACGGTCAGTGACCGGAGAGCTGCCGGTAGGCCGTCTCCCCCACCAAAAGCATAGCAGCCCGGCGCGATCTTTCTCTCCCGCGCCGGGCTGCTGTATCAGAGCTCCTGATTACTGGCCGAAGCGCAGATTGAGCCGGCCCATCATCGTTTGCTGGGTCACATCGACGTTCAGCGGCACGAACGGTGTGATGCGCTGAAAATCCGTGTAGGTATATTCCAACGCGAGCGTCGGTGTGATCGATCCCGTTCCCAACTTTGGCAACCGGAACTCCACGCCAGCGCCGCCGCGCCAGCCCTTGAGATCAGGCGTAGGGATACCGACCGTGCCGGCCGTAGCCGAGGTATTCATGACGGTCCAACCACCAAAGACGTAGGGCAGCGCCGAACCAATGGCGGCACCGATCCTGCCGTCGGCCGACCAGCCGTTATCAATCGACGCATTGAAGATGGCCGGATTGACGGAGAACTCCACGTTGCCCCAAGTGTAGCCAGCACGCGCGCCGAGTACCAGGAACGAACCCGGGATCTGGACATCGTAGCCGGCATGAATGCCGCCCACAGGTCCCGTAGCCGACAGCCCGTCGATGCCGAAGCCCGGTACGGTGAGCTCCGCATTGGCGGCACCGTAGCCACCGTGCAGACCGACGTAGGCTCCCGTCCAACTCGCTGCCGGGGCCATGGGCGCATCGGCAAAGATGTTCTTTGGCCCACCTTTATCAGCCGCCGCCGCCGGCCATACAGCCAGCGCCGCGACCACAAGCAGCGCCAGCGCGCCGCCAATTGCTTTCATGCGTGTCATTGCATTCTCCAAAGTCTGGTTGATCTGAGGGACTCGGGAACGCAACTGGAAGACACAACCGGATTTACGAAAGGGTCAGCTCTCACCAACACGCTTGCGGAGCCTATTGGCGACCTCCGTAAGCCGCTCACGTGTGAGCGATGGATTGTAGTCGCTGGGGTAGCGTCCGGCAGGCGGCGGATCGCCCCCGATTGCGTTGTCGATCATCTCGCAAATCCGGTAGTGTCGCCGCATCTCGGTCATTGGGACGTTCTTCACCTCGGCAAACCACTCCGCACTCGCGGCGATGTACTCGCCCGCCTTGACAAGCCAGCGCTTCTGTTCTTCAAGGCGAGCACGCAAATACTCGACCTCCTGCCCGACGTCGTCCTTGGTTTGCTTTTGCATTGTGGGCGTCCTTCTCGGTGGCGAACTCGAGAACGCAACAACCAAAAGACGCAACCAAGGCGGTACGCACGGGCTACCAGCGCGTGTGCCCGTAGAATTCAGGGACGATATCACCCAGCGGTTCTGAGACCTGGATCTCCCGGCCGCACGACGTGCGCTCCCAATCGCAGGTCGCATTGGGAATAATGAGGTCGCAGACCCGATAATCCTCGAACCATATGCTGCCGGTTGATGGGTGTCTGCGTGGGGAAACCAGCGCGACCGCACCAGCGAGCAAGAGGTAGCGCAATGCCTCATGAACCGCTTGCGGACGTCGATCGATATCGCGTGTTAGATCGCGAGCATCCGCAAATTTACCGAGTTCCTGCGTATAGTAAGTGATCCGATCAATGATGTGCTCGTCGGTCGGCACCGCATTTTCGGCCTCCATGCGGGCAAGCGTTGCTTCGTAGTTGGCCTCTTTCTCTGCCGACTCCGGATGATACCGGCAATAGCCGCCGAATGTCGCTTCCCTGCTAAGTTTCCTGAGCGCGCGGCAGCTCGCCTTCTTGATTGCCGCCTCAAGGCCGTCAATGTCTTCCGGAGTTAGCGCAAACCACTCTCCTTTGCGCCTGCGATCTTGGTAGTGGGCGTGCAAGGCGCTCTCGATCTTCTGAACATCCGCCTTCGGCACCGCCGCAATTATGAGCGGGCGGCACGGTACGGGGCATTCAGTTCTATAGGACGAAAAGCGCGCCCTGAAGTCGACAGCCATGCCTATCTTGAAAAGATCCAGGCCGATGGCTTCGATCACATAGATGTATGCCGACTGGACGACCAAGCCGCGATCGGCCCCGCGGCGCGCAGCATCTGCGGTCAGAAAGAGAATGGTTGGCTCGTCACTGGTGGGCGGTACAGGGATCGAACCTGTGACCTTCCCCGTGTGAAGGGGACGCGCTACCGCTGTGCCAACCGCCCGAGCCACGCTGAACGATGTTCCCAGGTGGCGCGCAACCTCAATGCCATCGCTAGCATCTTGATTTGGCTCAGCAGACCCCTCCCGTGTGAAGGGAGTGATCCCATGTCCACCAACGCATTCAGTGCTCATTTTTGCCTTTTGTTTTGTCCACTGGTTCAACTGTTGACACTTCGTTCTCTCTCGTCGGGTTCGTTGGACCCCTAGGGAACTCCTTTACACCTTCACTCTCCGCAGTGCGGGCATCTCCAGAGCTTGGCTTGCACGCTTCAGAAACTCAGGCGAATAACGCGCATAGACGCGCTCCGTCGTTCGGCTATCAGCGTGCCCGAGGTACTGCGCAATGACCGCCATGCTCTCCCCTGCCTCTGCCATCCACACCGCCGCAGTGTGCCGCAGCGTGTTCGGAGTTACGTCCAAAAGCCCCGCCCGCTTTGCTGCCTTGGCAAAGGCGCGCTTTACTGACCGTACTCGTTGACCTGCCCACTCTATGACGTAGGCCGTCATGGCGCCGTTCTGAGCTTCGCTGAGGGCCGCGCGGAGCGTGGCGTTCATGGGGACAACGGCTCGACGCTTGTGCTTGTTCTGCTCAGCGGTGCGTAGGTCGATTTGTCCCCTTGCGAAGTCAACCCGATCCCACGTCAACTCAAGCAGCGCGCTTGCCCTTCCCGCCGTGGCGAGTGCTAGCAGAACGAACAGTTTTATGTGGGGCGTTTTTGCCTCGGTCAACAGACTTTCTGCCTCTACCAGAGTGAGATGCCGATCGCGTGGCTTTGGCTGCTGAGGTAGCCAGACGAAGGGCGTCGAGGAAATTACCCCAGTTTTTCGCGCCCAATTCATAGAGGCCCGTAAGACGGATAAATCCGTCCACACAGTCCCCATGGATCTTCCAGCCCCTTCCCTTGCTGACCAGAACGCCCGGCAGGTCGACTTGTCGATATCGCTTGGTGCGAGGTGACCGAACATTGGCCTTAGCGCCTTCCATGAATGCCTCTGCTTCTCGATCGACTTGCCGTCGATTTCCCGATCTCTGAGGTATTTTGCGAACAGGCCCGCTATCGTTACGACCTCGCGGTCAAGCAGTCGCTCTCGCGACTTGATGAACTGGTTCAGCTCTGCACTAAGGTCGGCCTGCGAGATGCCTTCACGGAAGCGATAGCGGCGTCTTTTGCCGTCTTCCCACCAAGTGACGACCTTCCGGCCGTTGAGCTTTCCAAGCCTGTAGTCTGGCGCGCTTCCCATCGTGCAACCTCCTCTGCCGAGACGCGCACGAGTTTGCTGCCTAGCTTGAAATGTTTCAACTCACCATCTTTGATGAGTTTGTGAACGTATTGTCGCGAGCAGCCCCAGCGCTCTGCCAGCCTCTTTGGACTGAACGGAGGATCACCCATCCCCGACCTCCTTCTGCCGCTCGGGCGATGCCCATCTGGCCAGCGCGGCATCGCGTGCGATCTCGCTCCGACGTGCAGGGTTGAGCACCCTGGCCCGCGCATGGCCGCCCTTCGCTCGGTTCTCGTATTTCTTTGGTGGCGTCGGCGACACGTCGATTTCCTCCAGCCTTTCCATTGCGAGAACGCAGCGCGTCGGTATCGTCATGATCCCGTTCGCTTGCGCGTTTTCAGGGTCGCCGAGATCGCCGACGCTCTGACAAATCACCTTCACCTCGGTGTTGTCCTTGAGAAGCCAGCCGACCGTGGCGCATTCGACTGCCTGCGGCTCCCCGACATCGGCCAGATGTCGCCATGCTGACGTCGGCTGTCGACTGTCGAGCCAGCGGATGATCACCAGCGGGCATTTGGGGTCTGTGCAGCGAGGATCACCCATCCCCTGCCTCCTTCTGCCGCCGCGACCACCAAGTCGCCCGCACCTCTTCAACAGAAAAGCCGAACGCCAGGCACAGCTCCTCGATCATGTTCTCAAGGTTGTCGCCGACGGAGCTCTTGCGCGGGTAACTGTGGGTGTACTCCTGCCAATCTCGGCTGAGCTGAATTGCATCACGCCGTGTAAACACGAAGTCACCGGTGCTGATCTGGTTATCCGTGGCCATGGCGCGTCTCGAGAATAGGGGGCTCAAGGTGGGGGACTCCCCCACTTTTCTCCCCCACTGTCGGAGTGGGGGGCCGGAGTAGGGGCGTGCTCATTCCCCCGCCTCTTCCTCATCCCGCATCTGCGGTCTGAACGTCGGGTCGTCCGTTGACGGGCTCAGGCCGCGCCGTTTCGCCTCACGGTGCAGTTGGCACCACTCGTCGGCAAAGCGCGCATGCGCGTCGTTGTAGTTGCCCGGAATGCTCTTGGGTGCGTCCCACGCCTTCATACGCATGGCGCGTTCTTGCTGCAGTAGTTCCGCGTCGGAGAAGCGGGCGAATGGGTCATGGGGATCAGTCATGCTGCCTCCCTCTGCTTGAGCAGAGCATCGACGTTGACCTTGAAGCACCGGAAGCTGATCACCACGACTTCGGGGTTGTTGTCCCATCGCTCGCCGGCCCTGTCGTGCAGGCCATCCCAAAGGGCGGCGTAGGGCTCGTGCCAGCCACAGACGGCATCGGCAATCGGGAGGCCTTCGCGCTCGGTGATGCCTTCGGCGATCACGTCTTCCTTGGTGATGGACTGGAGGAGTTCGCGACGGACAGCCGTCACCTCGCACGTCAGCCGAGATACTGTTCGCGGCATGAACAGCGATGACACCCAGCGCGTTCGGTCATCGAACTCGTCCTCGAGGCCATCCGGGACAATATGGGGCTCCGGCTCTGTGGCTCGATAATGCGGGATGAGAGCGTAGTTGCTTCCCTCGCCGTCATTGCGAGCCAAGATCGGTCGGCCATCTGTCGGCGCGTCGTGGTGGCTGTGATACTCGTAGGTGTTTTCAAGGACGAAGGTTTCCTTCACCCATAGCAGATCGCCCAGCTTCACCTTCTGCCAGGCTGACGGCGGGCGATGCATCGGGATTGGCGTGCTGCCGATCTTCGTCGTCTCCGGCTTGTGACCTGCGGGTACGGGATCGTCACCGCAGAAACATGCGTCGCGCCACGCCAAGCGGCGGGTCTGAGTCTTGCGACCGGCGAGCAAAGCAAGGATCATGGGTGCGGAAAACAAGACAGGTCGCGCCGTCATCCTACTTCCTGCCTCTCTTGCCGGTAAATCCAATCGCCCGCATAGGCCAAAAGCCACAGATAGGCGCGCCAGCTGACGCGATCGAGCGGCGTGTAGATGCAGATGATGTAGGCGGGCCAGCCGCGCAAAAGGCGGAGCCACTCGGGTGTGTCGGCCATCACACAAGCCCTTTTTCCGCACCAAGCCACTCAGGAATCTGGATCACCATCGTCTTGCCCTCCTCCAGTTCCTCATCGGATTCGATCTGCGACCTCGGCAGGAAGTACCAAACCTCCCGCTCCACCAGCTCTCCGGTGCGCTTGTCGGGAAACTCTTTGGTGGTCCCGTCGGTGATCTTGATCGACTTGTCCCTGATCTCCAGGATGGTGCAGGTGATCTCGATCATGTCGGAGCGCATCATGATGCAGCCACCTCCAAGTTGATGCAGGCATTCCTCTTGCCTTCGATCCGATCCGCCATCGCATAAAGCGCCTTGGCCATTTCTCTTGCGGCTATCGCCACGTGCATGGGATCAAGTCTCGGGTTATCCCTCCATGTGCTGGCGATGCGCTGGAGGGAAGAGCAGGAGATGTTGAGCTCGAAGGCGGTGTTTTGAATCCAGAGTGCATCGATTTGGTTCACGCCATGGCCTCCTCTGCCCACTCACGGAGTATCTCGCGCAACTCGTCGCGCTCCGGTTTCGCGGCGCCTCTGGGCGTCAACATCTTCCTGGGCCGCACGCTGTTATCCAGCACCGTGGTGATCCGGCCGTCTACCACAGGCATCCGGTAGGGCCGTCCCTGACGCCACAGCGTTACGACCTTGGCGCCGGCGCGAATGCCGCTGATGACGGTGTCGGTGAGGATTTCCTTCTTGGCGGCTTCCACGTCCACGCCCCATGCCCGTTCCAGGTAGCGTAGGAGGGCGTGAAGGGTGAGATGGGGAACGATCTCGGCCTGGGGTTCGATCTGCGGTGCGGGCGGGGATGGCGCGCGCTCGCGCTCGGGCACTTGTTCCGAGATTTGTCCCGTCCAGATCGGCTGCCCGCAGCGCGGGCAAGTTGTAAAGTGCTCCATGGCACATGCCGTCCGCCCTCAGGCCGCAGTGCCGAGATATATCTCGATGCCGGTGGCTTCGCTGATCGAGCCGGTGATCTCATCAAAGGCCGCCTGCTCGACGACGGCGGGCGCGTCGAGCTTCACCGTGAACGACAGCTTACCCTCGCTCAGCCGGTAGCGCATCAGCACGGGCACCGAATAGAGCGTGCCCTTGAAGAAGACGGGGATGCCGAGCTCAAGGCCTGCTGGCACGGTAACGCCCGGCTTGCCGGCATACTCTGTTTCATCCGACCAGCCGACGACGATGTTGCCGTTGGGCTGATGCACGACGGAGTTGTATTCCTGCTTCTTGGTGGCCTTGAACTTGCTTACGATGTCGAGGAGCTGGGCGGCATCAGGTGAGCGGATGTCGGCCCGGTTTTCCTCGATGAACTCGGCGAAGTTGGCCTGCGGCATCGGCTGGCCGGCGCCGCTCCAGCGCAACCATTGCTCCGAATACCGCGGCAGATAGCGGGCGACGTGGGCGCCGTGGTCGGGTTTCTCAGGCGAGTGATAGTCGAGGATGGCGGAGACGATCGCCTTCTTGTCGTTCGTCAGATGGCCCGGAACGGCGAACAGGCGGGTGCTGTTGCTCTTGTAGCGGTTCACGTAGGCCGTGAAGCTCGCCGTGTCGTACATGGCAACCGATTGCCGGATGCGGGTGAGCGGCTTCTCCAGCGGCGGGATAGTGTGGGCCGTATAGCCCTCCGGCATCAACACGTCCTTGCCGCCGTCTGGCCGGTCGATGGCTGGCGCTTGTGCGGCGCCCTTCTGGTAAATTGCGTCCAACGTGTCTGGTGTCAGGCCGTTTACAGTCATGGATATGCCCTCTTGGGTCACTACGCAGGCACGCGGGTATTAGCTGCTCACCTTCACCGGCTCGTTATCCGGCTTCTCTGCCTCACGCAGCGGCAATCGCGGCTGGTTCGGGTCCTGCCGCAGCAGGGCGTAGTCCTTGCCGACGAAGAACGTCGTCGATGGGCGATCATGCTCTGGCTCCTTGGCATCGAAGTCGGCATCAACCTCGACCGTGCCCTTGCCGGTTGGGGTGAATTTCAGCTTGATGGTCAGGGCGCCCGGCTTGCGGGTGTCCATGACGGCGGCGATGATGTTGTAGGTGGCCTCGGTCAACTCGCCGAGGAACTGACCCGATTCAACTTCTCCGAGCACGTCCGTGATCGGCTTGCCTTTGAAGCTCATGTTTCAATCTTTCTCTCTTGACGCGCACGATAAGCGTGATGAGTCTGCCATTGGATCACTCCTTCCCGGCGCGCACATAGCGCCTGCGCGACCAGTCGTAGACGGCGTCCTTCGGCCTCGGGAAACCTCTCGGCCGCGTGATGCCAAAGTGCCGATCACGGACGCGGGTGCCCTTCTTGATCTCTCGGTTGTCGTCCGGTGCTTTGTGCTTCACGTCGCAGTCGAGGTGGATCGGCCAAAGGTTCTCTGCGGTATCCTCCCCGCCGTTGGCGTGGCGCCTTATGTGATCCGCGCGCCACTTCTCAATCGCTGGATCGATACTCGCCCCGCAAAAATGGCAGTCGAGCCGGGCTCGACCCAGCGGGTCGAAATACCGATGCGCCTCGAAGCAAATGCGCCGAGCCTTCACGCTGTCGCGGTTACGCGGCATACTATCTCTCCTTCTCCGTCAGCATCGCCTGCGCCTTGGCGATCTCGCCCGTGGTAAAGCCGCGCTGGCGCATCAAATCTTGGATTTCGATGCCGTCCTGGATGGCACGAGCCGCGCGGCGCACGCGCGCTGCAAGTTCGGCTGGCGACTTCTGTGGTCTTGGGCTGGAAAAATCGCGCTTCGCCGTCATGATGGTTCCCCTTGCTTGCGCAGAGCCGCCGGCAAGGTGGCAACGAACTCTTCCCACAGGCCATGCGCGACGATGAAATCGTCCCGGCCGTTGAGCAGCTTTTCGAGCCGCTCGATCTCCTTGGCGGCATCGTGGCATTGCCAATAATGCTGTTGATCGTCGGTGCCGAGCATATTGGTACGCGTCCTGCGTAAGTTCGTGGCGTGCTTGTTGCGCATGGTGCCGTCTTGGCTCATGATGCGGGCCTCCGTTAATCGGCGGTCTCATACTTCGCTTTTAGGTTCTCAAGTTTGGCACGCTCGCAGGCCTCTGCGATCCGTGTACGTTCGCGCTCTATCTTCACGCGGGTTACGACCTCCGCGTCAGATTCCGGCTCAACGTAGGTGATCTCGATCTTGGGGTAGGTCTCGCCGTGTTTCATCGTTGCGACAAATTCAAAACAGGCTGCCTTCTGGCATTGCTTTGGGATCGCTTTTAGCTGCTTCTGCATCCAACCAATAGCGCCCGGAAGTGTGCTTGGGATGTTCAGACCGTATGGCGTGTCTGAGATCAGATACCGAGTGACCTTCTGGCGCGCCTTCTCGACTTGCGCCTTGGTAAGCTTTGGGTCTGATAACTTCTTGAAGCGCAGTCGGATCGGCTTCTTGCTCACCGGCACGTAGAACCATTTGCCATCGCCGCCCTTCAAAACGACCTTGTTGGTCTCGTCGATGGCCTCGATGAACGTCCCAGAGTTCGTGGTGATGTGCGCCGCCCCGTCTTCTTTCCCCCACACCGAGAGCGTTTTGTCCTCGTTCCATTTGTACTCGAAGCGGCAGAAGCCCATGCTCACCATAAACTTGCCGTCGATTGCTATGATGTCCATTTTTGACGGGCCTCTCTCTTAGCTGCTGGAGGAGGACGAGCTTGAGCCCTTGAACAACAGACCGCAGAGGATCAAAAGGCCCCATGCGTTCCAGAAGTCGATGGGCTTGATTACTGCGGTCGCGAACAGGTTAGGCAGAACACCGTTCCAGAGCCACATCACCGGGAGGGCCAGCAGCGCGCCGAACACGACAATGAGCGCGATGGCGCCAACGCCGACCACAAGTCCGAGCAAGAATTTTTCCATCATGGCTGAGGCCTTCATTGACTAGAGTTGTTCCGGATATCTGGTCCATATTCTTCGTCCATGGTCGGAAACTCCCACGGCCCGTTGATGATCCTGCGATGCACGCCATCTTTGATCGGACGCACGATCCATACTCTTACCGGGAGAAGAAACGGCAGCGTGTTCCATAGCCGCATCGCTTCTTGCTCGGCATAGATGCGATGGGTTGATGCTGACCATTCTTGGCAACCGCCTGAGCCGAGCGTTTGAACCGCGTAATAGCCGCGATCAAACATGTAGACGCTCCTCTAGCTAGAGAGACTTGATCGCAGAGCGGATCAACGCATCGGCCGCGCTCTCATCACATTCGTGCAAATAGCCGTCCGCATCCTGGTTGCCCGTCACAGCTCCATGCGTGACGAGTGCGCTGTAGACCTCGGTTTGCCATCCGCTGCTCCCGAACGGACGCTTGCCTGAGAAGCCTTCCTCCTCCTGCCACAAGGTCAGCAGCAGCGACTTGAAGTAGTCGCGAACTGTCTCCGCCTTGGCGTCGTTGCGCGGCATCTTCAGGTCGAGAATGTCTTTTGCTTCCATCACGATGCCAGCTCCTCTTCCAGGTACGCCGCCAGATGCTGCCCGCTCAGTTCCGGCAGCTGCTTGACTCTCTCGGGTAGCAAGGTCAGCCGAGCCAGTTCCGCAATCATGGCGGCGTGCGCAACCGAGAGTGCAAGCAGCATGCGCTTGGGGGGTTGATGATTTCTCAGTTCACTCGCCAGCCAATCCACTAATCCTGGAATCACCGCACAACGGCATCTGCCGATGGCCCGCGCCGTCACATCACCGTGCATCGACAGGCGTTCTGCAGACGCCATCAGCGCCTCGGTGAACTCGAAACGCGCATCGGCGTCGTGCACCCAGTCTGCCTGGGAAAGTCGAGTCTTCACGGCCAACGTCATCCCTGCCCACGGCAGGCCCCTAGCCATGCCTGCCAAGCCACCCAAGCCCCGCCTGCAACGCCTCGCCCCAAGCTCGCCTCGTCTGTCCGCGACCAGCCGCTCCGCGTCCCGCCATGCCTGCGCTGCCTTGCCTGCTTCAGCGTCTCGATCGGCACCCCGAGCTTGACTGATTAAATCTTCATTGCACGGTAGTTCGCCTGCTCACTTCTCCACGCCTCGATTTTGAGTGCAGCGGCTTCCCGCAGTGCGCGCATTTTTTCGTACTCACCAGCCGCGACGGCATCTCGCTCAAGAGCCTTGCGATATGTCTCCGAAGCAAGCGCCTCTCTCTCCTGGTGGGCCACGGACTTGTCATTGTGTTTCTTCATCTCCAGGGCACGCACTACTTTGACCATATGAGATGCGCGGATCGTTTCCGCCTTGGCGTCGCCCATTTCCTTGGCGTTGTCCCGCAGCCAGTCGAGCGCTCTCTCAAGCTCTTCGTCGGTGACGATGCGTTCTCTCATGCCGCCACCTCTCGCTTTGCGAGCCAGTGCCGCGCGCTGAACTTCACGTCCGCGTCAAGATCGGAGCGCCCGATCCATTCAAGATAGTCCTGCGGCACCGCCTCGTAGCGCTGCCCGCGATGCTTACCGAAGGCAAAGATGGTGTGCAGCGCCGGCTCGTTCGACCACAGCGCTAGCTGCGACCAGCGCGCATGCTTCAGAAGCTCCACAAATATCGCGGCGGTAACGATGGCATCACCCAAGGCTCTGTGGGGCATGATGGACTGGCGGGAGATGCCGAATGCATTGGTGAGGCCTAGACGAAAACGTAGTGCGCCGTTGCTATGGCTCGGGAACTCTGGCCAGATGCGCAAGGCACATTTCCAAGTGCAGATCCAAACGATGGGCTGGCCGTTAGGCGTTGTTGCCAAGTGCTTACCCAGGAAGCCGCGCTCAAAAGCGCAGTTGTGAGCAATTAGGGCGTCTGCACCTTGGAACCTGTTGATGACTTCGGCGAACGGTGGCTTTCCGGCCACGTCTTCATCAACCAGCCCGTGGATGGCGGAGGCCTCTGGACTTATGGATACGGGTGGACATACCAAGCATGCCAGTTGGTTGGCGATCGCGCCGCCGGCCAAGACATCCACTGAGGCGATCTCAATAATATGATCCGCATCTGGATTTATGCCTGTAGTCTCCACGTCGATCACCCGGATCACAGCGGCACCTCTTCGCGCTCTGACCGTTTCGGCGCCGCCCCCTCGTTGTCGGGCAGAGTGCCGATCGCGATTGCTGGAATGAACGTCGCAACATCCCTGATCTCGATCGCCTTGATGATCATGCCGCTCCCCGTCGCTTGGCGGGCGGTTCCGAGTGCATTGCGGCCGCGACGGCCTCCAGTTTTTTCTTGAGAGCGAGGGCCCCATCTTTGTCGCGCGCCCAATACTCCCGGAGGCCGTGCGTGTTGCGCTCCTGCCAGATCATGACGACGGAGGGCTCGTCCTTGTGGTCGCCGATGAACTTCAGCACACGATCACCGAACTGGCCGACCGGAACGGGCTCAAGCGCCTTGCCGTCTTCCCAGGAAACGAGGATGGCATTGGCGCCGCCGATGGCGGCAAGTCGGCGCTCGGTCTCGACGGTTTCGATGATCTCGGTGGCCGTCAGCTCAATGGTGTGCGAGGCATCAAGCTCACCATCGACATAAGAGCCCGATGTCTCGTTGGGCCACCCCTTACGAATGGCATCGGCCTCGACGCACTTGGCCAGCATGGTTTCTGGCATGGTGCGCCAGTTCTTCTTAGTTGGGTCTAGCTTGGTTGTAACCTCGCCGACCTGCACCTTGCGCATCTTCGGCTTGCCGGCGCGTTTGTGGCCATCCGGCCAGAACTGGCCAGGGATTTCCTCCCAACTGTAGCCATCAGCACCTTCTTCGATGATCGGCGCCCGCTCATCCCAGCGCAGCTTCGAAACCACGGGAAACCAATCACCATGAGCGAAGCGATAAGCTGCAACCTCGCAATCGACAATGCCCCTCGGATTGCCGGGTCCGATCAGCGCTTCGTCGTAGGTGAAGCGCGGCGGCTTATCGTCTGGGCGGTAGTTGCCGGAGCGCGCCGCAATCTTGCGGTAGAGCCCGATGCCGAGCACGGGAACGACGCGGCGCCTTTCGCTGTCGTCAGCGTCGAAGATGAAGAAATAAATATCCTTGGTGAACGGATTGGCGCCGTAGAGCTCGCACCACTCTATCGCCTCGTCGACCTCCGTCCCGCGCAGACCCTTGCCAACCGTCTTAGTGAACAGGGCGAGGCGCCGCGGATCGCTGCGCGAGAGGCCGCCGTTGCGTACAGAAACAAGATTGGGCATCTTACCTACTCCAGGGTGATCTGAATGGTTTCGCCACCATTCGAAAGCTGCGCCCCCGGCACGGTGGCCCCCTCCTTCAGAGCGGCCAGGAGCGCCTTTTTATCGAGCCTCGGATCGGACGGCTTCCAGTAGGTGCTGGGAATTGCCGCCTCTTCGGTGACAATGACCGCTGGCGGCGTCCGCTTGCGGGTCGCGGTGCCGATGTCGGTTTCGATCTTGGTCAAAGCTGCGATCTCCATCGCCAGAAGAATGGCGGTGCGCAGGTTTTCCTGCTGCTCGGCGTAGCGCTCACGCCGTTTCTTCAGGCGCTCCAGCAAATCATCCATGCCAACACCGATGGCGCGGATTTCGGCGAGGCGGACCAGCCCACCTCTGATGGCCTCGCGGAGATCAGTTTCGCCCTCAATGGCGTCGGCCGTCGCTTCCTCGTCGTCCGCAAGAAGATCGCGATACGTCGCCAGAAGGACGCGGGCTGCCGCGGTTTCTCTGTGCAGTTCATGGGCTGCGTTCGTGGTCACCGCACTTCTCCCATGCCGCCGATCGCCGCCAGCGTGTCGGCCAGGAAATCAATTGCTTCTTGTGGTGACGAATTGTCTCTGAGATCGCCAATCGCCTTGGTGATGGTGGCTTTTGCCGCATCGCAGTTGAACGCTCTTGCGCGGGCGCGCGCGGCGTCTTTATCGGGCTTCTGCGCATCAAGGAGGGTGACGGAGCCCTTCAGGTCACGTATCAACTGAGCGCGTAGCTGAGCTCGAGCCGAGGGGCGGCGCTCAGCAAGATCGACCACGACCTTGGTGGTGGCGGAGCCGAGAGGGACGAACGAGCCGGACATCTCAACCTCCCACCAGATAGAGAATCGCGAACATGACGAGCCCAGCTAGGGCGCCGCCGATGGAAGAGAACGCTGCACTTGCAATTGCGAACTTCACGACACGGTCTCCTTCTTCTGCTCTCGTTTCGTGGGGTGAGCCCACTCGCGACCCACCCCACGCCCCGCTGCCCGATCACGTGCCCTCACCCGCCGCTTGCGGGAGTACGCGACCGGGAAACTTCACAGTGCTTCACCGATGATCTCTCGCTTGAGCGCACCAAACTTCTCATCGTCGCTGACGACCTCGCCGATTAGCGCGACTACCCACCAGCGCTCGCCTTTCCACTTCGGTGGCAGTAGCGTGGCGTGCAGCGTTCCCGCGCCGCAGAGAGCAAGCGGTCCCGGACCTGTCTCGACGGTGCCGACCTTGACAGGCCTCGCCGAACGTCCGCCATTACAGGCACGGCCGGTAGCATCTGAGCACCAGAAGGCGACGGTCGCGCCGTCTGCCCGTAGTTTTTCGAGCCGGGAGTTCTGGGCGTCGGTCCACTTTCCAGCAAAACCGTCGACGCAAGCAGCCCAATACGCTGCCGAGCCGGAGCCGTAGCCGGAGCCGGAGCCGGAGCCGTAGCCGGAGCCGGAGCCGT
>ERZ1292637.56-Hain-H14-01um-R3-56-length-67895-cov-11_pt1 | contig 67895 bp, 89 predicted proteins | sample MGYA00564405_ERZ1292637 | MGnify/ENA primary metagenome ERZ1292637 (study PRJEB36523, sample SAMEA6512645) | groundwater metagenome | collected 2019-01-09 | study: AquaDiva: Metagenomics assemblies of 32 groundwater samples | reverse complement strand
CAAATCTAATCGTATATGTCCCCGCAGGAACATTGAGTAATGTGCCAGTTACAATCGTTGATTGTAACGGTAATAGACTCTGGCCATGCGAGTTCCCAGGTGTTCCAGCTCCCCGATCCACACTAACGCGCCCGGAGAATGTTAGTGTTGGGTGGTTATTCCTTATCGTTACCGAGTAGTTTACAGTGTTAAAACTTGGTGATGTTGCTGATGGTAAAGAGAGGGTTATATCTCCAGCTAAAAACGTCTCACTTACGGTAATGGCAACTTGAGCTGTTGATATTGCGCCGAGACTGTCACGAGCCGTCACCACGGCGATATGGCTTCCACCGAAATAGGTATGTGAAACAGCGGCTCCTGTGCCGATGCTCCCATCTCCAAAATTCCAATCGAATGTATATGGTGCTAACCCACTGCTTCCCGTCGCAGAGAAGCTGACAGTTAATGGCTCAACGCCAGTCAGCGGGCTACCTATTGCTGTAACAGAGAAGAGTAGTGGCGCAGCGACGGAGAGGAGTTGTGTTACTACTATAGAGAGAGGAGCCAAAGTTGTTGGATTAAGGACTTCCCACTCAACCGTCACGGGACCCGCTTCAGTTACAGGTATAGAACCTTGTAGGCCCTGAGCTCCACTTGGAGGAATAACTATCGTAGCCGAAGTACCTTGTCCTATGACGACCCCAGCGGCATTCCTGACTCGAGCGGTGAGAGCTATTCCGATCTCGATATCACTTCTCGTATTAACTACAGTAGCAGTAAAGTCGACGACAAGTGGAGATGTGCTTGATGCTAATGCAGTCTGAACCGCTATATTTCCGAGGCCAGGGCCGGGGATAGCTAGAGCGATGGCAATAGCTACTGCGAGTTGTGCAATAGAGACTGGGTCGACAGCGTCCCAGATTACGTCGAAGTTGCCAGGTAAGGTAAATGGTATGATCCCCGAGACTGCTTGAGATCCATTTGGTGGAAGAATGATATCGGGACTGGCTACTGACGCTAAGACTACTCTTGTCACAGCGTCAACAAGAGAGACTACAGGTCTGACAGTTACCGCTCTATCAGGGCGAGCATTTCTGTAGATAGCCGAGTGGTTGATGGAACCTGAAGTTACCGTAGTAGATTCAATGACGATGTCTCCAAGTTGAATGGGGGTTGATATTACGACGGTAACGCTAACAGGTTGTGCTAGAGAGCTCACAGTGCGAGATTGACCTCCTGCGCCGTAGCAAGAGAGAAACCTGCTGCACTCTCGAATGCGCTCCATCTAACTTTGTATGTCCCGCTACTCGGCACTGGGAGATTCCCAGCGAATGTTATACCCGCGCCTGGTTGTAGAACCAATGATGGTAACTGCGCACCTGTAACAAAAACGTCAGCCAAGGTCAATACATCAACAACCAGATCAACAGGAATTGGGATATCACTTCTGTTATTCGTATAGTTCGCCGTAACATTAATCGTTAGAGCTCCTGCGTCAGTGGCGCTGAAGAGGCTTATGATGATGTCACCAAACTGCGGACCGGGCGGTGGGGGTGGAGGTGGTGGCCCTCCTGCTACGGTGACTGAGATGATGGTAGGGGGTATAAGTGCGACATTAGTACCGACAGCTAGCGCCTCGAAGAAGATATCGTAAGTACCTTGAGTTGCTAGTATGTGGATACCCGTTAGAATACCAGTTGACTCTCCGGGGTTCAAGGTTATTGTTCCAAACTGGCTACTAGGACCTACTCGCACTTGAGCTATGAATTGAATGGGTTGAGTTGTAGTATTTACCCACTCGACAGCCCAGTCTATCGTGAGAGGTTGCACCGAGACAGCAGAAGTATTGCGAATCGAAAGTGCTCCTGGGGGTGGTGGTGGGGGAGGAGGTGGCGCCCTAACCTTGTAAAGAGCTGCTAAACCTACTATGGACGCAACAAGAATGCCGCCCACCAGCTTCTTTCTATCGCTGGGCATTACAATCCCGCTGAACAAACCATCTTATAAATCTGCATAGACTAGGCGTCTAGGATGAATGCAGACCCTCAGATGATTGACGCTATTCTAAGTGATTTGTCAGCCCGATTTCACGTTCCAGTTCCGCAATGGACAGACGAGGATGGGGTCTGCGGGGGGGCTGTAGCCTGCTATGACCCTGATACACAGATAATTCATTTCCCTATCACACCTACTCCGGGGGTCGTCGCTCATGAGTTTGGACACGCAATCCACGATTTCTACAATATTCCAGCAGAAAGTAGAGATTATGAGGTATTTGCCCGCTTTATCGAGAAATGGTATACGCGCAGCCAAGGGCTGGAGACATTTAGGTGCTTAAACTGCGTGGCTACGAATCCAGAGATACCTCACTATAGCAACTGCTTTAAATGCAAACTCCCTTACAGTGAATCAAGAGGATTGTTCCAGGCTTTTGGTGACGTTGTCATTGAAAGACCAGCGGTCCAAGTATTCAGTGACGGAACGGTCGGGGTTAGAGGGGAAATCAGAAATGCTACTATCAACTTTGTGACAGGTTCCATTTTGGCTCAGGTTAAAGATGAAACAGGTGTTCCGATTCTCGGTCCTGCGGGGGTTATCTTTACTCTAGTTCCATCGATTACTCAGGCTTTCGAGTTCTTGGTCGAAGCACCAAAGATCTTGCCCATCTATGGAAATTATACTCTCGAACTATTTGTCCTAGATGCACAGGGAGCTGCTCTTGGAGGTGCAGTAGCAATAGACTTTACATACTCACGAGGGACAGGTAGCAGTAAGGCGATTCTTGGTGTGTTAGCGGCTGTTGGTATCGGGGCAGCCTTCTTTGGAGGAAGAAGAAGGTGAGGAAACCCTACGGTCTAGTTTTTCAGCAGATTGAACCTCAACCAATACTCGCTCTAGACATAAACGGTCAAACTGGCGCTCTCTTCGTGCCAGTCGGCCAGAACATCGCGTACCGAATCGTAGCTCAGTTCGAGGAGGCGGGCTTCCTGTTTCCCCTTCCAGGACTAACCATTAGACTGACAAATTTCGCTACTACTTTTATGACGTTAGTAACTGATGGTAATGGAGTAGCCACATTCAACGAAGTAGCACCAGCAGGCGTTGGAGTCTTGATAATCCAAGCTGTAAGTGACCCTCAGACAACTACGGGTGGACATGTCTTTACCTTTGCTGGGGCCAGCAACACGGTACAAGTCAATGTAGAGTTCTCGACTGGGTTGATAGCTCGATTCGAGTCTCGACAAGGATTTCCAATAGCTTTCGTCAGGTACCTTGCCATGCAAGGGGTCAATGTTCTTGCAGAAGGTATCTCAGACGAGTTCGGAATTGTCAACCTCCCGGCTCTTCCAGATTCATTACCTGGAGCGCCTACAATATTCGAGGGATTCAAGGAGGGAGCCGAGACATACTATAATCCAATCGCCGTCATTGACACACCAGCCGATGTCATTATCAGAGACGATTTCATCTCATCCCGATTCTGGGAGGTAAAACTCAGTGTTAATTATGCCACACTAACCAATGCGGCTATTGATTCAGTCTTCGGCGTATTCGCTCCTGTAATCAAAGCCTCTGGTATCGCAGAGTTCGTCCAGATAGCAATAATTCAATACATAACCAACGAGATTGTACCGGCTTTCCTCGGGAGCGGGATTAGACCCATTGGGGTACTGCGTGACCCAACGAACCAAACGCTCTCGATAATCTTTGAGCAGAAGGCTGGTAACTCTTTCGCAGCTATACTCCTAAAGGTAGCACCGATTCTGCTTCGATTCCTTCCTTGGGTGCTTGCGATAATTGGAGTTGTAGTTCTCTCTCAGAGCGCTACTACAATACATTACAACCAGACTGTGAGGGATGTCCAAGTTTCTAACACTCAAGCAAATGAAAAATGGTTAGCATACTGCCAGTCTGCGAATATCCCGCCCGACCAATGCCAGCAAATAATCGAATCTAATAATGCAGTAGCCACCAAGACGCTTCAAGAGTTAGGTAACCCCCCAGCTGGAGCCGTCAATTGGAATAACATCGCTCTCATAGGTGGAGCAACGGTACTCGGCGCTGTCATTATAAAGACTCTACTAGAACCAAGAAGATAGATGTCTCTAAACTTCTTCTTCGCCCTATCGACAGGTTACGGGCTCCTGTTAATGGCCGACAGGAAGATGAAGTCGTCAGTCTTTAGAGGTACTCCAATCTTCGAACCGCCTAGGACGACCACGATCGTCCTGCCGACATTTAATGAAGCACTCTACGTTAAGGATACATTACGCAGCCTCGAGATGCAGAGCGTTCGAAACGAATACCCAGACCGATTTGAGGTTCTAATAGTCGACAGCCATAGCACTGATAATACAACTGAGATAGCCTCCAAGTATGGGATGGTTCTCCAGACACCAAAAGGAAAACTCACCGCCAAGGATATTGGGATCAGAGCAGCAAAGGGTGACGTGATAATGACCGTTGACGCAGACACCTATTATCCTCCAAATTACCTGAATTTGATGCTCAGACACTTTAGCGACCCAGTGGTGGTGGCCGTCACGAGTCCGAGGTTAGTGGATCACCCCGTCCTTGGTCCGTTGTATGTGCTGGACGCTATCTTTAACACGAGAATACGTGGGTCTAATGCAGCCTTTCGGAAGAGTGCCTACTTCGCGTGTGGAGGACATGATCTAACAATAAACCAGCTAAACGGTCGGGCGATGCTTCTTGAGGAGGAGTATAATTTTGGGGCAAAACTAGGGAGCGTTGGAGATGTCATCTTAGACAGGAGCGCTCCGTCGATAACGAGTACGAGGAGGTTCACCAACCGAGACTTTCAGGAGCAAGTAAGGGCTGGGGTACGGTTCAAAGAGGTCATCACGTGCGACTTGTGCAACGCGCCGATAGATACTTCCTTTGGAATAACTAGTTGCTCGTCTTGTGGAGCACTCTATAAGTTGCAAGAGGTCTAACTTGACGTCTTCGTCTATAGGTATCCCAGTCTGCTAATGCCTTAGCTGTTTTACACTTTGCGCATAGATTCCGTTGCCGTTTGGTTGTGAATAATCTACGACAGTTTTTGCACCGCAGCCTCATGCAACCCAATCCATCAAGGTAGAAATAGGAACTGGTTGTGGTTCTTCCTCGAGCGGTTCCTCATCAGACGGCTTCCTCAAGACTACCATCTCTTCATGCTGGGGGATAGCCTTGCGCCTGTTCTCGGGACCGAAGGTCCAGATCATGTAGGGGAGAGTCGGAAATACTCTGTGAGTCCACGGCCAGAACCCTACGCCATGATACTCTTTACCGTTTATTGTGAATGTGTCACTTTGACGCATCCCGCCGAAGATTGAAATGTAGTGAGGAAGGGGGCGTAAAATACCCTTATTTCTAGACTTGGCTATGAAGACAGCTAGAGCGCCTGGCTTCAGGACTCTGAAGCATTCTTTAAGGACGTAGATGAGCCCGTCGAGAAACTCCTCATAGGTCTTCGCATTACTGAGATCCCTCGGGTCGGAGCTGTAGGAGAGTTTCTTGCCAGCTATCAGAGTTCCATAGGGCGGGCTGGTTAGGATAAGATCGATATGGTTATCACCAAGTTTCATTGCTCGAGCATCACAGTCCACTACCATGCCAGTCAACTCTGGAGATTCCTCGCAGATACGAATAGCGTTTGGGTTGACATCAAATCCGATAGCCCGTCTTCCAGATTTGACAGCGGCCTTCAGCACAGTCCCTGACCCGCACATGGGGTCGAGAACTACATCCCCTGGGTCAGACCATTGTAGAACGACCTCATCAGCAAGGTCCTGCGGCATCTGTGCGGGATAATTTGATGTAAGCACGGCAGGCTGAAAGTTGTAATAACCTACAGAAAACGGACTTTTCCTGATCAGCTTTCTCTCTATAATCCCTTTTTGAGCTCTAAGGTTCACTTACCGCACCTCAGAAAATATAGAAGCTAAGGCCGCATTAACCATTGCCGTAAGCCATGCGGGAGATTTGGGAGATTGTGGTTTGATTGAGCCTTCCAAAGCCATAACGACCATCTTTTGTGTCATGAACTCACGGACCATTCCTACAAACTTATCAGTACAATCTAAGCAAAGATCAAGTTGACCAATTTTTGACCAGCCAGCAAGCTCTGGTTCACCTCTTGAATAATTAGGTACTACCAGATCGAGAGGAAGTTGTTCACCAATCATTATCCGGGAAGAAGAAGACAGAGGGCTCTGCGTCATTGATGCCGAGGTATCACTTAATGGATGTAGGTGAGGATGTAGTGGAAATTGTATAGAGTACGATGCTTGCACTCCGCACCGATCACATTCCACCATCTCTTGCCTTGTTTTCGTGGTCATGGGCGGGTCCTATTACCGAAGAGGAGGGTTATGTTGATTGCTTGGAACCGAATCGAGCATCTTGAACTCTGGACCGTCTGGTTCTCTATCCTTATCGTGCACCCATCCTGATTGACCAAGATGTCTAGCTCTTGAGCTGGTGCTTCAGCACTTGGAGTGAAATATCCTCGGAACGCTAAGCCGAAGTAAACGGTAACGGCCGTTCCTCCTATGAAGATGATGATGAACAGCCCCCAAAGAAATTCCCTAGAGAGATAAGGTCTCTTCACTCCGCTCTTCTCCTCATCCCCAATATGCCCGTGTAGACGAGTATCACTCCCGCTAGTAGCGTCACAATCAGGTCAAGGGGCCAGTGGGCAACTACCCTATTCGACTCTGGGATGTAGATGAGAGACCAGAGGAGGAGTGCTATGCCTCCCCCAATCCTGCTGAGGAGGTTGATCTGGAAGGGGAACTTCCTCTCACTCTCATCGTATATCGACGGGAGGTTAGCTCTGATCCCAAGCGTGAGAGCGAAGGTTGCCGTTACTCCTCTCACCATTACGTTGATGACGTGGAGGTTGTCGAAGGGCGCCCAGAAGGCGTATGCTAGTAGGTAGAAGGCACCTATCAGATCCCAGACGGTCTCATCGTTGAGAGGGCTCTCCTGCAGTAATTGTGGGACCTTCATATCTCGACCTTCTTCTCCCTGCAGGTGCACTTGTAGCCATACTGCTTCAGCTTCGCATACACTATCGGTCTGAGGAGGTCGAAGTTCTCTGGGTCCGCCTTCGAGAAGGCCAGCAAGAGGTGTTTCATGAAGGAGCCCGGTCTCCCGTCGTTCAGGGAATCTATTGCGACATGGCGTACTGGGTCTCCCGCTTGGTCTGGACCGAGGACTCCGAGTTCATTGAGTGCTGCATCCCAAGCGTCGGCTACGTCCATCACTTCTCATCCCCCTTCAAGTCTGTAAGCTTGTCGAGTGCATATACCGCCTCGACCAACTTCAGAATAGGAACCTTCATCTGTGCCACTAACTGAGCCTTGAACTTCTCCGTCTCCTTCTTGACCTCCCTCTCGAGCAGACGCCTCTTCCTGATGGACCAGCTCTGCCTGCCCTTCCTCTTTCTCATGTCTTCTCCTCGTCCTGCGCGCGCGCGCGGCCCTTGACTATGCACACCTTCCCTGAAAAGTGATGAACGTTTATCGATTCCCCGAACTCACGGACTGCTACGTGATCAATATTCTCGTTCTGACAAATCGGGCATCTTTTCCCTACAATGGAAGTGTCAACTCGCTTGATATTATTACCCCACCTGATTTCAAAGCCTCTCTCATCGATCGATACAAAATCCACTTCAGAGTCGACCGTGTCTCCTATTTTCACCTGATTCCCTCCTCAGTTATCTTGAAGAGAGCCGTCACCCGTGGTAGGGGCGCATCAAAAACAGTTAACTGCCACTCGTCGGTCGCCTTCTTCTGCAAGTACATCCAGATAGTGCTTGCATGGAGGAACAGTTCGCCTCCGTAAGGCTTCTTGGCACCTCCATAACGCATTCTCGATGCTATCTGTTCGCCTACATCTGGGATGCCCATGACCTGAGTAGTCAAGACTACCGCTAGATTGTGTTTGCTAGCCAGCATCTCTAGATAGCCTATGTGAGAGGCAATTTCCTGACTTCGATCGCTGAGCATCTCCCGCCCCAGATAGGTCTGCCTGAACCGAGCGGTGAAGCTGTCTACGATGAGTACCCCAATATCCTTACCCTCCTGCACCTTCTTGTTGACGAGCTGATAAGAGATCATCTGCATGAATGGGTCGCCGACCGTGCCAGCTGGGAGGACGTGGATGCGGTCTAGGACATCCTCAGCTTTGGCTCCTCTTGCTTCGGCCATGGCACGCAATCTTGCTGGGCTCAGGGTGCTGGGCTCGGTCTCGAGATAGACCGCGTCTCTGTTGTGATCGATAACACAATTGACAGCTAATTGATGACAAATCTGTGACTTTCCAGTGCCGAGTTCGCCGGTAAAGGTATTAATGGCGTCCGTCCAGACGCCGCCTTCTAGGATTGTGTCTATCTGGGGAGAACCTGTGCTGATCTTCTTCTGGTGGAGCTTCCTATATGACTCGAGCTCATTCGCCGTCCAGAACTCCGGCGCCGTTTCAAGAATCTTAGTCTTAGCATCCATAATTACGGCTTTCGCTTTGTACTTGGTGATGCTCAACATGCTGGCTAGGTCCTGCGGATTGACGGTGAGAAGCTCGTCTATCGTGCTGATACCGTTCTCATTGAGCTTCTGGACTGAGACGGTCCCGAGACCCTTTACATCATCTAATTTATAGGTCATTCATATTCACGTTATCTTTTTAGGTTCATCTAACCTCGGAGTTCTTAGAAGTGCCAAGTATTCTGAGATCCGTTTACCCTTTAGAATGCTCAGACTCAACCCACAGAGGACGCAGAACCGCCGACCATCCAGTACGCTAGCAATCATTCCTTTGTTGATATGCACATGACAACCCTCGCAAGCGTTGAACGCTCTAGTGACCAGCTCGATTTTCGGCGGGTGGGCGAATTTGGTTACGCTTCTCATGTGGTTCTCGGTGTAAGCATGGATAGCCAGAGTTAACCCATCCATCCCTTCGGCCTGAGAGGCCGCCTTTGCCACATCCTGCATCCAGCCGGAGTAGAGTTCTGTCCCTGAGAGGGCGGATATTACCAGTCTCTGCACTAGTATGTCCTTGATTTTGTTGAATTCACCATCATCAACGTTTTCCTGACTCAAGGCGATGGTATCTCTCCAATTCCAATAGTAGGTCGTGAGGCAGAGAAATTCTTCCTGCAAAACATACAATAATGCCATCTATGTGGTTTCTCCGCAAATTCACCCTCGTCAATATGCCGATTTCCGCACCAGATACAGAATAGCGGTACTTTTACTGCTTTCATGATCTTAGCTTCCTCAATTTCTCTTCAGCCTCTTCTTTCTCTTCTTCTCTTGCCTGAAATATCACACCATGTACAGAGTAAGATCGCTCTGCTATCCACTGTGCTCGTTCAAACGGATTCATCGTGGTCATCATTTCATCCCGCAAGGTTTCAAGGAATTTCAGCAAGTACTCCCGTGTATATCTCATCCTACTCTCTCAACTCATTGGATTTGGATTGTTTCCAGGTCTCCCAATACTCCTTTTCTTGAGCCTTCATTTCTAAGAGAATGTCTCGAATATCCAACAGAAGTTCTATCAATACTACTCCCTGGTCCTGGGGTTTACCACTTAACCAAGCCGCCTTTTCTACTTCTTCTCTAGATCTCATCCTAATCCTACTCTCTCAACCCTGCAAACTTCGCTGCCTCACCAAACTCATCATTCACACAATGCTCACAGATAGCTTTAGGAGATGATGATGGTAAAACCATCAAATTATCGATCTCCTCGGACGAGAGCCACTTATGACATCTTGAGCATCTCCTCCCGAATCCGCTCGAGGACGGCGAAGATGTGTTTGCAACTGGGTTTTTCCTTCTTGATACTGAAAAGATACCCCTGGCAGGTGCACTGGAATCCCTTGTAAGTCGCCCTGACCCAGTAGGTATTGCCCGAATCAGCCTCAATTTGCCAGACGCGGTATGATACTCTCTCAATCTCCAATTCATATCCTCTTGTAGAACCCCTCCTTGGCCTCGTAGACGAGCCCCGACCGGAGGAGCCTCTCGAACATTAATAGAGCATCAGCAAAGCTGACCCCGTCTCCAAGTATTCGCTCAAGGAAGAGGTCTTTTGTGAATCCGCCGCTGGTCGTGGTTAACTCAGCAACGATTTTGACGGCTTTCTCATTAAGCGGCTCTTTGGGAACCTGTCCCTCTGGAGCATTAGGATTAATCCCTAAATCCTTAGCTACGAGATGGAGAGCCCCGAGATCAGTTAAGTATCCATCACCAACCGTCTTCTGCTTTGCCTCAACGAGTGTGAGAAGCTCAGTCGTAGTCTTATGGCTTCGAGTGTGAACGATACCAAAAATCTCCTCGTATGTGTTGCCAATGAATGCAGGTTGTTTGGGCAGCAAAACTTTCTCCTGACCGTCCGGCGTTGACCAGCATCGAACTACAAAGGAGCAATACCCGCAGGGCCATGGCAATCCAGGGTTCCGTTCGGGTGGTTGTCCGCTCTTGAGAGCGGTCTCGAGTATCTGTTTGTTCGCCCTGAGCCTCTTCTCGATCTTCGGGAACTCTGGTATAGCCACATCAAAGACCTTTGGTTCAAATCCCTCTGAGGCATCTATGAAGAGGAGGAAGGCAAATTTGACGGGCATCTTGTTCTGGTCGAGAACGAACGCGTAATTTTGGGTCTGAGTCTGATAGTGATGATAATACTTGTCCACATCGGCTTGAGTCTTGGGCATGAAACGAGTTACCTTAATCTCGACGAGATGCTGCTCGGCAGGGTGATAAGCGTCAGGGTGGAACGAGACTTGTTCCCAGAACAACTCGAACGGATCGGTAGGAGTGTCGCACTTCCAGCCACGGTTTACCAAGCGCCGCTTTAACTCGAAATCGATAGCCTTTCCTCGTAAGAAAAGCCCGAGAGTATCAGTCTTCGGGATCGACTCTTCCCGCGGGGCGACATGACTATAAAATGCCTGTCGGGTGCAAGTTTTGTACAAATCACTCCCATGTATACCCGCCGTTCGGGTCTCGTTGTCAGGGTCGTTAACGAGCGACCAAATAATATCCTCTATGATTTTATTGCTTGTCATTTCTCAAGCCCCTCCTTAAGTTTTGCGAATTGAATTTCTGAAAGTTGAATGTCCAATCCCAAAAGTCCCTCTTCTACATACAACTGTAGTTGCTTTCCGAGTAGTGAGAGATGGAAATTGACTGTAGCGTGACCATAGTATGGTGCTAGTGTTGTGGCGAATCTCAGTATTCTCGGAATCATATACTTACCGTCAAGGTCGGCGTAGACGGTAGCCTTTGCTGCTTGTGAGTCCCATTTCGCTCTCTGAGCCTTAGATCGTAGAGTAGCTTCTTCAGCTTGTCGTAGCCACTCCTCACGCTCAGATGGTTTGAAAGCAGGATTTTTGTAGTTTGGTGAATCTATTCTGAGATCCATAGAACTCATCTCTAATTTATACGTCCTACTAACAAACTCCTGTGTGTGACCCCATTTAGACTCCTCTGGTAACTCCTGCACTCCTCCAGGGAAGTCTTTCATCAAATCATTGTATTGTTCCATTGTCCTACAGTCAATAGTAACTTGAAATGCTTCTTCACCAAGAAGCACGTCTGCTACTCTATGAGGGAGTAGTACTCTAAAGAGCATCGCAAGATCCTTAGCGAGTTGTCTGTTCACTCAACTTCAACTTCTATCGTGTGTGAGGCAGACTCTCCAACCCCTTTGCCATGATTGGCTCGAGCAGTTGCCCGACCGTCCGTGGACCTTCGGGGAGTTGAACAACTATTTGGCTTAGAAACTCCTTCTCAGCATCAACGAGTCCGAAGCCAATCGCCTCAAGTTTGCTCTTGAGATAGAAGTAAAGGAGCCTCAGTCCCCGTTTGGTGTCAGGAACAAAGGCATGATCATAGGCGCTCTTAGACTTGTTCCACTGCTTTACCTTCTTCTCAAACCGTGGTGGAGCGAGTTCTATCGCAAGATCCTTAATGACACCCTTGACCTCAACTCTAATTCCAAACCTGAGGACGATGTTATCACCCGACTGAGTCCACTGAACAGGATCAGCGCCGTATTTTTGCAGTAATTTCTGCATTTGGCTCTTGCTCTTCTCGGGGTCGACCTGGCTCCCCTCGTAAGGTATCTTATCTAGCTTCAACTTCCCAAAAATCTGGCGTTCACTCACAATAGCTCACCCCAAGATGATGAACTTCTTCCCACCAATCTCAGTTACGTGTAGCCCAGCCCGCTTGATCGCCTCATCTGGAGTAATGTCCAGTTTCTTGAGTTTGTTCAGAAAGAAGTCCAAGTCTCGCACCTCGACCTTCGTCGCAGTCTTAGCGAGCTCAGCCAAAGCGGCCTTCAAGGCCGTGTTATCCATCGCTGCAGCGGTCGTCGTATCAGGAGGCGGTTTGGCAGTAGTTTCTGATTTAGGTATTTCTGGTTGGACTCCTTTGTCCTCAATAGAGACTGAGAAGAGCTTGACAGTCCGATTTTTCTTACTCTGTTGAGTACCGTCAAATCGAATAAGAATCGTCTTACCAACAGCTATTCCCTTCTCTCCAATTTGTTGGACCAAATTGACATTAGTGGGCAAGGTGTAGGTTGTTCCATCTTCATCTTTAACATCCCAAATCGAACCCTCGCCACCCCAGGGGTTATCTCTTTGTGCAATAACCTCACCATAGATTTCCTGACCATCCTCTGTGGGCGCCCAAATTGGGGGATACTCCTTACTACCACTCGTGAATTTCGACCTCATCTCAGCCTTTTTACCCGCCAAGTTAGACATAGTATGTATAACTAGGTGGGAGAGCCAATGTTTATAACCGTATTGTTTACGGTTAGTCTACTGTTGGTCAAAAAAGGTTGGCTATACGTGGCCTTTGCCCCGGAGTTTGCTGAACTCATTAAGAAAGCTGTTGAAGAGTCTAACGGAGCCTACACAAGCCAAATAGAATTCGTTAGAGACTGCGTGCGCAAACAACTTAAAATTTTAGTCAGAAATCCAGATTTGTATTCCGACAGGGCAGCATCATTGATGATGAATGAATGAGCATCTTTGTAGACTCTAGAGAATATCGGCACGTAGAGAAGGTCATTGAGTACCTGCGGTCTAAGAACGTTCTAGTTGCCGAGTCTAATCTCGACTGGGGAGATTTTTGGATTCCAGGGAAGAACCGTCAGGGCGCGATAATCGAGAGGAAGCGAATAACCGACCTAGTTCATACTGTTCGGGAAGGTCGCTACTGGCCACAGATGAAGGGCATCAAGAGCGCTCTTAATGGAAAGCCGGCAGTCATCATAGAGGGATCAATCGGACTCCTGAGGAAGTACTCGGAATGGAGTGTATCCGCTGTGAACTCGATAAAGGCCCTCACGACGTGGAGCTGGGGGATCCCGGTCCTGAGCACGAGTGGTCAGGTCGAGACCGCCGAGACCCTCCTAGCAATAGCGAAGAACGTCCAAGGGGATAAACCAGAAATCTATCCTGTGAACTACAAACCGAAGACCGATAACCTTGATGAGATGGCTCGTTTTGTTGTCGAATCTTTGCCTGGGATCTCTGCTGTGCGAGGCGACGCCATACTCCGCAAGTTCGGGACTGTCAGCAATCTCATGAAGAGCGTCGAATCACTTGACACTGTAAGCGGTATCGGGGCGAAGACCAAGGAAGAAGTGATTAGAGTGCTGGAGCATAGATACCATGGACGATAGTTGGGTTAAAGCAACCGATGATTTCGAACACGAACCTTGTGGGGCCAAACTGTTCTCGATAGCCATCGTTACCAGCTATGAAGGCGTCGCAGACGAGTTCTTTGCCTGCGTCAAGTGTGAGAGGCTCCTAAGAGTAAAGCGTCCACGCGAGCAATTTGAGAAGACCGTCATCACTGATGTCGGCTGGCTCACTGACTCCTACATGTCCATGTTCGTGGTCTACAAATTCGAGGATAATGAGCAGCGGGTCAGGCTTCGGTCGAAATACAAGGCTCGGTGCGTGAAGTGCGGCAAGAGCATTTACGAGCATGATACAGCATATTGGAAGAAGGCGGCGGGGCTTGTCTGTAATCACTGCTTCTGGGGACCTATTACTAACCTAAATCAGGAGCAGGAGCGTCTTATTTGAATCTCGTAAATCATTCTACACCGGAGTGTACAAAATAGTCTACACATGTTTGACAGTCTTGTAACTGAAGACGCGCCCGGTTCGGGTTACAAGACTGTCCTGTAACTAAATATAATTTACAATTATGTCTTACAAAATTGACCGTAAGATATTTATGTCGGAGTGTCCAACATTTCTAGTTAGAATGAGCCTATCAAAGCGCAAGATTAAGGGACACCACTACCTTTACTTCTCCATGAAGGAGGATGGAAAGAAGAAGACTCTCTACTTGGGAACACCAAACGAGCCACGTGTTGAGCCGATCAAGCAGGCTCGAGCGTATGTTAAGAAACGAATTGAAGGCTACGAGCGTGTATTGAAGAAACTCTCGACATTTGGCGTAATCGGTAAGTTTGAGGAGACAAAAAAAGATGGGTGAGAGCTACTAGGTTGAGCCAGATGAGCTTGGTAAAAACCACGCTCAAAATGGTTGTGGTTCAAGGTTGAGCCTAGCCATATTTGCCTACTCCTGCGGTCATGCCATCAAGAGCTACAATAATGAGGAGCACAAGATACGTTACAAGCTCTGCCCGGAGTGCAAGCAGGGTGAGTTAGAGACGGTATCCAATCTATCTTAAAGGATGCCAGTCAGTTGTTAGCGTGGATGATGGCTGAACGTGCATCGAATGTTTGGCGGGTGATTGAATGGACGGTAGGATGTCCGGGTTAACCCTGAACATTAACAAGTCTTAAATAGGATTTAAGTCTTTTCGTAAACCATCCATTCAATCCCATGAACCATCCATGCGATTCCCATCCAAGCCATCGTCCTGACAGTAATCAAGCTAACTGGTATCCTTTCGCCCTCCTTCCTCCCAATCAACCCAATCTCAACCATGCAAACATAAGTCTTAAATATGCTTTAAGACTTACGCTCCGATATGGATATACTAAAGGATCTAACACCTGATATGGATAAATTGGAAGGACTTGACAAATACTACAAGATTGAGGCGCACATCGGGAAGATGCTTGCACCTCAAGACGCCCAGACTGTGAGGCCATACATCTACAAGAAGACAGGGTGGGGGAAGATAGAGCGTGTCGAGGCTAGGACTGATGGGACTCCAACTGATCTAACGGCTGTGCGGAGGAAGAAGAGGACACGGGCTGGAGAGGGGGAAGTAAAGACAGGTCAGTGCTGGAGTTTCGCCCAGAAGAATGGCGTCGTCTTCGTTCCATGGGGAGGACCATTCGGCATCTTCAAGCAGGCGTGGCGCCGGACTCTTGAGGCGAAGAATGATAGATACACAAACCCGAAGCTCGACTTGATCAAAGTCTATCCAAGGATCTTAGTAGTCCCTGGAGAGATCGACTCTATGAACGGTGGTAAATTCCCCGAAGTGGTCCTTACGCCGAGAAATGTCAAAGGAGGAAATAGCATCAGAGTCGAGGAGTTCTTCGACTTCCTGGAGGGGCGAGACATCAGATTCATCGTGGAGGTTGACAGCGGCGCGCCCATCAACGAGGAAAAAATCGTCGAGTTAGTGAAAAGTATCAACTCTCTGGATTCCTTCGGTCCATCAAAAAGAGGGGCGATGAGAATCAAGTCAATCCAAGAAATCAAACTGACAGCAGAAGAGATGGCTCGATTGGAGCGTGGAGAAGATATCTTTATAGATGGCGCTCCAGAGAAGAAAGCTAAGAGAGGTCGCCCAGCGGCCTCTTAATTCAAACAGCCCTCCGTCCTACCTTCGCATCGTCCGGCGTACAGTGAAACATCCACCCAAGTCTCGCCCCATCAGTCCAACAACCGTCTAGTCTCTCCCCCATCCCAACCAAGAGACCATCTCTCACCCAGTCAAACAACATCCATCCACCTCATCGTTGACACATCCGTTCTCCCTCTAATCTAACAAGAGTCAAACAAATGTTCGCAGATTGAATGAACACCTGTGTGATATCTGCTGGAACGGATGGGTAGCTGGACGCTGGGCGGTTGATAGGACGCTTGAACGCCGGGTGCGCAAGAGCATGGCTGATAGTGTCAATCGATTGGCTCGTGTGTGATTGTCTACCGTTGGTGAGAACGAAAGTCCGCTAGAGAGGCTGACGGTTGCCAGGACGGGTTATTTGATTGGCTAATGCCGAGCATCAATAAGTCTTAAATAGGTTTTAAGTCTTGTGTTAGGACGGCTCGTTCACCCAATCGAACGCTGAACAGTATCGTCTATCCGCCAAACAGACAAGCTTACAAACCATCGCACAGCTAGTAAAACCGTCAGCTAAACCAGACGCTCTTGTTTGGGTCCTGGACAATCCTTCAGATAATGATTGACAATCATATCTATTATGACTTCAGATCTAGTACCCCAGACTCTGGTTTTTCCATGCATTACTTTCTTCATGAAGCGCTTATACACACCCTCTTCGAGTTTAAGAGAAACAGTAAGCCGAGCAGTCTTGACCATGAAGAAACCATGCCGAATGTCCTATTTAAGACTTAGATTGCCCGATGGTCATCCCTTTTTAGTTGACTCGTCTAGGACGGACTCTACAATCTTGACTGGGTATCGTTTCTTCATGTCGCTAAGCTGCTCTTGTAGTGTCTCTACACGTGCAATTGAATCACTCCTTGCTCGTTGAGCTTGAGCTAGTTTACTTTGACCTTCCTCCCAAAGAAGTGAGATTATAGAGCCAATAAATTCCTCAACCTGCGGAAATGTTATAGTCAAGAATTTTATTAGTGACGCTTTCCTTCCAGTGAACTGTGAATCCATTTTTATCGAAGGAGACGAGCTGAGTTCTATCGTCGACTTGTATGTAGTAATCAAACCTATCAAAGTAATCAAACCCGGTAATGATACCTACAGGTCTGAAACGAACTTTGCCTGCTATACAGACAACGGTGCGGCCACCTGGTGGGGGTGGAGGACGCCAATTATCTGGGTCTAGTTGGTAAGCAACCTGTTCTACTATATCCAATCACTTTGTCGCCTCGTCGAGTTTCTGAACCACTAATCTCTGCGTGAAGAACTCTTTCATTACCTCATAAAATTTATTCCAACAACTTTGACAGAGATCCGCACCTTGCCCTATACTAACAAATCCAGGTGGTTCGTCATACTTTTTCGGGTGCGCACCCAGAAATGTGGCGATGAGATCACCAACCTTATCTTTCTGCGAGTAAAGTATGTAATTAGTAAGAATAAAATCCCTCTCAGTTGTATACTCCTTACTACACCGCTCGCACCTCATAGTATTGAGCTTCACGCCGAAAGCACCTCGAACTGCTGGCGCACCAAGTAAGTCGTTAGAGCCTGCTTGATTTTCTCGGGGGTCTCGCCGTTACTAATCTTCTGGACGAGCATCAACCTGAATTTGCCGTTCAGCATAATGAATTTGGAGTAGAGTTCTTTGGCTTCGCTATCAGAGATGAACTTATCCCAATCACCAAGGAATTTGAGAAAGACCGCTGTAGAATCATTCATACCCGAATTTACCACCAAGGAGGTTAAAGATAGATGTAGTGTGGCCATTAAACATAAGATACCACTTGTATGCTATATGATATGCATACCTGCTCTACATACCATAATGTAATATATTATAGTATGCGTGCGTAATTTCTGTGTATGTTGTACGTTGCTATTGTAGTTCAATATTAGCACGCTTATAGTAAGATCTCACCTCCTTCTTCAGAGCTTCCCTATCATCAGGGACGCTGTACTCTCCGGTTTTCAGACAATCATCAATGAGTGTATCCATTGGGATCGTTCTCTTGGTCTTGTAGATAAGATATTGGAGAACTTGAGACGTTAATGGTTTCTTCGGCCTCTGAATGGCAACGCCGCCCCTTAACAGAACCTCAACCTCTAGAGCCGCTCTACAAGTTGGCCCGATTTCTATCTTTAGGTCCTTGACCTGCCTGTAAAGTTGGTCATTAATCCAGATGGATGATCGCGGCATAATACAACTGTGCTATTGTGATCACTTTGATATGATATATACCTTACTATACTACATTAAGGTAAGTAAAGTAGGTATGTATATCATATAGCATACAAAGGGTATCTTATGTTTGATGGCCACACTACATTATCTTTAACCTTCTCAGTGGTAAATTAACCCGAACCTGCCATGCTGCCATAGACCTGATCGGGGTCTAGGCGCGCGTCAGCAGGAGAGAAGAACTCTATTCCGTTGCCAGCAACTACCTTTTGTCGCTCGTACCATGCAAGGAAGCGCTCCTTGGGGAAAAGAACACCAAAGTCTTGGTCGAACGACTTTGTTATCGATTCCACCGTGAGAGCAATAACCGTGTAGGCTACCATTCTCCTGTCAAGATCCTTCTTGTTTACGTCGTCATCAGAGAGCCGGTCTATTAGTCCTGCCGCAAGAAGCGCCTTTATGGCGCGGTCGCGCACCGTCTGCCTGCTAATAGACCGTCCGAACGCCTTCTTGTACGCAGCCACGACATCAGTGAGAGTGAAGTATTCCATTGCCTTCATTGGAAGGAGGACGCTCTCATAGAGACTCACTATGTCTCCTGGTAGCCCGGTGCGAGTCGTTAATTCCATCCTCGAGAAAGCAATCAGAGCTTCCTTGAAATCAGGGGCAGCTGATAGAAGGTACGTCTTGCCAGCCGCTACCATGCGAGCACGTTCACTAGCGCGAAGGAGAGTAATTACCTTCACCAGAGCTAGGAAGCGCTTGTAATCGCGCATATCGCGAGAGATCTCATGGGGATAGAGAAGTGCCACGTCTCCGGCATAAGGGATTTTCACCGTGTACTTCTCTGCCGTGACCTTGAAGATTCTAACGAGGTTACGCATGGCTTCCATGTCCTCGTCTGGAGATTCGATGTCGGATTCGTTAAAGCCGACCATCTGTATCGCTTCTTGATACTTACTCTTGCTCATCTCAGGAGTGGCGGTGAAGCCCCTTGTTACAAAGTCTTCAAACCATTCTGCTGACGTATCTGCGAAGATCGTCGCAGGCCACCCCTGCACTACGACCCTAATAGTTCTCATCATCCCCCCTTTCGGCCTATCAACGAATCTATACTCAAGCTCGGCCTTGTCATGGCTTAAGATAGGTCGAAGACGAGCCATGGTGAATGGGTTCGGAGTCTCGTAGAAGACCGCGATCTTCTTCTCGAGATTGACTAAACGCTTTGACTTCTTCATGCGCAACCGCATCTCCTTGATTTCGTCCGCAGACATTCCCTCCTTCTCCACGTCATACGCCTCTGGGATGACTTCGCCATGCTCATCGATTGGCACGCTGAGTTCGTGGACGAACGCTCGAGGAGAGGCATCGGCGAGACTCCAAACATCTTCCTCCGGGAAGTATTGACTAACAACACTAACCAGATAGCTCTTGCCGATGGAGCTCGGACCCTTCAGGTAGAGGTTGATGGGGTCATTGGTGTAGGCGCTGAGCATCGTGAAAAATATTGCCTTGCTAGTACTGATGTCACGTTTGATCTTCTTGCTAGCAACTTCAACGAACTTCTCAATAGCACTCAATCTAAATCACCCGAATCGCGATACATCTCTCGAATCGTCTTCCCGATGGTGAGTTGCTCGCACATCTTCTGAGTCACCTTCTCGCGCCCAGCGGTCAACGCAAAGGTATAGGTTAGGACGTCACGGGGAGAGATATGGAGCCAGTCACCAATCTCTTTGGAATTCAGCGAGCCCAAATTTGGATAGGGACCGAACCTCTCCCCCGTGATTGCATTTACGATAAAGATGCCCTGAACCGTCCCAAGTATCTGAACGTTCTCGAATACGGCCTGCAGGTGCGGACTGAGTTTGGCCTCTCCCTGTGAAATGAGGATAGACGACTCTATCTCACTATCCTTAACTTTCATGAAAATCCCTCAGTAACCGTGATGTTCTAAATCAGCCCGAATAACGGAGCGAACGTACTCGCTCACGCTGAGATAATTCTTCTTGGATGAGACATCCTCTATCGCTTGCATCATATCAGGTGGAACTCTGAGGCTAAGTTTGGACTCTGTCATGTCCTCCAACCGTCAGACACTCGCTACTTTAGGTTATAGAGAGAAAGAAGTTGACAAACAGGCCAACTTTAACCAGCCAAGACCTTGACAACCCTTACTGGAATAACGATGCGCTCCATCTCCTTGAAGATTGGAACATTGTGAGCGGTAACTAAGTTGTTGTTAGCATTGAAGTCTACTGCTTGAGTTGCGAGTTCTTTGTAAATCTCTATAAGAGGATCAATTATCTCCTCAAGAATTGGTGCGCTTCCAAGAGCACGTATATAGCAGTTGTCGGTTGAATCACGGTAAGTAATCTTTACCCTATTTAGATGACTCAAATCCACTTCGATAGAGCTAATCTGTCGAGTCACTGATTCCCTCTCGATATCTTCGTATTTTATGTCAACTTCCCTACGAACTGCAACATCACTTCTCTGATTCTGATAGAATTTTAATTGTCTCGCTAGTTTCACGAGATTAGCGAATGGTTCAAGTATCGGTCTCCTCACAAAGTCTAGGAACTTGTCTCCATGCGCGACTATGTGTTGGAAGACACCCTCATCTGAGAGACTAGACCCTCTCCAATCACGGCGCGATGACTCTCTCACCCAACTTCCAACTTTAATGTAGCCGTCTAGTGTAGGAATATTACCTGCTGAACCATGACTGAGTGGACGGAGAACTGCGAAGTACTTTATTGCTTGAGAACGAATATCCCAGTTGCTGAACTTTTCAGTTTCTTCGAACGACACAACTGCATCCAACCTCCGATGCAGATCCATTATAGCTTGAGCTATCTTGCCCATATTTACCCGAAGGACCGACGAGTGTATGATAGTTTGCCGATTGATCGGAAGACTTAAGTCTTCCTACTTCGCTCGTTCAAGAAGAACCTTGATGACCTCTTCCCACCGAACCTCGACGACCCGCCGCTCCTGCTGAATCTTATTGCGCAGGTTCACGAGCTCAAGCCAAACCTCCTGATCGTAGAACGTTAGATTGAGACTCCACTTTGGTAACTTACTCATTTCGCCCCATTTACGTTTAGAACTCATAACTACCCGAAGCGGTTGTCTGTCTTTAATGTTTATCTGCCTCAAACTCCTGAACAACTAAAGCATCAGCAAAACTTTTCCTGTATGTTGCCATGATAAACTCTAACTGTTTCTGCACATCTCCCTTGACGTGCTCTATCTGTCGACCAAGTACCTGAACGATAAGCTCATAGTTGACCATAAACTCGACCATAACTGCTGGATCTGATGACGCCGCCTCTAGAGACATTTCAGTTTGCTTGTGTATGAACCGTCGCAGCAGGCTGAATTGCTCCATCTGTACTAGATCGCCATGTGAGGATATCGAGAGGCGCGGACCTCCGATAGCCTCTAGACCACTCATAATATCGTCAATACTTTTGAGAACTTTCCTAGCAGTCTTGAGTATCGATGCCGTGCCGATTTTACTCCACTCACTCATACCCGAAGTCAGGTCTCCAGCTTCTTTATGACTGCTAACTCTATCAACTTCGATTCTCCACCAAACTCCCTGAGCACAGCAAGTAGAAACTCCAAATAATGTTCTACCCAACAACTGATGTGAAACTTGGAAGTATACACGCCATACCGAGACGCACCATCCTGATCAACCCGCAGCGTGCCAGATTTTATAAGAGTCAGACACTCTCTACAGTTAGATCTTCTCGGAGCCTGTGCGACACGTAGACTAATAGCTACCAACCCGAAGACCGATTAATCGGCACGTATATCAATTTCTACATGAGAGTGCGGGAACTCTGGTAACTCGCCGTGGTCAGGCGTAGTCACAATGAGTGTAGGAATGTTCGGGACGGTCTCAGGCCAAGTTGTGTAGGCGTCCGTCAGCACTATCACGCACCTTACATCGCCGACCTCATCAATGATCTCCTGCAACTTCTCGAAGGGCGGTTCGTGACTCGTTCCACCCCTGCCTTTGATTTTGATTCCAGCAATAGCCTCGCCCCGGCTGAAGACGTCGTACTTCTGCACCTTGGCGTCGTGCTGGATAACGTGGAGCTTCATCTCATAGCTGTTGAGGATGCCCTGAACCTCGCCCAGAAACTGCTTCAATACGTCATTACTGATGGAGCCGGATGTGTCGACTGTAACGGCTACGTGACCGAGCCCTTCGCTCCTCATTGAGGGCATGATTATCCCCGTGTAGAGGTATCGCCTGCTCGGCGGGTTCCAGCGGAAGTTGCTCTTGTATGTCTTCACAATGAAGGATGCTAGGATTGAGCGCCAGTTGACCGAAGGTTCGAGGATGTCATCAATCAGCTCTTCGAGCCCGCCGGGTAACTTACCCTGCATCTTCGCCACTTGAGCGGCGGCAGCAACCCGCCTCTTCCACTCGCCAGCAAGCTCCTTCGCCTGCGGAGTGCCCGCACCGCCTTGAGGCTCTATGTGTTTATCCAGAGTAATCTGATGCCCGCACGGACCCGTGTCGCCATCCCCCTTAGCGATCTCCTTAGTCATGGGAGAAAAGCTCAGCCCGCATGTAGGACAAGTTATCTTCGGTAACTTCTCATAGATGGCTTCAGCGTGCATTCCCTTGAATTTTTCGTCGTAAAGGATTTCACTCGGGGCCTTGGCTAGGTCTTGGGCAACTAAACTATTAATGAGGACGCTGTTAATTGCATAATCTGAATTGTGAGTCACTATACCATTAGCGATGTAGTTGTGAGTCTCGGTAGCCATGTCGTATAGAACTCTTTCTTCGCGTTCGCTTTGGATTCCCTGAATTCTACACCACGTAAATTCAGGCGTCGGACTAGCTGATAAATCTCCTCCATCTCCAAGTTTGCTTCTTCTTGTAACAACCTCTGACAACGGATATCTATGAACCGCATAACTAGGTTGCATTGTGGTTTTTTCGCTATTAGATATGGTTCCAATGCTTGGAGAATTGGTCTGATTCCATATCCATAGACTGCTACCCTGATCCATGGAGTTCCCATCCCGTTTCTCTGAGGTTGCTTCTTGGTATTGAACACTTCGGCCAACCAATCCATTAGGTCTGAATCTGTATTCGACACATCCAAACCCAGACTGTAGTACTGTTCTCTGTGATGGATCCAGATGCTGCCTTCCCCATCCACTATTCCAGCCAAGTAAGCCATCTGAGTCGAATTGAGTTTGACCGTCTTCTCGACAACTATTCTGGAGTATTTCTTCGTCCTGAGCTGCCCTCGTAATTGGAGACTGTTTACCAGAGCTAGAGTAGCTTGGTATGGTTTGTTCAACTGTTCTGCTATCTCTTTTACTTGCATAGAGTGATAGTTCTCCATGATGAACTGTCTTTCCTGCTCCATATGCACCCATTTTCGCATTAGTGAGTAGAAGTGACATTCCAATACTTAACTCTTCGGCTCTCACGTAAGAACCACTAGGAGTTAAAAATCGGTGGTCAGATGAACATGTTATTTCGACACCACCTACATGTATCCGGTAGATAGTGTTATAGCTCTTGGTTGCAGTTTCTAGTATTCTATTAGGAACTGCTCCATCCTTGAACCCTACCACTATTTCTCCAACTCGGAGATCTCTGATTCTCTTTCTATTTCCATTCCATAGGAGTATCTCCGTATCTCCATCTACACAGGCCACATTCCAGAGTAGCGGCAACCTCGAACCGCGTCGCCCTAGGTGGTCGAACATTATGTGCGCAACTTCGTGTCCTATGATGAACTTCACCTCGTCGAAGCTGAGCGACTCAATCCACTTGGGATTATAGAAGAGGTGCTTGTAGTCTGTTGCGGTCGTGGTTATCCCAGTAGACTCTGGATTGACTGGCGTGAGCCTCAAGTATAGACAGAGCGAACCCCAGAATGGAGATTTCAGTATTAGAGCTACACGTGCTTTCGTGAGCAGTGTAGCGGCATCAAGTTTTCCTTTTTGCATACCCGAAGCTCCTTGATCTACCCGAAGCTCCTTGATCTTCTTGGCCTGCTCAGAAATCTTGGCCTGCTCAGAAAGCCATTACCAGTCTTTATCTCGGGCTTTTTCACTCCCAATGACTTTCCACAGAATGGACAAAACCGAAATGCTCCAGTTAGAGGGAATGAACCATCCCTCATCTCAGTGTGTAGGTGTCCGTGAGCAAATTTGTTACACGCTCGCTCTCCTTTCATTCTAGTTTTCACCCGAAAAACCTAATCAAAGCATTACATTGCTGTATTTGGTAGCCCATTCAGCAAATCCTTTCGCAACCTTGACATGCTGGTTGGCTCTATACGCGTCCTTGACTAGGAGTATGGCGAACTCGGCTGGGAGCGCATTTGAGTAGGTGAGCATACGGGTCGCATGAACCTTCGGCCTCTTCTGGTACTCCGCAACCACGGCGCCGCAGACAGCATAGAGGAGCGACGGCTCATCTGGAACTATGTCCTCACCAGCGAGAATTCTGTCGATATCGGGGAGCTGCCCGTAGACGTCAAGAAAGCCCTGAAACTCGGCTGCTATTCCTTCACCTAGTGAACCACTTAGAGTCTCTGGTATTATCTCGGATGATAGGCCGAACACTTTGAGACAGTCTGATGCTATGGACCACGAATTATGTGTGATGAATCCTTCTGTAACATAGTTACCTGTAGTTGTTGTAAGGTCGCAGAATACTTGTCCAGCACTTCTCTCTCTAATTTGTAGCGGTCGTCTGAAGACAAATATCGGTATCGTAATCTCCGAGAGAGTCGGAAGAGGTCCTCCAACTTGGCCGATGTTGTGGTATGATATGGGAGTTTGAGCCTCTCCAATATCCATTCTCTCACTACCACAGCCACAGCCTTCTTGATGGTCAAGAATGGTATCAGCTGATTCAGTGCTGGAAGGATGGTTAGACCTGAGCGAATCCATGCATATTTGGGAAGCCACCGACCGCGGGCGGACATACTCCTTCGATGGAAATATGTGATCCTGTCCATGTATTCTTGGAGTGCTAGCGATGTATTCAGGATATGAATAGCAGGTTCGTAACGGATTCCAACCTTCTTTTGCCTCACTAGGATGAAGATCGAACCGTCTCCATCTAGCAATCCAGCTAGATAGGGCACAGTGTCTTCGGGTAGTTGATCCTGATAGTTGCCGAATCGACCTATGCGTTTGAGTTTCAGCAGTTTTGCCATTCCATAGACTGCGTACATCGTCATATTCAGGTGACTTGCTGTCTCTTTGACTGAGAGGTGAGAGTAATTCTGCTTGAGAAATTCGGTCTCCTTTGGATCCCATTTGTGCCCTCTTACCATCTCCCATCTTCTGTAGAGTGGCAATTGGTGTTCTTAAGTCTATTCGTTGTGCTTGCCTATATTCTCCATCTGGCATTAGGAAGTAGTGCTCTGGAGAGCACATTAGACTACCCCAATCACCAGAGATCTCGTAAGCATGATTTATGTATCGACGAAGGGTCTTGGTCACCTGAGCAGGAACTATACTACCATGTATAGATCCAGCAACCCATTCCCCAATTTCTATCGAAGAGATTGGACGCCATATCCCATTCGCCATTAGAACTCTGCTGTATGGTGCTACGCATCGCGGGCTCGCCTTTTTCGTGAACTTCACGTAGTCATAGTTGAGCAGCATAGTTGGTCTGAAGTTGAGGAACGCAATGACCTCACCCCTAATGTTGTTCTGGAATGCCCAATCCTTCCACTCATCCAAGTCGACTTCTAGATGGATCTCGATGAGCCTGCTCCGCAGGTGGGACGGCATGTCATAGGTAGCTGCCTTCTGCCCCATCTCATTCGCAGCGAGTACGTAGTTCTGCCAACCCTCGGGGATGTCATGAACCCCCGCTCGGTGGTCGAGGACTATCTGCGAGACAGAGTTCATCACGGCGGGCAACGCCTGGGCTACATCATCGAAGAAGAGAACTCCCTTCTCCGTCGCATCATGATTTGGAATGAATCGAGGCTTCAGCCAGATGGTCTCCCCATCCTTGGGGTAGGGTATTCCTAGAAGATCAGTCGGCTCCAAGTAGACACACCTGATATCCTTCATGGAGAAGCCAATTTCCTTGGTAATCTGTGCAACTATGCTACTCTTGCCCACTCCCGGAGCGCCCCAGACCATGATCGGACGCCTGTGCTCGGACAGCAACATTGTCTTGAGCATCTGTGCAAACTGTTTAGGTTTCAATCTTATTACCCGATCAAAGCAAAGTCCTATTTAAGACTCTCCCGAAGCGGTAGCCATACCTAGTCATGACGAAGTATCGAAGACTTCTATTGTGAATGACTTTTGACAGAAGATGCAATAATAACTGTCGATCACTGTTTCGTTTGTCTGTAGTTTTCGGCGGCATTTAGGACAATTCATTTTGTGTCCTTTAGAGAAGCCTCGACGACCCCCTTCAGTTTCAGATACTGCTGCTGAACAGTGCTGAATTGCTCAAAGCTCAGTAAAAAGTCATTCCCTTTCACCGTAGTAAAGAAGAGTGGTTTGCGTTCCAACATCATCTCACTCGAGAGGAGTCTATTGATATATTGCTTGGTCTGATCGTGATTAAGATTGGCTCCATACTGAATTTGAGTCCGTCTGGCTCCCCGGCTGGAGACTCCCAATATCGCTGCGATTATCTCAACGAAAGACCGATTTTTCAACCCGAAAGAATTCTTGTAACTTCCTCGACTAACCTGTTGTCTATAAAATCTCTTATTTGCGCCATAACATCATCCTGAAGGACGAATCTTCTCATGCCGTAGCTGTAGTTATCAACGTATAGATAGAGTAGAACGCCACTTTCATCATAACTACCATTTAGAGTGAACCAGACGTTCGTATGACCATCAACATGCTTGTTATGGTAGCGTTTGATGACTCTCTGAGCGCCAAGACTTTTTTTCATCTTGTGCCCGTTTAACTCCGAGAACTGCATACCCGAAGTGGACTGACCCCGATTTGAACGGGGAATTGGTGCTTGCAAGGCACCCGAGTTACCAGATTACTCCATCAGCCCACCCGAACGGCCACCTAGGTGACCTTATCCGAATCTCTCACGCTACCCCTTGAGGCTTTCGCCTTCGTAAAATAGGTTTGGCAAGGACAACCTTCCTCTCTTCCTGCTGTGCGACTGCTTCTCCTCTGATCGGCTTCTTGTAGATGACTGAACCTCCAAAGGTCTTGAAGACCAAGAAGGTGTTGCCGTTCAGTCTGACTACGTAGCCTACGACCAGATGGATGGTCATGCCTTTCCGGAAGACAAAGGGAAAGTAGAGAGCCATACGCTCCCGCTCGAGTTTATCGACCAGCGCTTTGAGTGCTTGGTCGTCGCCCCATATCGAGTAGTCTCAACCAAACATCCTAGCTTCGTGTTGCTCCCGTGTTGCCTTAAGATGACAATTCGCACACAGAAGTTCAACACCTGCAGGATCTTTAAGGATTCGTCGCCACTCAGTATCTCTATAGAGACTTATTCCAGCTTTCCTCTTTCTATTCCAGAACATTGGAACTTTATGATTTACGGTTAACACATCAGGATCAGAGATATTACATCTAACACATTTCCCACCTAATAATGCAATTACTCGTAGACGGAGTTTTGTTATAGCTCTCTTTCTCCATCTAGAAGTTAGTTCAGATTTCCCTCGCCTGTAGTCTCGGAGGACACAGGCTTTACATTTCCATCCTATATTGATTGCCTTACCACAGGACTGACACTTCCTGTCCTTGATTAGTTTAGGGCAATCATGGTCAGATGGATCATGCTCAGGAACATTCTGTCCACATGCACTACACTTAAGAAATATGTGAGTAATTTGTCTTCTACCAATACGCATAACCTTCTCATAATATGGCATGATAGTCTCTCTAGTGAGTGATGACTAACCTATATTTAGTTGACGCTATATCTCGTACAGCGATGAACCAGCTTCTTTGTCTGGACCGAACTCGTCTACCTGCTCCCTTGGAATGAGGGTCCCTAACGCCGTCTCGCCGTCAAGGGCGCATTCATCCAGAGGCCTCTCTTCCCTGATGTCCCAGACCTTCGTGGAGTCGAACGGCTCGACCTCCATCTCCGCACCTTCGACCGACTGGACGTACCTGATCGAGTCCTGCGGGATCTCAATCTCTGATCCATCGGGTTGCTTCTCGAATGTCTTCCATTCGCCTCTCTGGAAGCGAATCTCGCCGTTGTTCGGGCCTACCTTCTTGATGCTTTCAGGTTTAAACACCGGGTCGATGTCAGCCTTGGCATACCTCACCTCAGTATTCACGACCCCGTCTGGGCTGGAGAATCTGAGTTGACCCTTGAATCCAGCGAAGGGTTTCGCCTTCCTGCCTTCTGGTTGTCCTTTGATTAGGTTCTCTACACTACTCATACCCGAACGCACCTAGTTGTGCATGTCTATCACGACTAACCAGCACCTTTCAGGCGGTTCTTTCGCCAAGGTCTCCAATGCATACCGAGTTTCGGCAGTGCCGTTATGCCCATCATAGAAGTAGGAATCATTAGTGAAATAACCGAGTACGAGTTGGCAGTTTTTATATAAAGACCAGAACTTCATGTCGTCAACCGCCTTATCTACCTCCTGAAGCAGACGCTCTCGCAGAGTGACCATGTAAGCTGATTCTGTGAGCCCGTCATCACCGAAGTAAGTGTCAAAGAGCTCATTGATCCTGTTTTTCCTGATTTCTATTGCCTTAAGAATCTCTTTCTTGAATTCATCTACTCCATAGTCCTTTGCATTGATTATGTCATTACCCTTGAGAGAACCATGCCATCGCCCGCCGACCTCGTACCAGTCCCAGACTCGACCTTCACCGTAGTCTTTGATTGAATCTTCAGCCAGCGCGACGGCTGAATTCTCATCATCCGCTACAACGAAGATGATATTTACGAAGTGCATACCCGAAGAAGAGTCAACACTGCTCGCATCCTCCACAATTCTCTAAGAACTTGGCGAATTCAAGAATCCACTCCAATGTGTCGGACGGGAGATCTTCATGTTTGATTTCTGCGATATTCGGCTCCTTCTCTTCTCGCCCAAACTGTGCTGCTATCATTCTGCTAATAGCAAGATACTGCCCGGTCCAGCCCGTCGTGAGCTCCTTTAGCATCTTATTCTCTATGCTCTCCGCTCTATACTTGCTCACGTTAGCGCCATACTTGGCCACTTCGGCGACGAAGGGGTCATCGCAGACTAGAGGCATTCTGTAATATCCTCCCTCATAGGATTTATCTGGTATCAGCATAACCCTGACTTGTTGGGTGTTATTTTTCAGTAAACGAGCCCACTCTTTACAGGTCTTGTCCGAGATACGAACACCATCATTACTCCCAGACCATTGGCGCAAGTCAGCGCCGACCTGACTAAGCAGAGCTCCCATGAATTTATGGCCAGTCCAGTTCAGGTGATACGAGGAACCATCCTTTCCGATGTAATCCATACCCATATTTGACTAACCCGAAATCTCACGCTACAGACGTAACAGCGTACCCGAAGGCTTCAACTTAACGCCACCGCTACAACAATGCTAAGAACTGCGGAGAGAAGCCATGCTACTATTACTGCCATGAGAACGAATATCCCAAAGGGAGTCCAGCCAAGAGTTGGTAGGATAACAAATGAAAGGTAGAGAGTAGCAGTCCAAGCAAAGACTAGAATGGAAAGTAAGAGTACCTTGGCCCACTCAAGCCTTAGTCGAGTTGTTAGTACTGTTGTCCGTCTTCTTCCGTCTTCTAATACTGTCCGCCGTCTTCTAATACGAATTCTCATACCCGAACATTACCCGAAGCGAATTTTTTGCTCGACAGCCATCGTAGTGATTTCCTCTTTTGTTACAAGTGATAAGATTTGATATAGAAAAGGAGCATTAACCTCGACCCAGCACAGGACGTGAAACTTCGAGACATATCTACCATACCTAGTGCCTCCCTCCTGAGCAACGCGATGAGACCCTTCACCAATCCAATCCGCGCACTTCTTACACCGTGACCTCCTTCCCGGAGTAATCTCTACTTTAAGCAACCCGAATGACGCACTCGCTCTCTGGTTTATCCTCTCTGGTTCTGACCAAGACGGGGTGACGGAACCGTAACTCACCATTAGTCCGAAGGATCTCTTGGCACCGCACTGTAGCCACAAAGGGCTTGTCGAAGTAGATATACTGACGATCTTCCTTTGCTGTAGGTCTAATTATCTTCGCCCGCTCCTCGAGTGTCGGACCGGAACTTACGTCACCAATGTAAGTCTGCTTCTCATTGATGAACGCCTCCATCCTCCAAGACCAAGGGATGGAATCATGTATATCCGCCTTCCGAGCCCCAGTCAGGAGAACGTCATGAGAATCAAACCTCTTGAGCTTGAGCCACGCATTGTTCTTGTAGATTGAGCTGAGAGGTTTAACGACGACTCCTTCACGTCCTGTTGCGACCGCCGTCTCGAAGAGATCCACAATCTCAGCCATTGAACCTACCTCGCCGAGTGGCGTAATCAGCTCCATTTGCGACGGGAACCCAGGCACAAGAGAATGCAGAAGCGTCTGTCTATCACGTAGAGTGAACGAGCGCAGGTCCTCTGCGCCCAAGTAAATCACATCGTGAACTATAATACGAATAGTCTCTGGATGCCTCTTCAAAGCCGACCTGAGATCGAAGACCTTTTGTCCTGAAGTCATCTCACCTCGCATAACCACGTTAATCCAAGGCTTAAGACTCTCCAGCATTAGTAAATCCTGTACCGAGTAGATTGTGTTGTGCCTATTGATGGCGTAAGGATCCCCTGTTGCTGGTTTGATGATGAGCAGGTCTTCTCCATCGATTTTCGGCTGGACAACGAACTTGCCTGATTGGTTGCGGAACCACGAGTTTAGCGGCTCCTTAGAAAGTTTTGTGAACGGTAAATTCTCGAACATACCCGAAGACAGGTCACCTGTTCAGGAGCCTGAACTTGAAGCGATGATAGGAATACGCCATGATTAACGCTTCTTCATTGGTAAGATGTGTGTGTTCTGTTTGCATATCACCCATTGCCTCATAGAGTAAGTAGGCAGCCAGCTGTCTCCGAGCTAGTAAGTCTCTCGAAGTATTCCGACGTGGTTACTTCAATGTGCCTCGGCACCTTGAGCAGATTATCAACGATAATCTTACCATTCCCTATTCGTATTGAGATATTCTTCTTGGTATAGGAGGTTGAGATGTTTGCCACATTAGACGCTAAGGATTTGGCGAGAACGTCTCGGCGTTGCTGTAGTGTATCTCTACTGACTCCGACCTTCCCCTGCGCGAAAGCATCCATTAAATCCTTCCCAGACAGGAACTTTAATCCATGTTTTCTTAGTCAAACCCGAACAACCTTCTCTTTACTTTCACGTACCGAGCCTCTTAACACAACCCTGCTCACAGCCAACTCGAACGAGTCAACACACCACGCTGGAGTTATACAAATACAACCTTTCTTGAGATTACCATGACCGCGGCGACACCCCCAATGTTCATACCCTTCAATTTCGCATTGCTCCAATAATTGTAATTTGTGTCGGCAGGGATGACATACCATGTCAAGTTGAGGGTGATTCTCATATTCACCAGCATGATAGCGTACATGTGAGAGGTTCTCCATATGTTTGCCTAAAAATACTCCCTTCCAGACCATACCCGAAGCCTGCTTAGAGTGCGATTATCCTCGCAGACCGACCTAGTACATCATGAAGAGCTCGCAGAGCTTTCTTTGGAATAGCATCTCCCTCGACTGTTCGGATTTTCGTGAATTTCTGTCTGCAGTCGTGGCAGATGAGCCCCCAGATCGAGGAGTTGAGGACCAGCGCCTGAACCTCGAAGATGAAGAACTCATTCATGACGAATGGAGTGTTACAGCTGTCACAGAGAGGCGGATTTTTGCCCCAAGCTAGGTCTTGCTGGGAGATCTTCATGCCGAAGATGTAAGTTCTTATTGACATACCCGAAAAAGCCTTATTGACTCAGATTCTCTACGACCAGCACCTCTATGCGTTCTAGAAATCAATTGAATTGAATTTAGCTATCTCTTTCTTGTTGCGTCTTATAATGATCAGTCCTTTCGAAGCTCTCGGTATATGGATATCATGATAACAATTGTTCCAATGAAGGCCATAAGCGTGGAGCATCTGACTGAATGCATGTCTCACACTTTCGATTGGGTTGGGGTTCTTTGCTAGAAACATCCCTACTAGCTGGTCTATGAGAGGTTGGGGGTTATGAGGATCATAATCCACCCGGATCCCACGTACGCCAAAGATGTCATACGTACTATACTTGATTGTTCCGTGGCGCGGGTTTCCTGCCCTGAAGATCGCATGATCTGAGTTCCGGTGGAGCCAATCCCTTAAGCTAGAATTAGATCGTGGTGGTATCACTTGGTTGCAATTCCTCCCGAAAAAAGGAAAGGCAGACTCACTTAAGTGCCTGCCTGACCCATGGATAAGATTCGTACGAGACATGGAACCCGTTCACTAAGAAGGAGAGCCCGTCGATCATGACGATGAGCCTCCCGCCGACATTGGTCATTACAACCTGAATAATGTGGTTAGTGAAGGTTACCTGTCTCCTGCCGAAGGTTATCTCCATCGGAGCGCGGACCTTGACCTTCCTGTCAAGAAGGTCTAGATATAGATGTTCTGTGAGCATCCCGAAAAAAGGGAACCCTCTAAATCAAGTTCCTACTTGCAAGACGCAAGAGAACATTTAGATGTCCCAATTCATCCCTTATACTTTTCCTTATTTCCTTGCTAGTCATCCCGACCCGAAAAAAGGGAACCCTCACGCCGGTATGCTACAGACTAGCCGAGCATCTGGCGATGAGGGGTTCCGCTTCACAGTGTACTTTCCGTCTTTCTCCCAGAGATAATTGGTCATCCCGAAACGGTATAACGGTAAACCTTACCCGACAATCAAACATATCCTTTACCCCTAACCCTTAGGAGCGAATCCTTAGGGATTTGAACCCGTTACCAGACAATCAAACAATTCCTTATCAGGCCTCTAGCGCGACTTATGCAACCCGAAAAAGCGGAGCCTATCCCTTGAAGTTGAAGTTCCTATCTAGGCTCGGCATGGCTTGGATGAGCAAGCCGTACTCAGCCTCAGTAAGCATTATAGGAATAGGCTCCTTGTTCCTGACACTCTTCCACTGATCCTGATGCTTCTCCGAGCGATGGAGGCGCATTAGAATAATGGAGAAGATTCTCCGCCCGCATTCTGGACACGAAAGCAAAATTGGAATTTCTATCACCCGATTTATGAGGACAATATCCACGAACTCCCTTGGAGTGGTTACAATTCATACAAAGAATCTGCAAGTCTTGAGGAAAGTTATTCCTAACAATCCAACTGTAAAAGTTGCTACCAGCACCTACTTTCTTTCTATGCTGAACTCCACCGCCATTGATATGATCTACAGTGAGGAACTCGGATATTGTCTCTCTACAACATGCACAGACAGCACCATAGTGATTGAGAACTAAATATCGAAGTTGTTTTACCCACATTTGTATCCTTTTACTACGCAGTTTTGTTCTCTCACGCTTGTAAGCTCGGCGAATAGGGTTGTTACGCCTTTTCTCGTCATAAGCCCTAACCTTCTCAGGATTACGAGCTCGCCACTCTTTCATGTAATTAGGATGTTTAACCCGAAATCTTCTCATATACCCAGCTCGCTTAGGTCTAGCGCGCTCTCTTTGCTCACGTAATTTGTCAGGATGCTCAGCTCTCCATTTCTGCATGTACTCCTTAGAAGAACTGGCAACCATAGTCTTTTATTTCTGGACAGACTATTAAGCATACCCGAAAAACCGCAGGAGAAGTCTCCTGCTACTTGACGTAAGGAACGGCCATATCGGTGAACAGTCTGTCTTGCTCCTTCCTGAGCTCGGCCGCCTTCTCGTAATGCCTGCGTGCAGCCTCCGGAATCACGAGAGCGTCCTTCGCATCCCTCAGACCGATAATGGTATCAATGCGTCCCGCCTTGACACCGTTGTCGGTATCAGCCTTAGCCTTCACGAACTCCATGTTAATCTCCCGAGTTATCTCGGAAGATCGCTTCATGGTAGGGCGTGCTAGGATTAGGGCTTTTCTGAGGACTTCTTTCCTTGCTAGGAAGGTGCCAACAAACTGCCCAACGACAGGTCGATCCTGTATTTGGACGGTTAGCTGTTGGGATGTGTTTGGCATGCCCGATTTTGCCCAAGGCAATTCATTCTAGCCCCGAGTTTCGCTATGGCTTAACTCAGACAGTTCCGACCTTTTAGTCGTAGGAGGATTCCTACCCTATCCCCTTGCGGGGATAACCATAGACCTCATGACATTCCGCCTAGCGGAGTGGGTGCTCCTGCTTATGTGCTCGTCCTTGCCTCAGGCTGGTACTCCCTTAACCGTGTCTTATCCCCCTCACGGAGGCGACTTTGGTATCAGGAGCCTCTCTGATGAATCTAGGAGCCTTCGGTGCAGGCTATTGCTCAAGGCGTTGAGCTGTGCGGGTCACACTTTACTTATCTCCCTCTGGAGGGAGTCCTAAGCGATCCTCTCAGGAACGTCTCCCTTAGTCCTCTTGTGATTCATAGGGATGATCAGTGTGTTGCAAGGCCATTATATTTGCATCTCCTCTCTTACGAAAGGTGTTCTTGGTTGACTCAGCCGATCAAGCAGAGTCCATGAACTAAACACATTTCTGAACCCTATGGCGGTTCAACAAGAAGCACGACTCCTAGATTCTTCTAACTGTAAGCGTTTTATATGCAGTTTAACCCTAGAGAAATTATCGCTTTAACTCCTGAGTTAAACATCACTCGCATTGAAGAGCGAAAACTCGACTCGGCGCGAATCGCCAAAATCTCTTGACGATCACCCTCCGAGTGAGTCATTATTTTTATTCCCGATTTTTACCGAGATCCCCTCGGCCGACAAATACAGGTTATCCCGAGATCGAGATTTCCTATATTTGCCGATTAGACAATTTTTCAATCGCTCGGCTCGACACAAAATTTTTTTCTGTTTTGTATCTGAGTATCTATATGCGTTTTAGAAATATAAACATATTTGTATATATAGGGTTTAAATACTGTTTATATAGTAATTGTCGCTTTTCAGTTGAAAATCGACCTAACAAATACATGTATTTGTTCACGCAAGCGCCGGCGTCATCTGAGGAGATAAGAAAAGAAAAATATGGCGTGTAACAGGCTCAAAAATCCCTATAATTTACTAATCTATGATCTTGATCAATACCAATAATGATTATTAATGATCTATCCTATATCTGATTGATTTTCCAGAATTTTTTCTGAACCTCTCTGAACCACTCGAAATAATGCTAAGTCACAAATCTTCCTAGATTGTTCGCCAGCGAAGCCTACGGGAGACTGTCTTCTTCCCCGAGCCTCTCTGGTGGCTTTCCGAGTTGCGAAGCCTGCCTTCTTGGCGCCACGTCGCCCCGCATTGGCGAATACCTCTTTCCACCTAAGCCCCGCCTCGGATCAAAGGCAGACTGAGGAGCATTCCAGGCCGAGTCGTTCTCGCGGCCTCTAGTTATCTGATAGACCTTTCTTGGGAACCAGATGCCTGGTTGGCCCGGGTGAACTGACTCCTCTCTAATCGCGATTATCAGGCCCAACTTCTTCAAGATCATGATGTAGTTGCGGATGAAACTCTCATAGGTCCCGACCTTCTGACCGTTCTTCTCCCGCTCGGTCTTGAGATCCCTCCATATTCTCTGGGGGTGCCCGCTCCGGTTAGCAACCAACCAGTCGTGGATGAAGAGACCCGTAGGGTTAGCTCCAGGCGACCCCCAACCTTTGAGGTGGCTCATGCTTTGCTTCCCGGTGCATGTCGCCCAGTACAGACCATCAGACACCTAGAGTAGGGATGCTAGATAAGACGCTTTCCTTCTCAGGCTCAGTGATACCCCTATAGAAGGCGACGGTGGTGTCGATACGAGCGTGGCAGAGGATCTCCTTGCTGACCACGTCCAAAGGCACTCCTGCCGCCCGGGCGTGCGTCGCCCTCGAGTGCCGCAGAATATGGGGCCGTAGCTTACGGCCGTTGTTTGACACTCCGACAAGCCTACAGGTCTTCTGGAATATTCTCTCAATTGTTCTATGCGTGGTCGGAAAGACTCGGTCACCCAGTACTCGCTCGACGGTTTTCGTGGGTTGGCTCCTGTCATTGAGCCAGGCTTTCAGGACCTTGTGAACTTCCGTGGTCATGTATTGGACCTTGTACCACTCATTCTTTGTTTTGAGGATCTTGAACGTAATCCGTCCCTCCTTAAAGTCTACATTGTTATGGGTGAGAGCAAGGACCTCCCCGAGCCTGCGACCGTACGAGTAGGCGATTAAGAAGACGGCTTTAGCCATAGGGTCCTTGCAACCCTTTATGAGTCTCTGAACCTCCTCCACGGTGAGAAAGTCCGCTGCGCCGAGTGACATAGGAGGAATCCTCTTCTTGACGGCCTTCCAGGCTGGGTCATCCCTGTTGATTCCCATTATGTCAAGGTAGTGCACTACCGCGTTGTAGTAAATTCTTAAACTGTGTAGATTCAATCCTTTCTTGAGTAGCTCGTCCAACCAGAGATTTGTCGTGTTTGCGTCTAACGAAAATGAACGCGTTGTCAGAAAGTCTTGTAACAGGCGAAGAATGATGATCCGTTGCCGAATTGTAACTCGCGCTAAAGTTGTGCCCGCTCGTAGCTCATAGGTTGGTATCTGCAGGGTGGTCATACACTTAGAAGAAAACTGACATCTATTTTAAATTTATCTCTATGTGGGACATGAAGAGACAATGGTGAATAAAGAACCAAAAAGCTTCATTGACCGACAAGTAGTCGGGCAAATCACTAAGGAACTCAAAGCAGAAAAGAGTGAGCTCCTCCTCAAGGGCGACTCAAAAAGTCTTGACAGGGTTACGGAACTCGATAAAGCCCGCCGGCTGATTACTGAGGGCGCTTGGACGATCAGACGGGAGAATCGCTTCTTGAATTATTTGAATAAATGCTCTGCTGGAAAAAGTGGAACTCTAAGCGCTCAACAAGAGAAAGTGAGGCAGTGCTCTCTCGAGTGGGCTAAGAAGACTGAGGAAGAGAAGGCTAAGTTCGGCGGGAGCCGCCTCGTCACGATAGACCACTCATAACTAGGAATAGCCCCAGAAAAAGTGGGGGAGAATCTCGAACCGCAGCGCTTTTGCTAGTTGTTACTTACCAGCGCAGCCCTTGGCAGCTGAAGTGAACGAGCCTCTGATTGAAACTCGATCTCCAGATTTGCCAGACATCGCTGAGGCTACACAACTCTGGAATTTCTTCAGGCGTGAGCTTGTCTGGACGGCAATTCCTCCCCTCACATAAGGAGGCTGCCTTGGCGTTCCGGACCTAGGGACTACAAGGTTCTTTGCGGCGGTTTCACGGGCGAAGTGTACTGCTGACCTTCCCATATCGTATCAGTTATGCCATGGGTTCAACCTTATTTAAATCTATCTTGGTAGGGAGAACACAGATTACTTCTAGGGCTGGCTCTGCGCCAAACTTGGCTATCTGCGTAGTTCCGCTGTCAATCTTACATTTGTTAACAAAGCCCCGAAGTTTTTCAACTCCATCACTGAACACGGCTTTACCAGCTACTCCGGTCCCAAAGTAGACTACATCACGGCGAAAGTTCGAGGGTATCTGTTCTTTCTCCTCTACCGATAGTTTTTCCTCAGGTAAGTCGCAGAATACTTGAACCTCATTAGTTCCGAGTTTCTCGAAATCTGTGATCTTTCCACCCCGAGTTACGCAGTCTTGACCGACCGCCTCGAGTTGTGATGGTAATGATTCTGCAGGTTGAATAGGTACTCTCTTCTTAATCTGCACCCAGCCCTACCTCTCTGGCGCTACTTTGAGGACCCCACATGAAGTCTCCTCTAAACTCTCATTGACAGTGCATACTTTCTCTCCCCGCTTGACCACGAGAGTTGGCGCAGTCTTGATAGCTAATGAATAGCAGATATCAGTAGCCAGACTACCACTCTCATTCGTATCACCATCTTCGGGATAAATGATCTTCACGTCTGGCTTGCCGAACTTTGTCTTGAGAGCGCTCTTTGTCCGATCCGAGGCGAGCTCTGTCTTCATCTCTTCGCATGGCTCGCAGCCCCGGATCCCTATCATGTAGACCTCGGGGTCGTCCATCTCATCTCCACCTTACTCAGATTTTGTATGCCAACCCATCTTCGCATAGAAGCCTTTTGCTGTATCGAAGAGTTCCTTACCTTCTGGGTTAAGTGATGTCATGCATGAAGGCTCTTTGGCTTCACTATCATCACTTAGGCAGATTTGCACCGTCCCACTCTTCAAGAGCGAGATTGATGCCTTGTGACCCCTCTCATCGGCGAACTCAGAGGCGTCCTCAATCCCCTCGTCTAGTTCAGGTATCTGCTCTACTTCTGGTTGGACATCTGGGGTTTCTACAATCTCTTCGGCTGCTGCGGCCTCTTCACTTGACACTCGAAATTATCCCTCCAGTCCACTATTGAATACGGCAAGCTTCTTTAGTCTTGCGCCACGCATCCTTTATAGCGACTCCGAAGGGTTTGTTCTCTTCTTTGACAAGTTGTAGTGTCGTGCACATGACTCGCTGACGGACCTTTTTGATATCGCTACAACTCTCCTTAGTAACGGGTTCCTTGAGGATTACGACACATTTTCCACCCTTTGGTTTTGTGGGAGCTGGTTGAGCCTGAGACATCGCTCTCCCCGGGGAGTCGTGAGTCATATAAAGTTCATCTATTTCTCTAGTTTAAACTGGCACCTAGGCTCCCTAGTAATCACATTCCCGTCGAGGTGATACTCATTACACTGAACTTGGGAGTCACCTATGATACACGAGAGACGAACGTTGTTATTGGCACCAACTATTACATCAATGATACTAGGATATGCTTTACCTGATGGGTGAGAATGGACTGAGAGAATGTTAGCTTTGGAACCACAGTTACCTAGGTTGATACTTCTTCTATTACCACCTTTCAGCATAACTTCGGGAGTCCCTTCGCAGACTAGGAAGCCAAACTCCCTTCCATGGCGCTGAGTCAGCCTCTGCACCATCTTGATTTTTTGGATAAAGGGCTGTAGCTCGGTGCAGACAGCTCCGTCCTTCATGAGAAACCACTAGACGGCGCAGGTCACGCAGGCACTCGGGACGAACTTTTCTTCAACAGTCTCAGTTAGCCCAGCGGCGGCTTGAGCTTTCTTGGCAAACCCTACCCACTTATCGTGGACTTCGACTGGGACCTCAGGCTTCTGGTCCAGTTTCCCCGCGTTTATCACGTCATGGAACCAGTCTGTGGCCTCTGGAGCGTCGTGGCAGTAACCACAGTCTTCTGCAAGCTTATCGACTGCAGCATCGATGACCTTCCATGTCTTGACCCCAGGATGGGCTTTTTTGGGTTGCTGGCGCTTAGAATTTGCTCTCAGTAACTCGTTAGCTGCAAAGGTAGCGACGGTTCCAAGAAATTCATATCGCGATTTTTGCATTGTCGTATCGTACGGGGATGCCCTACTTTATAATTCTGCCTAAGAAAGTTAATTTACTACTTCAGTATTAACCAAATACTTTGTCGACGTCGGATCAACCCCGTGTTTGGTCAAAAGTTCTACAGGATGAGGCCTTGAAAGCCAAGCAACGCGCCGTCGATCTCCACAGGGAGGGGAAAATAAAGAAGCCTGACCAACTAGCGAAGATTTTTCTACAAGAATTCAACATAGCTCTAGACTCCCAGACCGCTTCTCTTTTATTCAAGTCAGTTAAATTTGCAGTAGAGTTAGCAAATGCGCCCCAACCCAACGGTAAGAAGGGATCTTCTATAAAACCAGACCAACCTGTGACTGTTGACTCGAAAGTTATAGAAGAATTGCGTGCACGTCTGGAGAAATTAGAGGCGGTGGACGGAGAGGAACCAATTCTTGAGGAAAAGATCATGGATATCCCGCCAAACTCTGATATAGGGATAAAGCAGACCGTCACTTTACCACCTTCAACCATCATGTACTTCAACTACGAGCGCGCAAAGACGGGGACTGAGGGACTCAAACTTGAAGAATGGTTGACTGAGATGATAGATGAACACTACTCCAACTGCATGGGCGTGCGCCTGACCATGATTGAGGGGAAGGCGAAGAATTATGGGAAAAAGTTGGGTTAGGTCTCCTAAGAGGGATGACGACGACGAGGATGAACTCGACGAAGCGGAGAAGAAGAGGCTCAAGACCGAGCGGAGACTGAGAATGATAGCTGAGGAGAGAGCAGCACGAATCGAAGCTGAGAAGAAGGCAGATAAAGCGGCTGGTGTGGCTGAGGATGGAAAATCTGGTTTATCAGTTGAGGATGTTCAGATTGCGTATATGCTCAAGGGTCTACCTGAGCCTGAGAGAGACCAATTAATTGCGACAGCAGCTCTAGTCAGAAAATCTAACAAGGATAGTCCAGCAACATGGATACCTCTCCTCAGAGGTGTGCAGAACGTAGATCGCTCGCAGACTCCAGAGCATACCTCTAACATAGTACTCCAGACGATTCAGGCAGTTAAAGAACTTGGTCCTCGTGATGGGGGGAGTACGAGGGGAGACGTTTCGAGCCTCATTACTTCGATAAGTGATGCCTTAAAACCACATCAGCAATCTGAGGATCCAGTGCTAAAGGCTGCCGTAACGAAACTTATTAACACATCTATAGACAAAATGAATGAGCCGCCACCTGCAAGTAAAGGCTTCTGGGATGATGTCCTTGAGGACGAAGATAAAATGGTTAAAGTCAGGACATTATTTGGCGGTGGTAGCGGTAGTAGTTTAGATCTCCTGAAAGTCCAGCGGGAGATGAGAGAATCTGATAGGAGATTCCAAATTCAGATAATTGAGTTAAACAACAGGTTTGCGTTGGATCAATCACGACTAGGAGTAGAAAGGGGTCGAAGTAAAGACATCAAGGAGGGGGTCAATAGAATGATCGATGCCGGTGTAAAGGCTCTTGCTGATGAGGAAGAGGATGGGGAAGGAGAAGACAAGTCCCGAGAGAAGTCCGCGGGAACTGAGGTCAGGAAGAAACAGGAAGATAGTCCTGTCAAACAAATCGTGTGCGACCAGTGCCAGAAGCCAATGTACTACGCACCAGGGCAGAGTAAATCTACGCTCACATGCGGAAACTGTGGGGCGATTTACAAACTAACTGAGCATATTGAGGGTTAAGGTTTGGGTTGGCGGAAGAGGGCAGGTAACTTAGTAGTAAACACTGTAATACACCTAGCCGAGAGAAAGATCATTGATGATTCCGTTAATGAGATCCTTACTTCTATAAAACAGTCCACTCCAGAAGTGATTCTCAGCTTAGCCCAGAACGACGGCGGTCTAATCGATGTCGATGATATCAAGAAGCGGGAGTGGGAGAGGAGGATCAAGGCTGGAGCTCGGGCTGCGATGCGGGCGAGGAAGGTTGATTATGTAAGGAAGCAGATCGACGCCCTTACCCCGGAAGAGATATTTGAGTATCTGGTTCGAGAGGCGCACGATGAGGAGGATGTGATCACGATACAGAAACTTAGTTTCATTGTCCAGACGCCAATCATAATGAAGTGGTACAAAAAAAGAGTTAAAGAATTCAGGGAATGGATACTACAGTCTTACGATAAAATGACTCTCCCTATGGAGAGTTAGCCTTGGTTCTTGTGCGTTATCGGCACTTGAGGATTCACTAAAAACTCGACCCTCTTATGAGCTCAGAACCAAGAGCTCCGCTCTGGAACATATAGTCCCAAAGCCTCTTTCCTATGTTTATGGCACCGTTCATATCAGCATTGAATTCATGCTGGCAGGCTTGGCATCTGAATAGTCCCTGTGAAACTCTCTTCCCTTCAGAGTTGCAGTTGTGGCATGTCTTGGATGTATATGCCTCTGATGCAGTTATGACTGGTATGCCCTCCCAGTTTGCTTTATAGGTGATGTATTGGGTTAGCTTGTGGAAAGGCATGTTTGCTACGATACGGTTCATTCTTCTACCTCTTGAGTGGTTCCGAATGCCTTTCAGGTCTCCAAGGACTATTACTGCATCGTTCTCCTTTGCTTCATCTACTATCGCCCTTGAGATTTGATGTAATATTGTATTGACCTTCCTCTGCTCCGTATCTTTGATTCTCTTGATAACTGAAAGCTTCTTGAGCTCCCCTAACCTCCTTCTCAGCCAAGCGTAGTGCCGTCTTATCGATCTTACATTCCTTCCGTAGAATCTAGGAGTTGGGTTGGAGGCATCGCCGAGAGTACAACTCACGGCCATGTACCTCTCTCCCAGATCCACTCCGAGAACGGATCGATAAGCATGATTGATCTCCACATCCCTGGAGACTGACAGATGCAGTTCAAATTTACCTTTCCTCTCAACAAGACGGGAGTCATGTAGTTTGAGGGAAGCGAGCTCTCTCTCATCTCTCCCTCTCATTCTCAGAGGAGCGAATACAGCAGTTCCCCTCCGAATTGGAATACGGACGAACCATCTCGCAAAGTTCTTCCCAGCATCTATAAGCCTAAAGTCTTGAGTCGTCAGGTAGATGGGGTCGTTAGGAGAGCTTCGCTTGAAGGATGCATTTCTGGCATAGAGAGCTGAAACCATGGGATAGGCCTCATGGAGTTCTCGATAGCTCTGCTTCTTCGAGACCATCTCTCTCCATGTTGCCGAAAGCATGTTTAGGAGAAGGAACTTCCTATCGGTCAATCCATATAGCCTAAGAGTAAGGCACCTAAATACCTCCAACCCGACTATGAATGATTAGAGAGCTTATTTATACGTGCCGATAAGCACAAGAGCCGTTAGCCTTAAATAGAGACGATATGAATCTCCATCTAGCATGGCCAAGCTAACGATTAGTAAGGTGCTTCTCTCAGGTGGTTATGGTGGTCTTGATATCGCTCTCGAAGAGTTCGCTCCAGCTCCAGTTCTCGGTCCTCTAACTGGTCCAGATATTGAAAGACTCGTTGTTGCTGCAGGTTCTGGAATAGCTAATTGGATGGGGTATGAGGACGACTACAGCGAAGTTCTCTTCTATTCATCTCTCCCTCTTGCTGAGAAGACCATCTTCAGGCAGGTACGTGCTGCTCTTGGGCCTGTAGGCGTGCGGAGTGTAATTAGCGCCCGGAATGCTGGGTTCACTCGTATCCCAGCAGGTTTAACACACCAGGCTCCTTCACCTCGGATAGCTACGATCGAGTAATTACGATCGAGGCTCATTTCCGCTTACATCAATACTCAACCGCTTCCCGTGGACCTGATTATAGCCCAGCCTAGCATAGTATTCGAGAAGTCGGCTGAGGCTACTATACCGTTCATCGGATTTTAGTTCATCCTCAAGTAAGGTAATTAGCGACTTTGTAAGGCTAATGGAGCGTTTTTCCCTCTTTCCAAGTGATGGGACAACCGACCCTACCATTGCTACAAAGAAGTAAAGGTGTCAGGCTATTATATATAGCGTTTCTAGTAAAGACTCTACGACATGGCCATTGTTACTGCGGCTGTCGCACAGCAAGCACAAAGTCGTGCTCAAGGTTTAATGTCGGAGTTACGGATAACGGCAAAACCTCTTGATGCTCTGGAACTTGAGCACTTCGCTCTCAGTTTCGAGAGGCTGTTTCTCCTCCAGTTCAGAGAGAGGCCAGCGATAGCGGATTTCTACTTTAGACATATCGACGAGATAATTCTCGGCGCTATGCAAATGAAGGAACAGACGACAAAGAACTACGGAGGTAGCAGACCACCCCCGGGAACCTTCGGCATGATTCCTATACGCGCTGGGTTCTTTGGATATGATGACTGGGACGAGCTGGGTTCAATCACTGGTGGTGCAACAGCGAACTGGATTCACAGTGGAACTACTATCCTCGGTGGGACAGCCGGTAACGCTGTAAGGATAGGAGCAAATGCATCACATGTTATCATCGGAATTAGTGATGACCACCCAACACCTTCGCTCGAGATGGTGCGATTCGTGGTAGACGGTGATACCAAACCAATCATACTGACAGGTTTCGCAACGCTTTCTGGAAGAGCTGATCTTGCTCTGACTGAGTTGGACAAGGCTTTCCTCTGGAAGAAGGGCAATACCGTATTGGGTATAATATTCCAGAGACCAACAAAGGTCACGATTCCGAGGCTCTGGGGAGCGAGTTTCATTACAGAGGACCAGCTTAGAACACCAGATCCCGCTGACTTGGATGGAACTACGCCAGACGTAATCATAACCACTTAGGTGAACTCTAGTGGTCTATATCACACAGTATAAGGACGGGCGCATTCTAGCGAGGCAGAACATCACTCTCCTTGTCGGTGGAGGGACTAACCCTGCTGCAGGGAGCGGGAAAGTCCTCACACCACCGTCAGACAGGGTAGCCTTCTCCGAGCTGAGGCAGGTCGAGGAGGCTTGGGTGAGACTGACGGTAGTGCCAGCAACAGCAGATCCAGGTCACGAATCTGATGTAACAGCGACTACTAATGTCGTCGGCATCTCCGTAGCTGGGATATCACCACTCTTCAGCGGAGCGACAGTAACAGGTCAAGTATTCGCAGTCGGCTTCGCTCTAGCACTCGGGCTAAGAAGAAAACTGAGAGCGCTTTAGCTTAGCTATAGCTTCTCTCAGTTCATCCATTTTATTTATTCTATCGAACACTGCATCGTCTACAACAGTAATAGAACTCTCTCGCAGAATAGAGAATAACTCTGTAAGAACGTCGGCCCTGTAGGCTATTATCACTTCTGTAGTGAGAGATTCGAGGGCAACCACATTTACCAAACTGATGGGTGGAAGATTGTGTTTTTCGGCTAAATCTACAAGGCGGTTTAGGATTCTCTTGGCTTCGATGTACGCCTCTTTTTCTATCATATCCTCTTTATCACCGGGGAGACTTCATGCATAAAACGGTCGATCTGCGCTCGCTGAGCAAAGTATAATCTATGAATAGTCCTTTTGCCTGTTCTAGGAATAGACCTGAACCCAATGTAACCGTAACCCAACTTCTCCAAGAGAGTCTTGATTAGAACCATTAGACTGTAATTCGTATTAACGATGATTATCTGATACCAAGTTCTTCTGATAAAAGATAATGTACCTTCAGATTCGTACATCCCACGGATAAACTGATTCATCAATTCATGTGAATTGAGCTGGGTTTCTATCTGGGTGAAAGTGAGTATTTTGAACCAATCTGCAAATTTCTTACTCATAACAGTAACTTGATAGAACATTTTGCCCGCGCCCCATTTAGCTCTAGATGAACGTATTTCATCTCGAACAGAGCAGAGTAAATTAATTTCTGTTAGTGCCTTGGCAAACGATTCTGCAAAAGGTCTACTACGAACTGATAGCCTTATACTATTCCTATTATCCACACATCCATCTCCATAGAGTACTCCAAGAATGTACGCCAAGTTGGGACTCATATCCAAATTAGGAGTTCTCCAATTAGGATTCTTTACACCCTTCCAATAGTACCCTCTGTTTCTAGCAAGCCCAAGATACCGTATGACATATCCAACAAATCGATAGTCATAACCAAGTTTGGGCCCTATCACGTTTGCACTTTCGCCTTGCTCGTATAGCTCAACTAATTTTCTAATGCTATCTAAGAACTCATCTAGTTGCATACTATAACCGTGACTGTGTTAAATATTTAACTTTTGGCTTCTAATGGACTAGGTTTCTAGCACTGAACTTCGGGCTAAGATTGAGAGCGCTTAGTTAGCGTCTCCCCTGGGGTTGTGGAGGATCATATTACCGTGATAGATATCGTCTTCTGTGTGCCCATGACTTCTCCAGTCAATGGACTCAACACCTCAAAGACTAATGTGTATGTTCCCGGTACTGTTGGAACCAGAAAGCTACCCTCAACCTCTGTATCACTACCATGTTCGGCCGTTCTCGGAGCTGTCCAAGTATCGATTGCAGTGCCCGTTGCATCATCCACCAAGCTCACACGAGCCTCGAGAGGGATATCAATGTCCCCTCGTAGATTGGTATAGTCAGCCTCGAATTCGATCATATCGCCGACCGTTTTAACATCCAGATTCTCAATACTAACCTCTCCGAAGATTGGAGGAAGTGGAGGGTTAGGAAGTTCCTCTTCCTCATGTCCTATTGGTGGAAACTCTGTAGGGTTAGCTACGAAGGCTTGTAGTCTCTCTATCAATCTAACTGGCACTCTGAATGAGAGATCTATAGATGTGATTGGGGTAGGTAGGGGGATAATAAATGGGAGAGGAATGCTCCATGGTATCTCATATAAGCCATTCTCGCCGACAATCACACCAGTAGTTGTGACCCAATCAATGAAGTTTTGGACTGCTAAGACTCTCTCCTCCACCGTTAACCCTGGATCATCTCTGATAATTTCTAGTATCTGTTCGAGGATATCATGAATGTCTAAATCATCGAGCCGACGCTCAGCAATTTGCCCTGCTCGACTGCCTACAGCACCACCGAGAAGTGTCGTGATTATAGGAATTAGTATACTCAATTAGGAGTCACTAAGTGACGGTGGACCATGCCTCAGTATCCCAAAATATGAGCGTGACCGTTACTCCAGACCCAGCGTTCTGACTTCCTCTGATGTTCTCTCCACCGGCAAGAACTACGATGGGAGTCTCGAGGTCCAGTCCACCATCAGGGAGAAGGGCTCGTTCGTTAGGACCGACAGGTACGTTATCAAATATAGTAGCAGTCCTCTCAGAACCGTAGGCTAGATCAACAGTCCTGCTAGCGGTTCCATCTCCGAAGATGTAGATAGCAACGATGTTCCTCTCTACACCTTCATCGACAACGCTGGCGAAGAGAGCAGTGAGGGTAGTAGTGAGGCTGGCTGAAACTGCTTGCAACCTGTCCCTAATCTGATCCTTTGTGAGAGCGGGTCGAGTTGACATGTTTACCTCACTCCTAGGTTGGCTAGGTTGGCCCTCATCTGCGCTAGCTCCGTTCTCAGTTGTCTTATTTCTGTCTCGGACTGTAACTGTCTAGGTTCCTTCAATTCAGCTGCAGCCTCTAAGGTCATCGGAGTAGTCTTCCAATCCTCTATCAACTTGTTACCCATCGCTATCGGGCTATCGGCGAACCCGACAGTGAGAAATGCCGCAGCAATCTCCCGTCTCGCTATCTTTCCAATGAGTGCAGCGTTAGTTGTTGGTTTGAGGGCCTGGAAGAAGTATAATGCGAAGAGAAGGTTCATCTTCGGTCTATGAGCCTTGCCTCTGTCCTGATTGTAGTACTCGCCACCAAGCCTCTGAAGGGGTGGTATGACTATCTCTACGAAATCAGTGGGTTCCTCGTATGGACTCTCTAAGCTAGAGATATACCCTGTGAGGTCTCCGCTACCTGGGCGTATTGGGTCAACATTGGGGAACTTGCCAGGAACGTCCTGTTGCTCAGGAAACCTAGAATATAGATAAACTTGGCTCGGCTCGATCCCGATGCCTCCATGGAGTATCCAAGGTACTGATGCTTTTGTTGTACTCGGTAGATACAGGATGTCGTTGGCGCTATTCCTCGGATCACGAAAGCGGAGCTCTCCTTGGGCGGAGTTTGCTGCTATATCAACAGCTGTGCCACTTGCATCAATGAGAAAATAGGGTTTGTAGTGCATTACCCGCCGTCGGATGACTCTGCCGAAGACAAAACCCTCGAAGAACTCTAGGGCTAGTAGGAAGTTTTGTTGAAGAATCTTACTACGTATTGGCTGTATGCCAGCCCAATCAGGCAATTTTTATTCTTAGGTCGAGAGATTGAATCGAAGGTTATAAATAACTCTAAGATGGTGAGTGTGGGGAGTTGGGAGAGAAAGGAGCCTATAAATCGACGAAGATTAGAACGGACCTCTGGAAGAGGTTGTGGGATGTAGCAAAGAAACTCCCATTTACGAATGGGAACGTAAGTAGACCCGAACTCAACCATGCACTTGAGCACGTTCTAGACGTGTACGATTCTACCGAGAAAAAGAGGAAGGAGTAACGATGAGAATTTTTGTTACTGGCGCGTCGGGTTTCTTAGGGTCACATCTCTGCAATAAGTTGAGGAATGAGTTCACGGTGGGTCTAGTGAGGGATAGGCTTCCATCGAGGTGGCTCGACGAGGCGCTAGCTAATACTGTTCTGGTGAGAGGAGATCTGAGAGATATAGATGTGCTAAGGCGCGCTGTGTCTCAGTATGGGATCGATACAGTAATTCACCTAGGGGCTTTGGCGTCGGTAAAAAGTGCAAACGCAGACCCTCTCTCCACCTATGAGACGAATTTCATGGGAACTGTGAATGTCCTAGAGGTCTGCAGGCAACTGAAGATTCCGAAGGTGCTGATACTCCAGAGCGATAAGGTCTTCGGCCAAGCGATTGGCGCGACGGAGAAGAGCCCGTTCCTCTACGCTGGACCCTATGAGACATCAAAGGCCGCTCAGGCATTGATGATCGAATCTTACAGGGACTTTTACAATCTGGATGTCATAATGCCCATCACCTCGAATATGTATGGCTACGACGAGTGGAGCGACCGAATAGTCCCGAATGTGATAAGAGCGGCATTGCGGGGCGAGCAACCCAAGGTCTTCTCGGGAAGCATGAAAGTGCGGCGCCAATACATCTATGTCGAGGATGTCGTGGATGCTATACTCTTCCTCCTGAAGACCTACTCTCGCCATTGGGACGGGGGTTACCCCTGGAACCTGTACAAGCGCGAAGGGGTCTACACGATCCCTGGGGAGACACTGACTCAGGAGGATGTAGTACGCGAGATCCTGAAGTCATTCCCTGGGCTTGAGCCACAGTATGTGGATGAAAAGAGGACGAGGGAGTTGGAGAGCACCACGATGGAGTTGAGCGAGTTTGGGTGGAAGCCGCAGGTGCCTTTCGAGGGAGGAATTGAGGAGACGGTCAGGCTCTTCAAGAAGTATCAGGGTGGTTAGGATGAGGGGTTTAATCCTTGCTGGCGGCAGCGGCACCAGACTAGATCCTACGACGAGAGTCTACAATAAACATCTCATCCAAGTTTATGATAGACCAATGATCTTCTATCCCATAGAGACGATGATTCAATCAGGCATCACCGATATCGTGATCAGTCTCTCGCTTCAGGAGCCAGATCTCTTCATGCGACTCTTGGGTGATGGGTCGGAGTTTGGCGCCAAGTTCACATACCTTGTGCAGATGAAGGCTCTGGGAATCTCTTACGCGATAAACGAGGCGAGACATCTCCTTGGGGAAGAGAGGTTTCTAGTTCTCCTCGGAGATAATTATTTTTCAAAACATCTGGGTGCCGCTGTTAGTAGATATAATGTCAATGAAGCCACAATATTTTTCAGGAAGTCTGATCAGCCCGAGAGATACGGTGTACTTGAGTTTGAAGGGTCTACTTTCAAGCGGGTAATAGAGAAACCGAATCCTGCGCCGAGCAACTGGATTATGCTCGGTGCTTATCTTCTATCCGATAAGTTCTTCGAGATTTTCCCCAAGTTGAAACCCTCAGAGAGAGGAGAATACGAGATTACTGATGCAATAAATGCCCTCATGCCTTGGGTTAAGCCAACAGAATATTCAGATACTTGGTTCGACCTTGGAACTCCCGATGACATTCTCGCATGTGCCAACTATCAATACGCTGAAGGGATGAAGGGATGAAGCTCCTCATAACGGGAGGAAGCGGGTTCATCGCGCAAGCTTTCTTCCAATACCTGACTACGCTACCAAAAGAGGAGGCGCCAGAGATCAGGCTCTTCGACAGGTCTTTCGGGCAGGACCTTACCAACTGGGAGAAGGTCGACGAAGGGTTCAGGGAGTTCCAGCCGACCCATGTCATCAACTTCGCATCACTCACTCACATTGACACCTCGATAAAGGATCCACGGCTCTTTTGGACTAATAATCTTGGACTACAGATCAATGTCCTTGAGGCCTGCAGGAAATACAACAGCAGGCTACTCCAGATCTCCAGCTCAGAGGTCTATGGGACGGCGAAGTTCGTTCCAATTACCGAAGAGCATCCACTCAATCCGCATAGCCCCTACGCTGCAACGAAAGTCATGCAGGACAGGGCGACCTATAGCTGGTGGCAGACTTATGGGTTGGACGCCTCAATAGTCCGCCCCTTCAACCAGTATGGCGCGGGGCAACAACTCGAGAAGATGATACCAAAAGCGATTACTCTGATTAGAGATGGAAAATCGATACCAGTCTATGGGGCAGGAGTCGCTCGGAGGGATTGGCTTTACGTGCGTGATACAGCTAGGGGGCTCTGGTTAGCGCTCACCAAACTCCCCGCAGGAGACGTCGTGAACTTAGCCACGAACAAGAGCTACTCGACCCTCGAACTTGTAGAAGTGATAAAGGAAGTGATGGGTTCCCTCGGCTACAAGGATCTGAGTCAGGTCGTCACGGTTCAGCATACTGAGGACAGGTTTGGCCATGTGATGAATCTCCAGGCCAGCTACGCAAAGGCAAAGGAGGTGCTTGGCTGGGAGCCTAAATATGATCTTCGTGCTGGCATTAGAGAGACTGCGCTCTGGGTGCTGAACTCGGATTGGGGACTCGTTTCTCGTTGAGCATCGGTGGAGAACTGATAGACTCAGTGGGTGATGATAACCCATCTATCAGCTTTATACAATGCTCGTACGGAGAGAGGCGCGGACAAACTCTAGCTTGCGTCAAGAGGCTTGCTCCCTATATCGATAAGATAGTGGTAGTAGTCCCTGAGCCCGCCGAGGAGTGGCCAGAACTCGCTCGGTATGATGTCCTGCACGCCCAGGAGGAGTGGAAAGATGACCTTCCAGCATACAACAACGTGGCTCTCTCATTATGCGAAGAAGGAGACTGGATCCTCATCACTGACCCAGATGAACTCGTCTGCGAAGAATTTGCTAGGAATATGAGGAGTATAGTTGAGAAGGCTGAGCAGCAGGGCGTCGACATTCTCTGCTTGAACGCGCATGATAGTATGCTCAAACTCGATGGGACGGTCGATTCGTCGATCAGCACAGCCTACCGCGCGATGTTCTTCAAGTATCTGCCGGGGACGAAGTTTGCGGGGATAGGCGAGACCAAGAACCTTCACCAGACGATAATCTTCCCCCCAGGAGTCGTATCGGCCAATCTCCCAGAGAAGTACTACTACGAACACTCGAAGACGGAGATAGAGATCTGGGAGAGGACCTTCAGGAATGTCTTCATCGGAGGGGGAGGGAACAATGTTGGCAGGCTCAATCCACTGTGGCAGCCGCTTCGCGCCTTTGCGAACGAGAACAGCCTCAAGAGGTGGCCGGAGATGCGTGCATATCTACGCCAAGGCGGTGTGCACCCAGAGCTCAGGCAGTGGATAAAGTCTTGTAGAGATAGAGGTGGCTTCGACTGGGATCAAGAAAACTTTGGGTGCTGGAAGTACTATGCGCTCCTGCATCCAGAGGAGCTTGGAGTCTCCCTCGAAGAGGCGAGAGCTGCTCAAGCAACGAGTCCCGAGTCCGGCTCGAGAGAAGAAGTTATGCGATTTGTTGAAGATTGCTTCCTGAGAGTTCTTGGAAGGAACGCCGACACTCCAGGTAAGGAACACTATACTACACTTATTCTAAGCGGCGAGTTGAAGCGTGAAGGTCTAGAGCAAATACTAAAATCTGGTCTTGAGTACATTATGAAGATGTCTCAAGTTGAGCCTTCAGCAGTTCTCGGTGCGACACCACAGATATCGAAGGATGACCTGAAGAAGAGCCTGCTGAAGAGTGAGTGGTTCTGGGGCGAGTTCAAGCCTAGGAAAGATTTGGGTGGGTTGGTCGAACGGTTTATCCCGGAGAATCAACGAGAGTCATTCTGGCAGACCTTTTATCTCAAAAGACCTAGGGGGGCGGAGTTACTTGAGCTCATCGAGGAGTATGGAAGATGACAGAGTTTTCAGAGATTGAGTTTGCACTGGCATCAGCACCAGAAGAACAGCCCCGAGGGCGACGGATAATGGAATGGGCATCCACATTTCAGGAGGTATTGGTTGCATAGATGGTCTGATGACGATATTGGGAATGTAGGTTAAAATGATTTGATAATCAGACGTTGCGAATTTTGTGGGCTTCGGATGGCAGCAAAGACGAAGGAGGATCTCGAGGAAAGGATAGAGCGCCATAAGGCTGCTGCAGGTCATTGGAAGGCGAGAGTAGTTCGATAAAGAACTCAGACTACATCTCAGTCGTCGTCCCGTATTTCTTACGCGATTATCATCTCAAAAACTGTCTCGAGGCAGTTCACCGTTTTGCCAATTACCCCCTTGAGGTGGTATGCCATGATGACAGCGCGTCAGAAGGCAAGAGCATCCAGTTTAAGGATCAGATGAGCACTCTCCTTCTCAACTTTGGCCTTAACTTCGGTCTGCACGCAGCGGCCAACCGAGCAATCAGCGCAGCTCACAGTAAATACATTCTCTTTCTCAATCAAGATATGCTGATGCTCAGAGCGTGTTTGCGTGAGATCAAGGCAGTTCTCGACAAGCCCTATGTCGGAATTCTGAGTCTCTACGGAGAGCCTTTCACTCCTAAGGAGTCGATGGAGGTCGACGGTGTGCGGTTCAGCCTTTACCCAGGGATAGGCTCAGGATGCGCCATGGCCTTCCGCAAAGACTTCTGGCAGGAGGTCGGGGGGTTCGAGGAGAATGTTCACTCCGGGTGTTCGGATACGACCATTCTCTATCGATGCTGGAAATTCGGCTACTTTCGAGCAATTCTCGTAGGAGATCCAACCCTCAAGAATGTGAGCCTCGAGGAGAACCAGAACAGGGATACCTCAATCGGTCCAACTGGAACTGACTGCGCATATCCGAAGATCTTCGGAATCCAGAATCAGTACCAGCAGATGCGGGAGAGGATGGAGGTATGCCAGAAGAATCAAGATGGCCAGCGCCACATGCCTGCTAGTATCTCGAACGTGGACTACTGGGATCAGTATAGCCATAAGATTCTGCGTGACGGACTAGGGAGAATAGACTGGGATGCAGGGGTACTCCACGGGCAGGCAAAATGGAAGCGGATGATAGAGGTGGAGCAGATTGTCTGAATTCAACTATTGGCTGGCGGAGGTCTTGGAGAATTATGGTAAGGAATACACTCTAGAGGTCGATGCTGCGTTCTATGGATACCACAAGTACTATCGTAATGATCCGAGTCGGCGGAGAGAGACCGGATTCAAGGAGAGCCAGTTGGCCTATTCAGTAATCAGGGAGATGAAGCCGAATGTTGTTTGGGATGTCGGTTGTGGCGATGGCGGCTCGACATATCCTCTGCTCTGCGCGATAAAGAAGAATGAGAAGGGGGTGGTCTACGCATTTGAGGCAATTTACGAGCGTTACGAGAATGCAACTCGGAACCTAGTTGAGTTCAAAGACCGAGTTAGGCTGACTCCAGGGGATATCAGAGAAATCGCTCTACCTGAAGGGATGGATATTCTCTTTCTGGATGCTACACATGAAGCCACCTTTGCGGAGTGGCATGTCGCAACGCTCTGGCCCCGAGCGACCTTTATCCATGTTCATGATGTCTATTATGGCGACCACCCCACTGTTGATGAGAGGGCCGTGGTGCTCAAAGCTCTCGAAGCTGATGGGTATGATGCGGTTCCCGATCATACGCTCCTCGGTTCTGTAGGTGCCGATGCGCGCGGGCCTGGGTCTGCCAACAGCGGTATATGGATAAGGAGAAAATAATGCTATCTCGTAAAGAATTCGATCAAGTATTCGATAGCTTGTATATAATCCAAAACCGCGATGAATTTTGGTGGCTTTACGAGAAAGTTGCCGCGTTAAACCCCAAAATCATAATTGAGATAGGAGTCGAGCAGGGCGGGACGCTGAAATTCTGGCAATCCTTACTCCCAAAGGATGGGATGTTGATAGGAATCGATGCTGACCCGCTGACCTTAACTAAGGTACTTGAGAATTGGGATAATAGCTCCAAGAAACTCGAAGCGAACCTATCTCAACCAAAACTCCTTGATCTAAAAATTTTGACTGGGTGGTCAACAGATTTTGCTACGGCGATAGCGGTTGGAAAGGCGCTGAACCATAAGAGAGCTGATTTTCTGTTCATAGATGCGTCATACACCCCCGATAAGAGAGCTCACCAGGCGTCCGAGGCTGAGAAGGAATTTACCATCTACAAGGGTTTCGTGCGTGATGGTGGTCTGATAGGATTCGACGATATACATGACCTCAAGAGCTTTCTTACGAAGTTACCACATCTTGAGATGCCTCCTGCGGCTCAGAGAATCGCGCTGTATAGGAAGTGAAGTGGAATAACTCTACTAGAGTATCTGTACACTGCTGATGAATCTGAGGTTAACGAGACAAGCCAGAGCTATGTAGTAAAGAAGAATTTTCATTTTCTTAAGGGGTACAGCCTTGGCAAGCAAAAACAGATGCGGTTTCTTGCAGAATTGAGAAGTGATAACTCTGCTTTTACTGCCTCTCTACGAATAACTATAGGAGGATTAACGAAAGAGGTAGAAACTACGAAGACAGACTTTGAACTTCTTATTATTAGTATAGATATTAACTCTTTAGGGCGTGGAATTTACCGCTGGGGCTCTGATCAAGCAGATAGGTAAGCTGGTAGGAAGCGCAACCGCATCACCTACAGGCTCGCTTAGCAAGCAAACAACAAAATCGGTTGGCGGGGCAACTATGTCACCCGGAGCTAGCCTAACAACGGTTCTTACATCAGGTGGTGGTGGCGGTTCATCCTCGATAATAAAATGCGCATCTGATCGAACCCCTCACACTATAAATATTCGCGATAAACCTGCTGACGTAATTAATATCAGATCCGACTAAGAGTTGACAGAACTGTGATAAAGAGAATTATTGGGGTAACCGGGGCCGGGACATACTTTTGTCCTTGGACTTGCTATGGAATAGCAGCGATTTATCACATCTGCGACGAGATTGTGATTGCTAACGGAGGGTTCGACCTAAAGAATCCAAAGAGAGATGAGTTCAACGTCCCCCTACCAGAGGTTGGAGATATGTTAAAAGAAATTGACATTAATGGTAAAATTTATTCACTAACAAACTTCGGCGTGAAGGACCTCCGTCATCCCATGATAATCGGGTGGGACTATGAACGCCGGCCGTACATGAGCGAGGCGTGGGTGGATGTGCGAGGACTTAACCTACAGATGGCTCATGAGTTCGCTACTTTCGACCGAGAGGCTACGGCTATCCTTAAGTGGGATAGTGTCCCTGCCTATACTCCAGTAATTGTTAGAGATAACAATAACCTAATCAACATACTGCCAATAGAAAGCCTAGCAACATTCTCTTCAACAGGACAAGAAGTAGCTAGACCCAATAAATCCTATTCAATTCTAACTCGCTGGGATACACATGGACAATGGTCACAAATCAAATATGTACTTCGCCATCCCTTCAAGGGTTATCTCCGCCGTATACGGACGCGGGGTGGTGTTATAGATGTAAGTAAGAACCATTCCATCTACAAGTTGAAGTCGCCAAAGGTTGCGGATGCAGATACCATTAAAGTCGGTGACGTTTTAGCCACTGGCCATTGGGAATCTAGTACCATCAAAAGCTCCTTTGGCCTTGGCCACATAGAAACTGCAAGGGCCTTCGGCCTGTACCTAGCTGAAGGAAGTACCTGCCATACCAAGCAGGGTCAATACCTTGTGCAACTAGCAATGGAAGATCGTAGTGAAGTGGAACTTGTAAGACATGCTTTTGAAGACTTCTTCAATGTTGAGATGTCATTCTTCCCCGATGGGGACAAAATGTGGAAGATAGCGTGTTCCAACAAACCATTGTATGCTTGGTTACGGGAGAACTTTTATTCACATGGTCTGAAATGCGTGCCATACTTTGCCCTGAATGCAGATAAAGAATACCAAAGGGCATTACTTAACGGGTATCTCTGTGGGGATGGTTCAGAAAAAGATGGTGCTTATTGGGTGCATGACGCAAGTCCTCTCTTACTCACAGGTGCATGTTATCTATGGAAGGCTACTACAGGTAATGACTGGTCAGTGAACTATAGACACGATAAGAATGGATTCTATGCTCGTCTAAATTCTGGAAAAAAGAACTCAGCTCAGTTCTCTAAGCATCATTTTCCTGCAGGACTTGTTCGGAGTGTGAAAGATATCTTCTATGAGGGTTACCTCTATGATGTTGAAACTGAATCTCACATATTCAGGGGTGGTATCGGTGAACCCATGGTACTTCATAACACGGACAATGTCTTCTATGATGGTCTTGAGGGACTGCGACAGGAGACGCAAGCCTTACAGTTCAAGCAATACGAGTTTCGTGGAGACATCTTCCATTTAGCTGACCCGCCTCCTACAGACCTCTATAACGATGCACCATACATGTATTTTCCGACAGGGACGGAGTGGTACTACGGCGGCGGCGGTCCTATGCTCGCCCAAGAGAGGAGGCGCTCGGAGTACAAATCTGCCCATCTGCGACAAGCCAACCCTATCAACCTCTCGGACCAAGAGAAGTGGCAACATTTCTACGGGCGGGCGTGGTATCATTCGTTTGCCAATGAGGGTATCTGGGGCGACGATCTAGAGAAGAAGGCTAAGGCGGTAGCAGATTATGGGATGGTGGAGGTGGCGGGAATCCCGTCTCGGATTAGGCCGCCTGAGGTCTGCCTGACTACGCCGAGAGCTTACATAAATAGGTCATCCTACTCACCCTAGTCGCCATGTCTGTGTATACAATAAAGGTCGACGCGTTCGAAGCTGGTGTCTTAACACAGATAATATGGAATAGTGATAAGAGGACAGCTCTTAAGTCTGTCTTAGACCAACTCATAACTCACCAAAGGAATTTTATGGACGAGGCGGGTGTCCAGATTGAGAAGCTACCTGATGGTTCGCTAAGACTGACTGATCGATATGGGAACAAAGTTATCAGAAAACCTTACGGGTGGGAGCTTTGATTAGAGGGTACGTACCTGAATATGTAAGACCTTACCGAGAGTCTCGTGACTACTCCGAGTTAAGGAACCTGATGTTCTCGCTACCATTAATTCTACAGGCTAGAATCATAGTCGAGACGGGTTTAAGCCGTGGGCTGAGCACTCAAATTTTTCTGGAAGCAGTAGAACTACTGAATAACTCTGGGATAGCATCGATGCTATTTACGATTGATATTGAGGATTCTCCAGAGACTAGGAAGAGATTACATGATCTCAAACTTGATAATTATTGGCAGTTCATAATGGATGATAGCATCAAGGCAAGTGAGAAGTGGATTAGTCTATACAGTCCAATTGATTTGCTATACTTGGACAGCGATCATTCGAAAGCGCATGTCACAAGAGAGTTGCAGGTATGGGGTCAGCTGGTCAGAAAGGGTGGAATTATACTGGTGGACGATTGCCTTGAAGGAACTGGGACATTGGAAGCCGTGAAAGAGAGCGAATTCCATTCAGTAACCTTTTTTGATGCGGAGGGGATGTGTCTATTATGGAAAAGGTGGTGAGCATCGATTACGGAGTTCCAGAGAATGACTATGAGAAACATTATCAGCTGAAGGAAGGCGATCTGAACAGGGGCTACAAGGTCATAGAAGACGATGGGCTTCTGTATGCGAGTTGGGAGTGGAGTGGTTAATCAAACATCCAGCCGTCCGCGAAGTATAGGTGTTCTAATTCCTATGCGTGACGAGAGTCCGCGAATAACTGAATGTATCCAACAATTCAAACCTTACATTGATTTTATTTTGGCATTAGATACAGGAAGTATAGACAATTCAGCTGAACTAGCACTTGGAGCTGGTGCAGATGTGGTTGTTCTTGCAGGTAAAACTCGTGGTCAAGATGAGGATAGGAACTTGGGTTGCTCAATGATGCCAGCTGGTACAAATTGGATTTTAATTTCAGATGTTGATGAAAGATTTCCTGTAGAGTTTCTCCAGAATATACACGCATTTATCGAGGAAAATCGTGTAGACTCCTTCAGATTACCGAGAGATAACTTTGGAATCCGTTACCGCTACCCAGATTATCAGGTCAAACTTGTTAAACGGTGGGTCAAATGGATTGGACATCCACATTGTTTGGGCTTCGACCCGGTGAGGATGATTCGAATTGACCAAGTCTCATGTGTGACTTTGGATCAGCATGTTATCCAGCATTTACCCCGCCGACAAGATATTGAAAGACTGTGGTGGAAGAACGAACCTGTAAAAGGTGATTAGATTTGATGAGTTCCGTATATTCCGATACTGGTATAGTTGGCTTAGCAATAGCATTTACTAACAATACTGATGATATTATGGATTACAGAATTTATTGCGTAACATGCCACACTACTCTTGGAGTATGGCGCCTTAATGGAAAGGATAGCCTCACAACTTCTAATTTTGGGTGTTACGCTGCCAACCATATCTTGATTTGGACTGAGACACACGGTTTGTTCATCTACAGCTATAATGTATTCAGTCAACAACCATTGGATGATTTTCAAATTGCTGTGATTCTGGCTGCCGAGGGGTTAAGTTGATCGCAACTCTTAATCGCACGACGCTGACTGTTACTAATGACGGTCCAGGCGTAGAGGAGGGGTATGCTCACTGCGCAGACTGCCAAAGCCGTATTTTCTATTTCAACTTGGGATCTGGTGCAAAGATTAGTGGAGAAATACCGAGAGGGTGTTTAGATCACAGCGTTGCATTAAAGACGCGGACAGAGAGCCAGGTGTTATGCGGAGACGCATTTATCGCTGATGTAGCCCTAGCAGTCGAGGTTGGTAGAACTGAATAATTGTTTCTGCGGTAAGACTGCAACAAAATGGCTTGCAGAATATATCGATACACGCGTTCGCATAGTCTTTTTTTGTGATAGTTGTATCAATGTCAGCCGAGTTATTGATAAGCTCGATGATAAGGAGTGGACACAACTTACTGCACCACAAGTAATTGACCCTAAACAAACACAATACACTATTCCTATAGATTCTATTTTACGGACAGCCGGCACCACTATAGTTGGCACTACTATAGTTGGTGGCTATCATAACCAATCATTTTCAGTGGAGTTCGTCCCTTGATAGTCTTCGCGCAGGGAACCTACGATGAGAGAATACCGCAGACGCAAGAATGTATCAGGAGAGTGAAGGGATGGGTCGACAGGATGGTGATAGTCGTCGATGATACCGTATCTGAGGCATCTAAGGAGTTACTGAGGTCAGAAGGTTGTGAGGTCTACTTCCATCCGTGGAATGACGATTTCCCTAGGATGAGAAATAACTATCTCTCGCACTGCCAAGCCGATGATTGGATCATAGTATCCGACCCTGACGAGTGGTTCGATGGGATCTTCCTCCACGACCTGAAACCCAAGATAATCCCTTGGGCGGAGAAGGAAGGCTACAACCTCCTTCTCGTGAACGTTCATGACACCATGTACAAGTTAGATGGTACAGAGGACTCCTCGATACCAGAGTGGTTCAAATTTCTCTGCTTCAAAAATATCGAAGGGACGCATTACGTCGGGACGGGGCAGGCTCAGAATTTGCACGAAAACCTTGTCATTCCTGGTAAGAAGGCTGTAAATCTACCAAGGGAGTACTTCTACCAACATGTGAAACATGAGATAGAAGTTCTGGAGCGCTCCTTCCGAAATGTCTGGATAGCAGGGGGAGGTGCTGATAGAGGAACTCAGAACCCTGATTGGAGTAAGTTGAGAGCGATTACAGAGAGGCTCGGTCTCAAGGCTTGGAGAGATGTCAGGTTATACCTGCGCGCTGGCGGGATAGACGATGAATTTCGAGAGTTGATAGCCAGCTGGAGTACGAAGGCTGGCTGGGACTTTGAGGAGGAGGAGTTCCAAGCATATCGCTACTACAAAGCACGGTACCCTAATGAAATGCCAGATGCTAGTGAGAGGAGACTTTCTCATGGTAGTCCTGCAGAGGTCGAGCAGTATGTCACAAAGACATATCTGACTACGCTTGGGCGCTATCCAGATAACTCAGGGAAGGAATTTTACATGCTCCAGATACTGAATGGTCGGCTAAAGAGGGAGACGCTCCCACTCGGTCTCCTCATGGCCGAGTCTAGGGTTGACGAGCTGGTTGAGAAGAAAGAACAGGCTACTGTTCGGATAGTTCTTGACGCAACCGTCGTTGTTAACGAGAATATGATGAAGACCCTCGCCATTAGTGGGGATATCTGGAATAGAGTAAAGCCAAATATTGATCTCGGGAAGGCTCTTGAGGAGACCCTGTCGAACCCAAAGGAGTTCTACCAATGGTTCTATCGAGATAAACAGACAATTACAAGAGAAAAGCTGTTAAGTAGACTGAGGGGCGGTGTGGACAAATGAAGATAGCCTGGGTGTCAGCAAGCCCTCTCGCAACTACAGGATATGGCCGGGTGACTCGCGAAGTTGCACCTCGCCTTATGGAGAAACATGATGTCGTCATGATTGGCGGATTGGGCACGGTTACCGTGTGGGGAGGAAAGCTCGACTGGCAATATAATGGGAAAGTCGCCCCGACATACCCAACTATCGGGGATATGTCTGGGAAGGATACCTTCCCGCTCCTTCATCCACGGTATAATTTTGATATCGTCATGACGCTTTGGGATGCCTTTTCAATTGATTGGAGTGGAGAACTCCCTGTCCCTGCAATCAATTACGTGCCTATTGACTCTCCTATGACGAGGCGCATGGCAAATTACTTGAAGAACGCCTACAAAATCGTTGGGATGACCGAGTTCGGCTTTAAGGAACTTGCAAGGTTTTTCCCGCCGAGCAAGATAACTCTGATAGAGCATGGGGTCAACACAAGTGTCTTTCACCCTGATACACGACTCAGAGAGATTGGCAGGAAAACTCTCAAGACAGTCGGCGGCGAAGATGTTCCTGAGAATGCCTTTATTGCGCTGGATGTAGCAACTAACATAGGGGAGCGCAAACTGCTTCCATTCCTGATTCTTACCTTCAAGGAGTTTGTTGATACCCATAAGGACGCCTACCTTCTGCTCTATACGAATAGAAGGATGAATTACCCCGCCGGCTATGATCTTGATATATTTGCAGAAGAGGTAGGATTGAAGAATCTAATCTTTCTATCAAATAATCCGATTGTTGACTCACTTGATGATGATATGATGAACATTCTTTATAATGCATGTGATGTTTTTGTAAATTCTAGTCTCGGCGAAGGTTTTGGCCTTCCCTTCTTGGAGGCCATGGCCTGCGGTTTGCCATGTGCGGCTACGAATACAGCGAGCGCTCCTGAGCTAATACGAGGAAGGGGTTGGCTAATAGATGTGATTGAGGATTACACTGATATTCCAAACTGGATCCCAACTCTCCAGCAGTACCACCCACCAAGCAAGAAATCATTACTCGCCTGTCTTGGGGAGGCTTACAGCGACCCAGCCAAGCTGTCTCTCTACTCATCCTTATGCAGAGAGTTTGCTCTAAAGTTTGATTGGGAGAAGACTATAATGCCAAAGTGGCTCGGTCTGCTAGATGAGGCCGAAGAAGACCTGAAAATACTCAGAACAATTAAATGATAATCTTGACACTATTTTCTCCGCTTGGCAACAAGTCCTAGACCTACCATTCCGAGAATGAGAGCGAGAGCTGCAGACTTTCCGACCGTTTGGAGAGCGACGACGATCGTCCGAGCGTCATCTACACCAAAACTGCCGATGGTAGGACCTTGTATTAGCAATTCCACAACCATATTGAGGGTATTGTTGGGCATGACCAGACTAATCGACGCTTCAATGACCTCTAATGGAGCTAATGAAACAGCATCAAGAACAATTTGCTGATTGACTTGTAAATTAAAGACTCCTGATTCGTTCCCGGCGTTCTCTATCTGGATCGTAACTAGGATATTATCTCCTGCCCGCGCCGAGGTTGGGGAATCTACACGAAGTATGCGCCCGATTGGGTTTATGCTTGGAGTTACTGTTTGCTGCGCCGTAGCATCAACGACGAATCCTTGGTCCGTTAGTCTCTCGAGACTGAAAGATAGATCAGTAGCGACCTCAGTCATGACGAATGAGTAATCTAGGATTGCCTGCTCCCCAACATCTAGAGTAGCTTCATGAGTTGTCTGCCCGTTTATGACCATCCTAAAATCTGCAAGCTGACCCCCAGAATTTTCTACTACTATGGAGACGGCGACTGGCTGTCCCGGGACTGCCAATAGAATCACTGAGTTATGTCGATAGATAAAATTCTACCTTGGGCTGGGAGGAGAGGAGTACCGAAGTGAATGTTAAGCAACGACAGCACCGTGGTTATTGGGGTGAAGACGGTGACTTGGTCACTCCCTGCAAAGACTAGTCCTACAGCACGATTGGTTGCGTCGACCAGCAATGACCCTGAATCGCCAGGTCGAGCCATTCGAGTAGCTAACCCCTGCTTCGAGAAGATAGCTATATCGACATCATAGGTGACGAGCACCTCAACGTTCAGATCTGTAATGAATCCGAGCTTCAGTCCCGAAGTGCGTCCGACCATCTTGATTGGCATTCCTTCTACTGGGGCGGCGATATCGGTAACTGGTCCTATCTGGAGCACTTCGTCTAGAACATCCGCTGGATTGATAGGGCTAGCAATAGCGGCATCGAGGAGATTGTCTCTAACACCTCCAAAATCAATAATCGAGTAACGGAGCAGAGTGGCAAGTGTATCCAATGGGTGGTTGCCCCCGTCTAGTGAGCCTGGTTGGATTATTGGATCTCCTATAGTGACTGGCGCCGACCAATGAGGGGCAAAAATATGGGTGTTACTGAGAATCAGTTTATTCCCATCTTTATCGAAAACACGGGTTCCGAGCGTACCTGTAGGCTTCACATCTCCCCAGTAACCAATGCTGACCCCGCCCGGAGTAGGTCTGAGCCTGCCCGTCTGTTGTAGGATTTGAGCAGAAAAGGCTCCCGGGATGTTGCCACTCTCGACGATTACCACAGGAAGCCCTGCGAAAGACTTTGGTATTCTGTCAAGGATGTCAGCATCTTCTGGTCTAAGTCTTTTGACAAAGACTTTGATCTGATTAGGCTCGACTTTGACAGCGAAGACGCCAGGGAACCTGAGAAGTTCCCTCTGTATAGCGCGAGTGTCGAGGCTCATCCTAGCGGGTATAACCAAACCTTATAATATAATTGCCTATCTAGGGGGGCTAATGGTTCTAACGCCCGCCCCCGGCGGAGGTTATATGCTTGTGGGCGAGCCAACACCTGAGGATATCAGAGAACTACAGAGGTTATTCCCTGGGGCGTTCGCAGAACAACAGAATTTCTTCATAGCTGTCGGTAAGCAGGGTAGGTTCGTCGGGCTGCGGAGAGCATCTACAACACAATCACAGATCACGCACTTCGACTTCAGAACAGGACAGGTTGTGCCAATTGCTAACAATATAGAGATGACCTCGAATCTTGAAGCGATAGGCAGGGATGCGCTACACTCTATCCAGATAGAGTCAGATGTGATAATGCGAGTACGGTTACTCTTTGGAGCTAAAGACTTTGGGTGGATTCCAATAGGACCGCGTCCGACGAGATTCTTTGGAGTAACATTTGATGCAGTTGAGGTAGAGGACGTGGGAATGGGCCCCGTGCTCAGGATGGTCGCGGGGACATCGGTAATCGCCCCTCTCCAGACCGAGTCCCATACACTCTTCGTCGATAGATGGGGGGAGATTACCACATCGGTTGCAGCCTTTACCGACTCCGACGAGGGGACTGGGGACGATGTTGTCGAGTTCAGGCCGGTAGTAACTAGGACGAAGGTCACCGCTGGGTTTGGAGCTCTTCGGCTCCATGTCTCTCACATCGCTTCGCACCTCTGGATAGTCGAGAATACTGGAAGCAATACAGTACTGGTCAGGGTCAGGTTCGGCGTCGTCGAGGGCGAGGCGTTCATCACCGATGAGACTGCGACCCGAGATGCGGGGGAACCCCTTGCCGCTGGGGCGAAGAAGTTCTTTCCCAGCTACATCCAGGCTCACCGCTTCATAGTGCAGGTCATTGCGGCAGCATCGGGAAGCAACAGCACGGTGGAGATCCAGTACCATGGAGCTCCAGTCGGCTCGATGATGACGACGCGAGTCAGCGATAAGGTCGGCACAGGGGCTAGGACGAACGTAACGGCCTCGGGAAACACCACGCTCGTCACGCCCGCTGCTGGAACAAGGGTGAGGTTGAAGGCGTTCATGTTCGTAAATAACGGAGCGTCGGTCGTCCAAGCTGGGCTGAGGTTCGGAGCGACTGGAACGATATTCTTCTTTGGAGACGTTGCTGCTGATGGGGGAGCTAGGGCGATGAATCTGATAGATGCCTACCTCGAGGGGGCGGTCGATGAGCTCCTCATAGCCAATCTCAGCGCCGCTGGCGATGTCGACTTCACGGTCATCACGCAAGCGATTTAGGACTTGATCAGGCCGACTCGGCCATCTAGGGCGAGGATGGGAATCCTCCCCACCTCCTCAGCAAATGTTGAGAAGGCTTGCCTGCACTCAGGCCAAACGAGAGATACATCATCGCTGACCAGTGCCTTGGTAAGAGGCCACGCAGTTCTATACTCAAAGAGCATGTGCTCTGGGGTATGCAAGGAATCATGGATGAAGAGGTCTATCTCATTGAACTGCGCCAAGAGCTTAGGGAGTTCCACACGACTGTCACCAAGAGTGAGATTCCATCTATGGCGAAGTCTCTTCGGGATGTAGTAGCCTGTCTGTTTCCCGTCTAGCCGCCCACTCGTCGTGGCATTCGGCAGATCAATGGAGTATAGGGTGCCATGCCCGTTATCTTGAAGTGCTCTGAGAATGAATGAGGTAGAGACGCCGAAGGCCGTCCCCGTCTCAACTACAACGCTTGGCTTCAGATGAATACATAGATTGTATAGGAAAAGCCCGAGCGATAGATTCTTAGAAATTCTCACCCCAACGAGGGGCGAGAACCTGAGTAACTGGCGTGGCAGGCGCATGATGCAGTATATGACGAAGCGCCTCAACTCGTGCCTTAGCATAGCAGAGTCGCACATCAGTCTTATTTAAGACTTAAGCGATGAAGAACCCATCGCCCCCTCCCCCTCGAGGGGCGTCGTCTCCTATGGCCAAGTATAGTAACTGCCGAGCGACGGCATCGACAGTCGTCCAGTCTATGGTCCACCCGTCGGTATCGAGGGAGGTGAGATCCCCCTCCGCATCGATGGTGGTATCCGCTGTAATCATCTGAGCAATTAGGTCCCTCTGGAGATTCTCGGCGTTTTGGCTTGTTACACCATCGACGGAGTGAATGGAGGTACAGCCACGAGCAGTAGCCCCAGTACCACAACCCATCATTATTTTATGCTCTGCTAGTATAGTGTCATCCGCTGCAGCCTGAAAGCTCAAGAGTAGCAAGGCCCTAGGTGGAAATCCGACCCCTGTAGTCGCTTGATTCCCGGTGCTCCCAGGTTGATTGAATGTTCCCACGGCCCATCTTGCACCTCTGAGTGCTAGATAGAAGATTGAGACTGTTGCTGCAGGTCCATCTGATTTGTTTACTGTGAAACCGTCGCTATCCATTGAAACGAAGTCGGCTATGGCATCCTGAGCTCCAGTGGAGGGGGCCAAGACGAGAATACACTGACTGCTTCTCTGCTGTCTCCAGGTATCCGGTGGGTTGGCTCCATCCTCATTTACAGTTGCCAATGCTCCGCGCTGCGTGCTGGAGACGGCCATTCCAATTCCCATTCCGAGGTGAGTTGTGTCTGTATCTACCGCTTCGGTGAAAGTCCATAGCATTAGAACAAAGTCTGGTCGGAATCCAACACCGGTGACGGCTACGTCCCCAGTTCCAGTTGTGAGATTAAATGAGCCGACTTCCGCACTAACAACGTCACCCGCCAGCGCCAGGAAATGGATTATAGAAGCGGGTCCGACATTGGCTGACCAAGTTAGTGTAAAGCCATCCGAATCGAATGATGCGAGCTCAGCTCGTGCTACATCATTACCGTTGTTATCCTGTCTGAAGAAACAGAAAGCCTCTGTTCGATTGCGTTGCGCGAACGATGTTGCGACATTATCTCGTGCCATACCACAGACCGCCCTATTTTCCCCAACACCAGAAGCAAACCCAACCTCGAAGTCGAGTTGACCATTTCTGAAGCCATCGGCAGTGTTGAGGCCAGCCCAGAGGATGATCGCGCGTGGCGTAAAGCCAACACCAGTGATGCCTTGGTCTGCGTTGGTGTTTATCTTTGCGAATGTGCCGTAAAAGACGGATACAGGCATTTAGTTCAAACCTTGGTAATGCTGGAGAGTGCCCTCAAAGAACGGTCCTTCTGTCGATCAGCGAATATCTCGATGTGGGCCGAGAGGTGTCGGGAAGCGTGCTGAAGTTTATCGACCGTCGGGATATATTTTTCACCAGTGGGTTGATCACCTACTATGACATCAGCCTCCCATTCTGCTCTCTGTGCGGGTGGTAGCGTTGCGACAAAGGCGGTGATTGTGGTAATTAGAGTTGACATATCTACTAATCCATCTGCGGACTGACCTTGTTCTATCTTGTTGCGAATCTCGGTGAGCTGCACCTGAAATACCATGGCCATCCCGCCGACTTAGATGGCCCCCTGTAAGAGCCAACCAGGGTTCTCGTTGATCCAGGTCTGAATCTCCTGCCTGAAGGTTGGATGATCCCAAAGCTGATTTGTGGATCGTCCCGAGACACCTATGAAGTTTAGAGTTGGTTGCGTGTCACCATGATTAGTGCGAGAATTGCCTGCTATGATAAAGTTCCACTGCCTATTTTGTAACGGATTCGCTCTGGCTCTATCAAGGAATTGTCTTATCGTTGGAGGCCAGCCGTTCGCATCAAGCGAGTTGAAACACGCGACGTAGATTGGTGGCGGGTAGTTAGGATCTGTGAATCCATTCGGGAAGGCTTGAATACTCCATCGTGGGAACCCATTTGAAGCGCAAGCTGGACTGGGAAACAGTATCCCCCCATCAGTTCCTACTGTTATACCGAAGATCTCTGGAGCTATTCCTTGGTTAAGAGTTGCCTGATTGTCTGCTTGCGGGTAATTTGTATGATACAACCACCCATAATTTGCTCGCCCCGTTCCACTGAAGGCACCCGGATAATAGCTAATGAGTTGCCAACCGTGAGATTCAATAAGGGTCTTCATCCGATCTAGATGCAGAACCCGCTCGCCTACCACACTACCATAACCCGCTATAATGTGTCCTAATTGCTCATAGGAAAATCCTATGAATCCTACAGAATTCCTCCTAGCTGGAGTGTCTAATGTGTTTAGAAATGTCTCAAATTTCAACCACTCAGACTCAAGTCTAACATTCCATGCCAAAGCAAGTCCTATCTTGATATTGGGATAAGCTGAAGCCCTATCAAAGACGCGGAGAGCAAAATTCAGTGGATTAGTACCAGGGGTTAATTGGAATATGCCAGTGCCATCCCAAGATCCAAGATGGAGTGTGGATGGATATGGTGGAGTCAAGAACATACCATCAAACAATGTGTCGGCGGTGTAACCTTGAGAGAGGCTCCCTCCTACAGAAACAAAACTGAAACCAAATCTTCTCACTAATGGGCCCGGTGGAGGAGGCGGAGGATTAACAGTAATCGGTCCAACTTGAGCTGTTACTCTAGTCATCTTGGGGTCAGATCGCTCCTTGTAAGAGCACGCCGGGGTTCTCGTTGATCCAGTTCTGAATCTCCTGCCTGAAGCCTGGGTGGTCCCAGAGAAAGTAAGTACTTCTACCTGACGCTCCGATGAAGTTCACAAGTGGAG
>ERZ1292637.55-Hain-H14-01um-R3-55-length-68893-cov-22_pt1 | contig 68893 bp, 76 predicted proteins | sample MGYA00564405_ERZ1292637 | MGnify/ENA primary metagenome ERZ1292637 (study PRJEB36523, sample SAMEA6512645) | groundwater metagenome | collected 2019-01-09 | study: AquaDiva: Metagenomics assemblies of 32 groundwater samples | reverse complement strand
CGGTGAACGGAAGCTCGAACAGGGCCTCGATCTGCGCCAGCGTCCAGTCGTGACGGGGCTGTGCGGGATCGACAGGACGGAAACCTTGAGCGATTGGAGCGTTCATGGGGAGCCTTCTCAAGCGAACGAGCGCCAAATTGGCGGTCAGCCGCTCGAAGAGGGCGAACCGCGCGTGGTCGGGAGCGTGTAGCGCATGAGCGCGGGTGAAGACGAGATAGAGTTGAAGTTCCTCTGCGAGCCTGCGGATCTCGCGGCGGTGCTGGCGGCTGCGCCGGTCGGCGAAACCCATGAAAAGACTTTGGTCTCCACCTATTTCGACACGCCGCAGGGCGATCTGCGCCGCGCGCGGATTTCGCTGCGCATCCGCGAAGGCGGGGCCAAACGGGTGCAGACGCTCAAGCGCGGCGACGGTTTCGCCCGCCAGGAACACGAACAGTCGATCGAGGGAATCGGGCTCGATCTTTCGCTGGCCGCCCTGAAGGACGCCCTGCCGGCCGCCAAACGCGCCACCCTGGCGCCGATCTTCACGGTGCGGGTGGTCCGGCGCCAGCGCACCTTCGACTATGGCGGCGCCACCATCGAGATGGCGGTCGACGAGGGCGAGGTCCAGGCCGGCGAGCGCACCCGGCGGATCAGCGAGGTCGAGCTGGAGCTGAAGGCCGGGGTTTGCGACCCGATGTTCGAGCTGGCCCGCCAGTTGTCGAAGACCGCGCCGCTCTATCTGTCGTTCGACGGCAAGGCCTCCCAGGGCCAGGGCCTGATCGACGGCACCGACCGCGCGCCGCGCAGGCACGACAAGGCGCCCCTGGCTCGCGGCCTGAGCGCGGCCGGCGCCTTCCAGGCCATCGCCCGCAACACCCTGGTGCAGATCGCCGCCAACGGCGTGGTGCTGCGCCAGGCCGACAGCGTCGAGGCGGTGCATCAGCTGCGGGTCGCCGTGCGGCGGCTGCGCAGCACGATCTCGACCTTCAAGACTATCGTCGACGACGAGCGGACCGACGACATCGCCAGCGAGCTGAAGTGGCTGGCCGGCGCCTGCGACGAGGCCCGCGACTTCGACGTCTTCGCCGCCGATCTCGCGAAGTTCGATGATCCGGCGCTGGACCTCTCGCCCCTGCTGGCCGCGGTCGAGGCGGCGCGGGCGCGCGGCCACGCCAAGGCCTGCGCGGCCGTGGCTTCCGGCCGGTTCCGCGAACTGGTGCTGGAGACCACCGCCTGGGTCGAGACCGGCGCCTGGCTGACCCAGGGCGGCAAGGCGTCGGCCAAGCGCCGCGACATGCCGGCCGAACGCTTCGCGGCCAAGGCGCTGGAGCGTCGTCGCAAGACGCTGCTGAAGCGCGGCGCCGATCTGGAGGGCCAGGACGACGCGGCGCGTCATGAGGCGCGCATCGCCGCCAAGAAGCTGCGCTACGCCGCCGAGGCTTTCGTCGCCCTGTTCGAGCCCGAGCCCGCCAAGGTCTTCATCAAGGACCTCAGGCGCCTGCAGGATCAGCTCGGCCTGATGAACGACGCGGCGGTGGCCGGCGCCCTGGTGGAGCGCCTGAAACTGAAGGGCAAGGCGCTGGCCGCCGCCCGCCAGCTGATCGCGCTGCGCGACGCCGCCAAGCCCAAAACCGCCAAGGCGTCGGCCAAGGCCATGGGCCAGGTGCTCGCCGCCCCGGCCTTCTGGATTGGTTAGTCATATAAAGAAATCTTTATGTGTTTGTTGCTCCGCTGACGCCGCGACGCTATAGAGCCGTCAAACCACACTCTCCGACAGGACCGCCCGATGACCGACTATGTCGTGAAAGACATCACCCTGGCCGATTTCGGCCGCAAGGAAATCGCCATCGCCGAAACCGAGATGCCGGGCCTGATGGCCGTGCGCGCCGAGTTCGGCAAGGATCAGCCGCTGAAGGGCGCCCGCATCGCCGGCTCCCTGCACATGACCATCCAGACCGCCGTCCTGATCCAGACGCTTGAAGCCCTGGGCGCCGACGTCCGTTGGGCCTCGTGCAACATCTTCTCGACCCAGGACCACGCCGCCGCGGCCATCGCCGCCGCCGGCACGCCGGTCTTCGCGATCAAGGGCGAGAACCTGATCGAGTACTGGGAATACGCCCACAAGATCTTCGAGTGGTCGGACGGCGGTTACCCGAACCTGATCCTCGACGACGGCGGCGACGCCACCCTGCTCTGCGTGCTCGGCCCGAAGGCCGAGAAGGACCCGTCGGTCCTGAACAACCCGCAGAACGAAGAAGAAGAAGCGCTCTACACGGTGATGAAGCGCTACCTGGCTGAAAAGCCGGGCTTCTATTCGGCGATCCGCGACGCCATCGGCGGCGTGTCGGAAGAAACCACCACGGGCGTCCACCGCCTGTACCAGATGTCCGAGCGCGGCGAGCTGCCGTTCCCGGCCATCAACGTCAACGACAGCGTCACCAAGTCGAAGTTCGACAACCTCTACGGCTGCCGTGAGAGCCTGGTCGACGCCATCCGTCGCGGCACCGACGTCATGCTCTCGGGCAAGGTCGCCGTCGTGCTCGGCTACGGCGATGTCGGCAAGGGTTCGGCGGCCTCGCTCCGCAACGGCGGCGCGCGCGTCATCGTCACCGAAATCGACCCGATCTGCGCCCTGCAGGCGGCGATGGAAGGCTACGAGGTCCAGACGATGGAAGACGTCGCCGACAAGGGCGACATCTACGTCACGGCCACCGGCAACAAGGACGTCCTCACGGTCGACCACATGCGCCGGATGAAGAACAACGCCATCGTCTGCAACATTGGCCACTTCGACTCCGAAATTCAGGTCGCCGGCCTGAAGAACTTCAAGTGGGACGAGATCAAGCCGCAGGTCCACCACGTGGAATTCCCGGACGGCAAGAAGATCATCCTGCTGTCGGAAGGCCGCCTCGTGAACCTGGGCAACGCCACGGGTCACCCGAGCTTCGTGATGAGCGCCAGCTTCACCAACCAGACCCTGGCCCAGATCGAACTGTGGACCAACAAGGCCAGCTACGAGACCAAGGTCTACACCCTGCCCAAGCACCTCGACGAGAAGGTCGCCTTCCTTCACCTCGAAAAGCTCGGCGCCAAGCTGACCACGCTGTCCAAGGACCAGGCCGACTACATCGGCGTGCCGGAATCCGGCCCGTTCAAGCCGGACCACTACCGCTACTAGGAAAGACTGAGATCCTCCCCCGCTGGGGGAGGTGGCGCGCGTAAGCGCGACGGAGGGGGCTGCTGCTCCAGTCGCAGCCCCCTCAGTCAGCCATTCGGCTGACAGCTCCCCCAGCGGGGGAGCATCTCCGCCGACGCATCTCTATTGTGGCCTATGAGGCCGCTCGGCTAATCAGAGCTGGCATGCCGCTCGCGCTCATAATCTCCAGCCATGTCGCCGCCAGTCACGTGGGCGGAACGGCCCAGGCGAGCGCCCTTTCCATTCTCAAGATCGACAGCATGGTCGTGCCGACCGTGCTCTTCGGCCGTCATCCCGGCTGGGGCGCCCCCGGCGGCGCGCGCGTGCCGCACGAGACGGTCGAGGGCATGCTGGCCGGGATCGAGGCCAACAAGCTGTTTGGCCAGACCGACCTGGTGCTGACCGGCTATTTCGCCTCGGCGCAGCAGGTGATCGCCGCCGCCCACGCCATCGACGCGGTGCGCGGCGCCAAGCGCAAGGGCTACGGCGGCGAGGCCGCCCGCCATCCGCTCGTCATCGTCGACCCCACGCTCGGCGACGCCGGCAAGGGGCTCTACGTTCCCGCCGAGGTGGCCAAGGCGGTGATCGAGGAACTGGTCCCGCGCGCCGACATCCTGGCCCCCAACGTCTGGGAGTTGGCCCACCTGACCGGCGCCGACACCCGCACGCCGGAGGAGGCGCTGGCCGCCGCCCGCTTGATCGGCAAGCCGGTGCTGGTCTCCTCGGTCAGCCACGGCAAGGAGATCGGGGTGATCTATCTCGACGGCGCCGAGGCCTGGATGGCCGCCCATCCCAAGCTGCCCTCGGCCCCCAAGGGCACCGGCGACCTGCTGTCGGCCCTGTTCGGCGCGGCGCTGCTGGACGGCCTGACCGGGTCCTACGCGCTTGGCCGGGCGGTCGGCGGCGTGGCCGACACCGTGGCCGCGGCGCAGGCCGCCTCGGCCGCCGAGCTACCCATTGTCGGCATGGCCCAAAGGCTGAAGGCGACCTCCCCCAGCGTGCGTTTGGAGCGATTGGCATGACCACCGAAGTCGAGATCCATGGGGTCTGCCCCGACCGCTTCGCGGCCGTCCGCGCCGCCTTCGAAGGCAACTTCGCCGCCGGCCAGGAGCTGGGCGCGCGCTTCGCCCTGGTGGAGGCCGGCGAGCTGGTGGTCGACCTCTGGGCCGGGTTCGCCGATCGGGCGCGGACCAAGCCGTTCGATGACAAGACCCTGACCCCGGTGTTCTCGACCACCAAGGCCATCGCCGCCCTGCTGATCGCCCGGCTGGTCGACCAGGGAAAGCTCGCCTACGACCAACCGGTCGCGCAGGTCTGGCCCGAGTTCGCGCAGGCCGGCAAGGAAGCGATCACCGTCGAGCAGGTGATGAGCCATCAGGAAGGCCTGTCGGGTTTTCCCGATGAAATGGAACCGGCTCTGTGGTTCGACTGGGACGCCATCTGCGCCAAGCTGGCGGCCATGACCCCGCTGTGGCCGCCGGGAACCGCCAGCGGCTATCACCCGATCACCTTCGGCTACCTGGCCGGCGAGATCTTCCGCCGGGTCGACGGGCGGACCATGGGCACGGCCCTGCGCCAGGACCTGGCGGTCCCGTTCGACCTCGACCTTTGGATCGGCCTGCCCGACGCCGAGCACGACCGCGCCGCCGACCTGCAGCGGCCCAGCGGCCTGCCGAACTTCGGCGAGATCAACGCCGCGACCAAGGCCGCCTTCCTGACCCCCTGGTCCTCGCCGGCCGGGCGGGGGCAGGCCGAATGGCGGCGGATGGAGATTCCTTCGGCCAATGGTCACGCCACCGCGCCGGCCTTGGCCCGCCTGATCGGGGCGCTGGCCAATGACGGCTGGCTGGACGGCGAGGAGATCCTGTCGCCGTCGCTGATCGCCGAGGCCTCGCGCGAACGCATCCACGGCCAGGACCTGGTGCTGCCCTTCGTGATGAGCTGGGGCGCGGGCTTCATGCGCAATAGCGCGGTGAAGGTCTGGGGGCCGGGCGAACAGACCTTCGGCCATTCCGGCTGGGGCGGATCCTGCGTGTTCGCCGATCCGCAGACCAAGCTGGCCGGGGCCTATGTGATGAACAAGCAGTCCACCGATCTGATCGGCGACGCCCGCGCCAAGCGGCTGATCGAAGCGGCCTACGCGGGGCTGTAGCCCCCTCCGTCTCGGCTTCGCCGATTCACCTCTCCCAGCGGGGGAGGATCTTATTTTTCAGATGCTCCCCCTCTGGGGGAGTTGGCGGCGAAGCCGACTGAGGGGGCTACGTCGTCGCCCGCAGCAAACGGCTACGGCGCCAGGCGCCGTAGGCGAAGACCGCCGCGCCGCACCAGATGAAGCCGAACGAGACGCCGCGCAGCGCGGTGAAGCGCTCGCCCTGCATCACGCCCATGACGAAGGTCATGCTGGGGGCGATGAACTGCAGGAAGCCCATGGCCGAGAACGGGATGCGGCGGGCGGCCCAGGAGAACAGCATCAGCGGGATGGCGGTCATCGGCCCGCAGGCCAGCAGCCAAAGGGCCGAGGCTTGGCTGGTGGTGAAGTGCCCCGCGCCGGTGCGTTCCAGCCAGGCGATCAGGACCAGTCCCGGAACGGCGAGGATCAGGCACTCGATGAACAGGCCGGTCTGGGCCTCGGCGGCCACCCGTTTGCGGATCACGCCATAGGCGCAGAAGGTGACGGCCAGGGTCAGGGAGACGATCGGCAGGTGGCCGAGCGCAATGGCCTGGATGGTCACGCCGACCGCCGCCAGGCCGATCGCGCCCTTGCCGACCGCGTCGATCCTCTCGCGGAAGATCAGCGCGCCGGCGGCCATCGCCATCAGCGGATTGATGAAATAGCCCAGGCTGGTCTCCAGCACCCGGCCGTTGTTCACCGCCCAGATGAAGACCAGCCAATTGACCGCGATGATGGCGGCCGACAGCGTCAGCCAGGCCATCACCCGCGGTTGGCGCAGCACCTGGAGCAATTGCGGCGTCTGGCGGGCCAGGATCACGAACAGGAAGGCGGTCGGCACGGCCCACAGGGTGCGGTGGGCCAGGATCTCCCAGGCGCCGATATCGAGGCGGCCCATGACCTGGAAGGCCAGCGGGACGATGCCCCAGATCACGTAGCAGAGCATGCCCGCCCAAAGCGCGGCGTTGTTGGTCTGGGCGGAGGCGTCCTTGGCCACGGCGCGGTCTTTCGGTCAGGATGTTCAAGGGGGACGGCGCAGGGCGGCCAGGAGCCCCCATACCTATGCCGTATGACCTTTCCGGCAAGGCCCTTTCCGTGAAACTGTAGCGGCCTTCGGACGCGGCTTTGAGGAGCCTTGCATGTCGCCGCCCATCGAGGCCGGGTTCTGGGGGCTGGTCGCCGGCTCGGCCCTGCTGTTGGGCGCCGGCGTCGCCTATTTCATCTCGATCCCGCCGCGATTGGTGGCGGCCGTCATGGCCATGGGGTCGGGGGTGCTGATCTCGGCCGTGGCTTTCGAGTTGATGGACGAGGCGTTCGCCATGGGCGGGTTCCCGGCCACGGCGGCGGGCTTCCTGACCGGCGCGGCCATCTTCACCGGCGTCAACATCGCCATCACCAAGGCGGGCGGCGGACATCGCAAACGCTCGGGTCATCACCCGACCGAACGCCAGCAGCACAGCTCCGAAGGCTCGGGCCTGGCCATCGCCGCCGGGGCGCTGCTGGACGGCATCCCCGAGAGCGTGGTGATCGGCGCCAGCCTGCTGGGCGGGGTGGGCGTCAGCGCCGCGACGGTGGCGGCGGTGTTCCTCTCGAACCTGCCCGAGGGACTTTCCAGCGCCGCGGGCATGCGCAAGGCCGGGCGTGGGGCGGGCTACATCTTTGGGGTGTGGGGTGTGATCGCCCTGGCCTCGGGCGTCGCGGCCTATGCCGGGGCGACCCTGCTGGTCGGCGCCGACCCGCTGATCATCGCCGCGGTGACGGCTGTGGCGGCCGGCGCGATCCTGGCCATGCTGGTCGACACCATGATCCCGGAGGCCTTCGCCGTGACCCGCGAATATGCGGGCCTGATCACCGTGGCGGGATTCCTCGCCGCCTTCGCCCTGTCGAAACTGGGCGGGTAGGAGGCAAGCCGTCCTACCCGCCTGTTCGATATCCTAGGCGACGGTCTTGGTCTTCAGTAGGCCGCGCTCGTGCAGCAGTTCGGCGATCTGCACCGCGTTCAGCGCCGCGCCCTTGCGCAGGTTGTCGGCGACGACCCACATGTTCAGGCCGTTCTCGACGGTGGTGTCCTTGCGGATGCGGCTGACGAAGACCGGGAACTCGCCTTGAGCTTCCTTGGGCGTCATGTAGCCCTTGTCGTTACGCTGATCGATGACCAGCAGGCCGGGGCTCTCGCGCAGCAGGTCGCGGGCCTCGTCCTCGTCGATCGGATCGTGGAACTCGATGTTCACCGCCTCGGAGTGGCCGACCATGACCGGCACGCGGACGCAGGTCACGGTGAGCGCGATCGACGGGTCGATCATCTTGTGGACCTCGTTCCACATCTTGGCCTCTTCGTCGGTGTAGCCGTCCTCGTTGAAGGCGCCGATGAAGGGGATGACGTTGAAGGCGATCTGCTTGGGGAACTTCTTGGGCTCAGGAGCGCCCAGGACGAAGACGCCTTTGGTCTGATCCCAGAGCTCGTCCATGCCTTCCTTGCCGGCGCCGGAGACCGACTGGTAGGTCGCGACCACCACCCGCTTGATGCGCGCGCGGTCGTGCAGCGGCTTAAGCGCCACCACCAGCTGAGCGGTGGAGCAGTTCGGGTTGGCGATGATGTTCTTCTTGCCGGCATAGCTGACGTCGTCCGGGTTCACTTCCGGAACGATCAGCGGCACGTCGGGGTCCATGCGCCAGGCCGACGAGTTGTCGATGACGATGGGGCCGGCGGCGCCGATCTTGGGCGCCCATTCCTTGGAGAACGAGCCGGACACGCTCATCAGCACGACGTCGACGGTGGAGAAGTCGAATTGCTCGACGTCCTCGCACTTGATGATCTTGTCGCCGAAGGACACTTCCACGCCGATGGATTTGCGGCTGGCGATCGCGTGCATCTTGTCGACGGGGAAGTTCACTTCCTCGAGGATGTTCAGCATTTCGCGGCCCACATTACCCGTGGCGCCGACCACGGCCACACGATAGCCCATGGCGGTCTCCTTCTAGTCTTCAAAGCGGAGCGTTCCCTTACGCCGCCCTGCGCGTGGGCGCAACGCGAGCGCTTCTCGCGGCCCTGCTGGCACGAGCGTTGCGTGGGGTCGTCCAAAGCTAACGGAGGACGACCGATGTCCATCAACGGACCCTCGCAAAACATGCGCCCCGCGGCGCCGGATTTCGCATCCCAGAGCCGTCGGCCAGGCAAGGCCGATGATCCCACAACCGTGGCCCAGCAACGGATTGCGGCCAGGTTGGACGCTGATGGCGACGGGAAGCTGACCGTGGCCGAGCTGTCGGCGATCGAGAAGCAGGGACAGGGCAAGAATGGCCGGCCCGCCCAGGCGCTTTTTGCCGCCCTGGAGGCCCCAGCCGCTGGAAAGCCGATCTTGCCGGAGCCTCCAGCCGGCGGGCGGTTTGGCCCCAAGACCCTCGACGCCCTGATCGCGCAACAGGCGGCCGCCGGCGGCGGCCTGGCTGAGCATCTGGTGGCGGCCATCGACCAGGACGACGACGACGCCTTCACCCTGACTGAGCTCAAGGACGCGCTGCCGGGCAAGTCGGGCTACGCCGAAGGACGCGGCGCTCAGGCGGAGCGAGCTTTCGACAGACTCGACGCCAACAAGGACGGCAAGGTCTCCATCGACGACCTGACGGCGGCGTTAAAGCGTCCGGTCCGCGGCGAAGAGCCGGTCGAGACGCCGCCGGCCACGCCGGAACTCGCTACCAACGAGGTTATTGACCCCGCGCCGACCGAGCCGCTTTCTGGCGTCTAGGCCAGCGACGGAGCACGCTCATGAGGACGGACACCGCGACCCCCGAAACCGGCATGCCGTTTTCCAACCTCATGGGCGTTGAGATCGTGGAGCGGACCAAGGCGCGGGTCACCGGCCGCCTGGTGGTGCGCGAGGATCTCTGTACGGCGGGCGGTATCCTGCACGGCGGGGCGTTCATGGCCTTCGCCGACGCCTTGGGCGCGGTCGGCGGCTTCCTCAACCTGCCGGACGGGGCGCGGACCACGACCTTGGAATCCAAGACCAACTTCCTGGGCTCGGCCAAGGTCGGCACGACGGTCGAGGGAGAGGCCGTTCCCCTCCACATCGGCCGTCGTTCCAGCGTCTGGCAGACCCGGATCACCAACGCCGACGGCAAGCTCCTGGCCCTGGTGCTGCAGACCCAGATGACCGTCGAAGCCTGATTTGTTCACTTTTCATTCTTCCTGCCGCCCTATACCCTAGGGTTGAGCGGTCGGGGGGATTGCGTGTTTTCGTTTAGAGCGGCGACAGCCGCCAGCATCTGCCTGGTCTTGTGCCTTGGCCCGTCCGTCGTCGCGGCGACAAGGCGAAGCCGGCGCTTGAGGCCTATGACCGCGCTGTTCAGATCGATCCGGTCAACGCCGAACTGCTGGTCGATCGTGGGATGACGCGCGCCTTCATCGGGGACAACGCCGGGGCGAGGGCCGACGTCGAGGCCGCGCTGAAGATCGAGCCGAAGTCGGTCTACGCCTTGCACAGCCGCGGGCGATTGGAACTCGGCGCGGAAAGGTACGCCGAGGCGGTCAAGGATTTTGACGCGGCGCAGGCCGCCGACCCCGAGCACGGCTCGGTCTACGCCAGTCGCTCGATCGCCTATCGGGAGCTGGAGCGCTACGACCGCGCCCTGAAGGATATCAACCAGGCGCTGGCCCTGTTTCCCGACCAGCCCGTGTATCTGGCGTGGAAGGCGGAGATCTATCGGCGGATGGGCGACCATCTGCAGGCGGTCGAGGTCCTGGACGCCGCCCTCAAGGGCGACCCGAACGTGGCGTCCGTCTGGTGGGCGCGGGGGCTGTCGAAAGCCGAGCTCGGCGACGCCAAGGGGGCGCAGGCCGACAAGGCCCAGGCCCGGCGCCTTGATCCCAAGATCGGGGCCTAGCCCACCCCGATATCGGCCGGGTTGACGCGGTTGCGCAGCGGCTCGCCGCGCAGGTAGAGGCCCAGGTTCTCCAGGAACAGGGCGTCGCCGCGCTCCCCGGTCAGCGCGCCCCGATTGGAGGCGTGGGGTGTCACCCGGACCTTCGGATGGTCCCAGAACCAGCTGTCGGCGGGCAGGGGCTCGGTCTTGAAGACGTCGAGCACCGCGTGGGCGGGTTTGTCGGCGTCCAGGGCCGTGCGCAGGGCGTCCTCGTCGACCAGGCCGCCGCGGCCGATATTGATCAGGATCGAGCCGGGCTTCATCGCCGCGAAGAATTCGGCGTTCGCCAGGTCGCGGGTCTCGTCGTTGAGCGCGCAGGCCAGGACGACCACGTCGGCGTCGGGCAGCCGTTCCGGCAGGTCGGCGAGGGTGGAGACGGCGTCGGCCAGGCCCTCGGCGGAGGCGGCGCGTCGCACCGCCTCGACCTGCGCCCCGAACGCCTTGGCGCGGACGGCGATCTCGCGGCCGATATTGCCGAAGCCGACGATCAGCCAGCGGGTCTGACCGACCTCGCGGAAGTTCACCGGCTTCCAGGTGCGGGCGTCCTGGTGGGCCTGCTGCTCGGCGATCGGGTGCAGCAGGCTGAGCGCGTGGACGCTCACGTACTCGGCGATGGCCGGAGCCTGGGCGCTGGAGTTGGTCACCAGCAGGCCCTCGCGAGCCAGGGGCTTGAACACCGGGTTCTCGACCCCGGCGAACACCGTCTGCACCCACCGCGCGTCCGCCGAGGCCTTCAGTCGACCGAAGTAGTCCTTGGTCTGGGCGCCGAAGGCCTCGAGCGTCAGCCACCAGATGTCGGGCTTCAGCCCCGCGGCGTCGAAAGTCTGACCGTTCAGCGTCAGGCCGCCGTCCGGTTCCAGCACGACGACGTCCAGATCGGGCGCCATGGCGGCGATGCGTCCGGCGATGCGGTCGTAGGGCGTACGGAACATGAAAGCTTGCATGCCCCGACTTTAGCCGCGCCGCCGCCCTCGACAATGGCGCGGGAAAATTGACAATCTATTGTCGAAATGACAATTCATTGACATGAATCCAAACGCCGACGCCCTGCTGCGGCTCTTCCAAGCCTCGACCAAGGCTGGCGCGGTGATGACTGGCGCCTTCGACAACCTTGTCGCCGATCTTGGCCTAAGCAGCGCGCGCGGGCAGATTCTGGACGTCCTGGAGCGCTCGCAACCGCGCACGGTCTCGCAAATCGCCCGCGTGCTGGGCCTGAGCCGCCAGGCCGTGCAGCGACTGGCCGACGATCTGGTCGATCGGGGGCTGGCGGCCTACGCCCGCAACCCCGAACATGCCCGCGCACACCTGTTGTCGATGACCGATCAGGGCTGCGCGGCCCACGCCGAAGCCTTGCGGCGCAAGGGGTTGTGGCTCGAAAGCCTGGCCGAGGGCTTGACCCCGACCTGGCTCGACATGGCGTCCGAGCTGCTGACCCTGACGGCGCGTCGCGCAGCGCAAAAGCCGCCTAAAACAACATAGTTGACTGCGTCAACTATCGGTAAAATGATGGCCTGGGAGGAAACAAATGCAGCCCAAGGACGCCATCGCCGCTGTTCGCCGGTTCAACCGGTTCTACACCCGCAGGATCGGCGCCTTGGACGAGGCGCATCTCGGATCGCCCTACGGCCTGGCCGAAATGCGGGTGCTCTACGAGGTCGCCCAGACGCCGGACGGCGTCAGCCCCAAGGCGCTGGCCGCCAACACCGGGCTCGATAATGGCTACCTCAGCCGCATCCTGAAACGGTTCGAGGCCGAGGGGCTGATGGTCCGCGAGCCATCACGCCATGACGGACGCAGCGTCATGGTGTGGCTGAGCTCCGAGGGCATCCACGCCTATAACGGCATGCGGCAGGTGGCCGAGGGCGCCGTGGAGGGCCTGATCGCCCCGCTCACCACGGTGGAGCGGACGCGGTTGACTGGGGCGATGGCGCAGATCGAAACCCTGCTCAAGGCGCCGGCGGCCGGCGAGGTCATACTCCGGCCCCACCGCCCCGGCGACATGGGCTGGGTGGTTCATCGGCACGGCGCGCTCTACGCTCGCGAATATGGATGGGACGAGCGGTTCGAGGCCCTGGTGGCGCGGATCGCCGCCGACTTCATCGACAACCTCGACCCCCTGCGTGAGCGCTGTTGGATCGCCGAGCGCGGCGGCGAGATCCTCGGCACGATCTTCCTGGTCAGGAGCGACGTCCCCGGTCAGGCCAAGCTGCGGCTGCTGCTGATCGAGCCCGCGGCCCGGGGCCTGGGGCTGGGCAAGCGGCTGGTCGCCGAGTGCGTGGCCTTCGCGCGGGCCGCCGGCTACGCCGAGATCACCCTCTGGACCCAGAGCATCCTGACCGCGGCGCGGGCGGTCTATGCCGGGGCCGGTTTCGAGCTGGTCGAAAGTCACCCGGACGGCGCCATCGCCCCGGGCCTGATCAGCGAGACCTGGTTGCTGAAGCTCTAGGCGCCTCGCTTTGGGGATGACACCGGCGGGCGCGGTGTGGATGTTGCGCGCAGATTCGCCCGTATCGAAGAGTTCCCATGCGCCAGCCCAACTTCATCATCATCGTCGCCGACGACCTGGGCTATGGCGACCTAGGCTGTGACGGCGGCAAGGCGATCCGCACGCCGAACCTTGACCGCATGGCGCAAGAGGGCGTGCGGCTGACCGACTTCTATGCCTCGGCCAATGTCTGCACGCCGTCGCGGGCCGGGATGCTGACCGGCCAGTATGCGATCCGCAACGGCCTGGCCCACGAGGTGATCCAGCCGTCCGACACCACCGGCCTGCCGGTGGACGCCCTGACCATCCCCAAGGCGCTGGGCGAGGACTATACGAGCGCCCTGATCGGCAAGTGGCACCTGGGCCATGTGGCGCCGCACTGGCCGCCGATGGTCCATGGCTTCGACCACTTCTACGGCCTGCCCTACAGCCACGACATGAAACCGTTGGCGCTCTACGACAGCGGCCAGACGCCGATGAGCGAGAGCAAGGCCGACTTCTCCAAGCTGACCCAGCAGTTCTTCGAGCGCACCGCCGCCTTCGTCGAGGAGAACCGCGAGCGGCCGTTCTTCGTGCTGCTGACCCTGACCGCCCCGCACATTCCGCTGAAGCCCAATCCCGACGACCTGACCGGCTCGCCGGGCGGCGCCTATGGCGAGGTGGTCGAGGAGATCGACCTCAATGTCGGCCGGCTGCTGGCGCAGCTGAAGGCGCTGGGCCTCGACGAGGACACCCTGGTGGCCTTCACCTCCGACAACGGGCCGTGGTTCGAGGGATCATCGGGTCCGTTCCGCGACCGCAAGGGCGGCTCGGCCTGGGACGGCGGCTTCCGCGTGCCGTTCATCGCCCGCCAGCCGGGGACCCTGCCGGCCGGGCAGGTCAGCTCAGGCCTGGCCAGCAATCTCGACCTGCTGCCGACCCTGTTGGCCATGGCCGGCAAGCCGCAGGTCGCCGACCGCGAACTGGACGGGCGCGATATCTCGGGCGTTCTGAAGGAAGGGGCGGCGTCGCCGCACGAGGAGATCGTGCTGTTCGACAACGCCAAGGTCGCGGCGGTCCGCACGGCGCGCTGGAAGTACGTGGCGCGGTCCTACTACCGGACCTACGACATCGCGCTGGACGGCTATCCGCTGCTGTTCGACATGGATATCGATCCAGGCGAGAACTACAGCGTCGCGCGCAATTTCCCCGAGGCCGCAGTGGACATGCGGGCGCGACTCGAGCGGGCGCGGGCCAGGTACGAACCCCTGGCCGACGCATTCCCGCCGCACGTGGCGCCGGCCTCGGCGGCCGACCACCCGGACTAGGGCGAGGTTATTTGCGGCGCTGTTTACGGGCCGCGTAGCGGGCGTCGCGGGCGGCCTTTTGGGCGGCGCGCGTCTCCAGCTCGCGGGTCTCGTTGTCGAACGCCTCCACCTCGGCGCGAAGCGCGTCGGCTTCGGCGGCGATGCGGCGCTTCTCGATACGCTCAGCCTCGCGCGTAGCGCGAAGCTCAGCGAGCTCGGCGGCCTTAATGGCGGCGCGGTCGGGAGCGACAGGGGCGGTGACGGTCGGCTTGACTTTCATCTTCGCCAGGAGGGCCTTCTTGGCCTCCAGCGAGGTCGCCGCGCGGTCGTTGAAGCTATTTTTCTTGAGGTCTCTCATGCCGGCGTCCCCATGTCGCATCCGCCGGAAAAAAGCAACAGAATCTCGGTGCGCCGGTTCGCCGCGCACCCGTCTCTGTGGCGCCCGTGCACGTCAGTTCTGAGCTCGCAGGCCGCCCTCGCAGGCGGCCCGCAGCGGCTCTAGAGGGCCGCCAGCACCGCGTCGCCCATCTGGGTGGTGGAGAGCGACCCGCCGAGGTCGCGGGTGCGGGCGCCGCCTTCCAGGGCCTTGATGACCGCGCCGTAGAGTTGGTCGGCGGCTTGCGTGCGGCCCAGCGACCAGCGCAGGGCCATTTCGAAGGATAGGATCGCCGCCAGCGGGTTGGCCAGGTTCTGGCCGGCGATGTCCGGGGCCGAACCGTGGATCGGCTCATAGAGGCCCGGCTTGCCCGGCAGGCCGAGGGCCGCCGAGGGCAGCATGCCGAGCGAGCCGGTCAGCTGGGCGGCGGCGTCGGACAGGATGTCGCCGAACAGGTTGTCGGTGACCATGACGTCGAACTGCTTGGGGTTCTTGACGATCTGCATGGCGGCGTTGTCGGCCAGGATGTGCTCCAGCTCGACATCGGCGAACTCGCGCTTGTGCAGGTCGGTGACCACTTCGCGCCACAACAGGCCGGAGTCCATCACGTTGGACTTCTCGGCGGAGTGGACCTTGTTGCGGCGGCCGCGGGCCAGTTCGAAGGCCACTCGGGCGACGCGCTCGATCTCCATGGTCGTGTAGACCTGGGTGTCGACGGCGCGCTTGCCGCCTTCCGGCAGCTCCTCGATGAAGCGGGGCGAGCCGAAATAGATGCCGCCGGTCAGTTCGCGGACGATCATCATGTCCAGGCCCTCGACCAGCTCACGCTTCAGCGACGAGGCGTCGGCCAGGGCGTTGAAGCACAGCGCCGGGCGCAGGTTGGCGAACACCTCCATGCCGGCGCGCAGGTTCAGCAGGCCAGCCTCGGGGCGCTTGTCGCGCGGCGCGCCGGCCCATTGGGGGCCGCCCACCGCGCCCATCAGCACCGCCTTGGAGGCCTTGGCGGTCGCCAGGGCTTCGTCGGTCAGCGGCACGCCGTGCGCATCGTAGCTGCAGCCGCCGAACAGGCGCTCTTCGATGGCGAGATCGGGCGTCAGGGCCTCGGCGACGCGGCGGACCTGGGCGGTGACTTCCGGGCCGATGCCGTCGCCGGGCAGAAGAAGCAGGTCGGTCATGTGGGAGCCCCCGTTCTGGTCACGCCTAGAGCCGGCGTTTGGAGGCGATCTCGTAGGCGAAGACGGACCGATGGAAAACCCCCAAGGCGAAGCGCCACCTTGGTTTCGTGGGCGTGGGGCGACCATCGCTGCGACAAATCGAGGCGAATGACGGCTTTCCAATGGGTGTTCCGGCGAAAAACCTGACCCCGCCTTGGTTTCGCCCCATCGAGTCCCGAGACGGTCCGATCGCGAAAAACTCACCCCCTGCTGGAAGACGCGTGCTCGAACGATCGCCAGGACAAGCCCGGCCTAGCCGCCCGACCCGTCGTCACGTGATCGCCGCCGCGCCGCTGGCCACGCTGGGCGTGGGGCAGGCCGCGCACGCCGCAACGTCGCGCGGCTTTGGCGAGGCCGACGTCCAGGCCCTGGCCCGCGATCTGTCGCGGCGCCCCTACAGCGCGCCGTCCAAGGCGCTGCCGCAGGCCTTGTCCACGTTGGACTACGACGCCTATCGCGACATCCGTTTCAACCCGGACCATGCCCTCTGGAAGGCCGAACGCCTGCCGTTCCAGTTGCAGTTCTTCCATCGCGGGGGACTGTTCCGCGAGCAGGTCGATCTCTTCGAGCTGCATGACGGTCGTCCGACCCCGATCGCCTATTCCACCGACCTGTTCAATTTCAAGCGCGGCGCGCCCACCGGCCTGTCGCCGCAACTGGGGTTCGCCGGCTTCCGCATCCATGCGCCGATCAACAAGGCCTCCTACTATGACGAGGTCGCCGTCTTCCTGGGCGCGTCCTACTTCCGCGCCGTGGCCAAGGGCATGCTCTACGGCCTCTCGGCTCGGGGCCTGGCCATCGGCACGGGCGGCCCGGAGGAGTTCCCGATCTTCCGCTCGTTCTGGATCGAGCGGCCCTCGCCCGGCGCGCGCAGCCTGACGATCCTGGCCCTGCTGGACAGCGTCAGCTGCGCTGGGGCCTTCCGGTTCGTGGTGACGCCGGGGGACACGACGATCTTCGACGTGAGCGCCAGGATCTTTCCGCGCCGGGCGATCGCCAATGTCGGGATCGCGCCGCTGACCAGCATGTTCCTGTTCTCCGGCGACGCGGCCCGGCGGTTCGACGATTTCCGGCCCCGCGTGCACGACTCCGACGGCCTGTCGGTGGTCAACGGTCAGGGCGAGCGGTTGTGGCGGCCGCTGGTCAATCCCAGCCTCGTGCAGACCAGCGCCTTCCAGGACAAGAACCCGAAGGGCTACGGCCTCATGCAGCGCGAGCGGCGGCTGGACGCCTACCAGGACCTGGAGGCGCGCTACGACCTGCGTCCCAGTCTCTGGGTCGAGCCGAAGGGCGCCTGGGGACCGGGCCAGGTGCGGTTGGTCGAGCTGCCGACCCGCACCGAGTACGAGGACAATATCGCCGCCTTCTGGACCCCGGCCGCGCCGCTGCGCGCCGGCGTCCCGGCGAGCTTCGCCTATCGGCTGCATTGGGGGCCGGAGCGGCCCGTCGCGGGCCTCGCCCGCGTCGCGCAGACCCGGTCCGGCGCCGCGGCCGCCAAGCCGCGCCGGCGCTTCGTGGTCGACTTCGACCTGCCGAGCGCCGACGGCGTGACGGCCCAGGTCACGACATCGGCCGGTGCGGTGCTGGACACCCATTTGTCACCTAACCCAGAGACCCGCGGGGTGCGGTTGAGCTTCGAGTTTGACCCGGCCCAGGCGCGCGGCGCCGACCTGCGCGCGCAATTGCTGCGGGCTGGAAAACCCTGCTCGGAGGTGTGGCTGTACCGATGGATCGCGTAACCGCCCGTTCGCCGGCTCGGCCTTGGAAACCAAGGACCGGCCCCGCCCTGCGCAGCCTGCCGCCGCGCCGGCCGTTGGCCATGCCCGTCCAGGACCTGGAGCGGGACACCATGGGCCAGGCCTGCCTCGGTTTCACCGACAGCCGCGCCTGGCGCCGCACGCTGGTCGTCGGCCTTACGGCGGTTTCGACGCTGGGCGCCACGGGCGTCATGGCGCGGCTGCTGGCGCCGAAGGGCTTCGCGATCGCTGATGGCCTGATGCTGGCGCTGTTCGCCTTGCTGTTTTCCTGGGTCGCCTTCGCCTTCATCAGCGCGGTGGCGGGGTTCGTCCTGATGTGGCGGGCGCGTGATCTGGAGCCCTGGCGGCCCCAACCGATCATCTTCACTCGCACCGCCCTGCTGATGCCGACCTACAACGAGGATCCGGGCCGGATCCTGTCGGGGGTGCAGGCCATCTACGAGGAGCTCGAGGCCCTGGGCGTGGCCGAGCTCTACGACATCTTCGTCCTGTCCGACACGCGCGACGCGGCGATCGCCCAGGCCGAGGCGACCGGCGTGCTGCGGCTGCGCCTGAAGCTCGACGCGCCCGATCGCATCTTCTATCGCCGCCGGGCGCTGAACCTGGACCGTAAGGCCGGCAACATCGCCGATTGGGTCATGCGGTCCGGGGCCGGCTATGAGTCGATGATCATCCTCGACGCCGACAGCCTGATGACCGGCGACACCATCCTGCGCCTGACCGCCGCGATGGAGCGCGACCGCCGGGTCGGCCTGATCCAGACCCTGCCGTCGATCATCGGCGCCTCGACCCTGTTCGCCCGCCTGCAGCAGTTCGCCGCGCGCATCTACGGCCCGGTGATCGCCCAGGGCCAAGCCTGGTGGTCGGGGGCCGAGGGCAACTATTGGGGCCACAACGCCATCATCCGCACCCGGGCCTTCGCCGACTGCGCGGGCTTGCCCCACATCAAGGGCGGCAAGCCGTTCGGCGGCCACATCATGAGCCATGACTTCGTCGAGGCCGCGTTGCTGCGGCGCGGCGGTTGGGCGGTGCGGATGGCGCCGGACCTGACCGGCAGCTTCGAAGAGGCGCCGCCGTCCCTGCTGGACATGGCCGTGCGCGACCGCCGCTGGTGCCAGGGCAACCTGCAGCACAGCGCCGTGCTGGGCGCCAAGGGCCTGCACTGGGTCAGCCGGCTGCATCTGGCCCGTGGCGTCCTGGCCTATCTCACCGCGCCGCTGTGGCTGGCCTTCCTGGTCGTCGGCGGCGTGGTCTGGGCCCAGCAGCGTGACGCCGGCCAGGCGGTCGACGCCGCCACCGCCGGCGCCCTGTTCGCCGCGACCATGGCGCTGCTGCTGATCCCCAAGGTCATGGGCGCGGTGCTGATTGCGCGCCGCCGAGCCTCGCGCCTGGCCTGCGGCGGGACCGTCAGCCTGGCGCTCAGCGTGCTCGCCGAGATCGTGATCTCGGCCCTGATGGCGCCGGTCTTCATGCTGATGCACAGCCGCGCCGTGGTCGAGGTCCTGCGCGGCCGCCACTCAGGCTGGGCGGCTCAGCAGCGCGACGAGGGCCGGCTGAAGTTCAAGCAGGCCTGGCGGAGCCACTGGCTCCACACCGCGCTCGGTCTGGCCTGGGCGGGCGCCGCCTTTGCTCTGGATCCCGTGCTGCTGGTCTGGACCAGTCCAGTGGCGCTCGGCCTTGTCCTGGCCATCCCGCTCTCGATGGCGACGTCCAGGGCCGACGCCGGCGCCGGCAGCCGCAATCTCGGCCTCTTCCTCACCCCGGAGGAAGCCGAGCCGCCGGCGGTGATGCTGCGCGCGGCCGGCCTGCGCGCCCAGTACGACGCCGAGGCCCCGATCCGGGCCGAGATCGATCGGCTGTTCCGCGCGCCCGCGCAGGTCTATCGGCCTGAGGTGCAGGGCTCCACGGTCTATCTGCAGGCGGCCTGACGGCTAGAGCGGTCGCTCGGCGGCGATGTCGTAGGCGCTGAGCCGGCGGTCGGACACGCCGAAGGCCGGCCAATGGCTGCGCCAGGTCGCCATGTGCGGCGTCTGGAAATGCGCGTCCAGCGCGGCCTGGTCACGCCAGGCCTCGAACACCCGGATTAGGCCAGGTTCGGCCACGTCCTCGGCGTAGGAATAGGTGATGCAGCCGTCCTCGGCGCGGCTGGCCTCCAGCATCGCCAGCATGTGAGGGCGGAACGCCGCCAGGGTCTCGCGCGGAACGCGGACCGTGCCGGCGATGATCAGGGTCACGCCCGTTCCAGCCAGGGCTGGCTGATGGCGCGCTTACCTTCGTAGACGTCGATCGCGGCGACCGCCTGCAGGGTCTCGCCAATGGCGTCCAGGCCCTTCAGCATCTTTTCCTTGCGCTGGGGGTCGATCTGGAAGGCGAACTTCTGGCCCGACGGCGAGACGACGGTCTGGCTCTCGAGGTCGACGGTGACCATGTGGTTGCCGCCCTTGGCCTCCTCCATCAGCGCCTGCACCTGATCGGGCGCCAGCACCACGGGCAGCAGGCCGTTCTGGAAGCAGTTGTTGTAAAAGATGTCCGCGAAGCTGGTGGAGATCACGCAGCTGATTCCGAAGTCCATCAGCGCCCAGGGCGCATGCTCGCGCGAGGATCCGCAGCCGAAATTGTCGCCGGCCACCAGCACGCCCACGCCCTTGTATTCGGGGCGGTTGAGGATGAAGTCGGGCTTCACCTTCCCCTCATCGTCGAAGCGGAAGTCGTAGAACAGCCCCTTGGACAGCCCTTCACGTTCCACGGTCTTCAGGAACTGCTTGGGGATGATCTGGTCGGTGTCGACATTGGCCAGGGGCAGGGGGGCGATCTTGGCGTCGAGCTTGGTGAAGGCTTGCATCGGTTCGTCTTAACAGAGGTTCGGGACTGTGGGGACCTAAGGCCGGCGCCAGTTTATCACGCTTCGGCGTCTTGCTGGATCATCAGGGCGGGGGCGGCGGGCACGCCGGAGCGGACGGTGAAGACCTTGGTGCCGGGCTTGCGGCCGACGCGGACGTCGGAGACGTCGAAGCCGGCCGCGGCGATGCGGGCCTGCACGGCGTCCGGGTCAGCGACCCGCCAGGCCAGGCCGCCGAAGCGGTCGGGCGCGTCGGAAGCCGGGGTCTTCAGGCTGGCGCCCATCTCCACCACGGCGTCGCCGCAGCGGAAGAACAGCTGGCGCACGCCCCAGTCGGCGTTGGATCGGTCGAGCCGCAGGTCGAGGCCGAGCTTGGCCCCGTAGATCGCCAGGGCGCGGTCCGGATTGCTGGTGTTGATCACCACGTGGTCGAGCTGGGTGACCGCCGCGGCCTCGCCCTGCGAGGGCGGCGAGAGCGGCCAGGCCACGCCGTCGCGGGGCGGGGCGATCAGCAGGATGTTGAGGCCGCCGGTGTCGGCGGGATCGAGGCCCGAGCTGGTCCAGTAGCGCTTGCGACCGTCGTCGTGGGTCGAGCGGACGGGTCCGGGCGTCCGGCCGCCGATCCCGCGCCGGCCGAGCAGCTTGGCGGCCGCCTCGATGTCGGGGGCCGTGAAGGCCAAGGCCCAGATACCTTCGCCGTGCTCGGCCAGGTGTTTGCGGATGGTGTCGCCAAAGGCGCCCTCGCCGTGCGGGGCGATCACGTCGAGCGCCATGTTCGGCAGTTGGAACCAGGCGTGCCGCGCCCCGCCGTCGCCGCCGATCCAGTTGGGCTCGCGGCCCAGCAGGGCGGTGTAGCCGGCCACGGCGGCGCCCAGGTCGCTCACCGCCAGGGCGACGTGGTCGAGGCCGGTGATCACCTGTCGGCCTCGCCATCGTGGCCAAGCAGCAGGCGCGTCGAGACCAGTACGAAGGCGGCGGTGTAGAGCAGCAGCGCCGCCAGCAGGCCGCCGCCGAACGCCAACCTGATCGTCCGCTGCCGGACGGGGCTGACCAGTTCCTGGCCGGCGACCTTGAGCCCGAGCATCCGCTTGTTCAGAACCTCGGCCTCGACGGGCGATCCGGCCTTGAGGCGGAGCAGCGGGGTGGGGCTGCCGCAATTGCGCTGCAGCCGGCACTGCAGCAGCAGCGGATAGGCGGCGTTGTCGAGATCGATGGCGTAGCTTCGCCCGAAGGCGCCGATCTCATCGACCGACTGCAGGCGCCCGCGAACGGTCTGGCTGGGGCCGAAGTCGGCGAGGAAGCCGGTCGTGAAGACCCATAGGCCGGCGACCAGGACCGGCGCGCACAGGGCGACCATCGCGGCCTCGACCGGCTTGTCGAAGCGGGCGCGGTCGTCGAACAGCACCTGGCTCTGCCGGGCGCGGAAGATCACCGCCAGCAGGCCGACCGCCGCGAAATAACCGCCGATCAGCAGCAGGGGGCCTTGCCCCAAGCCGCCCGGACCGACGTTGGTGTCCATGCCGACATAGTTCGCGACCAGTGCGCCAAAGCCGGCGCACAGGATGGGAAGCCCCCACCAGACAAGGAAACTGGTGCGGGCGCTCATCATCAGATGAAGTCTCTCACATCGGCGATATGGCCGGCGATGGCGGCCGCGGCGGCCATGGCTGGACTCATGAGGTGGGTGCGGCCTCCGCGGCCCTGACGGCCCTCGAAGTTGCGGTTGGAGGTCGAGGCGCAGCGCTCGCCCGGCGCCAGGCGGTCGGGGTTCATGCCTAGGCACATCGAACAGCCCGGTTCGCGCCAATCGAAGCCGGCGGCCTTGAAGATGGCGTCCAGGCCTTCGTCTTCGGCCTGGGCCTTCACCAGGCCCGAGCCCGGCACGACCATGGCCCGCACGTGCGGCGCGACGAGCTTGCCGTGCAGGAAAGCGTGCTGGACGACCTGGGCCGCCGAGCGCAGATCCTCGATGCGGCTGTTGGTGCAGGAGCCGATGAACACCACGTCGATCTTGGCGTCGGTGATCGGCTGGCCGGCCTCCAGGCCCATATAGGCCAGCGCGCGCTCGACCGAGGCGCGCTTGTCGGTGCTGGCGAAGGCGCCTGGGGTCGGGACGGTGTCGCTGATGGCGATGACGTCCTCGGGGCTGGTGCCCCAGGTGACCAGCGGCGCGATCTTGGCGGCGTCCAGCCGGACCTCGCGGTCGAACACCGCGTCGTCGTCGGAATAGAGCGTCTTCCAATAGGACAGGGCGACTTCCCAGGCGCCGGCCTTCGGCGCGGCGGGACGGCCCATCATGTAGTCGTAGGTGGTCTGGTCGGGGGCGACGAGACCCGCGCGGGCGCCGCCCTCGATGGTCAGGTTGCAGAGCGTCATCCGCCCTTCCATCGACAGTCCGCGGATGGCCTCGCCGGCGAATTCAATGACGTAGCCGGTGCCGCCGGCGGTGCCGATCTCGCCGATGACGGCGAGCGCGAAGTCCTTGGCGCCGACGCCCGGCGCGGGCGCGCCGTCGATGGTGACGCGCATGTTCTTCGACTTCTTCTGCCGAAGGGTCTGGGTCGCCAGGACGTGCTCGACCTCGGAGGTCCCGATGCCCTGGGCCAGCGCCCCGAAGGCGCCGTGGGTCGAGGTGTGGCTGTCGCCGCAGACGATGGTCATGCCCGGCTGGGTGCGGCCCTGCTCGGGGCCGACCACGTGGACGATCCCGTTGCGGATGTCGCCCATCGGGAAGAACTCGATGCCGTTGTCCTTGACGTTGCGCTCCAGCGTCTGGAGCTGCAGGCGCGCCTCTTCATCGGCCACCGCGCCGACGCCGAGCGCCTGGCCTTCGGTGGGGATGTTGTGGTCGGCGACCGCGAGCGTCCGGTCCGGACGGCGCACGGGCCGATGCGCCGCGCGAAGGCCTGCGAAGGCCTGCGGCGTGGTGACCTCATGGATGAGGTGCAGGTCAATGTAGAGGATCGCCTCGCCGTCGGTTTCGTCGACGATGTGGGCGTCCCAGATCTTATCGTAAAGTGTCTTGCCAACCATGGGCGGCATCTAGTTCCGGCGCGGCCCTAAAGTCCAGTATCAGGCGTAATTGCCGATGACGCTGGATCAGTTATTCATAGGCGCATGGCGAACGCCGATTGGGATCTGTTCCAGAGTCTGCACGCCGTGCTCCAGGCCGGAAGCCTGTCGGCGGCCGCGAAGTCGCGGGGCCTGACCCAGCCCACCTTGGGGCGCCACATCGAGGCGCTTGAGCAGAAATTGGGCGGGCCGCTGTTCCTGCGCTCGCCGCGCGGCCTGACCCCGACGGACCTGGCTCACCAACTTGAGCCGCATCTGGCCGAGATGTACGCCGCCGCCGCCGCGGCCCTGCGCGACGCCTCCGGTGCGGCGGACTCGCTGAAGGGCGCGATCCGCATCACAGCCAGCCAGATCATGGGGACCGAGGTCCTGCCGCCGATCCTGGGCGCCTTCCGGCGTCTGCATCCTGAGATCGACATCGAGCTGGTGCTGTCCAACAAGGCCGAGGACCTGTCGCGCCGCGACGCCGACATCGCCGTGCGGATGATGCGCCCGACCCAGGGGGCGCTGGTGGCCCGCAAGGTCGGCGTCGTCGGCGTCGGGTTCTACGCCTCGCCGGACTATATCGCCTGCTTCGGCGCGCCCCAGTCCTTGGCGGACATGGACGATCACACGGTGGTCGGCTTCGATCGCGAGCCGCCGGCCCTGGCCGCCCTCGCCGAGCTGGATCTGCCGTGGGAGGTCACCCGCGAGCGCTTCGCGTTCCGGTCCGACAACGATCTGGCCCAGATCGCGGCGATCCGCGCCGGGGTGGGCGTCGGCGCCTGCCAGCACCAGCTGGCCCGCCGCTATGGCCTGACCCCGGTCCTGGCCAACGCCTTCCACTTCGAGCTCGATCTGTGGATCGCCATGCACGAGAACCTGAAGGGCCATCGCCGCATGCGGTTGATGTTCGACCACCTGGTGGCCGGCTTCCAGGCCTTCATCGCCGAGGGGCGGCGGGAGTAGGGCGTGAGGGACGCTCGCATCCATGTCGTCGGCGCGTCGTCATCAGGCACGACCACCTTGGGCGGGGCGCTGGCCGAGCGCCTGGCCTGTCTCTATCTGGATACCGACACCTTCTTCTGGGAGGCGACCGACCCGCCGTTCACGACCAAGCGGCCGGTCGAGGAACGCATCGACCTGATGGAGGCGCAGATGGAGGGGCGGAGGTCGTGGGTGATCTCCGGGTCGCTGATATCCTGGGGCGACGTCTTCATCCCGCGCTTTGACCTGGTGGTCTTCCTGCACGTCCCGCCGGAGGTTCGGCTGGAGCGACTGATGCGTCGCGAGCGTGAGCGTTACGGCGCCGCCATCGAGCCGGGCGGCGTCATGCATGAGGCCCATCTGGCCTTCATCCAATGGGCGCGCGGCTACGACCAGGCTGGCTTCCCGGGCCGCAGCCTTGAGCGGCATCGCGATTGGCTCGCGAACCTGACTTGCCCGGTGCTGGAGATCGATGGGACGCCCCGCCTGGACGAGAGCGTCGAAAGGGTGCTGGCGAGCGCCGGTTGACCTCGGCGCTCGCGTTCTCGTGGGGTCAGCTCCGCGCCACGTGCAGCATGTTCGAGCCGCCGCTGGCGACCAGGACGCCTTCCGGCGTCCAGACCCGCGCCCGCCCATGGATCAGGCCATCCCCCGATTGGTCCGATTGCGCATCGACCAGCAACCACTCGGCCGCGCCCGCGGGGTTATGGAACCAGAGTGTCACGTCGAGGCTGGGGGCGATGTAGGTCGGCCGCTCGGCCAGGCCCCGATGGTGGGTGGGCCAGAGCAGGGTGTCGATCAGGATCAACGGGCGGCAAGCATCCAGAAAGGCGTCGCCCGGCGCGTAGCCGACGAAGCTGTACCACTCCTGAAGGGTCGCGGGGGCCGGCGGACGCGGCTGGTCCCAGGGCACGAACACCACCGGCTTGAAGTCGATGTTCCGCCAGAACCCGTTGATCTGGTCGGCGCCTGGGCCAAGGTGCTCGGCCAGGGTCTTCAGTCCGTCTGGATGCGGCACGTGCGGCATGGCGGCTTCGCGGGTTTGCGGGCCGTCGGCCTTGTTGGTGGTCCAGACCTGGGCCTGCAGGAAGGTGCGGCCCTTCTGCACCAGGGCGACGTTCAGCAGCCAGGCGTTACGGCCCTTCTTCATCGGTGTGACCTGGCATTCGACCTCGTCGAACTCGGCGACCGACAGGTACTGGACCGAGATGGTCGCTGGGCGGTGGTCGCTCGGCGCGACCGCCCCGGCCGCGCGCAGGGCCACCGAGGCGACATAGCCGCCGTTCGGGCCCCAGATGTTCCAGTCCTTGTGCAGGACGCAGGTGAGGCGCTCGCCGTCCTGGTGGATGGCGGTGTCGATCTGCAGCTGGCCCATGCGCGTTCCCCTTGTGGCGGACGCCTGCCATAGGCCAAGCTTGCCAGGCGCGGGTAGGGCGCGGCGGACACACGTGGTTCGGCGAACGCACTATCTGGCGTTGTTGACGGCGGGTGTTGCGCTCGCCGCACAGTGAACGGCGTTCAGGAGGCGAGAAGGCCCATGATCGAGACCCATTCCGGCGGCTGCCTGTGCGGCGCGGTTCGTTACGTGGCGCAGGGCCCGGCGATCAATGTGCGGGTTTGCCATTGTCGGCTCTGCCAGCGGGCGATCGGGGCGGCGTTCAATGTTCGCGCGCTCTACGCCGTCGCCAAGGTGGCGATCGAGGGCGAGGTGGCGAGCGCTCATTCCTCCGAGGGGCTGAAACGAGGGTTCTGCCCGCGGTGCGGCACGACGATCTTTTCGATGCGCGAGAAGCTCGGGATCATGGGCCTGACCTTTGGCAGCCTGGACCAGCCTGACGATTTCGCTCCGACCGACCACATCTGGGTCTCCAGCAAACAGGCCTGGCTGAAGCTCGACGACGGCCTGCCGCAGTATCAGGAAGGCCCGCCGACCTGAGCCGGCGGCCAACTAGGTCGCTAGGTCACCAGGTTTCGGCGTAGGGCCGGACCTCGGCCAGGAACGACCAGGCGCTCCTCGGCTGATGGGCCAGGCGAAACACCTCGTCGGCGATGTCGGCCGGGCGGATGAAGAAGTCGTCGGGGGCGGTCGGATAGCGTTCGCGCGTCCACGGCACGTCGATCACCGCGTCGATGACCAGATAGGCGACGTGCACGCCCTTGGGGCCAAGATCGCGGGCCAGCGACTCCGCCAGGATGCGCTGGGCGGCCTTGGTGGGCGCAAAGCCCGCGAAGTTCGCCCGGCCGCGCAGGGCCGAGGTGTTGCCGGTGACGATCAGCGACCCGCCGCCGGCGGCGATCATGCCGGGCGTGGTCAGCCGCGCCAGGTGGAACAGGGCCATGACATTGACCTGGAAGTTCCGCTCCAGCACTTCGGGCTGGATGTCCTGGAAGCTGCCGAAGGCCCCGCCCACGGCGTTGTGGACCACGGCTTTCGGCGCGCCGAATCGGGCGATCAGGTCCTCGACGGCGGCGGTCAGGGCCGCGGCGTCGGCGACGTCGCAGGGAACCGCCAGGCTGTCCTCCAGCTCGCGTTCGAGATCGGCCAGGCGCGCGGCGTCGCGGGCCAGCATGGCGACGCGGTAGCCGTCCTGGGCGAAGCGGCGGGCGAGGGAGGATCCGGTGCCGGGGCCGACCCCGGTGATGATGGCGAGCGGTTTCATATGGCGGCTTCCAGGTTCTGACGGAGGAAATCGAGGCGGTCGTTGCCGAAGAACATCTCGTCCCCGGCGATGAAGGTGGGGGCGCCGAACACCCCGCGTTGGGCGGCTTCGGCGGTGTTGGCCGCGAGCTCGGTGGTGCGGGCGGGGTCTTCGATCATGGCGGCGGTGACGCCGAGCGGGGCGAGCAGCAGGGCCAGGTCCTCGGCGGTGTTGAGGGGCGCGTCGCCGGCCCACATCGCGCTGAAGATCAGGGCGCTCGCCTCGTCTCCCTGGCCGAGGGCGACGCCGGCCAAGGCCGCGCGCAGCAGGCGCAGGCCGTCGATCTGCGCCATGCCCGGATTGGGCGCGAAGGCTAGGCCGTAGCGCGCCGCCCAGCGGCCCAGATCGGTCCGCGCATAGCGTTGCTTCGGCGGGCAGATCACCGAGGTCGGAACGTTGCCGACCTCCTTCATCAGCGCCAGGACGTCCATCGGCCGGTAGTCGAATGACGCTGGCAGATCGGTGAGCTGGCTCTGGGCCAGATAGCTGTAGGGGCTGCGGAAATCGAAGAAGAAGGCGACGGGATTCATGCCGGGCTCCGTTGCTGGCTAAGGTGTTTGGCGAAGCGCGCGCGGACCAGGTCGTCGGCGCCGGGGCCGGGCCGCAGGCGCGCGCGTGATCGCGGCACGACGGCGCCGGTCTCGACATCGACCAGGGCCAGCTCGATCTGGCGCCCGCTCTCGCCGTCGATCAGTTCGACGGTCGGCGCGCCCAGGCCCGAGGCGTCCCAGCGGTCGCCCCACTCGCGCAGGGCGGTGGTCACCTTCCACAGATCGCGGCCCTTGGGCGTCAGGACGTATTCGAAGCGCGGCGGGCGCTCCTGATAGGGGCGCTTTTCGATGAGGCCGGTGGCCTCCAGGTGCTTCAGCCGCCCGGCCAGCGTCGTGGTCGGCATGCCGGTCGAGGCCTGCAGGTCGTCATAGCGCGTGAGGCCCATGGCCAGGTCGCGCAGCAGCAGGATCGCCCAACGGTCGCCGATCGCCTCCAGGGCGCCGGCGATCGAACAGGTCATTGCTGAAAAGGATTTGGCGCGCACGGGGCGACCTCCAGCTCGTCACGAGTAACTCTTATGATTAGAGTTAGTGCGCGGCGAGCCGGGTTCAAGCCCCGGAAACGAAAAACGGCGGCCGTGTCGCCACGGCCGCCGCTTGAATTTCAGTCTGCTTGGAAGCCTTAGGCTTCGGTCGTCGTCTTGGAACCCTGGGTCTGCTGACGCTCGGCGATCCGGGCCGACTTCCCGCGACGGTCGCGCAGATAGTACAGCTTGGCGCGACGGACGACGCCGCGACGCTTCACCTCGATGGAGTCGATGTTCGGGGAGTGGATCGGGAACACGCGTTCCACGCCTTCGCCGAACGAAATCTTGCGGACGGTGAAGCTCTCGTTGATGCCGCCGCCTTGACGGGCGATGCAGACGCCTTCGTAAGCCTGGACGCGCTCGCGCTCGCCTTCCTTGATCTTCACGTTGACGCGGAGCGTGTCGCCCGGCTGGAAGTCAGGGATCGCGCGGGTGGCGATCAGGCGATCGGCTTCTTCTTTTTCGAGCTGCTGAATGATGTTCATGGTCGTCTAGTCCTTGTTCACTGGGCTTTACGCGCCCTTTGCCTGTTATTTGGCGGATCGCTGCGCCCAGAGGTCTGGCCGTCGCTCCCGCGTCGTGACTTCCCGCTGCGCTTCTCGCCACTTTCGCACTTGGGCATGGTGGCCGCTGAGCAGCACCTCGGGAATCTCAAGCCCCTCGAACTCCCGCGGTCGCGTGTACTGCGGATGCTCCAGAAGCCCGTCCTCGAAACTCTCTTCACTCAAGCTCGCAGCCTGGCCGAGGACGCCGGGCACGAGCCTTACGCACGCTTCAATCGTCACCAGGGCCGCAGCCTCGCCACCGGCGAGCACCGCATCGCCGACGGCGATCTCCTCGAACCCGCGGCTGTCGAGCACCCGCTGGTCCACCCCTTCGAACCGGCCGGCCAGGACGATCAGTCCAGGCCCGTCAGCCCACTCTTTAACGCGCGCCTGGGTCAGGGGTCGGCCCCGTGCGCTCATGTACAAAAGCGGCCGGCCCCGACGGTCCACGCTATCCAGCGCAGCCGCGATGACGTCCGCTCGCATCACTTGTCCCGGGCCGCCACCCGCAGGGGTGTCGTCGAGGAAGCCGCGCTTATCCTTGGAAAATCCCCGAATGTCCACTGTTTCCAAGGTCCAGAGCCCGTGCTCGCGCCAGGCTGTGCCGATCAAAGACACGCCGAGCGGGCCCGGAAAGGCCTCGGGAAACATGGTAAGGACGGTGGCGTCGAAGCTCATGGGTCGGCTTTTGGACGAAGTGACGCAGGTTTTCCACCGTAAGCCGTGGCCGAACGCGACTATGCCGCGCCTTGCCCCTCGGTAAGCTAGGGCTTAAGCCAAGGTCTTTCGCACCGCAGCATTATTTCGAGACCGATTATGGACACCCCCGAGAGCCTGCCCGAAACCCTGTCGCTGGAACGGTTGGAAGTGAACCTGTTCCGGGGTGTGAGCCCTGAATTCGGGCCGCCGCGCATCTTCGGGGGCCAGGTGATCGCCCAGTCCCTGCTCGCCGCCTATGAGACGGTCGAGGATCGGATCTGCCACTCGCTGCACTGCTACTTCATCCGTCCGGGCGATCCGCGGGTGCCGATCGTCTTCGACGTCGACCGTTCGCGCGACGGCGGCAGCTTCACCACCCGCCGGGTGGTGGCGATCCAGAACGGCAAGCAGATCTTCAACCTCGCCGCCTCGTTCCAGGTGGCCGAGGAAGGCTTCGAGCACCAGACGCCGATGCCGGCCGTGCCGAGCGTCGACGAACTGCCCGACGAGGCCGAGCAGCAGAAGAAGAACCTGGAGAAGCTGCCCGAGGAGATGCGCAAGATGATGTCGCGCCCTCGGCCCATCGAGATGCGCGCGGTGGACGGCAATCTGTTCGGCGGCGGCAAGGGCCCCAAGCCCGCGACCCAGGACGTCTGGTTCCGGGCCCGCGCGCCGATCGGCTCGGACCCGCGCATGCATCAGGTGATCATGGCCTACGCCTCGGACATGAACATGCTGTCGACCGCCATGCGGCCGCACGGCGTGCAGTGGCAGACGCCGGGCTTCCAGTCGGCCAGCCTCGACCACGCCATGTGGTTCCACAAGCCGTCGGACTTCAACGACTGGCACCTCTATACGCAGGACAGCCCCTCGGCGACGGGCGGCCGCGGCTTCGTGCGCGGTTCGATCTATGACGCCAAGGGCGAGCTGGTGGCCTCGGTGGCTCAGGAAGGCCTGATCCGGCTGCGCAAGTAGGCGCGCCACGCCCCCGGAAACTCTGGGGGCGAACCTGGCCGCAGGGTGTAGCGTCCCGGCATGGATGATCTGACCGACCGCCAGCTCGAAGCCTTGCAGGATCTGTCGCGCAAACGCGCGGGCGAGCCGGTGCCGTTCGTCAATATCGCCGACGCGCGGGCCCTGACCGAGCTGGGGCTGGCTGAGCGTAGCCGGGAGGGGTGGAACATCACCGCGGCGGGCGCGGCGCTGCTGGCGCGCCTGGCGGCGGGCTAGAGCCTGATCGCTACTCGGCGTCTTCCGGCATTTCCGGCTCGTCTTCGATGACGACCGGCGGGGCGGCGATGATCTTGCCCTCCGCGATCCGCACCTGCGGCACGGCCTCGCGGGTGAAGGGCAGCCACCAGCTGGCGCCGACCTTCGGCTGGATTTCCAGCAGGTCGCCCGCGCCGAAATCCTGGACGAGCTTCACCTTGCCTAGCAGTTCGCCGGCCTCAGTTTCCACGGTCAGGCCGATCAAGTCGGCGAGATAGAACTCGTCTTCCTCGGGCTCGGGCAGCACGTCACGGGTGATAAAGAGTTTCAGGCCGCGCATGGCTTCGGCGGCGTTGCGGTCGTCGACGCCCTTCAGGCGCGCAACGAGACCGCCCTTCACCGGCCGAGCCGAGGCGATGACGACGGCGGGCGTTCCGTCCTGCCGCAGCAGGTTGCGGTAGCTCGCGAGCGCCATCGGATCGGCGGTGAAGGTGGTGATCTTCAGTTCGCCGCGGACGCCATGGGCGCCCCCGACCTGAGCCACGAGGAGAAGCGTCGACTCGCTCACGCGTAAACTTCTCCTCGCAGCATGAAGGCTTAGCCTTCGGTCTTTTCGGCGTCGGCCGGAGCGGCTTCTTCAGCAGCGGCCGGAGCTTCTTCAGCGGCCGGAGCAGCTTCAGCAGCGGGGGCTTCTTCAGCAGCGGGAGCTTCTTCAGCAACCGGGGCTTCGGCGGCGGGCGCCTCGACGGCCGGGGCTTCTTCGACGACGGGTTCCGGTTCCGGAGCCGGCTGAGCGGCGGCTTCGGCGGCGGCCGCGGCGCGGTCGGCTTCGCGTTGAGCGCGCTCTTCAGCACGTTCCTTGGCCTTTTGGCCCGGCTCGGCCTTCTTCGGGTTGTTGCCGTGTTCCCACTTCACCAGTCCGGCTTGGGCCAGGAAGCGAGCGACGCGGTCGGTCGGCTGGGCGCCCTTGCCGATCCACTCTTGGATGCGTTCGATCTTCAGCACGACGCGCGTCGGATCTTCCTTCTTCAGCATCGGGTTGTAGGCGCCGACCTTCTCGATGAAGCGGCCGTCGCGGGGCGAGTGGCTGTCAGCGACGACGATCGAGTAGTAGGGGCGCTTCTTGGCGCCGCCACGGGCGAGACGAATCTTGAGCATGGGTTAGTCCTTTGTAAGCTCTAGGATTTCTTGAAGGGGTTGAGGCCCGGCAGACCGCCGAGGCCCGGAAGCTTCGGGAGGCCCGAGCCGAGACCGGGCAGGCCGCCCGGCTGACCGGCGAGCTTGCCGAGTTCTTCCAGTTGTTTCGTATCGGGCGCCGGCATCTTGCCGCCGCCCAAGGCTTTCAAACGGTCCATACCGCCGCCGCCGCCCATCATGCCGGCCATGCGGGCGAAGCCCTTGCCGCCGTCACGGCTCATCATCTTGAAGGCGTCGGCCATCTGGCGATGCTGCTTGAGCAGGCGGTTGACCTCGGCCACGTCGACGCCGGCGCCCTTGGCGATGCGGCGCTTGCGCGAGGCCTGCAGGATGTCGGGCTTCTTCCGCTCCAGCTTGGTCATCGAGGAGATGATCGCTTGCTGGCGGTCGAGGGTCTTGTCGGAGATGTTGGCTTCGGCGAGCTGCTTCTTGGCCTTCTGGACGCCGGGCAGCATGCCCATCAGGCCTTCCATGCCGCCCATCTTCTTCATCTGGGCGAACTGCTCGGACATCATGTCGAGGTCGAACTGGCCTTTGGCCAGCTTCTTGGCCATGGCCTCGGTCTTGGCCACGTCCAGGTCCTGGGCGGCCTTCTCGACCAGGGCGACGACGTCGCCTTGACCCAGGATCCGGCCCGCGACCCGGCGGGCGTCGAACACGTCCAGGCCGTCGATCTTTTCCGAGACGCCGAGAAACTTGATCGGCAGGCCGGTGACCGCGCGCATCGACAGCGCCGCGCCGCCGCGGCCGTCGCCGTCGGCCCGGGTCAGCACCAGGCCGGTCAGCGGCAGGCGTTCGTGGAAAGCCTTGGCGGTGCGGACCGCGTCCTGGCCGGTCAGGCTGTCGGCGACCAGCAGGGTTTCGGCGGGGCTGGCGATCCGAGCGATCTCGGCCGCCTCGCTCATCATCGCCTCGTCGAGCGTCGTGCGCCCGGCGGTGTCGAGGATCAAGACGTCGTAGCCCTGCAGGCGCGCGGCCGACATGGCACGCTTGGCGATGTCGGTGGCCGCTTGTCCGGCGACGATCGGCAGGCTTTCGACGCCGGCCTGGGTCGCCAGCAGGGCGAGTTGCTCCATGGCGGCGGGACGGCGGGTGTCGAGCGAGGCCAGCAGGACCTTCTTGCGGTCCTTGGCCAGCTTCAGCGCCAGCTTGCCGGCGGTGGTCGTCTTGCCCGAGCCTTGCAGGCCGGCCATCAGGATCACGGTCGGCGGGTTCAGCGCGAGGTTCAGGCCCTCGGGCTCCTCGCCGCCCAGCATCTCGATCAGGCCGTCATAGGTGATCTTGACCACCTGGTCGGCGGGGCGGATCGAGCGGATCACCTCTTCGCCGGTGGCCCGTTCCTTGGCCTTGGCGATGAACTCACGAACGACGGGCAGGGCGACGTCGGCCTCGAGCAAGGCGACACGCACCTCGCGCAGGGCTTCGTCGATGTCCTTTTCCGAAAGTACGCCACGCCCCGAGAGGCGGTCGAATACCCCGGAAAGCCGATCTGTAAGTGCGTCGAACACGCGGAACTCCTATCGGCCCAAACGCAATCGACCCCCGTGGACGATCACGTCGACGGGGGGCCTCTCCGCCCTCGTCCCACATCAGTCGTGGGGGTCGTGGCGGTGGAGGGCGCGAATGCTATGCGCCAGAAGGGCGCGCTTATGCGCCTGTGGACGGTTTAGGTCAAGACGGGCCGGCGGCCATGGTCCGCGGTCGGCCGTTCTCATCTCGGTCGAATAGTCGCCCGACCCGAGCCGTCTTCTATATCGAACTTAGCTGCAGCGGCGCCTGGCGGCGAATGAGGACGTACGCGCGCTGGGCGTCTTCGACAGCTTGGAAGACGATCTGCTTGTCCGGATAGAAGAGCCAGAACCCGATCTGAGCGAAAGGCCGAGACGCTGTTCCGATGTAGATCGTCCCCCGGTTGTCGCGCTCTTTCTCGATCCGGACCCTGTTGGGAATAGGCAGGCTGTTAGCGGTTCCGCGTCCATCCACCGTGCAGATCAGGGCCCGCACGTCCGTCACTGCGTACAGGACGCGCGCTCGCCACTCAGCATCGCCCTTGAGGACGCCGAGCAGGGCGATGAGACCCACCCCGCCGCCCGACCAGATGACCACGCCATCGCTCGACGCGGAATCAGCAAGGGCCAGGATTGGCAACGCCGCCAATAGGACTGCGAACGCCAGGGCTGCGCGAAGGTTCGCACTTTGGCGAGGCCAGACCCAGACGCCCTGCGGCGGACGTCCGACCCAAAGCACCTTCTCGGCCGGACGTAGGTGGGGCTGAATCGCGTTGGCGAAGTCTGTCGGCTTGATCGGGATGCTCACGTGCAAGCTATCGCATCATACGCGCTAGCCGTCGCCACTTTGAAGCGAGTGGAATTCCGGCGGCCTGCGGCTCACCGGCCGGTGGTGACGGGCCTTGACATGCAACTAAATGGTTGCCTATTGTCCTCGTCATGGATGACGTCTTCCGCGCCCTTGCCGATGAAAGCCGCCGCGCTTTGCTCGATGCGCTGTTCGCCCGCAACGGCCAGACCCTGGCCGAGTTGACGGCGGGCCTGCCGATGTCGCGGCAGGCGGTGGCCAAGCACCTGGGCATCCTGGAAGCGGCCAACCTGGTCAGCGTCGTGCGGCGCGGCCGCGAGAAGCTGCACTATCTGAACCCCGTGCCGATCGGCGAGATCGTCCGCCGCTGGGTTGGCAAGTTCGAGGACGCCCGGTTGGACGCCCTCACCGATTTCAAAGACCAGATCGAAAAAGCTGCGCAGGAGAAGCGTCGTGCCTGAACTCGCCCCGAACTTTGTCTATGTCGTCTACATCGCCGCCAGCCCGGACACCGTCTGGAACGCCCTGATCGAGCGCGACCTGACCAAGGCCTATTGGGAACACTACAATGTCTCCGACTGGAAGCAGGGCTCGCCCTGGCGGCATGTGCGTCTGGACGAGGACGGCACGGTCGATCTGATCGGCACGGTGGTCGAGATCGATCCGCCGAGCCGTATGGTCATCACCTGGGGCACGCCGACCGACCCGCAGGACGAGTCCCGGCACTCGAAGGTGACCTTCGATATCCAGCCCGTGGGCCCCAACGCTAGGCTGACCGTGACCCACAGCGACCTGGAAGCCGGGTCGGGGATGGCCAGCGGCATCGCCAGGGGCTGGCCGGGGGTGCTGTCCAATCTCAAGACCCTGCTGGAGACCGGCCGGCCGCTCGAAGGTAATATCTGGGCCTGAGCGGCCGCCTAGGAGGTGTTCGTGGATATTCAGATCGCGCCGGCGGCCAAGACCGGCATGTTGATCCGCAGGCCGTCTGGCGAAGTGTTCGAAGCCTTCGCCGACCCGGCCGTCACGTCGAAATTCTGGTTCTCGAAGGGCAGCAGCCGGTTGACGCCAGGCGCCAAGGTCCGCTGGGACTGGGAGATGTACGGCGCCTCGGCGCAGGTGAGCGTGACGGCGGTCGATCTCGGCCGCCGGATCCTCGTTCAGTGGGGCGAACCGCCCACCACCATTGAGTGGATCTTCGAGGCGCGAGGCGAGGACCAGACCATGGTCACGATCACCAATTCCGGCTTCGCCGGAACTGGCGACGAGCAGGTGGCCCAGGCGCTGGATGCGATGGAGGGCTTCAGCCTGCTGCTGGCGGGCGCCAAGGCGTATCTGGAGCACGGGGTCCAACTGAACCTCGTGCCCGACCGTCACCCTGACGCCCTGGTGGAGCGGTAGAGCGCCTTAGCTCTGGACGACCCACTCGCCGTTGGAGCCCTTGCAGGCCGTGTAGCGCTGGGTTTCCGGGGAGCCGCCCTGGGTGCGGATGGTCTGGTCGAAGGTGCGGCAGTTGGAATTGCCGCCGGCGTAGGATCCGCCCACCGGACGCACGACGCTCTCGGCGACATAGCCGATCGCAGTGCCGTTGCGGCCGGCCAGCAGCCAGTTGCCGCCGGTGACGCGGGCCAAGGCCTCGATGTTCTCGCCAGCGCGCAGCTTGCCGACGACCGGCGCGGAGGTCGACGGGCCGCCGCGCAGATTGACCGTGCTGCTGGACCGATAGCTGCCGCCCGCTGAGGCGTAGCTGGCCGCCGGTTCGACGCCCGGGGCGAAGCGCATGCCGCTCATCGAGACCGGGCCGCCATAGGAGCTGTTGTTATTGACCACCCGGACGTCGCCGGAGGCGCCGGTCTCGGGGTTGTTCCAGGTCTGGTAGCCGCCGCGATCGAGCGCGTTCTGGGTCGCGTACTGGGCCTTCTGCTGGTCGCTGCGCTGCATCCGGCAGCCGATGTAGGAGCCCGCCGCCGCGCCGGCCGCCGCGCCAAGCACGGTGCCCAGGCCGCGCTCGTTCTTGGCCAGGTTGTTGCCGAGCACGCCGCCCAGCACGCCGCCGATCGCCGCGCCGCCAGCCTGTTTGTTGCCGCCGGCGTCACAGCCGAAGATCGAGGACAGCGGGTTGCCCTGGCGCATGGTCGGCTGGGCGCCGGCCGAGACCGGGAGGGCGAGCGTGACGGCCAGGAGGGCCGCGGTGATGTGCGAGGGGCGCATGATCGAAATTCCTGACGCATGACGTCGCCACCCCGGAGTGGGGCGCAACAAGCTTTGCAGGAAAATGCGCCCAGGCGCTGTTTCGTTCCAGGGCGGGGCGAGGATTGCACCGATCACCTTGTGTATCGTCCCAGGGCGCCGCCATCCCGGAAAGCGCAAAGCGGTGTCCGGGATGGCGCTTTGCGGTCAGGCGGTCGGGAAGCCCTTGTCGCGGAGGTAGGCCTTCACGTCGACGTCGCGGCCCATCAGGCTGCGATAGGCGATCGCCGGGTCGATGGAGTTGCCGACGCTCATGACGTTGTCGTGCAACTTTCCCGCCATGGCCTTGTCGTACATGCCGCCCGGCGCAGCCTTGAAGGCGTCGACCACGTCCAGGGCCAGGGTCTCCGACCACAGATAGCTGTAGTAGCCGGCCGAATAGCCGTCGGAGGCGAAGACGTGGGCGAACTGCGGCGTGCGGTGACGCATGACCAGTTCGGCCGGCATGCCCAGCTTGGTCAGTTCGTCCCGCTCGAAGGCGTCGGGATCGATGTCGGCGCCGCCGGCCAGGTGCAGCTTCATGTCGATCAGCGCCGAGGACAGGTACTCGGTGACGTCGAAGCCCTGGCGGAAGGCCTTGGCCTTTTCCAGCTTGTCGACCAGGGCCTGGGGGATCGGTTCGCCGGTCTTATGGTGCAGGGCGAATTGCGAGAGCACCTGCTGGGTCGGCAGCCAGTGCTCGTTGATCTGGCTGGGGAACTCCACATAGTCGCGGGCGACGTTGGTGCCCGAAACGGTGGGGTAGTTCACGTTGGAGTTCAGGCCGTGAATGGCGTGGCCGAACTCGTGGAACATGGTCTCGGCGTCGTCCCAGGAGATCAGCACCGGCTCGCCGGGGGAGCCCTTCACGAAGTTGGAGTTGTTCGAGACGATCGTGGTGATCGGCCGGTCGAACTTCTCCTGGTTACGATAGGCGTTCATCCAGGCGCCGGAGCGCTTGCCGGTCCGCGCATAGGGGTCGAAGTACCAGAGGCCGATGTGCTGGCCCTCGCGGCCCTTCACCTCCCAGACGCGGATGTCGGGATGGGCGACGGGCAGGCCCGAGACCTGCGCGAAGCTGAAGCCGTAGACCTGGCCCGCGGCCCAGAACATGCCCTCGCGCAGCTTCTCCATCTGCATGTACGGCTTGATCTGGTTCATATCGAGGTCGTAGCGGGCGCTGCGCACCTTCTCGGCGTAGAAGCGGTAGTCCCACGGCTCGATCTTGACGCCCGACTTCTCCTTGTCAGCGATCGCCTGCATCTCGGCGACCTCTTCCTTCACCCGCGCGACGGCCGAGGGCCAGACCCGCAGCATCAGCTCCATGGCCGCGTCCGGGGTCTTGGCCATGGCGTTGTCGAGCCGCCAATGGGCGTGGGTGGGGAAGCCCAGCAGCCGGGCGCGTTCGTAGCGCAGCTTCAGGATCTTCTTGATGTTGGCGTTGTTGTCCTTGGCGTCGCCGTTGTCGCCGCGGCTGTAGTAGGTGCGCCAGACCTTCTCGCGCAGGTCGCGGCGGCTCGAATAGGTCAGGAACGGGTCCATCGAGGAGCGGGTGTTCAGGAAGGCGTGCTCGCCCTTGCGGCCGCGCTCCTCGGCGGCGGTCGCCGCCGCAGCCCGGACGTCGTCGGGCAGGCCGGCCAGTTCGCTCTCGGTGCGCAGGTAGAGGACGTAGTCGGTCTCGTCGGCCAGCAGGTTCTGGCTGAAGTTGGTGAAGAGGCCGGCCAGCTCCTGGTTGATCTGGGCGACGCGCGCCTTGTCGGCGGTCGACAGCTTGGCGCCGGCCCGCACGAAGCGGTTCCAGTAGACCCAGGTCAGGCGCTGCTGCTCGGGCGTCAGCTTGGCGCGGTCGTTGTAGACCGCCTCGATGCGCTTGAAGAGCTTGGCGTTCTGCAGGGTTTCGTCGCTGTGGGCCGAGAGCTTGGGCGACATCTCCTTCTCGACGGCCCGCATCTCGGGCGTCGACAGGGTGCCGCTCCAGACGCCGTAGAAGGTGCTGACCCGGTCGATCATCCCGGCCGACCGCTCGAGCGCGGCGATGGTGTTGTCGAAGGTCGGCTTGGCCGGGGCGCCCGCGATGGCGTCGATCTCGCCGCGCTCGGCCTTCATGCCGGCGTCGAGGGCCGGGACGAAGTCGGCGGTCTGGACCTTGTCGAAGGCCGGGACGCCGCCATAGGGGCCGGTCCATTGCGCGGTCATGGCCAGCGCCGCGGCCTGGGCGAGCGCGCCGACGGGCAGCGCGGAGGCGGCGGCGAGGGCGCCGGAGGCGGCAAGGAACGTGCGCCGTTGCATGGGATCTCCAGGAAGCTTGATCGAGGTCGGCGGACCTTAGGGGCAAGTCTTCCCGGCGTCACATGACGGGCTTGTAATGTGACGTCAGGCTGTGCGCTGGCGGCTCTTGGCCTGGATCTCGGCGGCGCGGCGCGCGGACTCGGCGCTGATGCGCTCGGCCTCCTGCGGCGGCAGGCCGAAGGTGGTGAGCAGGATGGCGACGACGCGCTCCTGGTGTCCGGGGGGCGCCAGACCCATCAGGATGTCCCGCTGCACCATTCGGCTGGTTCCGAAGATCACGCTGCGGACGGCGACGGGGTCGAGGTCGCGGAACACGCCGGTGGCGACGCCCTCCTGATACATGCGGTCGAGGCTCACCTCCATGGCGTTGGTCCGGCCGAGCCGTGTCGCCTCCAGCCGCATGACCACCCAGCCCCAGGCCGGATCGCTGCTGACCAGGGCGTAGTGGCTGTGCAGGCGGGTGGCGAGCCGCTCAGCGGCTGGAATGGAGGACGGGAGATGGGCGTCGAGGACGATCGTCAGGGCGTCGATCAGCTTGCGGCGGACGGCTCGCAGCAGGTCCTCTGTCGTCGGGAAGTAGTTGTAGAAGGTGCCGCGCGACACGTTGGCGGCGGCCACGAAGTCCTCGATCGAGGCCGCGTCCGGGCCCTTCTCGCCGATCACCGCGACGGCGGCGTCCAGCAAGCGCTCACGGGTCTGCGCCTTGCGGTTCTCGGCAGCCGCGGCCCTGGCCTCAAGATTGACCCGCATGGGACGTCGGGGGGTCAGGCCGCCTCAGGCAGGTACTGTTTCACCGCATTGGCCGCGGCGAGGGAGAGCGGGTCGCTCTGTTGTTCCAGGACCTGGATCTCATGCTCCAGCGCCGCGGTGATCTCGCGGTGCGCCAGCGGCGAAAGCTCCAGCAGAGCCTTGGTCGAGGCGCGCGCCAGGGCCAGGGCGGTGGCCAGATCCACCTCGACGCCGACCACCCAGGTGGAGGCGGGGTCTTCAGGGCGGAGATTGTCGAGGGCGCGGGCGGGGAGGGCCATGGGTCGGGTCTCGGTCCGGGTTGGGCGACGCAAGGAAACGCGAAGGGCCTGCGTCGAAGGCCGTCCGCTGGAGATACGCACCACACTGCTAAGCTCGAACTGACGTATATGTCAGACTGACATGATCGTCAATCCGAAATTCCCGAGTTCGGCGAACCGGGGCGGGCGGGGCCGCATGGACGCCGAACCGTGTGGCGGCTAAACCGGCTGACATGGCTATTGGCGTTTTCGATTCCGGCGTGGGCGGCCTGTCCGTGCACCGTGCGCTCGTTCAGCGGATGCCGAACGCGGACTTCGTCTATCTGGCCGACCAGGCCAACGCCCCCTATGGCGGGCGCGAAGGCGAGGAGATCGTCGACCTGACGCGGCGCGGTTGCGAGACCCTGTTCGACCAGGGCTGCGACCTGGTGGTCCTGGCCTGCAACACCGCCTCGGGCATCGCGCTGCGGCGGCTGCAGCAGACCTGGCTGCCGGGCTATCGCAAGCAAATCGGGCGGCCGGTGAACATCCTCGGCATCATTGTCCCCACCATCGAGGCGGCGACCGGCGTGCCGTGGGAGCACGAGGCCGAGCGGCGCGGCGAGAAGGTCGAGAAGCTCGACATCCTGGCGGTGTTCTGCACCCCGGCCACCGCCCGCTCACGGGTCTATGAGATCGAGATCGACAAGCGCCGGCAGGACGTGGCGGTGTTCGCCGAGCCCTGCCCGACTCTGGCCCTGATGATCGAGACCGGCGCCGGAGCCGTTGAACTGGCCACCGCCATCGAGGGCCATGTGGCGGCGATCAGCAGCCGGATCGGCCGTGCGCCGGATCGGGCGATCCTGGGCTGCACCCACTATGAGATCGTCGCCGACATCTTCCGCGCGGCGCTGAAGCCCGGCACCCCGCTGATCCATCAGCCCGGCGCGACGGCCGACGCGCTGGAGGCCTATCTCGCCAAGCATCCGGAATATCGGGCGGGCGAGGGCGGCGCGCGCCGGTTCCTGACCACCGGCAAGCCCGGGGCTCAGTCCACCTTGGTGGAGACTTTCTGGGGCGCTCCGCTAAGCTTCGAAAGGGCTTAGGGAGACAGGACCATGCGAGTCCTACTGGTCGCGGCGCTGGCGATGACGCCGCTCGCCGCGCAGGCCGAGGTGGTCGATCAGAACGCCGCCGGTTTCGAGATCCGCCACGTGGTCACTATCGCCGCGCCGCAGGCCAAGGTGCGGGCCGCGGTTCAGGACGTCGGCCGATGGTGGAGCGACGACCACACCTATTCGGGCAAGGCCGCCAACCTGTCGATCGATGCGGCTGGCTGCTTCTGCGAGAAGCTGCCCGGCGGCTTCGTGCGGCACATGAGCGTGGTCTATTCGGACGCCGGGGCGCTGAAGATGTTCGGCGGGCTGGGGCCGCTCCAGACCACGGGCGCGGCGGGCCATCTGAGCTTCGACCTCGCGAAGGGTTCCGACCCGGCCAAGACCGTCCTGACGGTCACCTATGACGTCGGCGGCTACGCCAAGGGCGGGCTGGCTGAAACCTGGGCCAAGCCCGTCGACTTCGTGCTGGGCGCCCAGGTGGCGCGGCTGAAGACCTACGCCGAGACCGGCAAGCCCGACTAAGGCTCCGCCGTCCCAGATCCTCCCCCGCTGGGGGAGGTGGCGCGCGCAGCGCGACGGAGGGGCTCTGCCGCAGAAGTTAAAGTCCCCCTCACCCGGCCGAAGAGGCCGGGAGCTCCCCCAGTGGGGGAGCATCTGGGGGGCGGTCAGACGCTGGCCAGCGCGGCCAGCACGTCGTCGAACCGCGCGCCCTCGACATAGGGGGTCATGCTCGCCGAGGGTTGCAGGCCCGCGCTCATGTCGGCGTCGGCCATGCGACGGCCGATCTGGGTGGTGATCGGGATCACCCCGCTCCACAGCGCGCCCTGCGTTGGATCAGGACCATGGTTCGAGCCGCCGTCGCGGCGCTTGGCCGAAGCCTCCTCGATGGTCATCTCGACCAGGCCGATCTGCTTGATCTCGTTGTCGCGGACCGGCGGCAACTCCGCCGAACGGCCGGGATAGAGCCGGTCGATGAAGGCGTTCATCGCCAGGCGCTTGGCCTCCAGCCCCTCCACCTGCCGCGCGCGGCCGAACACCATCACCGAGCGATAGTTCATCGAGTGCGCGATGCCCGAGCGCGCCAGCACCAGTCCGTCCACGTGGCTGACGGTCAGGCAGACCGGCAGCTCGCTGGCCTGGGCCTTGATCATCCGGCTGGCGGCCGAGCCATGCCAGTAGAGCTTGCGGCCCTCCCGCCAATAGGTGGTCGGGGTCACGAAGGGCTGGCCGTCCAGCACATAGCCGACGTGGCACAGCACGCCAGCGTCCAGGATGGCGAACACCTGCGCCTCGTCATAGGTGGCGCGGCCTGGCTTGCGGCGGGCTTTCGACCTGGCGGTGGGAGCGAAGGCGTCGGTCATGGCGGTTCCTTTCGGCCACTTGCCTAACCGGCATGCGGTCTGCTCAATAGGTCCAGTTGGCGTCGGTGGATCGAACCACTTGTCGAGGAAGGACGCAGATGAGCTGGGCCGAGGTCTACCCCTGGCGCTCGCCGCAGGCCGGCGCGCCGGTCATCCGCCAGGTCTATGACCAGGTGCGCGGCGCGATCATGAGCGGCGCCCTGAAGCCCGGCGGCCGCCTGCCCTCCAGCCGGGATTTCGCGGCCAGGCTGGGCGTGGCGCGGGCCTCGGTGGTGGCGGCCTATGAGCAGCTGCTGGCCGAGGGCTACGCCGCCGCCCGCGGCGGCTCGGGCACCTATGTCTCCGGCGATCTTTCGGGCGTCGCCGAACTGCGCCCGGCGGTGGTGGAGCCGCGCAGCGCCCCGCCCAGCATCCCGGCCCGCGTGCGCGATCTCGACGAGCTGGCCCTGCCGGCGCCGCAGTCCGAGGCGCAGCTGTTCGCCACCGGCCGCACCCTGCTGGACGCCCGCGCCTTCGACGCCTGGTCGCGCTCCACGCGGCGCGCGTTGCGCACCCTGGGGCCGGTGCATTTCGGCTATTCCGATCCGCGCGGCGACGTCGGGCTGCGGGCCGCCATCGCCGACTATCTGCGCGCGGCGCGCGGCGTGACCTGCAGCGCCGACCAGGTGATCGTCACCGCCGGCGCCCAGCACGCGGTCGACATCGCCGTGCGGGTGCTGCTGAAGCCGGGCGATCAGGTCTGGATGGAGGACCCCGGCTACCTGGCCACGCGCCACGCCCTGGTCTCGGCCGGCGCCGAGGTCGCCTATGTGCCGGTCGACAGGTCAGGGATGGTGGTCGCCGAGGGGATCGCCGCCGCGCCGGCGGCGCGGGTGGCCTATGTCACGGCCTCGCACCAGTATCCGCTGGGCGTCACGCTCTCGATGGGGCGCAGGCTGGAGCTGCTAGCCTGGGCGCGCGAGGCCGACGCCTGGATCATCGAGGACGATTACGCCTCGGAGTTTCGCTACGACGGCCCGCCGCTGGCCTCGCTCCAGGGTCTCGATGGCGGCGAGCGGGTGATCTATGTGGGGACGCTGAACAAGGCGCTCTTCCCCGGCCTGCGACTTGGCTATGTCGTGGTTCCAACCGCCCTGGCTGGGGCCTTCGCCAACGCCCGCCAGTTGATGGACCGGCAGCCGCCAACCCTGACCCAGGCCATCGTCCTAGACTTCATGCGCGAGGGGCAGTTCGCCGGCCATATCCGGCGGCGGCGGGTGGCCTACAAGGCGCAGCGCGACGTGCTCGTCGCCGAGCTGTCAGCGCGCCTGGGCGATGTGATGGAGGTCGATGTTCCCGACGGCGGCATGCACCTGATCGCCTATCTGAAGGACGGCCGATCGGACCTGGAGGTCGAGGCGCGAGCCGAGGCGGCGGGGGTGTCGGTGCGGGCGATCAGCCGGCTCTATCGCCAGGTCGCGCCGCGTTCGGGCCTGATGCTGGGCTTTACCGGCTTCCCCGCCCGCGCAATGGCGGGCGGGGTCGCACGGCTAGAAAAGGCGCTCGCGTAAAGCGCAGCTCTAGGAGGCCGCGGCGGCTTCGGCCGCGACGACGCGGCTGACCGCATTGACCACCGCGCCGATGCGCAGGGCGGCCTGGATCGAGGTGTTGGGGACGCTGTGCTTCTTCAGCTCGGACTCGTGAGCGTCCAGGCACATGCCGCAGCCGTTGATGGCCGAGACCGCCGTGGACCACAGTTCGAAGTCGATCTTGTCGACGCCCGGATTGGCCAGGATGTTCATCCGCAGCTTGGCCGGCAGGGTCTTGTATTCCGGGTTCGAGAGCAGGTGCAGCGTGCGGTAATAGACGTTGTTCATGCCCATGATCGCGGCCGCGGCCTTGGCCGCAGTGGCGGCCTCTTCGGACAGGCCGGCGTCTCGCGCGGCGGCGTCGATCGCCTTGATCACGGCGGGCGTCCCGATCGCATAGGCCGAGGCGACGAACGTGCCCCACTTCTGCTGGTCGGTCAGGAGGGTTTCCGAGGCCAGGCTCGACAGGTTGAGGCTCAGGTCCTTGGCATAGGCGGGCAGCGACTCACGCAGGGCGTCGAGCGACATGGCGGACTCCTAGTTCGTAAAATGGGGGTCCGGGAGGCGCGGGGAGATCGCGCGCTCCCGGACGAGGCGACGTAGGAGCAGCTCAAGCTCGTGCGAGCTGCTCCCTAAGGGGCTGGAGGACCCTTACGCCGCCAGGGTTTCGCCGCCAACCGCACGGTTGCACGGGCACAGTTCGTCGGTCTGCAGGGCGTCGAGGACCCGCAGGGTGTCGGCCGGGTTACGGCCCACGTTCAGGTTGGTCACGTAGACGTGCTGAACGGTGTTGTCCGGGTCGACCACGAAGGTGGCGCGCAGGGCGACGCCCTCGTCTTCGTTCAGGACGCCGAGCGCACGGGCGAACTTGCCGGAGTTGTCGGCGAAGTTCCAGATGGCCAGGCTGTTGAGGTCCGGGTGCTCCCGGCGCCAGCCGAGCTTGGAGTGCTCGTTGTCGGTCGAGCCACCCAGGACGACCGCGTCACGCTCGGCGAACTGGCTGTTCAGGCGCGCGAATTCGGCGATCTCGGTCGGGCAGACGAAGGTGAAATCCTTCGGGTAGAAGAAGATGACCTTCCACTTGCCGGGGAAGGATTCGTTGTTGAGGGTCTCGAAGGCGCTTTCGCCGTTTTCCTCGTGACGGTTGAACTTCGGCTTCACGCCGACAACCTTGAATTCCGGCAGCTTTTCGCCAACGCCCAGCATGTGTCTCTCCGTATGATTTGAACTGATCGGCCGAAGCCGTGACGCTGAGATAGGGACCCGGCCGCCAAATAGCCAATCGATTGTTTCTGGATTTCGGATAGAAATTTCCTATATTGGCGTCATGAGCCTGCCGACCCTTCGCCAGCTCCAGTATCTGAAGCTCCTCGCCGAGCACGGCTCCTTCGGGCGTGCGGCGGAGGCCGCGCACGTGACCCAGCCGACGCTTTCGGCCGGGGTTCAGGAGCTGGAAAAGATCCTCGGCGGACCGGTCGTGGACCGCGCCCGCTCCGGCGTGATCCTGACCGCCGTCGGCGAGGTCGCCCTGGCGCGGGCCACCACCATTCTCAACGAGGCCGAGGAGATGGTGCAGTCGGCGCGCAACGCCGGCCAGCCGCTGACCGGACGCTTCCGCCTGGGCGTGATCCCGACCGTCGCGCCCTATCTGTTGCCCAAGGCCCTGCCGCTGCTGCGCACGCGGTTCCCGAAGCTGCGGCTCTATCTGCGCGAGGACCTGACGCACCGGCTGATCGCGCTGCTCAAGGCCGGCCAGCTGGACGCCGCGCTGATCGCTCTGCCCTACGACATGGCGGGCCTGGCCCATGCGCATGTCTCCAACGACGAACTGCTGGCCGCCCTGCCCAGCACCCATCCGCTGGCCCACGAGACCGAGGCCCCGCCCTCGGCCCTGGAGAGCGACGACCTGATCCTGCTGGAGGACGGCCACTGCCTGCGTGACCACGCCCTGGCCGCCTGCGGCCTGCGGCCGCCGCGGGCGACGGGCGAGGAGGAGGCCTTCGCCGCCACCTCCCTGCCGACCTTGGTGCAGATGGTGGGCTCGGGGCTCGGCGTGACCTTCCTGCCGGCCATGGCGGTGGCGGCGGGCTTGACCGACAGCGCCGATGTGGCCGTCATGCCGCTGAAGGCCGACCATCCCAGCCGCGAGATCGTGGTCGCCTGGCGGGCGGGGTCGAGCCGTGCGGCGGAAGGCCAGCTGCTGGCGGCGACCCTGCGCGGAGCCTGAGTGCCTTAGAGTGCGTTAGAGCCAATCCCATCAGGGAGCTACGCCATGACCAGGTTCGCCCTTTTCGCGCTCGTCATCTGCGCAGCCTGCCTTTCCGGTTGCGTCAGCATGTCGAGGAGTTCGCCGGTCCAGGCCCTGCCCGACGACTGGGCCTCCAACGCCCGGATCGACGAGATCCAGGTCACCCGGGGCGACATCAAGGTCAGCCCGCAGTTCGACGAGACCTTCAAGGCTCGGGTGAAAGCCAAGCTGGACGCGTGCGCCACGGGCGTTCGTCCCCTGCGGCTGGAGGCCAGCGTCTCGCGGCTCGACAAGGCCAATGTGGTGATGACCGCGGTGATCGGCGGGGCCAACGTCCTGCGCGGCGAGGCGCGGCTGATCGACATCGCCACCGGCCAGGCGGTCGCCACCTACAATGTCGGCGAGACCATCGTCGGCAGCCGCGTCGCGGTCTTCGTGATGGCCGAGGCCGAGGAGCAGTTGTCGGACGCCTACGGCGACCAGCTCTGCCAGCAGGCCTTTCCCGCGAAGAAGTAGGGAGCGCGACCGCTTCTCCCGCCGGGGAGAGGTTGGGTGAGGGGCTCGGGCCTCTGTGCGCCATTGATCGTTCTTCAGCAGAGCGCCGCTTACGCGCCGCCGCCTCACCCGACCTCTCCCGAGGGAGAGGAGGGGAGTTCGATCATCGTGAATTCAAAAACTATCTAGATATATCTTGAATTCCGATCCGATCGCGATATATCTTTAAAATAGACATATCTAAATAGGATCTAAAATGTATCGACATCACATGAAACGACATGAACACGAGCACCGCAGCCGCGGTTCGTTCGGCGGCTTTGGCCGTGGCGGCGAACACCGTGGGCATGGCCCGCGCGGCGACGGCCGGATCGGCCGCCTGCTGGAGCATGGCGACCTGCGCTTCGTCATCCTGGCCCTGCTGAAGGACAAGCCCGGTCACGGCTATGAACTGATCCGCGCCCTGGAAGAGCGCACCGGCGGCGCCTATCGCCCCAGCCCGGGCGTGATCTATCCGACCCTGAGCCTGCTCGAGGACGAAGGCTTCGTTCGTCAGACCGGCGCCGAGGGCGGTCGTAAGGCCTACGAAGTCACCGAGGCCGGCTCCGAGGCCCTCGAAAAGAACCGCCCGGCGGTCGACGCCGTCTTTGGGCGGCTGGACGAAGCGGCCCGTTCCTCGCCGCGTTCCTCGCCCCGCGTCGAGCGCGCCATGCAGAACCTCGGCGTGGCCTTGCGGTTGCGCCTGCAGGGCGAACGTCCCAGCGACGAACAGATCGACGCCATCGCCGCGGCGCTCGACGAGGCCGCCGCCAAGATCGAAAGGGTCTGAGCATGGAGACCAGGCTGAAATCCAGCGCCACGATCCCCACGACCGAAGCTCAGCGCTACATGGTGCAGCTCTGCAAGCACTTCGGCCACAAGGTCCCCGCCACCTTCGAGGGGCAGGAAGGGCGCATCACCTTCGAGATGGGCGAGGCGGCGATGCGCGCCTCGCCCGAGACCCTGATGATCATCAGCCAGGCCGCCGACCCCGAGGGGCTGGGCCGTCTGGAGCAGGTGATGGCCAGCCATCTCAAGCGCTTCGCCTTCCGCGAACCCGATCTCGCGGTCGACTGGCGCCGAGGGGTTTAAGGTCCTTTAGCGGATCGCCAAGGCCGCCTTCACCGCGCGCCAGTCCACCAGTTTGAAGTTCTGGCGCGTGCGGGCGGTCGAGGGCGCCTCGCCCTCGGTGTCGGCGTCGTCCTGCACCACGATCAGACCCTCGGGGAACGCCCCCACCGGGCCGCCCAGCGCGGCCAAGCCATCGGTGCCGGTCACCGGATCGGCGCCCGCGCCCCCAACCACCGAGAAGCGTCCGGCGTAGGCGGCCTGCGGGCCGTCAACCCGCCAGGCCGCAAAGGCGCTGTCGCCCTGGCTGGAGGCGAGCAGGTAGGTCTTGCCGCCTTCGCGCAGCAGGGTCAGCCCCTCGACGTCCGGCTTCAGGATCTCCGACGGCGCCCCGGCCAACAGGGTGCGGGCCGGGCCGCTGGCGGGGGCGAGCTCGTAGCGCCAGATCCCCTTGGCCTCTTCGGCGATGAAGAGGGTCCCGGTCGCATCGTCGATCACGCAGCCTTCGGACTGCGAGCCGACCGCGAAGGTCCGGGTCAGGACTAGGTTCGGCTTGCCGTCCTGAGCCGTGACGGTGAACTGGGCGATGTCGCCGTCCTTGCCGACCATCACGGCGATGGTGTCGCCACCCAGGCGCCCCATGCAGAAACCATAAGGCTCGCTGACCTGCACCGGCGTCATGCCCCAGGGCGTGACATTCAGGGTGTCGGGATCAAGCAGGAAGAAGGCGATCCCCATCCGCTTGCGGTCGCTGGCGCCGACCAGGACCTGCTCGCGGCCCGCGACCTGGAAGTCCTCGCGCAGGTCGACATTGTTCAGCGGCCCCTCGGGCAGGAACTGACGGTCCTTGCCGTCCAGGCCGTAGACATAGAGCCCGGCCTGTTTGTCGGTGCCAAAGATCACGCCGCGCGAGGGATCGCGCCGATCGACCCAGATCTCCGGGTCGTCGGCGGCGTCGCGGACCTCTGTGCCGACGGCGGCGGTCTCGCCGGCCGCAGGCACGGGGACGCCTGTCCCGATGGTCATGCCGCCTGAGTCCGAGACGCTCTCTGGATCAATGGCCGCGCAGGATGCTCCGAGAACGGACATTGCAAGGATTGACGCAAAACTGATAAAAAATTGCCGAGAAACCGTCACTAGCCCCACTCCGTGCGCAAGATATATCCCCTGCGCTGCAAATCATGCTGCGCGGGGTCGGGTCAACCGCCCCCGCACGTCGGGGGACTTCATGACGCGACTTTCTCTTCTTGCTTGCGCGGCGCTGGCGCCGCTCGCCTTGGCTACGCCCGCCTTCGCCGATGACGACGCCACGCCGGTGTCCGAACTGATCGTCACCGGCGAGATCGCCTTCCGCGATCGCACCGAGACGGTGGCGCCGACGCTCTCCTACGGCCTGGAATATTTCCAGCGCTTCGAGCCGCTGACCGCCGGCGACGCCATGAAGCGCGTGCCCAGCGTCGCCTTCCTGTCCGACATCCTGGAATCGGACGGCGCGCGGCTGCGTGGTCTGGATTCCGGCTACACCCAGATCCTGATCAACGGCGAGCGAGTGCCCGGCGCCGGCCTCGACCGCTCGTTCTTCGTCGACCGGATCCCCGCCGAGATGATCGAGCGGATCGAGGTGGTCCGGTCGGCCTCCGCCAACCGCAGCGGCGACGCCGTGGCCGGCGCCCTGAACATCGTGCTGCGCGACAGCCAGTCGCTGGACGGCGGCTATCTGCGCGCCGGGGCCATCCTGCTGGATGACGGCCGGGTGCGCGAAACGCTGGGCGGCGTCTGGTCGGGCGATCTGGGCCCGGGCCGGCTGCTGGTTGGCGCCAGCCTGCAAGGCCGCCGCAACCCCAAGGTCAAGCAAAGCTTCCGCTATGACGAACCCGGCGGGACGCTCGACAATATCGAGCTTCAGACCGACACCCGCAACGGCACGGACTATTCGCTGAACGCCGCCTACGAGGTTCCGGTGGCCGGCGGCGATCTGCAGCTGTCGGGGCTGTTCGTCCGCACCGACCGTCGGGAGGACGAGGATTCCTACGAGTACCAGGGCGGGCGCGTGCGCAACGCCGACCTGCTGACCACCAACGACAACAATGTCGACATCATCACCGACAACTGGTCGCTGAACGCCAAGTTCACCCGTGACATGTTCGGCGGCAAGACCCGCTTCAAGGCCGGCTACGCGGTCTTCGACGACCAGCAGGACGAGGTCGAGGAAGAGTACGAGTACCTGCGTGACACCAATCCCTTCCCGGACGCCGATCGTTTCACCGGCGACCTGACCCACTCGCGCCTGAAGGACAAGGAGCTGTCGCTGCAGGTCGAGCATGAGCGGGAGCTGGGCTTCGCCACCCTCGAGGTCGGCCTGCATTTCGTGGACAAGTCGCGCGACACGCAGATCCTCACCGACCGCAACCGCGTGACCATCCCCAATCCGCCCGCCGTGCGACCGACTCTGCCGGGCGCGTACGGCCCCTTCCTGCCGGAAGCCGGCGGGGTGAACGACATCCAGGAAACCCGGCTCGATCCCTATGCGATGTTGTCGGGCGGCGAGGGCTCGCTGAAGTGGGAAGCTGGCCTGCGTTACGAGACCACGCAGACCAAGATCGACGACCAGACCGCGCCGGCCGCGCGCCAGCATGTCGAGAACGATTACGGCATCCTGCTGCCCTCGGCTCACCTGCGCTACAGCCTGAGCGCTGACGACCGCCTCAGCGCCTCGGTGGCCCGCACCGTGCGCCGGCCGGGCTTTGACCAGCTTTCGCCGGCCATCCTGCTGGCCGAGCAGGGCGACAACGACTTCATCGGCAATCCGGAACTGGACCCCGAAACCGCCTGGGGCCTGGACGTCGGCTATGAGCGCCGGCTGGGAAAACGCGGCGTGGCGGGCGTCAACGTCTTCTATCGCAAGGTCTCCGACCTGATCGAGGTCGCCAACACCGGCGTCGTCGGCAGCGAGGGGGCCGGGACCTTCGTCCTCACCCCGCGCAACGCCGGGGACGGATCGGTCTGGGGTGTCGAGTTCGACCTCTCGACCCCGCTGACCATGTTCGGCCTGGAGCACACCGGGGTGTTCCTGAACTACTCCTGGCTCGACAGCGATATCGACGACGACTTCGGCTCGCGCCGGTTCAACAGCCAGTCGGACTATGTGTTCAACGTCGGCTTCATCCAGGACCTGCCGACCTGGGGCGCGGCCTTCGGCGCCACCTACCGCAAGCAGGGCGACGCCTATGGCCGGATGGTCGGCGAGGAGGTCAGCACCTCCTACGGCGCCGACCTGGAGGTGTTCGTCGAGAAGCGCTTCGGCGAGAACTTCGTCCTGCGCCTGACCGGCTCGAACCTGCTGAACGCCAGCAAGGACGAGGTGTTCAACAAGTTCACCACCCTGGCCGACCAGAAGGCCCGGAACTTCGACGAATACGAGATCGAGACCGAGGAGGCCGGTCCGGTGTTCCAACTGGTCGGGCGGTTGGCGTTCTAGCTCTCCAGCGGCGAACACCGATGCTCCCCCATTGGGGGAGCTCCCGGCCTCTGGGCCGGGTGAGGGGGACTACGACCCCGTCAGCAGCCCCCTCCGTCGCACTTCGTGCGCCACCTCCCCCAGCGGGGGAGGATCTGGCGGTCAGTCGAACAGCTTCTGGCTCAGATAGACGTAGTGCCTGGCCCAGCGCTTGGCGTTGAGCTCGGGGTCGGCGTCGTTGGCGTGGCCGCCGAAGGTGTTCTCGAAATAGAGGTAGGGGTAGCCGAGCGCCTCCAGCTTGGCTGCGAACTTACGCGCGTGACCGGGATGGACCCGGTCGTCGCGGGTGTTGGTGGTGACGTAGGGCTCGGGATATTTCTGGCCGCGCTTCAGGTTCAGGTAGCCGTCGTATTTGGCGATGAAGGCGTGGTCTTCCGCAACGTCCGGGTTCCCGTATTCGCCGACCCACGAGGCTCCGGCCGAGAGCTTGTGATAGCGCAGCATGTCGACCAGCGGGCTCTCGACCACCACGGCGTTCCAGAGCTCCGGGTGCTGGGTCATCGAGACGGTGGTCAGCACCCCGCCGTTCGAGCGGCCATAGATGCCCAGCCGGCGCGGCGAGGTGATCTTGCGGGCGTCGAGGTCGCGGGCCACGGCGGCGAAATCTTCGAAGGCCAGCTGGCGTTTTTCGCGCAACACCGCCTGGTGCCAGGCGGGGCCGAATTCGCCGCCGCCGCGGATATTGGCGATGACATAGGCGCCGCCGCGCTCCAGCCACATCTTGCCCATCTCGGGAATGTAGATCGGCGGCTTGGCGACCTCGAACCCGCCATAGCCGTACATGATGGTCGGGGTGGAACCGTCCAGCTTCGCGGCCTTCGGCCGGACCACGAAATAGGGGATCTTCGTCCCGTCCGAGGACGTCGCCCAGTACTGGTCGACCCGGTCCTTCGAGGCGTCGAAGCGGGCGGGCAGGGCCTTGACCTGCTCGGCCTTGCCGGTGGCGCCGTCGGCCAGCCACAGGCTGCTCGGCGTCAGGAAGCTCTGGGCGGCGACGAACAGTTTGTCGTCGTCTCTAGAGGTCGAGCCGATGGTGAGGGTCGCGTCCTTGGGCAGGGTCAGGCGCCGCGCCGTCCACTTGCCGCCCACGAAATCGTAGACGTCGACCGCGCCCTTCACGTCCTCCAGCAGTTCGACGGCCAGCTGGCCCTTGGTGTCGTGGACGCTCTGGATCGCCTGGCGCGGGCCAGGCTGGAACACCAGGACCGGCTTGTCGCTCAGCGCCTTGGGGTCGTAGGCGATCAGGGCCCCGGAGCTGAAATCGTTCCAGGCCTCCTGCAGGGTGAAGATCATCCGCCCGTCGACATAGGCCTGGTACTGCGCCTTCTTCGGCAGCTCGATCCGGGTCAGCTTGCCGCCCGCATAGAGGCTGTAATCGAACTCGAAGAAGCTCAGGCCCCGCTGGACGACGATCCCGTCGGCCTTGCCGCCCTCGCCGCGCAGCACCTGGGCGTTGGCCCAGACGTCGGACTTCTGGCCGCGGAAGATCTCCTGCGGCTCACCCGTGTGGCGCACGATCTTCACGACATAGGCGTAGCCGGAGTCCGTCACCTCGCCGGGCGTCCATTCGCGCCAGGCGACTAGGCTGTCTTTATCGATCCAGTCGGCGCCCTGCTTGCCCTCGGGCGAGCGGAAGCCGCCCTCGACGAACCGCTTGGCCACGGTGTCGAACTCGCGCAGTTCGACGGCGTCGCCGCCGCCGTTGGACAGTTGGACCAGGCAGATGGTCTGCGCCGGCTTCAGGCAGGTCGCGCCCTTCCAGAACCAGTTGCGCTTTTCGTCGGCGGCCAGTTGGTCGAGATCGAGCACCAGCTCCCAATCGGGCGAAGCGGTGCGGTAGGAGGCCTGCGACGTATGGCGCCAGACGCCGTGGGTGTGGGCGGCGTCCTGCCAGAAGTTGTCGACGCCGCCGGCGCGGAAGCTCGGCTGCGGAATCCGGTCCACGGCGGTGAAGATCGCCCGGCCCTCCCCCAGGAACTGGCCATAGCGGGCGTCGCCTTCCAGGCGCTGGGCGGTCTTGGCGTTCTGCGCCTCGACCCAGGCCATGGCGCGCGGGGAATCGATGTCTTCCAGCCAGACGAAGGGATCGGCGGAGGGCTCCGCCGGGGCCTGCGCATGGGCGGCGCAGGCGGTGAGAAGGGCGCCAACCAGCGCCGCGGAGACGAGTTTCATGGGCTCTGGATAGAGCGCCGGGGACGGATCTGTCTCGTCAAAGGTGATCGTGCGTCAATTCTCGCCTATATAGCGCCCCACATGAGCCGTCCGTTTCTGAAGATGAACGGGCTCGGCAACGACTTCGTCGTGGTCGAGGCCCGATCCGCGCCCTTCGCCCCGACGCCTGAAGAGGTGCGCGCCATCGCCAACCGCGAGGGCGGGATCGGCTGTGACCAGCTGGTCTCGATCGAGCCTTCGCAGGCGGCCGACGCTAAGGTGCGGTTCTGGAACGCCGACGGCGACGAGGTCGGGGCCTGCGGCAACGCCTCTCGCTGCGTCGGCTGGCTGCTGATGGAGGCGTCCGGCGCCGACCAGGCGGTGATGGAGACGCAGGGCGGCCTGCTGACCGCCAGCCGCGCCGGCGACAAGATCGTCAGCGTCGACATGGGCGAGCCGGGTCTCGACTGGACCCAGATCCCGCTGGAGGAAGAGATGGACACCCGCGGCGTCGAGCTGCAGGTCGGTCCCATCGACAATCCCATTCTGCACACGCCGGGCTGTGTCTCGATGGGCAATCCGCACGTGGTGTTCTTCGTGCCCGACGTCGAGACCGCGCCGGTGCGCGAGGTTGGTCCGATGATCGAACATCACCGGCTGTTCCCCGAGGGCGTCAATGTCGGCTTCGCCCAGATCGTGGCCCGCGACCACATTCGGCTGAAGGTCTGGGAGCGCGGCGCGGGCCTCACCAAGGCCTGCGGCACCGGCGCCTGCGCGGCCCTGGTGGCGGCCTATCGGCGCGGCCTGGTCGATCGCAAGGCGACCTTGGAGCTCGATGGCGGCGAATTGGTGATCGAGTGGCGCGAGGCCGACGGCCACGTGATCATGACCGGCCCGGCCCAGGTCGATTTCACCGGCATGCTGCCATGAGCGCCGAACACGACATGCCCGCGGGCGACGCGGGCGAAGGCGGCTTCACCATCGTTCCGCGCGTGGCCCAGCCCGGCGGCGTCGACATCGTCACCTTCGGCTGCCGCCTCAACGCCTATGAGAGCGAGGTCATCCGTGCGCGGGCGGCCGAGGACGGGCTCTCCAACGCCATCGTCTTCAACACCTGCGCGGTGACCAACGAGGCCGTGCGCCAGGCGCGTCAGGCGATCCGCAAGGCGCGACGGGAAAACCCGGACGCCAAGCTGATCGTCACCGGCTGCGCCGCCCAGATCGACCCGGCCGCCTTCGCCGCCATGGCGGAAGTCGACCTGGTGCTGGGCAACGCCGAGAAGTCGCAGGCCGGCGCCTATGCCGACACCGCCCCCGAAGGCCGGGTGCGCGTCAACGACATCATGAGCGTGCGGGAGACCGCCGGCCACCTGATCGACGGTCTGAAGGATCGCGCCCGGGCCTATGTCGAGGTTCAGAACGGCTGCGACCACCGCTGCACCTTCTGCATCATCCCCTATGGCCGGGGTAACTCGCGCTCGGCCGCCGCCGGCGAGGTGGTGGAGCAGGTCCGCAAGCTGGCCGCCCAGGGCTATCTGGAGGTGGTGCTGACCGGCGTCGACATCACCAGCTGGGGCTCGGACCTGCCGGGCCAGCCGACCCTGGGCCAACTGGTCGCCCGCATCCTGAAGCTGGTCCCGGGCCTGCCGCGCCTGCGGCTGTCGTCGATCGACGCCGCCGAGATTGATCCGGACCTGATGCGCTGCCTGGCCGAGGACCCTCGGCTGATGCCCTATCTGCACCTGTCGCTGCAGGCCGGCGACGACATGATCCTCAAGCGGATGAAGCGCCGTCACCTGCGCGCCGACGCGCTGAAGCTGATCGCCGACGTCCGCGCCGTGCGCCCCGACACCGCCTTCGGCGCCGACCTGATCGCCGGTTTCCCGACCGAGACCGAGGAGATGTTCGAGAACACTCTGCGGCTGGTCGAGGAGGCGCAGCTCTCGTTCCTGCACGTCTTCCCGTTCAGCCCGCGTCCGGGCACGCCGGCTGCGCGGATGCCGCAACTGCAGCGCCCGGTGATCAAGGAGCGCGCCGCGCGCCTGCGCGCCGCCGGCGACGCGGCCCTGGTCCGCCATCTGGAGCGTCAGGTCGGCCGCACCATCACCGGCCTGGTCGAGCGTTCCGGCGCGGCGCGGGCCGAGGACTTCACCGAGATCGCCTTCACCGGCGAGGCGGCGGTGGGCTCCATCGTTCCCCTGCGGATCACCAGCCATGACGGCGGCAAGGCGCTGGCGGAAGTCGCCGTGCTGGAGGCCGCCGAGTAGGGGCCTAGGTCCGTTGCTTGCCGCGTCCGGGGAAGCCCGGCAGCGTCCAGCCCCAGACGATGGCGGCGGCGCGGACCAGGAAGGCGGCCGCGAACCCGACCACGCCGGTCCAGAGGTCCTGCATGCCGAAGGTGTGCAGGATCACATAGATCCCCGCTCCGACCAGGGCGCAGCTGACATAGAGCTCCCGCCGCAGCAGCACCGAGGGTTCATGGGCCAGGACGTCGCGGACGATCCCGCCGAAACAGGCGGTCAGCACGCCCATGATGACCGCCGAGATCGGCGGCGCGCCCAGCGAGATGGCCTTGGCCGCGCCCACCACGCTGTAGGCCGCCATGCCTAGGGCGTCGAGCCAGAGCAGGATCTTCAGCCGCGCCTGGCCGGTCCCGAAGGTCCAGACCGCCAGGGCCGCCAGCATGCAGGCGATCAGATAGTCGGGCCGCCCGACCCAGAACACCGGCGCGCCGATCAGCAGGTCGCGCATGGTGCCGCCGCCGACCCCGGTCACCGCGGCGAAGAAGGCGAAGGTGACCATGTCGTGTTTGCGTTGGGCGGCGGCCATGGCGCCGGTCGCGCCGAAGACCGCGACGGCGGCGTAGTCCAGCCAGGTGAAGGCGGCGGCGAGCGTGTCCATGCTTCGATCCTCTATCGCGCAACCGATTGACCGGCTAGAAGCGCCCCATGACCGAACCAAAAAAGGGCTGGTTCCAGCGCCTGACCGACGGCCTTTCGCGCTCGTCGAAGCAGATGACGGAACAGGTGGTCTCCACCTTCACCAAGCAACCGCTGGACCAGGCCAAGCTCGACGAGCTGGAAGAGATGCTGATCGAGGCCGATCTCGGCCCGCACTCGGCTGCGCGCATCACCCAGCGCTTTTCCGACGAGAAGTTCGGCAAGAGCGTCGACGAGAACGAGATCAAGGAAGCCCTGGCCGAGGCCATCGGCGCCGAGCTGGAAAGCCGCGAAGGCGACTTCGATCCGCTGTCGGGGCCCAAGCCCTATGTGGTGCTGTTCATCGGCGTGAACGGCTCGGGCAAGACCACGACGCTCGGCAAGATCGCCGCCGACCTCACCGGGCGCGGCGCCAAGGTGCTGATCGTGGCCGGCGACACCTTCCGCGCCGCCGCCGTCGAGCAGCTGAAGGTCTGGGCCGAGCGCGCCCGCGCCGACTTCATGTCGCGCCCGACCGGGTCGGACGCCGCGGGCCTGGCCTTCGACGCCATCGAGCGGGCCAAGCTTGAGAACTATGACGTGGTGCTGATCGACACCGCCGGCCGACTGCAGAACAAGCAGGGCCTGATGGACGAGCTCCTGAAGGTGATCCGGGTGGTCAAGAAGATCGACGCCGACGCCCCGCATGAGACCCTGCTGGTGCTGGACGCCACGGTGGGCCGCAATGCGCTGAACCAAGAGAACATCTTCGGCAACCAGATCGGCGTGACCGGCATCGTCATGACCAAGCTGGACGGCACCGCCCGGGGCGGCGTGCTGGTGCCGGTGGCCCAGGCGTCCGACAGCCCCATCAAACTGATCGGCGTGGGTGAGGGGATCGAGGACCTTCAACCCTTCAAGGCGCGCGCCTTCGCCCGTTCCCTCGTCGGCCTGGAAGATTCATGAGCCTTTCTCCCACCGCACGGAAATGGGTGCGCTCGGTCGTCGATTTTGGCGGCCTCGCGGCCTTTCTCGTCGCCTTCTTCTATCTGAAGTCGACCGGCATGCCCCAGCAGCAGGCCCTGGTCCAGGCGACCTGGGCGCTGGTGGCGGGCTCCGCCGTCGGCCTGGCGATCGGGTTCATCGTCGAGCGCCGGATCGCGCCGTTTCCGCTGATCGGCGGCGTCGCGGCGCTGTTCTTCGGCGGTCTGACTCTGTTCTTCCACGATCCGCGCCTGCTGAAGATCAAGCCGACCGTCATGAACACGGCCTTCGGGGTGATCCTGCTGGGCGGGCTGGCCATGCGCAAGAACCCGCTGAAGCTGCTGCTGGGCGAGACGATGCAGATGCCGGACGAGGGCTGGCGCAAGCTGACCTTGAACTACGGCCTGTTCTTCCTGGCGCTGGCGGCGCTGAACGAGGCGGTCTGGCGCACCCAGCCCGACGACATCTGGGTGCTGTTCCGCTTCCCGGGCCTGCTGATCCTGTCGGTGGTGTTCTCGTTCGCCCAGGTGCCGCTGATGATGAAATACGCCAAGACCGACGAGCCGCCGCCGCCGCACGTCGAGTAGTCTGCTCCGCCCCCCCCTAGCGTTTGCGCCGCCCACTGACCATCTGTCGTGAAATCGACACCATGGCCCGGTAGGTTCCGGCCAAGTCGACAGGCGGGGGTTCAGCCGATGGCCAAGACCAAGTCGCATGACAAGTCGCGCAAGGGCTTGCCGGCCCTCGACAAGTCACCCAGTCATTTGCTGCATCGGGCGCTTCAACTCGCCCTCGATATCTATGCCGACGAACTGGGGGTCGGGGCGATCACCCAACGTCAGTTCGCGGTGTTGGCGGCGGTCGAGGCCCATGAGGGTCTGACCCAGACCGACCTGGTGAAGATCACCGGCATCGACCGGTCCACCCTGGCCGACATGGCCGCCCGGATGATCGTCAAGGGTCTGCTGGAGCGCCACCGCTCGACCGCCGACGCCCGCGCGAACGCCGTCAGCCTGACCGACGCCGGACGCGCGGCGCTGGACGAGGCGCGGCCGAAGATGCTGGCGGCCGACGCCCGGCTGTTGCGCCTGATCTCGACGACCAAGCGCGAAAGCCTGGTGAGCGGCCTGCGCGACCTGATCCGCGCCGGCGAGGACGTGGGCGCCCCCGCGCCCGAAAAGCTCGAGAAGAAGATCAAGGCCGAGAAGCCGAAGAGGGCGCTCAAGGCCGACAAGGCTGAGAAGCCGAAAAAGAAGAAGCTGAAGAAGGCCGCATAGCGGCTGTCGCGTTCCCCTTCGGGTTCGTCATCCCCCGGGCTTGTCCCGGGGATCCATAGGCGCCGGCCGGCCCGATGGACCCCCATCGCTGAAGTCTATGGATGGCCGGCTCAAGCGGCCGGCCATGACGATCATGCAGGCGGGATTGGAACCCTAGACCCGGATATCCAGGATCGAACCTGGCCGCAAAATCCGCTCCGGCGGATCAGCGGGCAGGGACGCGGGCATGCGCTGAACCGGCGCTGGCGCGGCGGCTTGCGGCTGGATCTGAGGTCTCGGCTGGGCCGCGGCGGCCGGCCGACCCATGGCGGCTTCGAAGAAGGCGCGCTGCGCAGCGCTCCGCGCGGGGGTCTGCGCTGGCGTGGCCGGCTGGTTCGTCGGGAAGATCGGCGGACGGATCGTGCTCACGGGCGCGCTTTATGGTTAACGAGCCTATGGTTAACAAACGCATGGTTAACAAAACCTTCCCGGGGCTCCGGGCGCTTGGTTAACGGCGGTTTGGTTAATTTCGGCGTGGTTAACGCGGGGCCTTGGCCAGCAAATCCTTGGCGGATTGGGCGCTCAGCGGGCCGGTGTGCTTGGCCAGGACCTTGCCGTCGGCGCCGACCAGGTAGGTTTCGGGCACGCCGGTGACCCCCAGCTCGATCCCGCCCCGGCCGTCGCGGTCGACAAGGCGTTCCGCATAGGGATCGCCCAGGCGGCCGATGAAGGCCTTGGTGTTTTCGGGGGCGTCCTTGTAGGCGACGCCGACGATCCGCACGCCCTGCTTCTTCAGGTCGACCAGCACCGGGTGCTCGATCTCGCAAGGGGCGCACCAGGAGGCGAAGATGTTCACCAGCACCGGAGCCGGCGCGGCGGCCTCGTGCAGGCGCACCGGGCGGCCGGTGTCGAGCGTCGGCAGGACGAGGTCGGGAAGTTGCTTGCCGACCAGGGCGTCGGGCTTCACCTGCGGATCGCGCTTCAGGGCGAACAGCCCAAACAGCAGACCCAGCGCCAGCAGCGCGACCAGCGGCAGGACGGCGAGCCAGCGGTTCACTTGTCGTCTTTCTCCGCCCGGCGACGCCAGCGGCGCGCCTGGGCCAGGGACAGCCAGATCATGCCGACGAAGACCAGGGCGGTGATCCCATAGGCGGGCCAGACGAAGGCCGCATAGGCGCCGGCGTCGAGATCGAGCATTGCGTCTAACCCTTCGCCGCGCGCAGGGCGGCGGCTTCAGCGCGGCGGCGCCAGACCTGGGCGCGGATGCCTACCAGCCACAGCGATCCGAAGGCGGCGGTGTAGGCCAGGCCCATCAGCAGCAGCGGCCAGAGGAAGTCGGAGGTCATGGCCGGCCCGTCCTTGCGGAACACCGAGGCGCCCTGATGCAGGGTGTTCCACCAGTCGACCGAGAACTTCACGACCGGCAGGTTCACCGCGCCTACCAGGGCCAGGATCGCGCTGGCGCGCGCGGCCTTCAGCTCGTCGTCGAGCGAGGCCCGCAGCGCCATGTAGGCGAGGTAGAACAGGAACAGCACCAGCACCGAGGTCATGCGCGCGTCCCAGACCCACCAGGCGCCCCACATCGGTCGGCCCCAGAGCGAGCCGGTGACCAGGGCCAGGAAGGTGAAGGCCGCGCCCAGCGGGGCGCAGGCCTTGGCCGCCGCATCGGCCAGGGCGTGGCGGAAGACCAGGGACAGGAAGCTGGCGCCGGCCAGGCAGACATAGACGAACATGCTCATCCAGGCGGCGGGCACGTGGATGAACATGATCCGCACGGTGTCGCCCTGCTGGTAGTCTTCGGGGGCGGTGAAGCCGAGCCAGAGGCCGGCGAGGGCCAGGGCGAGCGCGAGGACGCCGAACAGCGGCGCGGCCCAACGCGAAAAGGCCATGAACCGTTCAGGATTCGACAGGAAGGCCGGCGCCGGGATCATCCTTGCGCATTAGCCTTCGCAGAGCGCGGCTGCAAGCGGCGCGCAAGCAAGGCCTGCCCGCGCGGCGAGAGGCGGTAGCCGACCTCCAGGCTTTCGGTGAGGCCCAGCGCCTTCAACTTGCGGACATCGGCCTTGAACGGAAGGGTTTCGCGCCCGAGCCGGGCGGCCAGATCGGGGGCGCGGAGGCCAGGATTTTCGGCGATCAGATCCAGCACCTTGGCGGTCCACGGCGCCTTGGCGTCCAGCCTGGCGAGCCGCATCTCCACGGCTTCCAGGCGGGTGTCCGAGGTGTCGAGACGCAGGGCCTTGCGCGGATCGTCGGCCGCTCGGCGGAACGCGATCCGGTAGAGGGGCGGCTCGCCCGTCAGGTCCGCCAGCAACGCCGCGCGCGAGGCGTATCCGGCGGCGCGGGCCTGCGCCTCATCGATGGAGTCCGGGGTGACGATGTCCACGGCCTCGATGGCCAGCACGCCGACGGGTGTGGTCAGGGTTCCGCCTGTGCGGACGGTGGGCTTGCGCCATCTGCGGAAGGCCAGGGTGACCTGACCCTCCGCGATGGCCGTCAGGACGGGCGCCTTGAACAGCATCGTCCGTCCCTATCACGATCGGCGACTACTCGCCGCGACCGCCCATGGGGCCGGGGCCATGACCGCCCATGCCGCCGCGATGGCCGCCCTTCATGCCGCCGCGCGGTTGCAGGGCGTCGAAGGCCTTCTGCTGGGTCGGCGACAGCTGGGCGTAGAATTTCTTGGTCGCCGCCAGGCGCTGGTCGAAGCGCGCCATCCGTTCGGTCATCCGGGCGCGCTGGGCGTCCAGGCGCTGGGGCGTGGTCATGGCGGCGTACTGCTCGTGTCCGCCGCGCCCACGTTCGCCCATGCCGGCGGGCGGCTTGCGGGATTCGAGAAACGCCTTGAGGGCCGGTTCCTGATCGGGACGCAGTTGCAGCACGGCGCGCAGGCGTTCGGCGTGCTTGGCGGCCATGGCCGCGGGGTCCATGCGCCGGCCCTCGCGCGGGCCTGCGGGCTGGCCGCTTGGCGCGGGCGGTTGCTGCGCCTGGCTGGCGCCGGCGAGGCCGCCGGCCAGAAGGACGCCACTGAGCGCCAGGGGCGCCAATCGGGTCAGTTTCATCATCTCGAGCTCCAGTCTTCACGCCCCTCGCGAGATTGAACGGGGGGCGGGCGGGAGTCCGTCGCCGGCGGGTCGCGAATTAGCTGAGCGCGTTGCGGCAGGCCGCGGCCATGGCGATGGGACCCAGCGCCACCGCCGCCGCGGCGTAGGCCGCCAGCAGGGCGAAACCCGCCCTCCACGGCAGGCCGCTGGTGAAGGCGTCGAGCGCGCCGCCGCCGAAGATCACCGGGGGCACGAACAGCGGCAGCACGATCACCGCGGTCAGCAGCCCGCCGCGCCGGGCGCCGAGGCTGAGCGCCGCGCCGATCCCGCCGACGAAGGAGAAGGCCAGTCCGCCCATCAGCGCACAGGCGAAGACCAGCGGGGCGAGCTGCGGCTTGGCGCCCAGCGCGATGGCGGCCAGCGGCGCGGCCATCGCCAGGGGCGCGGCGGTGGCGACCCACTGGCCCAGGCACTTGATCGCGCAGACCAATTCCAGCGGCACGGGCGACAGGGTCATCAGGTCCAGCGCGCCGTCCTCGTAGTCGCGCTCGAACAAGCGGTCGAGCGAGAGCAGGGCCGAGAGCGCCAAGGCCACCCAGGCCGCGCCCGGCGCGATGGCCGACAGGCGGGTGGGCTCGGGCCCGGTGGCCAGCGGCAACAGGGTGGCGACGCCGGCGTAGAAACCGACCGAGACCAGCGGGCCGCCGCCGCGTCCCCAGGCGAGGGCGACTTCCCGCGACAGCAGGGCCATGGCGCGGCTCATTCCCCGGCCTCCGGGGCGGCGATCTCGACCGCCTTGGCGGGGATCGGCAGCGGGTCGTGGACGGCCGCGATGATCATCCCGCCGCCCGCCAGGTGCCCGGCCATGATCTGGCCGAAGCGGACGCGCCAGTCGGCGTCGAGCGGGCTCAAGGGTTCGTCGAGCAGCCAGAGCGATCTGGGCGAGGCCAGCAGCCGGGCCAGCGACAGCCGCCGACGCTGACCGGCCGACAGCCGGCGGACCTCCAGGTCCAGCAACCGCGTCAGGTCCAGGGCGGTGGCGGCTTGCCTAGCGGCGGCCTCGGTGGCGCCGGTCCAACGCGCCCAGAAGGCCAGCTCCTCCCAGGCGGTCCGGGCCGGCTTCTGGCCGTCCTGGTGGCCGGCCAGATGGATATGTTCGGCGCGGGCGTCGGCGGGGTCGAGAGCGCCGAAACCGATGGTCCCGGCCTCGAGCTCCACGAGGCCGGCGACCGCCCGCAGCAGGCTGGTCTTACCCGCCCCGTTGCGGCCGACCAGGGCGGCGGCCTCGCCGGCCTGGAGCCGCAGGTTCAGCCCCGAAAACAGCAGCCGTCCGCCGCGGCGCAGGGCCACGCCGTCAATGTCGAGAACGTCGATCACGCACTCAACTCGCGCACTGCATGGACGGGTAACAAACTAGGGGTTATGACGCGCGCGGCCGTCGCCACCTTGGGGGGCGTACGCGGCGCAGGGGCGAACGCTGTGTGTCCGCCTCGAAAAGCGCGCGATCCCCGAAGTGGTTCAAGAGCGGCCGCGAACAGAGGAAGGATCCCTGATATGGCGTCTAACGACAGCCTGAAGACCCGCCGCGAACTTACGGTGGGTGACAAGACCTACGTCTACTACAGCCTTCGCGCCGCGGAGGAAGCCGGTCTTTCGAACGTGGCGCGTCTGCCCGTCTCGATGAAGGTGCTTCTCGAGAACCTGCTGCGTAATGAAGACGGCTCCACCGTCAGCCCCGACGACCTGAAGGCGCTGGCCGCCTGGATCGACAACAAGGGCTCCGTCGAGCACGAGATCAGCTTCCGTCCGGCCCGCGTCCTGATGCAGGACTTCACCGGCGTTCCCGCCGTCGTCGACCTGGCCGCCATGCGCGACGCCATGACCAGCCTCGGCGCCGATCCGGAAAAGATCAACCCGCTGAACCCCGTCGACCTGGTCATCGACCACTCTGTCATGGTCGACCACTTCGGCACCTCCAAGGCCTTCGGCGAGAACGTCGAGCGCGAGTACGAGCGCAACATCGAGCGTTACCGCTTCCTGCGCTGGGGCTCCTCGGCCTTCAACAACTTCCGCGTCGTGCCGCCCGGCACCGGCATCTGCCACCAGGTGAACCTGGAATACCTCGCCCAGACCGTCTGGGTGAACGAGGAAGCCGGCGAAACCGTCGCCTATCCCGACACCGTGGTCGGCACCGACAGCCACACCACCATGATCAACGGCCTGGCCGTCCTGGGTTGGGGCGTCGGCGGCATCGAAGCTGAAGCGGCCATGCTCGGCCAGCCGATCCCGATGCTGATCCCCGAAGTCATCGGCTTCCGCCTGTCGGGCGCGATGCCGGACGGCGCGACCGCCACCGACCTAGTGCTCACCGTCACCCAGATGCTCCGCAAGAAGGGCGTCGTCGGCAAGTTCGTCGAATTCTATGGCCCGGGCCTCGCCGGCCTGACCCTGGAAGACCAGGCGACCATCGCCAACATGGCTCCGGAATACGGCGCCACCTGCGGCTTCTTCCCGGTGACCAAGGCCACCATCGACTATCTGCGCGCCACCGGCCGTGAGGCCCACCGCGCCGATCTGGTCGAAGCCTACGCCAAGGAACAGGGCATGTGGGTCGAGGCCGGCGATCCGGACCCGATCTTCACCGATAGCCTGGAACTCGACCTCGGCTCCGTCCTGCCCTCGCTGGCCGGCCCCAAGCGTCCGCAAGACCGCGTGCTGCTCTCCGACGCCGCCGCCGAATTCAAGTCGGCCCTGGCCAAGGACTTCGGCAAGACCGAAGAAGAAGCCCGCATCCCGGTCGTTGGTGAAAAGTTCGACGTCGGCCACGGCGACGTGGTGATCGCCGCGATCACCTCCTGCACCAACACCTCCAACCCCTCGGTGCTGATCGCCGCGGGCCTGGTCGCCAAGAAGGCGATCGAAAAGGGCCTGAAGGTGAAGCCCTGGGTGAAGACCTCGCTGGCCCCCGGTTCGCAGGTGGTCACCGACTACCTGAAGGCCGCCGGCCTGACGAAGTCGCTCGACGCGCTGGGCTTCAACCTGGTCGGCTACGGCTGCACCACCTGCATCGGCAACTCCGGCCCGCTGCCGGAAGCCATCTCCGACGCCGTCAACCAGGGCGACCTGGTGGCCTGCTCGGTGCTCTCGGGCAACCGGAACTTCGAAGGCCGCGTGAACCAGGACGTGCGGGCCAACTACCTGGCCTCGCCGCCGCTGGTCGTCGCCTACGCCCTGGCCGGTTCGATGAACATCGACCTGGCCACCGAGTCGCTCGGCGACGGCAAGGACGGCAACCCGGTCTATCTGAAGGACATCTGGCCGACCTCGGAAGAGATCGCCGTGCTGCAACGCAAGCACGTCACTCAGAAGATGTTCGCGACCCGCTACGCCGACGTCTTCAAGGGCGACAAGAACTGGCAGGGCATCAAGGTCGCCGGCGGCCAGACCTACGCCTGGGACATGGGTTCGACCTACGTCCAGAACCCGCCCTACTTCCAGGACCTGAAGATGGAGCCGGCTCCGGTCGTCGACATCGTCGAGGCCCGCGTGCTGGGCGTGTTCGGCGACTCGATCACCACCGACCACATCAGCCCCGCCGGCAACATCAAGGCGACCTCGCCGGCCGGCGTCTACCTGCGTGAGCACCAAGTGCCCGCCACGGAGTACAACTCCTACGGCGCGCGTCGCGGCAACCACGAAGTGATGATGCGCGGCACCTTCGCCAACATCCGGATCCGCAACAAGATCACCCCGGAAATCGAAGGCGGCGTGACCAAGCACTTCCCGTCGGGCGACGTCATGTCGATCTACGACGCGGCGATGCGCTACCAGTCGGAAGGTCGTCCGGCGGTGGTGTTCGCGGGCAAGGAATACGGCACCGGTTCGTCGCGCGACTGGGCGGCCAAGGGCACCAAGCTCCTGGGCGTGCGCGCGGTGATCGCCGAGAGCTTCGAGCGGATCCACCGTTCGAACCTGGTCGGCATGGGCGTGCTGCCGCTGCAGTTCACCCAGGAAGGCTGGCAGAAGCTGGGCCTGACCGGCGAAGAGATCGTCACCATCCGCGGCCTGACGGAGCTTTCGCCCCGCAAGCAGCTGACGGTGGAGATGTATCGCCCGTCGGACGGCCGCATCGCCCGCTTCCCGGTCCGTTGCCGGATCGATACGCCCACCGAGCTTGAGTACTTCAAGAACGGCGGCGTCCTGAACTACGTCCTGCGCAACCTCGCGCGGTCGGCCTAAGACCGATGCCGGCCCCTTCTCAATCGGAGGGGGCCGACCAGAATGGTGGAGGGGGCCTGCCGTCGCGCAGGCCCCCTCCTTCGTTTTTCACCGATGTTCCTAAGCTGGTCACACCTTGTTGAAGCCAAATCCGCAGGGAAGTCCGCTTTATTGCGCCACGATGCGTAAGGCCGCGCTTTTCAGCCTCATCCTGAGCGCTCTGCCCCTGACCGCGGCCGCCAAGCCGCCGGTGGTGGTGGAACTGTTCACGGCCCAGGGCTGCGCCTCCTGTGGGGAGGCCAACGCCTATCTCGGCAAGCTGGCCGAGCGGCAGGGCGTCCTCGCGCTTACCTTCCCGGTGGATTACTGGGACTACCTTGGCTGGTCGGACACCTTCGCCAAGCCGGAATTCACGGCGCGCCAGAAGGCCTATGTGACCCGGCTGGACCTGCGCGAACCCTATACCCCGCAAATGGTGGTCGACGGCCGCGCCCAGGCTGGCGGGCTGCAGACCGAGAAGGTCGACCGCTTGGTGGCCCAGGCGACCAAGGCGCCGTACGCCGCGCCCGACATGGCCTTCATCGGGCAGCGCCGGGTGGATGTCGGTTCAGGTCCGGTCCCGCGCGGCGGCGCCGAGGTCTGGCTGGTCCGCTACGACCCGCGCGAGCACGACGTGGTGGTCAAGAAGGGCGACAATCGCGGCCAGACCGTCGCGCACCACAATGTGGTGCGCGAGATCGCCCGGCTGGGCGCCTGGCGGGGCCGTCCGACGGCCTACCGCCTGCCGACCGCCGGCGAAGATGGCCTGGTCACCGCCGTCCTGGTCCAGGCGGTCGAGGGCGGCCGCATCCTGAGCGCGGCGAAGAAGAACTAGCTCGCCGGCTCCGGCAGGCTCGGCGCTGCGCGCCATCGGCCACGGCGTTTTTCAGGAAGATATCGAACATCGCCAACCGAGGGCGTCGGCGCGTGATCACGCCCTGAGGCGTGGGCCGTGGCCCAGACGCAAACAAGCCCGCGCGGGAGGGGGGGATTACCGCGCGGGCTCGCATTGGGGATATCTATGAATAAGCGTCGGCTGGCCAAATCCCACGATCCAGGGGGGCTGGGGGGGCTGTTCAGGATCCGGGACCAGCAGGTTCCGACCAACCGACAATGAGACTATCGGGGCCGGATCAGGCGGGCGCAGGACCGAAATAAGGTCTTTCCAAGGCGGAAGGTTACGGCTGATTTAGATTCGGCGCAGGCCGTGTCGTGGGCGCAACGCACGGGGGTGGGCCCAGGGCGGATTGTCGGACTCGGCCGATTGGGTCTAGGCTCACGTCTTAATGGCGCTCGATCCGCAATATCAGCCCCCGAAAGCGGCTCCGGTCTTCTTCGAGCGCCGGGAGCTCAGCCGCATTCTCACCCTCTATGGCCGCATGGTCGCCGCCGGTGAATGGCGCGACTACGGGATCGGCTCGACCCTCGACGCCTGCATCTTCTCGGTGTTCCGCCGGGCCTCGGAAGAACCGCTCTATCGCATCGAGAAACGCCCGGCCCTGGCCCGTCGGCAAGGCGCCTGGGCGGTGATCGGCCAGGGCGGCATGATCCTCAAGCGCGGCCACGAGCTGGAGCAGGTGCTGCGCTTCTTCGACAAGGGCCGCTTCAAGGTGGTGGACTAGGCGCGGGGTTGGCCAACACCCCGTTCGTCATCCTCGACCGAAGCGCGGCGGGGTGTCGGGGACCCATAACCGCAGGCCTCTCATGAGAACCCACGGACTTCGGCGTCTATGGATGGCCGGGACAGGCCCGGCCATGACGAGCCTGTATTGGGGGGCGCCGAGAACCCAAACAAAAACCCCGGCGGTTTCCCGCCGGGGTTCCGAACTTTCGTTCCGGGCTTGGATCTAGCGGCGGTCGCCGAAGATGCTGAGCAGGAATTGGAAGAGGTTGATGAAGTTCAGGTACAGGTTCAGCGCGCCGTAGCTGGTCGCCACGCCCATCGCCGCCTGGTCGCCGCCCATCTGATAGTAGCTCATCTTCAGGCGCTGGGTGTCGTAGGCGATCAGGCCCGCGAAGATCAGCACGCCGACCACGCTGATGATGAAGCCCATCGCCGAGTTCTGCAGGAACATGTTGACGACGCTGGCGATCACCAGGCCGATCAGGCCGACGATCAGGAAGCTGCCGAAACCGGTCAGGTCCTTCTTGGTGGTGTAGCCGACCAGCGACAGGCCGCCGAAGGCCGCCGCCGTGATCAGGAAGGTCGAGAAGATCGACGTGCCGGTATAGACGAGGCTGAGCACGCCCAGGCCCGCGCCGATCAGGCTGACGATCGTCCAGTAGAAGATGCTGGCCGAACGCGGCGTGGGGTTACGCATGGCGAACATGCCGATCAGCATCACGCCCAGCGGCGCGAAGGCCACGATCATGCCCAGCGGCGAATAGCCGATGCGGCCGTTGGCGGCCGCAGTGAACATCAGGTCACGAATGGGGGGGTAGTTGCCGGTCAGATACGCCAGAGCGGCGGAAAGGAGGAGACCCAACGCTACCTTGTTGTAGACGCCGAGCATGAAGCCGCGCAGCCCCGCGTCCACCGACATGTCGGCGCGATCTGCGGGGACCGTGCGCGCGTAGCCGCGGTTGAAGTCGCTCATTAGAGGCAAGGCCCTTTTCGAAACGCCCCGAGCGGGCGCATTGCCGAATATCGTGGGCCGGGGCCTCGCGCGCAAGGCTTGGTGGATTACGATTGCGTCAGATCATCAGCACCTTAGGTAGATTCCCATGATCCGTCTGTTCACCGCCATCGCCGTTCCCGAGGAGATCGGGGTCGAACTCGCAACCCGCCAGGACCGCCTGTCCGGCGCGCGCTGGCGGCCGTTGGAGGCCCTGCACATCACCCTGAAGTTCGTGGGCGACGTGGCCGAGAACGTCGCCGCCGACCTGGACGCCGAGTTCACCACCCTCGGTGGCGGCCCGCTGGAGCTTCAGCTGCACGGCGCAGGGGCCTTCGGCGAAGGCGCCGACATCCATGCGGTCTGGGCCGGGGTGGAGGAGAACGAGGGGCTGAATCATCTGGCGCGGGGCAATGAGATCGCCGCCCGCCGAGCCGGGCTGAAGCCTGAGACCCGCAGCTACAAGCCGCACGTCACCCTGGCCTATCTGCGCCGGCCCAATCCGGCCGATGTCGCGGCCTGGATCCAGGAGAACAATCTGCTGCGCACCACGCCGTTCCTGGCGACCAGCTTCGGCCTCTATTCCAGCTGGCAGTCGGACGCGGGCTCCTGGTACCGGCTGGAGCGGGAATATCCGCTGCTCTGAAGTGTTGGGCAGGCCCTTGCCCCCTCAGTCGGCTTCGCCGACAGCTCCCCCAGCGGGGGAGCATCCACGACGTAAGATCCTCCCCCGCTGGGGGAGGTGGC
>ERZ1292637.52-Hain-H14-01um-R3-52-length-69542-cov-10_pt1 | contig 69542 bp, 101 predicted proteins | sample MGYA00564405_ERZ1292637 | MGnify/ENA primary metagenome ERZ1292637 (study PRJEB36523, sample SAMEA6512645) | groundwater metagenome | collected 2019-01-09 | study: AquaDiva: Metagenomics assemblies of 32 groundwater samples | reverse complement strand
TACATCGACGACGACATCTTCACCCAGTTCGATTCCTCGCCGACGGACGTGCAGTTCGCCGGGTCGGCCGGCAGCATCGCGACGATCCAGACGACCGACACCCTGACGGTCGCGCGCCTCGAATCCCTCGTGGCCCGCGCCCAGAAGGCCACCCCGCAGATCCGCCCCGTCCGCACGGACGAGGGCGACTACTACGTATTCGTGGCCCACACGGACGTGGGCTACGACCTCCGGCAGTCCACCAACTGGCTCGACGCGAGCCAGGAGGCGGGCCCGCGGGACTACTCGAAGAACCATCTCTTCACCGGGCGCCTCGGCGTGGTGGGCGGGGTCATCGTCCACTCGCACCCGAAGGTGCCCATCGCCACCAACTACGGCGCCTCGGGCAACCTGACGGGGGCGTCCATGCCGTTCTTGGGCGCTCAGGCCGGGTGTTTCGCCTGGGGGACGCGGCCGGAGTGGTGGGAGAAGGAGTTCGACTACGGCAACCAGATCGGGTTCGCCATCGGGGCGATCTGGAAGTTCAAGAAGGCGGTGTTCAACGCGGCCGATAACGCGGCGATCATCCTCCGCGCGTATCGGACCAGCAACTAACCGGGGAAAGGGGGAAACGCCATGACGACGAAGATTCGGCGGATCGTGGCCGGCCTCCTCGCTCTGGGCTTGGTGCTGGCGCCCAACGCGGGGTTCGCGCAGGCGACGTACTTCTGGTGGCAGGTGGTCGACGAGGTCGGCCGCCCGTACCCGAGTCAAACGGTGTCGTGCTCGGTGTACGATCTGGCCTCTCACGGGGCGAAGGAGTTGTTCCTCCTGCCCTCGCTGGCCCGGCACGCGGGCGTGCTGACGTCGATGCCGCTCCTGTCGGACAGCAACAGCCGGCTCCACTTCTACTCGGAGTCGACGACCGACGTGCGCGTGACGTGCTTCTACGCCCGCGGCGGGGCGGCGACCGACGTGCGGCTGAGCCGGTTTGCCCACACGGTGATGATCGACCGGCAGGGCCGCAAAGTCGTGCGGATTCCGTATGTCAGGAACACGAGTCCGACGAACACCGGCATCTGGCTCCCGCAGGGGGCCGTGGTGCGCGATGTCATCGTGAACAACCTCGGAACCGGCGCGGGGGTGACCACTGACCTTTTGGCAGACGCCCACTTGGACGTCGGCTTTGGGGGCAATCACACCGTGGCGACCGGGCATGCGCTCGTGCGGCAGTTGGGGCTCAACTTCGGGGATTGGCAGCGGCCGCACTTCACCGCGACCATCCGGGGCGCGCGTGGGGGCTACACCTTCGATGGCTTCCATCGCGGCAACGCCTTGGCCTTCGCCATCCAGGGGCATCGCGCGGGTGATGTCATGTTCCCCGGGGTCTATATCGAACGCTCGTACACGATCCACGTCGCGGGGGGGTTGGAAGTGACTTATACGACCAACAACGTCCCCGGCATCTCTGGACACATTTACATCATGTATGACAGCTTCCACACCGGCCTGAGTACGCAACCCGCCTACGGGCAGTAATGAAAGGCGGTTAGTTGGACTTCGCTCGTCTGAACTGGCAGAACGGCGGGGGGGCGGCCCTCAAAAGCCGCCTCGCTCGCCTGTCTCCTGCCTTCTTCGAGTGGCGGGGCGATGCCATCGGCCCGGTATGGGTCGCTCTGGCGCTCCTCGCCACGCTCGTCTGGCCGTGGCCGTATACAGGGTTTCAATGGCCCCTACTTGAGAGGGCCGTACCCCTACTCTGGCTTCTCGCTGCTGGCGTAGTCTTGCTTGCCGCACGGGTTGCCAGGGCCTCATGGCCGTTGGCGTTACTCCTGATTTGGGCCGGGCTCCGGGGCATGTACCATCACTTCCCGCTGCGGACGCTCCAAGTCCTGATGCTGTTCCTGATGGCGGGCTTGCTGTACGCCGCTGCCCGGGACTTGCCCGACAAATGGGCGCGGCGCATCGCGATCGGGTTCCTCATCGGCGTCGGGTACGAGTTCCTGCTGGGCGGACTGAACGCGATGCGGATCTATCCCTGGATGGGCTGGATCTCCCCCGAGCATGTCAGCAAACCCATGGGAATGCTCACCCACCCCAACTACTGGGGCTCCTTCATGGCGCTGGGCCTCCCGCTCGTCTGGGCGTTCCTGGGCGTCCCGGCGGCGGCGCTCGTCTTCATCCTGATCGGCAAGACGATCTCCGGGGGGCCGGTCATTTCCGCCGCCGTGGGGATCGCGGTGATGGCCTGGCCGCTCTTCAACCGCTGGGTGCGGATGCTCGTGGTGGCGGTGGGGGCGGGGTCGGTCGGGATCGTGATGACGCTCCACGAGTGGCGGCTGTCGGGGCGCCGGGAGGTCTGGGAGGTCGCCCTGGCCGAGATCATGCGGTGGCCGGTTCTTGGCCAGGGGTTGGGCCAGTGGCGGGCGTGGGCGGAGGACTACAACCGGGCGCTGGGCAAGTTCTTCGTGACCCTGCAAGCCCACAGCGAGCCGCTCCAGCTCTGGTTCGAGTTGGGCCTCATCGGGCTGGCGATCGCCGCCCTGTGGGCCGTCCAGGGCTTCCTGGCGGCCCGCGTGGTGTGGCGGGCGGCCCCGGTCGCGACCCTGCCGGGGCCTGTCTGGCAGTGGGGCCGCGCACCCCTGGAGCGGGCGTGGGTGGCGGTCATTGCGGTGGCGTTCGTCAATATGTGGGGGAGTCCGGTGTTCCACCTGATGCCGCAGGCGGCCCTGATCCTGTTCGCGCTGGCCCGTGTGCAGGCCGATGCGGCGGCGCTGGGACCCGCGAGAGGCACGCCGGTCGGAGAGAAGCAAGCGGCCAAACGAACCGCCAAGGCGCCAAGGAGGGCGTATGCCGAAGAAAGAGGTTGAGGAGTTTGTCGAGCAGGCGATCCCCGAGCAGTCCACCCGCCAGCCGATGCGGAATCTCCGCGTGCGGGTGGTCTATCTGGGGTCGAAGCGGAACGAGTCCGTCGCGCTTGGGGGGTCCATCGAAGTGCAGCACTTCGAGGATCCAGCTGGCGAGGTCGTCCGGAAGGACCGGGAGAGCGGGGAGGAGCGCCACTACGTCCAGCAGCGGCGAGCGGTGGACGGGGGGATCCAGTCCTACGACTTCGCCACCCACGACATCAAGGGGAACCTGATCCGGGAGCGCCTCATGCCCTCCGACGATCGGGTTCCAGAGCGGTTGCGGGGCAAGCGGTTCGAGTGGGTGGAGCACCCCGGCCACATCGCGGAGTTCCATCTGGGGCCCAAGGACCGGGACGGCAAGCGCCGGAAGGGCGACTTCGAGGTGCTGGCCAAGCCCGAGGACATGGTCTACATCCAGAATGTGATCGCGCTCGTCCAGAAGCGGGAGCGGCGACAAGCGGCCGATTTGAAGGAGGTTCTTACCGCCAGTTGACGAATCTGCCCGGCGGGGCAGATTGAGAGGAGGAACTTATGGGACATGCGCCCTCTTCAGGTGCTCCTTATACCAACACCAACCCGGACGGCAATCCGTTCGCGCCAGCGGGCGAGCCCAAGCGCGTCCAAGAGATCGGCGGCGCGTCCAGCGAAGGCGTAGAACCCGATGGCGGGGATGCGGCGCTGGCGGAATTGGGCGCGGGGCTGAAGAAGCGGACGAAGTCGGCCAGCGGGACGAGTTCCGGCAAGGTGTCGATTCCGACGGCCGCCGAGGGGTTGCGCGTCTCCCCGTACAACAAGCCCGGCCCGTAGCGGGAGGCCGTCCATGCGGCGGATGCGGGCGGGGCTGCTCGCCGCCTTGCTGGTGCTGGGCGCGGGCCTGGCCCCCTGGGGGGAGGCCGCCACGCGCGCCTACGTGGCGCGGATCGTGCGCTGCACGAACGCGGCGGGCGGAGCCTCGCTGTTCTCGTCCGGGCCCCGGCGCGCCCAGGTCCGGATCATGAACCTCGGCACGGCGACCATCTTCGTCGGCCAGCAGGACGGCACCCTTTCGACGACCACCGGCTGGCCGATCCACGCCACGTCCTTGGCGGCCAACATCGTGCTCACGAATAGCACGGCGGGGATGAACTGCGTGACGGCCGACGCGGATTCCGTGGAGGTCGGTGTGCTAGAGGAGATCGAATGAGTCGCCGCCCGCTCCTCGCGCTGCTCACCATCCTCCTGCTGGCGGCACCCGTCTTCGCCCAGCTGCCCGTGGGGCGCGTGATTCCCACGGACAACTTCACGGTCGGGCACGCCACGTCCGTCACCCACGTCGCGCTCATCGCCTCGGGCCACGCTAACGTCGTGCGGGAGCATGTGAGCGCCTCCTTGCGGACGATTGTGGTGGCCCAGTGCGGGCCGGGGGCGGCGCTGGCTCTCGGGACGAACCCGGATCGGCGCGACCTCATCCTCCAGAATGGCGGCACGACCTCCACCACGGGGAACATCTGGATCGGGTTCGGCACCCAGGGCCACGTTGCCCTGACGGCCGCGACCGGGTTTGTGCTCCACACGAACTCGGCGTTTTCTAACGCCTCGCCGACCACGCGCCTGGTGATCCCGAACTACCGGGGCCCCATCGCCTGCATTGGCGAAACGGCGGGCTCCCCGCTGTTGATCATGGAAATCCTGCGCTAAGGGGGTGACGAGGATGCCCGACCCGACGCTGCGCCAACTGCTGGAGTTCTCGCGGCCCATCCAAGAGTTCTCCCAGGCCATCCAGACGTCGCTGCGGCTGATCCAGGCGGCCGTCGCGGCCGAGGGCCAGGTGGAGAACCTCAAGGGGCGCGCCGAAGCCGCCGCCAAGGAATTGCAGACCCTGGAGGCCCGGCGCGCGGGCGTGGCGGGCGAAGTGTCCCGGGAGCGAGAGGCCCTCCTGGCGCCCGTCAAGGAGGAGCTGGGGCGCCTTCAGGGCGACCGGACGACTCTCCAGCGGGCCATGGCGGCCGACCAGGCGGCGTTCGACGAGGAGCGGGGGCGGCGGACCTCCATCCTGAAGGCGCTGGAGGAGCAGACGCAGACCGCCCAGCGGCAGCATCTAGCCCGCCTCCGGCAGCAGCAGGACGAATCCGAGGCCGAGAAAGCGAAGCACCGAACGGCCATCGAGGAGTTGATGGCCCGGCACGCCCTCGTCCGCGAGGAACTGGCCAAGACGCAAATGGAGTACCAGGCGGTGCTGGACGCCGCCTCCAAGCTCGTTCGGCGGGCAGGCTAGGCCCGAAAGGAGGCCGGAGGTGGCCCTCACCAGCGGCCCCACGATCACCGCCCCGGTGCTTGGCGAGGTGCTCGTCGAACGGACGTTCCCCACCGCGCGCACCGTGCGCGTCGGGGTCATCCTGACCTCCAGCTACAACTTCGACGGGCTCTTCGAGGTCTGGGACGCCGCCGGAACCGTCCTCTATGATCTGGCCCTGCCGGTGATGCCCCCGGCCCTGATCCTCTCCAACTTGGGGCCCATCAACGTGCCGCAGAACGGCCGCATCCGCGTGATCACCCGCAACACGCTGGTCGTCCCTGGCGTGCTCGAAGTGCAGGCGACCCTCGATATCCGCGACTGGGCGGAAAGATGAAGGTTAAGGAAGGTTAGATGATCTTCCAGCGCCTCTCATCGGCCCGGCTGGGTCCCCTCGGGGGGTTCCTCTGCGGCTTCCTCGCTGCGCTCTTCGCCTTCGGGGACGTCGCCCACTTCCTCGCGTTCGTCGCCCCCCGCCCCGCCGTCGCCCAGTCCGCCTTTGCCCCCGCCTTCCGCCTCATGGACGGGGCCCACGTTCAGCTCGCCACGGTGGACCATTCGGGGCGCCTGCTCGTCAGCACCGGGAGCACGAGCGGCTTGACGGATCACATCACGTCCGTAACGCACATGATTGGCAGCGTGCGCCTGATGTCGGGCACGCCCAACAACCAACTCGCCGTCGTGACGCACTCCGGGGCCTTGACCGTAACTTGCCAGACGGCCGCCGGAGTGGCTGAGTCTTGTGCGGGGTCCGGCGGCGGGGACACCGTCAACGTTTTCCATCAATCCACGGTGCGCCACGTTTCCTCCGTGACCCACGTGGCGGGGAGCGTGCGGCTCATCTCGGGCACACCCAATAACCAGGCCGCCGTCATCACGCACTTCGGCGCGCTGGCGGTGACCTGCTACACCAGCGCGGGCGCGGCGGAGAGCTGCGGGGGCACGGCAGGCGGCGGCGACACGGTGAACGTGTTCCACCAGTCCACGATCCGGCACGTGTCGGGTTCGTTGCATATTGCCGGAACCATCAATGGCGCCCAGTTCCATATTCAGGGCCTGGGCACCCCTGGGGCATCCCACGGCGGCGTCCTGACCGTTCAGGGGATCGCGGGTGGGAACGCCGTGACGATCTCGCAGTCCACCGCGTTGTGGAACATCAACCACATTTCTGCCGCCGTCCACCTCGCGGGCGGTGTCACCGACAACGCCAACAGTGCCCTCCGGGTGACGGGGGTGACCGTGTTCACCGTGATGGGGGCGATTGACCACATCTCAAGCCAAGTGCATCTGGCGGGCCTCGTGGGGGATGGGGCGGGGCGACCCCCGCAACTCACGGTCAAGCAGGGGCAACCCGGTTCCATTGCCGCCTGGCCCGTCAGTGCCCACCAAGCGGGCCAGTCGGGCAATATCTGGCGCATTGACCACATCACCTCGGTGCTCCATGTCCAAGTGGCGGGGACTGGCATTCCCGCCGCGTCGCTCTCCGTCCGGTGCGTCAATACCGGAGGCACCGCCTTCGCCGATTGCGGGGGGACGGTGACCAGCGACGTGGTGAACGTGTTCCATCAATCCACCATCCGGCACGTCTCCTCAGAAACGCACATCTCTGGGGCCCTGATGCTCCGAGATAAGTTGTGTCTCTCGTGCGTGGCGAGGATTGATCATACGGGAGCCTTGGCGACCACGGCCACCGTGACGGTCACGACGGACAACGTCAACGTGTTTCATCAGTCCACGATCCGCCACATCTCCTCGGTGACTCATGTGGCGCTGGCCGAGCACGCGGTGATCCGCGTGATGGGCGCGCACCTCACGGGTACCATCCACGTGGCGGGCATCAGCAACGTCGGGTCGGGCGCGCCGAACACGGGCACGACCCAGATGGTGTGCCACTCCACGCTGGCGGTTCATGTGGCGGCGGCGGCGCCGGGCTACACGCAGTTGATCCACCTGACCTCGTCGAACAACGGCATCGACCAATCCGGGTGGCGGATCTACATCTGCGGCATCGTCCTGGTGTCCGCCCACGCCCAGGCGTTCTCGCTCTTGGAGGGCACCGGCACGACCTGCGCGACGGGCAAGCGCCCGGTGATCGGTGCGTGGCGCCCCGACGACGCCTTCGTGATGGCGGCCAATGGCGGCTTCTCCGCCGTCGCCGCCTTCCCGTGGATTTCGACGCAGAATCCTGGAAACAATCTTTGTCTGGTTCAAACGTCCAGAACGAGCGGGAGTGTATCAGGCGTGATCTCCTATAGGGCGGGACCATAAAGTGCGTCGTCCGATCAGCCCAGGAGGCGACAAGATGGGAGAGGACAAGGAAGAAGAAAATGGTCGCCACGACCTGATGAGCCGCCTCGAAGAAATCCGGGAGCTTTTGCGGGCGATTTTGAATGTTCTCGTGACGCCGCCTCCGACGGCGGGGAGGGACGCCGATGCCGGTTAGCGTGAGCGAACTCCGGACGGAACTGACGACCGATCCCACGGGGCTTGGCTACGCTGCACAGATCGCGGTCGGCAACGATGCCCAACTGGCAGAACTGGTGAACCAAGTGCGACCGACCATTACCGTGTTCCGCAACGACGTGCAGTCCTGGGAACTCCTCGCCAGCACCATCAAGGCCGACTGGGACGCTCTGGCCGCCGGCGATAAGGATCTCTACCAGGCCCTCATTGCGGCCGGGCGGCTTGACGCCACCAGTTCGTCGCTGCGGAACCTAATCACCGCGCTCTTCCCGTCCGGTTCCACGACGCGGACGAACTTGCAATCCATTGCTCAGCGCACGGGGAGCCGGGCCGAGCAACTCTGGGGTACTAGCGCGGCCGTGTCGGTCGGGCAGGTCTCGGCGGCCCTGAGAGAAGGATGACAATGCGCGCACGGGGCCTCGTTCTCCTGCTGGGCGCGATCCTGCTGCTCCCACTGATAGTCCTCGCAGCGGATCTCGGGAAGTGGAACGCGCCGACCTCCCAGACCCTACTGTCCACGGAACTGAACAGCTTAGCGAATAACACCCACTCCGATTCCGGCCAGACGCTGACGAACGACATCAGCCTGGCGATCTACGGCGACTGCGAGGTGTATTACCAGGCGAACGCCGCGCCGAATACGGGTGGCTCGGTATCCGTCTGGCTCCGAGCCGCCTACGACGGCACCAACTATGCCCACGTCTATGCGGAAACGACATCGCAAGTGCTGTTCATCGCGGCCCTTGCGTCGAACCCGACCGGGGTCGCTGAGCAGCGCGTCGTGGTGCGGAACATCGTCTTCCCCCCGATGCGCTTCCGGCTCAACCTCGCCAACCACTCGGGGGTGACGATGAAGAGCAGCGGCTCAACGGTGCGGTGCGCCCTTTACCATGTGAACACGAACGGATGATGACGCGGCGGCGGTTCATCCTCACGACGGCTGGGGTCCTTGTGCCGGCTCTGCCCAGGGTGGCGGTGGCGCAGGGGCCGTTCGTGGCCATGCGCCCGAAGACCACGAAGCCCCCCTTCGGGTCGGTGCAGATCAATTGGGGGCATCCGCTGGCTCGGGATCTTAGGCTCTGTGTGTTGTTCAACGAGGGAGCCGGATTACCACGAGATCTGCTGTGGCACGGCCCAGCGACGCAATCCGGGACCATGTCGTGGCTGACCAACAGTTCTGGTCCAGGCGTCGCGGCGGGCGGAACGACGTCAGACTTTTTCAGTTTTGGATCGCTCGTCGATCTCACTGGCATAGGAACCCTAAGCGTCACAGCGATTGCGACCCCAGTTGGGATGGCACGTGGTGACTTCGTATGTCATTGGGGAGCAGCGGGGAGCCGCCACTTTAACCTTCTCCAAGGCGTGACGGCATCGACGTTTCAATTCTTTGGTTCAACAGACGGCTCGAATTCAACCGGGTCAAATACAATCTCGTTCTCTGTCGGGCAAACATACCGACTCACTGGCGTTGCTGACGGGACGGATATCAGGCTCTATCAGAATGGCGTCGCGGGCACGCCGGTCGCAGTGGGTACGCTATACGGCGGCGCCACAAACACGGTCAATGTCGGTGCCAATGATAACAGCGGGTCAACGACGCAAGTCACTCTTGCCTACATCCACGCGCGCCCGCTCTCCGCTTCGGAATGCGCGTGGCTTCACGCCGAACCCTACGCCTTTCTCTCGTCCGTCCCGGCGGTGACCTACGTCTTCATGCGGACGCCCGCCGCCCCGGCGGAACCGGGCGGGGGCGGCATAACCCCGTTGCGAAGTCTTTTGGGTGTTGGGCAATGAAAGGTCGCGTCCTTGGACTTGCCCTTGCTCTTTTCCTGACGCTCCCATTGTCAGGTGAAGCGGCCAACTGGCACGTCCGTGCCGGGGCCACGGGCACGGCCGACGGCTCTGACTGGACGAACGCCTGCACGGACTTCTCGGGCTCCTGTGCGGTCGCCAGCCTTGTGCGTGGCGACACGTACTATGTCGCCACGGGCACCTACGCGGCGTTGACATTGAGCAAAGCGGAGTCTGGGACCTCGGTCATCACGATCAAGGGGGCGACCGTCGCCGACCACGGCACGGACACCGGGTGGCAGGCCACCTACTCCGTATCCTCTGCGGATGGGGGAGCCCAAGCCCAGTTCAGTTTTAGTGGCGATCGCGTGATCTCCTTCACAACGAGTTACTGGACATTTGACGGCAACGTCGGAAGTGGAAATACGTCGAGTGCCTACGGCTTCCTGCTCAAACAACCTTCTGATTGTAGTACGAATCCGCAGAAATACCTTACCGTCGGAAAAACTGGGGCTGAGCAGACCGCCATCACCGTCAAGCATGTGGCGATTGTGTCATGTGGATCGGGGTTTGACGTGGCCCAACTGGGATTCGGATTGGGGTGCGGGAACTGCTATATCACGGCCTCGACATTTGCCAATTCTCTGATCGACGGAGCGGAGAACTCGTGGTCCACGACGAATCTCAACGGGGTCACCATCGAACTCAACTGGTCGCAAAATCAGTGGTCATCCCCTGCGAATCACGGGGAGAGCCTGGCGACCAATAACTGTAGCTCGGCGGATAGCGCGGGGTGTATTAGCACCGCTGTGTGCGCCCAGGGGGAATGCGCCAAAAACAACACGTTCCGGTATAACATCGTGAAGAACTGTCGGGGCACGGCCTGTCTCGCCGCCATCGGTCCCGGCAACGTAAAAAGCATGAACACGTGGTCCATCTATGGCAACGTCTTCGTGGATACGCAGGGCGGAGACGGGATAATCGCATCTGGCGGAGCGGATTTCGTCATCGCCGATACAGTGGTTTACAACAACACCTGCGTTGACTGCGGTGGAGCGTTTTTCCGTCAGTGCCAGAGCGTGACCCCATGTCTGTCGTCATCGGGAAACGTGATCAAAAACAACATTCTCTACAATGGCAACTGCTATTTTGAGGAGAGCACCGGGTCAGCGATTGACAATGACTACAATGCGTTTCTGACGTGTAGCCAGCCGGAAACGGAAACCAACGGACAGACGTTGACGCTCGATCCGTTTGTCAACTCCGCCCTCGGCGATGCAGGCGACTACCACCTGACGACCAGCGCCGCTAGCACGCTCAACGCGGGTCTCACGCTCGCCTCGCCCTACAATCAAGACCTCGACGGCAACACGCGGGCGGCTGACGGCAAGTGGGATCGGGGGGCGTTTGAATCTGGAAGTGGCACCAGCGGGTCCCGCCCGCCGGTCTCCTCGCGGCCCGGCGCGTCCAGCCGCCCCGCCGCTCCGTCCCGGCCTCTCGCCCCGAGTCGGCCAAGCCTATGAATAGGATCGCGGGACGGGAAAGGTCATGAGGCGCGTCGCGGCGGGGCTCATGGCGGGTCTGCTCCTCGGGTGGGCGGCGGCGGCGTGGACGCAGGGCACGCCCGCCCCTGGGGCCTTCCGCATCCAGGACGCGAACTTCCAGGGGTTCGCCCGCGTGAGCCACTACGGCGCCCTCATGGTGACCATCGTCGGGGGCGACTGGGGGCTGGAAACCCAAGACGTCAACATCCGGCACGTCAACACGGTCCTCCATGTCGCCTCGGCGGGCCTCGCCCCCGTGACCTCGGCGCTCGCCGTCCGGTGCGTCAACACGGGGGCCACGGCGTTCGAGGCGTGCGGCGGCGCGGGAGGCTCAGGGGATGCCGTGAACGTGTTCCACCAGTCCACGGTGGCGCACGTCTCGTCGGTAACGCATATCGCTGGGGCCATGAGCCTCGTCAGCCAAGCGGGCACCTACGCCACCTTTACGGGGGCGTCGCTCAATGTGAACTGCACGGGTGGCTGCGCGGGCGGGTCATCGGACGCGGTGAACGTCTTCCACCAATCGACGATCCGCCACATTTCGTCGGTCACCCACGTGGTGCTGGCGTCGGACGCCCGCGACCATGTGAGCGGGGCGTTCCGGGCCTGGCGGGTGGCGAACTGCGGGACGACGGCCCGAGCGGTCGCCGCTACCAACCCGGCTCGCCGGGATCTCCTCCTGCAAAACCTCGGCGGACCGGGCGTGAGCGGCACCGTCCACGGCAATGTCTACCTCGGCTACGGGACGCAGGGCCATGTCGCCCTCACGATCAACAACGGCTGGGTGCTGCACTCCATGGGGTTCATCGGGGCCGGCACGGTGGTGAGCGGCGAGACGACGCGCCTCCGGCTGGACAACTACCAAGGTCCGCTCGCCTGCGTCGCGGCGACGGCTGGGGTCCAGTTGAGCATCATCGAAATCCTGCGCTGACGGGAGCCCATGCGGTAAGATAGGCGACAGGACGACACAACGGAGTGGGGGGCCGACCCCCGCGCGGAGCGGGAGCGCCCGTGGCCGAACTGGCTGCGGGCGTTTTTTTCTGCCCGGCCGGGCAGATGGCGGGAGGACGGATGCTCGTGGCGCATGCGTGGGTGCTGCTGAGCCTCTATCTCTGCGCGGCCGCTGGCGTCGGCCCCGTCATGGCGATTCCGATGCCCGATGAGCGGGCGTGCGTCCGGCTGCTGGCGCGGTTGCAGGCCGACCAGCGGAGCGCGGACATGCCGGATTCCGTGCCGGGCACGTTGGCCTGCCGCCCGCAGACGGCCTCACGCGGGGCGGGCGAATGCCACAGCGACGCGAGGGAGAGTAACTAAGTGGGCTGCTCAGGAGACGCTTGATGGGGACAGATGCCGAGGGCGTATTTGCCGCGATTGCAGTTCCAACACAAAAGTTGGAACTGATCCTTCGGGAAATGATGCGCCTTCAACCATCCGTACAGCCGTGCCGCCCCCCTGTTTTTATTTCCGTTGCCGAGTTCTCGGAGATGACGACCGCCAGCCCCATGAATATGATCGATAGAAAGAAAGACTGGTTCGCGTTCCCCGCAACACGCACAGCGACCCCCATAGGCGGTGAGTATCTCCTCCCGCAGCTTGACGCGAACTCGTTTAGTGTACTCACGGTGAAGGCGGTTCACGCATGGTTTGCACTCGCAAAAATAATAGCGTCCGCCCTGCGTTTTCCAGAAGTCGGCCAGTGGTCTAACGGCACCGCAGATTCGACAGCGGCGTTGACCGCTCGAAACGGGCAGCTGCCGCGACCGACCTCGGGGTCCGTCCGTGTAGCCTCCCCGCTTGCGAGCCGCCGCAGCACATTCGCAAGCCTTGCAGAGCACGCGCGGTCGCCCTTCAGGCCGCAGAGTAAATTCGTCCAACGGTCGGAACTCTCCGCAGTCGAAGCACCACGCCGTCCCACTCGGGGGCAGTTGTCGGGGGCGTCTCCGGCGTTTCAGGAACGGGGTATAGCGCAGGCGGCGTCGTTCATTGTTGTATGTCAGTTGGCAGGGATAGCAGTACGAGGCGCTATATCGAAAATCGGCGCGTGGTTTTTCCTCCCCGCAGCGGGGGCATCGTTTTTGGGAAGAGACAATCGCCATGCCGTTTAATACTCCCCTTCAGATCCGAGACTGGATCTTGTCAATGGTCGATGAACCCGCAGGGACGAGCAGTGACTGGATCTCTGAAATTGATGATGCAATCAATCTGGCGAAGTTCGATTTCGACTCGCGCCATCCCTGGTATTGGAATCTCGGAACGCGCCCCGGTGCCTTCGTCACCACCGATGATATCACGAATCTCACGATTACGGTGAGTTCGACTGGCACCTCAGTCAGTGGGACGCTTTCGGCTGCCCCGCCGAGCAGCGTGTCGATCCTCAACCGCAAGATCCGCCCGGGCAGCGTGAACTGGATCGCCCGCGTCACGGCACATACGGGCGGGGAGACCGGAGTGACGCTCGATGCCGTGCCCGCTGCGTTGGCTGCCGGGACCTCGACGGTCATTTTCCAAGACGAGTACGCACTCGCAAGCGATTTTGGATATTTCGACCATGGATTATGGACGCAGGACGGCAGTTTTATCGAGGTGTGGGATCTTGAGCGCCTGATCGGGGAGTTTCCAGACCCGCCAGCGGCGGGCTGGCCTCCGCGGGCAGCGGCCATCTCGGCTGACCAACGCATTCGGTTTTCGACCTATCCGACGACGATCCAGCGGGTCGAATATTACTACGTTATCCGCGAGGCCTCGTTGACCGCAGGGGGCACGACCACGCTGACGACCCCAGAGCATCTCCGGTGGGTTATTGGCCAAGGGGCCTTGTATTACGTCTTTCTGTTCAAGTCTGACAAGCGGGCGCAATTACATAAAAAGGAGTTCGAGCGCGGGATTGAGACGGCCATCGCCTTTGATCGCCGAGTCCGAGCGGGCATGGGACGCAATGCACAATCCGTTGTCTATGGGGCCTATGGCGCGTGATGGCCGCCATACGATTCCTCATGATGGCGGTCGCGCTGGCTATTCTGCCCGTCGGGCAGATCGCCGCGATGCCGATGGACGGTTCGGGCGTCCTGGGGGACAGCCGCTTGGCACCTGCGGAGATGGTCTGCGTGCCGCCGGGTCTGCCGCCCTTTTCCTCGTGGCGCCTCCAATCCGGCACGTTCCAGATCGCCAAGGACGAGCGGGAGCGTCCGCGCATAGCGATCTTCGTCATCTACACGGCCCCACGCGGCCAGCGGATTCACGCCATTTGGGTCGGGGACATCTTGGCGACGGTCGATGCGACCCCAGACCAGGCCGCCGCCCCCGGCTGGCACGACCTCGGCGCCGTTACCCCAGACACGGTGCTGCGGGCCGAGCCGAAACAGACCTGCCAGTGGTTCACCCCGCCACCGAAGGGGAACGACGAGACATGACCACCGCCGTCGCCTCGCTTCTCCTGACCGACCGTGCGGGTCTTCAGACGCGCTTCTGGCCGATCTACCGGCTGGTGCTGGCGTGGAGCGTCCGGGAGGGGGACTTGAAAGTGTGGGGGCCAATGTGTCTGAACTAGAAAGAAGGTGGCCCTTTACGGTTCAGACGCTTGATTTCGTCCCAAAGCGAGCAGAACGGCTCCGCAAACGGTTCCACAAGTCGCTCACGAACTGGACGAGCTTGGAGAGCATCGTAAAACGCAAGGAGAACATCTGCGTGTCGCTGTTTGATAACCAAGTAGGGTCTTACTGCCCTCAAAAGGCGTCGAGCTTCAATGGACCACAACTGCCAATGCCAAGTTGGTTTGCAGCGAACCGTCGCCGGCCGCATTGGCCGAAAGCTGCCGCCGAAGTGTTCATGCAGCCAGAGAATCAGACGGCGATCAGTATTGCCAACCGCAATGATCGTTTCTGGCGTTTTTCGTTCTCGCCTTCTCGGCGACAATGTGAGACATCCTTCGCCGTCAAGGATGCCAGCCGCGTAGGCGGCCACCTCGGGCGACAAAATCAATGGACGAGCTTCGCGTTCGGCGAACGTGACTCGGCCAAGTCGATGCATTCGCCAGTCATTCATGCAGGGTCGGCAATATGCCAGATTCGAGGCTTTGTCCCGAATCGAACAGCGAGGGCATACAGGCTTCCTTTCCCGCTTGATCTTTCGCGGGCGACTCTTCAGTTCCTGGTAGTTTCGGCGCTTATAGGCCCGCCCGCAAGGCAAGCAGTAACTTTGGCCCGGTCGTTTTTCACGAAGGCGACACATCGGGCATGTAGCCGATTTCGGTCTCATGTTGATTACGATACCACACTTGACAGAAACGTCAAGCCTGATTTTTCCGGCCATGGCTGGAAAGTTCAGGAAAGGGAGGTGGTTGCCCCTGTATGACGGGACTCAGGTTGTAGAGGTAACTCTCGGTCGTGAGGGGCTTTGACTATGGGGCATTCGCAATAAGAACTTGATCCCTGTGTCTGGTGGTTTGATCCAGTTGCGGAATGCCACATTGGAAGATTCGTCTGTCCGCACGGGCGGCGGCGCGGCCACCGTCGGCTCCTCGTTCGGGGCCTCCCTGACGGGGCGCTATGCCATCGACTACTGGCCCACCACCTCCCTCCAGCGGACGGTCGTGGCGGACGACAACGGCGCGGTCTGGAAGGACGACGGGAGCGGGGGCGGCTGGGCCACGCTGGTGACGGGCCTCACGACGACGGGCGCGGTGCCGTTCCTCTACGAGATCGGCCTGGAGACGGCGGGCAACAATCGGAAGCTCCTGTATTGCGACCGCGTGAACGTGCCGCAGGTTCTCTCGGCCGACGGCGCCGCCATGGCGAACATCGCCAACCCGGCGGCGGACTGGTCGGGGGCCAACGAGCCCGGCTTCGGCGTCGTCCACCAGAACTTCAACTGGATGGGCGGCAACGCCAACGCCCCCCACACGATCTACCGCTCCACGGCCGCCAACCACGAGGACTTCACGACCTCCGCCTACACGCTCCGCATCTTCCCCGGCGAGGGCGAGCGGCTCGTGGCGGGGCTGTCCTACAAGGGCGTCCTGATCCTCTGGAAGTACCCGCTCGGCATCTACGCGGTCGACACCTCCGACAACACGGACACGAACTGGCGCGTCCTGAAGGTCGGGAGCCCCGGCGCGGCGGGCCCTGCGAACATTGTCGCCCTCGAGGACGACGTGCTCTGGATCGCGGGCGACGGCTCCTGGCACCTCCTGTCGGCCACCACGGCGACGGGGTCCGTGCGCGCCGAGGACCTGACGGCCCGGAAGCTCGGCTCCTTCGTGCGGGACAACATCAACCTGGCCCAGCTCGCCACCGCCCATCTCCGCTACTACTCCCACAAGCAGGAGGTCCTGCTGGCCTGCCACGGCTCGGGCCAGACCGCCAAGAACCGGCGGCTCCACCTCGACCTGAACCGCCGCACCGAGATCGGCGAGCGGTGGATCTGGTGGGACCGCGACCGGAACGAGGCGTTCTTCCTCCGCAAGGTGAGCGAGATCATGACGCCCGCGTTCATCGACAACGTGGGCCAGATGTACCTCCTCGACCGCACCGACCGGAACGCGGGCGGGTCGGCCTACACGTTCGAGATCTTCACGCGCGACTCGGACTTCGCGGAAATCGTCCCCGGTTGGCAGGGGCGGTGGAAAAACCTGCGGTTCATCCAATTCGAATATATTCCCATCTCGGCCGCGACGGTGACGGTTGAGATCTACGCTGATGGCTCATTGCTTCAGACCATCAGCCTAGACTTGACTGGCGGGCCAGCGGCCTTGCCCCAAATCCTTCCATTTACGCTGGGCACGGAAAGCCTCCTGTCATCCATCCGGCGAAGGCTGCGGGGTCGCGCCCGCCGGGTGGCGGTCAGGATCACGTCGAGTACCGTTGACACGGATGTGAGTTTTACGCGGCTGCTGTTAGGGTTAGAGGTTGGAGAATAGCATGAGATTAGGGCTCATCGCGGTGACGCTCATGGCCTTTCTGCCCGGGCAGAGTGCTGCCCACCCCGGACGACTTGACGCGGATGGGTGTCATCATGTGCGCAAGGACTTCAACTACACATCGGGTCACGTCGCTCGCCGAGGTGAGTATCACTGCCATCGCCTCCTGACGGGGATGCCTCTCGCTCCGGCGATCATCCTCGACGGGCGTGAAGTACTCATGGAGGATCGGTCGGACGTGGAACGCGATGAACCTGATCGCCCCGAGGAAAGCGAGTCGCCATGAGAAAGTCGCTCGCGTGTTTCTTGGCGTTCCTCTTGGTCCTCTGGCCCGCGCCAGCCGCGTGGGCACAGTCGGGCGGAAACTGTTCGATTTTTCGTTCCTGGCTCACCGGAAATTCTCTGACGGCGTCCGACCTGACCTCGTCGTTTACGACCGTCGGGGTCACGAACGTCACCCAAGCCTGTGTCGATGGCATTTCTGACACGGTGGCCGGCATGCAAACGACAACCGATCCGTTTCCCTCTCAGACGGAATCGCTGGCGACTTCCGGCGCGGGGGAACTCCAACGGCTGCGGTTCATGATCCAGCGCATGTTCGGCTTGCAGGATTGGTATCGTCATGACTCCAACGTGAATTTCGCCCACGCGGGCGGCGGCGTGAACGTCCAAGGCGCCGGGCTGGGCCGCCACGTCACGGCGGTCGGGCTGCATGTGTGGTCGGGTTTCCGCCAGGGGGCCCCGCGTCCGGGGCAATTCCCGTCCATCACGTCGGTGGACGACCACTGGACGGGGCTGGCGTTCCCGGCCGTAGGGCACGTCTCGGTGGTTGTGGGCAACCCGCTCAACGGCTTGGTGCAGGGCGGCGTGGAAGCGGCGCGCTGGCACGCACAGGCCGTGACGCTCCATCACGCGGTGGCGCTCCGGTTCGCGCACTCGACGGCCCAGATGGATGGGGGCCAGCGCGGGCACATCACGGCACTCCAAGTCTCTCGTGGTGAGGCGGGGGACGAGGCGATCGGGCGTGACACGCTCCTGATCGGCCATGCGGGGACGGTCCTCCAGATGGTCGGCTACGGCGCCTCCCACATCGCCTTGGGGAATCGCGCCTATGTCGCGCTGGGGGCGCACCGGGGGACGCTCCCCTCCACGCCGGTGGCCAACGCCCTCTACGCCAGCCTGATGCCCCGGGCCTGGGGGCGGGTCGACGGCACCGCCACGGACGCGGGCGTGCAGGAGGGCTTCAACATCGCAAGCGTCCAGCGGGTAGATACGGGCCAGTACCTCGTCACATGGGAGCGGGGCTTCACGACAGCGACCTACGGGGTCTGGGTGACGGGGGGCGTGGCCACATTCGCCACCGTGGAGTCGATAACGGGGGCCCACGCCGTGGTGCGGACGTGGTCCCTGACAGCCCTCTTTACTCCTGTCAATGGGGTCGTGAACGTGCTCGCGATCGGGACGCAATAAGGAAAGGAGGACCCAGGATGCGGGCCTTCAGGCGGCTCGGCGTCGCGGTGTTCGCGCTCCTGCTGTGGACGGCCCGCGCGACGGGCCTTGAACAGGAGTGCTGGACCGTGGCCGAGCCGGTGGTGTCGTGCGATGGCCAAGACGGCATCGGCCACGGGGCGGTCTACTCCGCGCCGCCGTCCTGGGCTCCCGCGCTCCCGCTCCCATTGGTCCGCGCCTCGGCGTGGGTCCTCGGCACCTGTGCCGGAGGGGGCAATGTGAGCATCGGGCTCGACCCCGGCGGGGTCTTCGTGGCGTATAGCGGGTATCCCGCCTCGCAGCGCGGCACCGCGCCCGGTGAGCCGTATCTTCAGCGGGTGGTGACGCTGGTCGGCGCAGACCCCGCACCCGGGATGCCCCATGCCAACGTGGTGACCTTTGATCCGCCCATCGCGTGGCATCCGGGCGACGTGCTCTACACGAACTACGCCGGGGCCGGGGGCGGCATGATTCAGATGGGGTGGTCGATCTGCTGGGCGGTTGACAGCCGATCGCCCGTCACGATCCCGATCCCGTCCGCGCCGCCCCCGCCCGTCATCCCGCTGGCGGCTCCCGGATTGCCGGTCTGTGCCTATCCGACGGGGAGCCGGCCCGTGATCCTCGAAGGCAGCTCGGCGGGCCTCTGGTGGCAGCGGACCGACGGAAGCGTGACGGATATGGGCGGCGTGCCCGTCCCAAGCGGCCTCTCGTGGCAAGCCGCCCCGGCCGAGAGGATTGCGCACTATCTGGGGTGCCAGCCATGAAAGGGCGCGGGTTCGGGGGGAGGAGACGTATGCGGGTCTGGATCATTGCGGCGATGGGGCTGCTCCTGGCAGGCGGGGCCGCAGCACAGCCTCCACGCTCCTGCGAGGAGCGGATCGGGGAGTTCCGCGTGTACGTGGACCTCCTTGCGGCGAGTCGGGCGCGAACCGAGCTGGAGGCCGCCCAGGCCGTCGCCCGGCTCAGGGCGGAGAACGAGGCGCTCCGGGGACAGGTGACGACCCTGACTGAGGCGCTGAACTCTGCCCGCGGGCAGAAATAAGGGGAGGCGCATGGGAGCAGTAAAAAGCATGAAACCTCGAACATGGACCCCGAAGGAAGATTCCCTTCTAAGAGAATTTGCTGGACGGGTGAGCTTGGTCGAGTTGGCCCGACGGCTGGATCGCCACTATACGGTTGTCTGTGAGCGGGCAAAGCGCCTCGGGTTGTCAACTCGGTGGCGACGATTCGGATTCCCACGACGCGACACAGTTATGGCAACTGCACACCCGAGTACGAGCGATTTACATTGGGCAGCCGGATTTCTCGAAGGTGAAGGATCATTCTGTCGCTATCCTAACCGGGCGGGACGAGGTGACGGTACTAATCGCGTATCGGCATCCCAAAAAAAGCGCGAGTGTCTGGATCGGTTGTCGAAGCTGTTTGGCGGTCGCGTGATTTGCGTTGAGCAAAAAGGTCGCACAACCAAAGGGACTCCTTATGGACCAGTTCACCATTGGCAAGTGAACGGCGCGATTGCTCGGGGGGTCATGATGACCTTGTTCTGTCTGCTTTCTGCTTGGCGACAAGCGCAGATTAAAAAAGCCTTGCGTAGGGAACCCAGCAATGGCTTTTGACGCCTTCGATTTCGGGGTGAATTTCGACCTCGGCGGCGGCGCGGCGGCACCGTTTGACTTCGGCGTCCCCTACGACTTCAGCGGGGGAGCTTCGAGCCCCTTCGATTTCGGCACGTTTTCCTTCGATGTCCCGGGCTTCGCGGATTTCGGGACGATTCCCGACGCTGGCTTTGACGTGGGGCAAGGGCTTGGCGGCTACTTCTTCGACACGACCTCGGGGGATGTGGTCAACCCGGCGGGCCAACGATCCACCGTCGCGGAGTTCGTGCAGCAGCGCCAGCCGGGTCTGCCAAAACCCGGGGGTCTTGAGGGGTTTCTCGGCACCAACGTCGGGCGCGGCGTCACGGCCGGGGCGCTGGGGTTGACGGGACTCGGCCTCTCCAAGATCTTGGCGGGGGAGTCGCCCAGCCTCACGCTCCCCCAGCCGCGCGTGGCGGCGGGCATCACGGCCGGGGAGCAGGCCCTGCAGCAGGCGTTGGGGCAAGGCGCCCAAGCGAACCTCGCGGGGGCCGCGGGCGGGGCCATCGCGGGCCAGAACCTCGTGGCGCAGATCCTGGCCGAGCGGGCGGCCCGCGAAGGGGCCGCCGAAGCCGAGCAGGCGCCCGGCCAGCGGAACATCCGGCTGGCGGCGCAGGGCCAGATTCCGGGTCTGATGGCGCCGTCGGCCGTGGGGGCCTTCGAGGATCCCGTCCAGCAGTTGCTCACGAGCCAGATCATGGCGACGCTCCAGGGAACGGCGGGCGACCCGACGCAAGAAGCCCGGCGGAACCGGGAGCGCGCGGCGTTTGAAAACCAGATGGGTCGGCAACTCGGGCCAGACTGGCAACTGACCACGCCGGGCATCCAGTCCCAGCAGCAATTGGAGCAGCGGTTCAATCAGGAGCGGTTCGCGGAAAAGGAAGCGATGATCGCCAGCCGCCTCCCGCAGCAGCAGAGCCGCCAGCAGTTCTCGTATCTCGCCCCCGTCCAGCGGGCCCAGGGGTTGGAGACGATCCGCCGGCCCGCCCTCACGGACGCCGAGCGGCTGACGCAGTTGGGCATTGCGGGCGTGCCCGAAACCTTGACGGGCCTGCGCGCGATCGCGCCCGTCTCGGGGTTCCTGAGTCCCGAAGGGGCGCAGGGCGCGGCCAATCTCGGCACCTCGCTCGAGGCCCAGCAGGCGCTCGCGGCGTTCAACCAGCAGAGCCAACAGCAGCGCGAGTTGGCGCAGGCGATCGGCGGGGTGTTCGGGCAGGTCGCCTCGGCCACCACGCAACGGCGCAGTCCGTTTGAGGATTATTTCGCGCAGTTGATGAAGACCCAGCCGACGGGAGTACCCTAACGGTGGGATTTCCGTATGGCGCGAACCTTCTGAGTTTCCTCGACCGTTACGATCAAGCGGAGCGGACGTCGGAAGTTCGTCGGCGGGGGGAATTGCAGGAGGCGCTCGCGCTTCGCCAGGTCTCGGAACTCGACCGCCAGCGGCGCGAGGAAGAGTCGGTGATGGGGGCGCTCGCCCAAGAAGTGGCGGCGCGTCGCGCCCAGCCAGCCTTGCCCTCGGGGATCAGCACGACGGTCGCGGCGGGGGCCCCGATCCCCGGAGCGGAGGCCGCTCTCGAGGCGGGCGTCGTCCAGCCCGGCGTCACGAACGTCCCCAACATCCAGAACACGGCTGGCCTCTTCCCGACGCCGACCCCGCGCCAACCATTTGGCGCCTCCCTGCCGCCGGAGCAGGCCGTCAGGGTGCTGGGCCATCCACGCGCCCAAGCGGTGATCCGGTCGGTCGAGCAGGCCGAGAAGGATCAGGAGGCCCAGCGCCTCAAGGAGGAAGCCCGCCAGCTCTTCGGCGTGGCGACGGAACGATTTCGCGGTCAGGACGCGACGGGCGGGTACGAGGAGTTGGCCAAGGCGTACAACCGCATGGGCCTGCACGGGGAGGCGGGGCGGGCCTTGGAGCACGCCATCTCGCTCCGCCAGGACAAGGAGGACGAGGAGAAGACCAACACGTGGCTTGGTGACATCCTGAAGGCGGAGAAGGCGTTCACGGAGGATCCCTCGTTCGCCACGCACGGGGCGTTCCTCGAGGCCCTCGGCGCGGGGACGAGCAAGACGGCCAAGGCGCTGCGCCTCCAACTGATCGGCAACCAGATCAAGGCCACGCTCTCGCGCGACCCGTTCTCCGCGATCCTCTGGAAGAAGATGAACGAGAAGTACGCGGCGGCGTGGGAGAAGGGGGAATCGCCGTCCTTCGAGGCCGTCGTCAAGGATCTCCAGAAGGAGAATCCCGGCCTCCTCCTGCGGGCGTTGGGCGATGAACTGGAGAAGGGCAAGGAGTTGCCCAAGGCCGTCCTGAAGGTCATGGGCGTCGGGGAGGAGGTTGACCCCGCGAAGCTCAAGGACTTCACCAGCCAAGCGTTCCAGAATTTCCGGGTTCGCACGGGGCGCGGGCCGCGCACGGAGGACGAGTTCAACGCGGTCTGGAAGGAGGCGGATCGGCTGGCGGCGTCGCGGAAGAAGGCAGAGGCCGAGGCCGACCCGACCAAGAAGGAACTGGACGACCTCCGGCTCAAGCGCGCCCGCTATGACGAAGACGTGCGCCAAGGCAAGGTCGAGCCGAACCTGAACCAATTGACCATCTTCCGCGACCGGGCGCACCGGATCGCCACCAGCCTCGATAGCGCCCCCGAGGATCAGGAGGCTGCTGGGAGCGAGGAACGCTACTGGTCCCAGCGCATCGCCGAGCAGATCAAGAAGCAGCCGGCGGGCAAAGAGTTGGGCAAGCCGAAGGCGGGCAGCCCGGCGGCGCTCCTGGGCGGGCGGAAGTTCGCCGACCTCGCGGAGGAGGAAAAGCAGGGGCTGCTCCTCGCCCAAGCCAAACTGACCTTCCCCGCCAAGGTGAAGACCTTCGAGGATCTGGGGAAACTCTCTCCCCAAGAGCGCGCCCGCCTCAAGGCGGAACTCGACACGCTGGAGGCCTCCGGTGGCGGTCGGCCTTGACGAGATCGACCGCCTAATCGCGGCCAAGTCGCCGAGCCGGGCGGCGGGCGGGGTCAGCCTCGCGGAGATCGACCGCCTGATCGGCGGCGGGGTCGCGCCGTCCGTGGGCGAGAAGGAGCCGCCCCTCGAGGATGTCGGCCAGCTTCAGGCGGAGGTCGAGCGCCTCGGACGACCCCGCCTCCAGATTGAGCCGACGCTCGGCCCACCCCGTTCCCTGATGGGCGCGCCCGCAGGGCCGCCGCCTCCACCCAGCCAAGCGGAGATTGCGGCACGGCAGCCCGGCCAGTTGGTGGCGGAGACGGGGGCCGGAACCGTCCCGCAGGAACTGGCCGAGACGCTGGCCGCCCCCCAAGAAACGCCCCCCATCTCAGCGGCTCCGATCCTCCCCAAGACACTGGGGGGCCTCAAGCGCGGGGCGGTGGAGGGTGCGGCGGCGGGCCTGCCGGGCTTGGCCCTCCAGGCCGTGGAACCCGAACTCTTCTCGCGTGCCAAAGTGAACCTGCCGGGCCGCGAGGAGGAACCCGAAAGCGTGACGGAGCAGGCCGTGCGGGCGGTCGTCTCGCTGGCCGATCCCGTGACGGCGGCGTTCTTCCTCCTGACGGGGGGATTCGGCGCGGCGGCGGTCAAGAGCGGCATGAACGCCCTGACGGCGAAGTTCGGGGAAGCGGCGGTTCGCCAGGGCCTCAAGACGGCGGCGACCCGGATGGCGGGGAGCGGCACGGCGTTCGCCGCCTATGACGCCGCGCGGGATGCCTTGGAGCAGACGGGGGCGGTCGGGCGCGGCGAGCAGGAGAAGGTCGAGCCGGGCCGGGTGCTGGAGGCGGCGGGCCGCGGGGCCTTGGTGGGCGCGTCGATGGGCTTGGCCACCCTGCCAGCTGGAACCCTCCTCCGCAAAGCCGCCGAGGTGGGGGTGCTGGCGACCGTCCCGCCCATCATCGAAGGGCGCGCGCCGACCGCCCAGGACGTGCTGGATGCGGGCGTGCTGGTGGGGGCGCTGACCGTGGCGGGGCGGCTCCAAGCCGGGGCGTCGGCGGCGCTCAGGAAGCCCCGCCCCCAGCGGACGCCCGAGGAGCAGCAGGCGGTGGAGGCGATCCCAGAGGCGGACAAGGCCGAGATCGTCCGCCAGGTCGCCGAGGAGGCCCAGAAGCCCCCTGAGCGTGCGGCGGCACCTCCACAGGCCGAGATTGCCGCCCAGCCCGTGGAGGAGGCCGTCCAGCGGGCGGAAGCCGCCGCCAAGCGGGCGAACGAGGCGTTGACGCGGATGGAGGAGTTGGCGCGGCGTCCGTTTGAGCCTTCGCCGCTGGAGCGGCCCCCCGAAGAGGCCGAACCTGAAAATCTGCCCGCGCCGGGCAGAATTGCCGAAGGGGCACGGGAAATCACACCAGAAGCGCCAACCGTGCCCCCCGAGGGCACGGAACCGGCACCGCCGACCCGCCTCTGGATCATGGTCGGGACACGTCGCTATCCGGTCGCCTCGTTCGAGGAAGCCTCTGGGAAGTTTCGGCAAGTCGTCGAAGCGGCGGGTACCGGCGCGGGCGAGACGCCCACCCCATTGGTCGTGGACGATGCCGGGACCGTGATCGGATATGTCGCCTACAACGGCAAGGTCTTCCCTGGTAGGCCGGAGGCGTGGAAGCCGGGTCAGCGTCCGCTGTACGACCCATCGGGGACAGCCGAAGTTTTACCCGAACGGCCTGTTGTCCCCTCCGCTCTGGCTACCGAACCGCGCCCCACCGTGGCAGAAGTCCCCCCGCCCGCGCCCATTCCCCAAACCTTCCGCGCCTTCGTGGAGGCCCAGGGCCGCCGCTGGCCCGTGACGGTGCGTGACCCCGACTACGTCCGCCTTCGCCAGGAGTATGACGCCCTCCGCAAGCCACGCTACGAGAAGCGCGGGGTGGAGGTGGTGGAGACCGCCACCGGGCGGGTCGTGGGGACGGGGCGGAACGGGGCCGAGGCGCAACTCTTGGCGAATCGGATGAATGCGGGCGCGGCATTGCCGACAGGCAAACGTATCGCAGCAACCCAAGAGGAAGCAGTTCCCAATGTCGTTCAGCGCATCGAGGAGCCTAGCATCACCGCGCCCGACTTCAACAAACCCCAGGGCGTTTATACAAGCCCACTCGGCGCAAGTCCGCATGAGGATCTCGGCGGCAAACGATTCACCTTTGACGTGAACCCCGACGCCAAGATCCTGATACTTCCCGATTACGGCGATGAAGTCATTATGCGGCGCGGCGCAGTCAACGCTGGTGCGGGCGTTCACGCCGCGCGCCATTTTCTCGGTGCAGGAGAATTTCAAAGACTCAGGGAACTGTCCAAGGCCGAACTCGTTAGAGAGGCCCATACGCTGGCCCCAAAGGCTGACTGGTCGAGATACTTCGACGGACAGGAAATCCTTGAGGGCGTCGGCGGCATTCTAGGGCGCCGGGCAGGCTACGATGCCTTTTGGCTAGCTGATAAGAAGATGCCGCAATTTAGCGAATTCGTGGCTTTGACTTCAAGGGCCCTACGAGAGAAACCGTCTGTGGCGAGTGCGGCTCCGTTGCAACGTGGTGTTGCACGGCCCGCAACGGAAGCCGTCCGCCCCGCCCCCGCCACCTTCCGCGGCTGGCAGGAGCGCCCCGGCGGGGAGCCGTTCGCCCTCTACGATCTGACGGAGGACGTGCCCGGCCATCCCCAGGGCTCCACGGTGTCGGCGGAAACGCTGCGTGGACTCGGATATGAACCGTCCGCGCCGCCCGCCAAAGCCCCGCCAGCATTCGGGGCGGGCAACGTCCTCTTCACGCGCGAGCGCAAGGAGGCTGCGGAGGCCCGCCTGCGGGAGAAGGGCCAGCGGCTCACGGCGGGGCTCGACCCCACGCTCCTGAAGGACTTGGTGGAGGTGGGCGGGTTCTATGTGGAGGGGGGTCTGCGGGAGTTTGCCGCCTGGTCGGATCGGATGGCCCGCGAATTGGGCGAACGGGTGCGCCCGCACCTCCAGGCCGTGTGGGACGAGATCCAGCGCCAGCGGGCGGGGGGCCGGGAGGCGGGCGTGGTGGACGTGACGCCACCGGGCGCACGGACAACGGAGCCGCCAGCCCCGCCATCTGCCCCGGCGGGCAGAACCGAGGCCCCCCCGTCAGAAGGCCGAGGTCCGGGCCATGCTCCGCCGGAGCCGAGGTTTCCTGACTCGGTCCCGCCAGCCGTTCAGCGGATTGGGGCCCGGGCGGCGAAACTGGCCGGGGACATTCGCTCGGCGGCGGACCGGCTCGGGCGTCTCAACGAGCAGGCCCAAGTCGTCGCGGAGCAGGGCGAGACGATCCGGGAGACGGGGACGCTGGCTCCAGAGGCCCGCCGGCCGTTCCGCGAAACCGGCGAGAAGCCCGAAACCTTCGGTGTCCGGGTGTCTGAGCGCGACATCGCCGAAACCCAAGCCGCCCTGGTCGATCTCGCCCGCCGCCATCAGGAGTTACGCCGCGAGGTCGAGCAAGCCGCCGACCCGTTCTCGGCCCAGACGGCGCGGGCCGCCGAGCGGCTCTTGGGCGAGGTCACGGCCCGCCTGAACGCCCTGAGCCAGGAATTCCGCGCCCAGCGGTTCGCCGCTGGGCGAGCGGTCAAGCGGTTCGACCGGCCGGTGCCCAGCGACATTCTTGATGCCCTCCACGAAGCGGGCGTCCTCACGGATTGGCTCCAGCGGGCCAAGCCCAAAATCCCCATCTACACGAACCTTCTGCGGAGCGTGCGCGAATGGGGATCGTTGGGCGAGGCCGACCGCCGCCAGGCGTTCCGCGACCTCGTGGATGCGTGGCGGCTCAACCTCTTTGCCGTCACCTCATGGACGCTCGACCTCGTGGGCAACGCCAGCGAGATCACCATGCAGGTGGCGGGGGGCGTCGGGCGTGACACGGCGCAACTGCTTCGCGGCCACGCCAACGTGCCGTCGCTTCAGGGGCTCTTCCGGGCCTTCCGGGATCGCGCGCTCCACCGCGGAGAACCCCTCGAGGAGCGCATCGAGGCGGGCGTGGGCCGCACGATTGGGGGCGAGCGGATCGGCGGCACCTTCCGCGGGGCGTTGACGGGCGCGGAGCCCGGCACGTTCACGGAGCGGGCGACCGTCCCCAGCCGCGCCCTCGATCTACTTGTTGGCACGCCGCTCTACGCCAAGGGAGCCTTCGACACCGCCGCGAAGCGGCTGATGGCGACCGCCACGGTCTGGCGGGATGCCATTGAGGAGGCCAACCGGCGAGGACTAGCGGGGCGCGACCGCAGGGATTTCTACCGCGACTTCATGGTGAGTCTTCCCGAGGAGACCGTCAAACATGCGGTAGAAGCAGGCAACAAGGCCGGATTCAACCGCCCGCTCTCCAAGTTTGAGGAATGGTGGGCCGGGTCGGTGGCGGTGCGCCTCTTCGGGGACGTGTTCGGTCGGTGGCCGTTCCAGTTCACACGGACGCTTGGGGAATGGCTCGGGGCCGACCCGGCATTCTTTCGGAAAGTCAAGGCCGGGCAGGTTTCGGCCGAGGAGGTCGCCGCCTGGCTGACGAAGGCGGCGGCGGGCTGGGGGGCGCTCTATCTGCTGAACGAGACGCTGTGGGATCGCGTGGATTTCAACTCGATGGAATACGTGCATGAGGATGGCTCGCGCACGCGCCTCTCCAACCGCGACCCGATCCCTACGGCGCTGTGGCTGCTCGCGGTCATCAAGTGGGACGAGGCGAAGGCGACGGGGGCCCTCCAGTACGCCTCGGTGCCGGGGTCGCGGATGCTCGCGGGCGAAGGCGGCGGGCTCCTCGGGGGCCTGATCATGTCGTTCACCAAGGCCGTGAGCCAGGCCGACGTGAATCCCCGCGGCGTGGCCCGCGAATTGACCAGCACCGTCAACCGGCTCATCCCCGGCCAGGCGATCCTGTCGGCCCTCGAGAGCGTGTTCGACCCGGCCATCCGGGAAGGGGTCGGAGCCAACGTGCCTGGCGTGTCGGCCCTCCTGCCAGAAGCCATCGACCCCACGACGGGCGAACCGCTTCAGCCCCGCCAACGCATCCTGGGGCAGGAACTCCCGACCATCGGCGGGACCCCGATTCCTGGTGCCCAACGGGTGCTGCCGCCCGTCCATCGTCTGCTCTCCCGCTACGGCCTGATCGTCTACCGCGGGCCGCGCACCCCGATTGCGGGGATGCACCCCGCCGAGGTGCCCGCCGACATCCTCCGCGAATGGACGGTAGAGTTCGGGCGTGAACGGGCGAGACTCTTGGCACCGCTTGTTGGGCAAATGGATGCGGGGACACTGGAGCGCCAGAATCCCGATAACGTGCGCGAGCGTGTCCAAAAGCGCGATGCGCTGGCGGCGAAACTAGCGACAAATCGCCTCAATCAGAAATACGGGACGCAACGGCGCCTGCCGCGCCGCCCGACGATCCGCGAGCGGCGAGGCCCCGAGGCCTTCGAGCAGCAGCGCCAAGAGTTTCAGGAGTCGGGAGCGGCCCGATGACCCACCGCCACGACGATCCCGAGAACGGCGAGGGCCACTTGATGCGCCAGAACGGGCCCTGGTGGAGTCGATCGCTGTGGCAGGTCGGCCCGCTCGCCATCGGATTCCTGATGCTCTTAGCGGCGATGCTCGGGTGGACTCCGTTCGCGTCCAAACACGCCAATAGCGGGGCGGGGGCGGCCAGCCTCCACCAGAAACTTGACGAACATATCTCGCAGTCGAAGGACACGCTTCGGGTGCTGCGAGCCATTTGCCGGCACACGGCCCGCAGTGAGCCCGCCAAAGAGGACTGCGACCGATGAGCATCACCGTGCCCGCCTTTTCGCTGGTGACAGCCCCGACGGAGTGGGACGACCTCACGCTGATGGCGGCGGTGGATTTCCTTGAAGCCGAAGGCGAGCCCGACGACGGAAAGTTGGGCGTCGTGTGGGTGGTGGTCAATCGCGCGGATCGCTGGCAACAGACGTTCAAGGAAGTGCTGCTCAAGCCCGGTCAATTCTCCTGTTTGAATGCCGACTACTTCCCCACGATGGGCTATGCGCGGTTGGCGGCGGCGGGAATCTCAGCGGAAGCATGCTGGCGGGCGGCCGCCAGCGGCCTCTGGCGGCTCCGTCCTGACCCGACTGGCGGGGCCGACCATTATCTGCGGCTTGACGCCACGAAGGCGGCCCGCAAGCGGCATGATCTACCTACCTGGGCAGCTGACCCGTCCGATCCGACGCAAGTGAACCAGAGCAAGGTGACGGCGGTGATCGGCCACCATCATTTTTTGAGGCTCGGCTGATGGGCTTTGCCCGCAAGGACACGATTTGCCCGGCGTGCGGGGCCGACGCGCTGCGGTTTGACTTTGTGTGGAGACGATGGAGTTGCACAAAATGTAACTGGACAGATCGGCCAGCAAGATGAGGCTTGCTTTCTCGGCGATGCCGCTCGTTGCTGATGATCGCGCGGTCCCGATGATATGGCAGAGACCGTGCCCAGCCTGTGGGCGCTGGCTCCAAAAGGCGTCAGCCACCGATGAATTTCGGTGCGTGTGTGGATGGCGCGGGTGATCGGTCGCGCCCGCCCGCCCTATGAGGAATCGTCCACGGATCGGCGGGAAGCCTTGGAGGATCGCCAGATGATGAAAGCGGTCGCCGTCGCGGCCGCGCTGCTCGTCTACGCGCTGGCGCTATGGCTCTAGGCTACGCGCCCCGGCGCACGCGCGGCAAGCAGGGGATCGGCGTCATGGGACTCCTCGGATTAGGTGAGGGACCGCCGCAACGGATCCAGGGCGTGAGCCAGCGGGCGACCTCTACCCGACCGGATCGGTGCGACAAGTGTGGGGGAATCACTATCAGCGATGATTTCACCAATCCGAGACGGTCGGTATGTTTTGATTGCGGCTCTGATTTCTTTCTTGTTCTTTATGGGTCATAAATATTACCAACACAAAGCATTGAATCTCTGTACGAATTGTGGGCGTATGCCGTCTTGGCGACCTGGCGCAAGTCTCTGCCAGGATTGTAAGAAAAAGGGAGCTGAACGGTATCTAGCGAATCGATCAAAGTGGCTTGCGAAGAGGCATGGGTTAGAGGCAGAACGAAAAGCAATGAACCTCTGCACTAAATGTGGGCGCGCCGCGCCCTGGCGACCAAGAGCGGCATATTGTCAAGAATGTAAAATGAAGTGGGATGAATCTCAGCGCCGATGGGAATTGAAAAGACGCAACGCAGGCTTGCCACTATCTGCTACTGTGCGAGCTCGCCGCTTGCGTATGCAGGTTATCACTGCTTACGGCAGTAAATGTATGTGCTGCGGCGAATCCAATCCGTTTTTCCTCTCCATCGACCATATTGAAAACAATGGTGCTGAGCACAGACAAGCCATTGGACTTGATCGCCGAAAAGGAACTGGATTTACATTCTATTCATGGCTTCGTCAACGCGGTTTCCCGAAGGAAGGACTTCAATTGCTATGTTTTAACTGTAATGCCGCTAAAGGAATGTGGGGCGGTATTTGTCCTCATGTCCGCGAACCATGGAAGCTTTCATCGGTGCTTCCACCAACGAAGGGCAAATGGACATCATGAGCGAAGCCTTCCCATGTGGGCGTGGCTAAGGAACCTCGGTAGCGAAAATCACGCGGATGAACAGCGTGCGGAGCGGTGGCATTGGCTCCATGTGGGCGCGTATGGAGTCATCATTCTGCTCTACTGCGGATCGATCACGTTTCATGTAGCGGCGGCGGGCCGCCATCGTCACGCGGCGCGGCGGCTCGAGGCGGCCCGGCGGGCCGATGCGGCGTGGGGTCCCGATGCGGATCAGGACGAGTAACCTCCCGTGGCGGCCCCTCGGGGCGGCGGTGCTGTTTATCGCGGCCTGCGGGCTGACGGGACTCGGGTTCGGCTTGACGTTTCTCCGTGCGGAGACGGCCTCCCCACTGATGGCGACGGTGAGTTTCCTCCTGTGGGGATTGGCCGGGGTGGCGTTCATCGGGGCCGCCAAGCTCTCGAAAGGAGCGTGACATGGACATGCTAGTGATCGGCCAATTCGTCTGGAATTGCTTGAGCGATCGGTATCCAGAAGTCGGGGGTGCGGCGCTTCAAGTGATCGGCGGCGCCACCGTCCTCTTCCGGGCGCTCGGCAGTGCCAAGATCGGGGCGACGCCGGGAACGGGCTTCGGCGTGGGGAAACTCTTGGGGATTCTGTCCAAGCTGGCGATGAACAAGTGAGCATCGGCCGACGATGGGCGGCGAGTCTCCTGCTGGTGGGACTCCTGTCGGGCTGCGGCGTGGTGACGCATCAAGCCGACACGATGACGGTCGAGCGCCAGAAATTCATCAACGCCTACGCGCGGGCGCGCGTCCTCTATCAGCAGTTGGCCAGTCGGATCGACATGCTCTGCCAGGCCGACAAACTGGCGCCGGACACATGCGCCAAGGCGACAGACATTGACCAGCAGGCCAAGACGCTCGATAGCGAGATCCGCGCCAAGATCGACACGCCGGAGGCCGAGGTGGACTGGGAGCGCGTTATGAAGTTGCTTGAACTCACACTCGGCCTCGTCCTATAGGGCGAGTTGACATGGCCAGATTCGTCTCTCCTCACGACCGATTGCTCATTGAGGAGCTTAGCCAGGACAGTTTCAAAATCTTGGCCCCTCTTTGGTTTGAGTCGGACTTGTTGGGCGGCAGAGTCATCAAGGTGCCAGAGGGATTCATTAGCGACAGGGAATCCATTCCCCGGTGGTTGCCGATCTTCTATGCTCTCCTCGCGGGCACGGCTAGTCGGGCTGGCGTGGTTCACGACCGCCTTTACCAACTTCATAAAGTTGTGGATCTCGACGTCTCTCGGAAACTGGCCGATGCGGTCTACTACGAGGCCAACGCGCTTGACCAGAATCCAGGCTGGAAGCGATGGCTCAAGTGGCTCGGCTTGCGCATCGGTGGCGCGTTGGCGTATAAGAGCGGGCCATCACGCTTCCAGACGGACAACGACCGGCGCCGCAAGCCCCGGACGCCCTTGTCGCCTGAAGATCGCCGCCGCCTCGAAGCCCTGGCCCGCCAGAGCGCAGCGGAGCGAGGGAAACCCACTCCTCCCCCACCCGCAGAGGCCCCCTGATCTGATCAGAGATAGTAACAATGCCATTATAATGCCATTATAATGCCATTCTTTCTCATCCTTTCTCATCCTTTCTCCTCCTCTCCTGCCAGGGGGCGCGTGGATAGTCGGATTGCCGCGCGATGACCTTCGCCAAATAAGGTTTGCATCTGCCCCGCCGGGCAGAATGCGCGGGGCTTGACAGTCGGCGTGGGGCCTGTGGTAGCGTAGGCAGCATGGGGCCTTGGTGTAATGGGAGCATCGCTATATTCTTATGGAGGAACTTGCGAAGTGTGATGTAGTTTGTGCAAACTGTCATAGAATCAGGACTTGGGGACGTGGTGGCTAATCTGGGAACAGGCCAACTTTGCACGCTATGTGATGAGGGTTCAAGTCCCTCAGGTCTCCACCGATGAAAATCGTCGGAGTGATTCAGGCCCGCCTGACCTCCTCCCGGCTTCCCGGGAAGACGCTGCTCCCCATTCATGGTCGGCCAATGTTGTTACGCTGTTGGGACCGGCTGGCCTTCTGCGCACGGCTGGATTCCATCGTGGTGGCGACGAGCGACGACCCCGCCAACGAGCCGATCCGGGCCTTGTGTGCCCGGGAGGGCATCGGGTGTGTGAGTGCCATGACGCGGGATGACCAAGTGGCGGGTCGGCTCCTTGAGGCGGCGCGGGCGACCTCCGCCGACGCCATCGTGAGGATCACTCCTGACTGCCCTTTGGTGGATGCCGGCCTCGTGGATCTCGTGGTGGCGACCGGCATGGGCGAACGGGATTTTGTGGCGTGGACACGCAACCGCTTGCCGTCCGATTACTGCTCCAACGTCTTTCCACGCACATACCCAGACGGCCTTGACTGCGAATACATCACGGCCGAGACGTTGGCCGCTTTACCGGAAGTCGAGGAACCGACCCGCCATATCTGGGAGCATCCCGAGGGCTTCCGGGTGACGTCCGTGACGCATCACGACGATCTGTCCGCCCTCCGCTGGACGGTGGATCGGGCCGACGACTTGGAGTTCGTCCGGTGGGTCTATGAGCGCCTGCCGGAAGGGTTCACGTGGCGGGACGTCTTGGCGCTGGATGCGCTCGGCCCGTGGCGGGAACGGCTCATGCTCCTCGAGCCCGCCGTCAACCCCGCCCATGCCCGCCTCGCCCGCGCCCGCTGAGTGCCCGTATTGCGGGTTGGCCCTTACCGTGAGCGTCAGTAGCGGCGCGGAGCGTCTGGTGTGCTGCTGCTGCGACCTCCGGGACTTCTGGGGCAACCGCCCGTGCCCCCACCGGCCAGTGGACAGTCCCACACCATGAAAGCCCGCCTCCTCTTCGGCGCGGCGATGCTCCTCTGGGGCGGGCTGACATGGGCGCTCTACGTCGCCTTTGCGGCGTGGTTGGGGCCGTTGCCAGAATGACGACCGCCGCGTCAGTTCGCCACCGCCTCGTGAACCGCCCGACCTGCGAGAATCCGCGATGCGCCCGGCGCGGGCCTCTGGGGCATTACTGGGTGGTTCCGCCCACGGAGGCTGACCCGGACGATCCGGCGTCCGCACTGCTCGCCCTTTGTCGAGGATGCCGCGCGGCCCTGCACGCCGACCCGCCGCGCTTGCGAGTCCGCCTCGTCGATGTCGTCCGTGAGGAAAGCGGATTGAATGGCTTCGTGATGAGTTCGCACGCGAGGTTCCGCTTCACGGCCGGGCCGCGCCGGTGGACCTATTGCCGGCACTTCGGCTTCTGATGCGCCTCGCCTTCTGGCTTCCCCGATCCGTGCATCTCAAGATTGTGTGCCCCATCGCGGCGGCGGCCCGTCGGCGCGGACATGAGTGCGTGATGCTCAGTCCGATCGGCGCCCTCTGCGGCCCGAAGGACGATATCGGGCAAATGTTGGGCTACGACCCGGCGCTGAAGCCCTTCGATCTTGGCATCGGAATCGCCAGCGAGGTAGACGCAGAGATTCATCTGCGAGACGTAGACTGGGCCATCACGGTCGGCCTCCGCACGGCCCCGGCGATCCGGGCCTATACGCGGGCCTCTGGCGTCAAGTGGGCGGCCCTGGACAACGTGGGAGACAACCTCCTGTATGTGCTAGAGGCCTCGCTGGACGGGCAAGCGGCGCTCAAGGACTGGGATCTCGCCACCACGCTCTCGAACGACGCGCGCCTCTATGCGGCGGGGCTGGCGCACGTCGCGGGAGCTCGGCGGGCCGAGTTTTCCGAAATCGTCGCCGTCGGATATCCGGAACTCGATCAGCTGGGCTTCCGAACCATGACCCGCGAGGCCTGCCGGGCCAAGTGGAATCTGCCCGCGGGCAGAATCGTCCTGCTGGCCCCGGCCGCCCGCCCCGCCAACCTGCCCCGCCTGCGGCGCTGGGCGTGGGGACGGTGGACGTATGCGTCGATTGTGCGCCAGATTCGACGCTTCTGCGACCGCCACGGGGCCATCCTCGTCACCAAGACCCGCGCCAAGCATGGGGATCCCCCCTGGCTGGCAGACCTGTCCGACCGCTACATCGGGCAAACCAGCTTCTACCCGTTCGACACGCTGGAACTCGTGGTGGCGGCCGACCTGGTGGTGGGGTTCGCCTCGACGCTCGCCGTGGAGGCTTCGGCGGTGGGCCGCCCGCAGGTCTGGCTCCACGCCTGGCCCCCGGAGGAGTCCGAATGGCCCGTCAACCTCCCGTTGCGGCAGCGGTTCTTCCTCGAGCGCGGGGGCCTCTGGAACAACGCCGGGGCGCGGCCCCTGTACGGATTCGGCCCCCGGTGGCGGAGGCACCTCGGCTTCTGGGCGGAGTGCGCGGCGTGGCCGCGCCCCACGGAGGCCGGCCAGCAGGAGATGCGCGCCGCCGTGGAGCGGTGGGCGGGGCCGCTGGATGGGAAAGCGGCGGAGCGGTTTCTTGACCTGCTTGAGCGGCAGCATGGCCGACGGTAAGTGGATCCGCTTCGAGCAGTTCGAGCAGTGCAAGCGGAGCAAGCGAAAAACGGCCGTCTATTTCGTCGTCAACAAGACCTACAATGCGTGTCTAGGTGAAGTGCGCTGGTATTCTCCGTGGCGGCAATATGTATTCGCGCCCAAGATCAATACGCTCTATGCTCGCAGTTGCTTGGCTGAAATCGCGCAGTTTGTCGAATCGCTGATGAAGGCTCGCGGCCATGGGCGATAGCACCGGAATTTCCTGGGCAGAGGCGACGTGGAATCCATGGCATGGCTGCCGAAAAATCTCCGCTGGCTGCAAATTCTGTTACATGTACCGGGAAAAAAAGAAGTACGGCCAAGACCCCACCGTCCCGGTCAGGGCCAAGACGACCTTTGAAGCCCCGCTCCGATGGGCCGCGCCCAAGCGCATCTTCACGTGCTCCTGGTCCGATTTCTTCATCGAAGAGGCAGATGCGTGGCGAGCGGACGCTTGGGAAATCATCCGGCGGACGCCTCACCATCGGTACATGATCCTGACGAAACGCCCCACGCGGATCACCGACCATCTTCCGTCAGCGTGGCCCTTCCAGCATGTCTGGCTCGGTGTCTCTGTGGAGAATCAAACTCACGCCGACGAGCGCATCCCCTGGCTCCTCAAGACCCCAGCGACCGTCCGGTTCCTGAGCGTGGAGCCGCTGCTGGGGGCGGTGGACCTGGAGCGGTTTATGGGATTGGATTTCGTTAGAACTGGCGACGTACTCATGGGCCACCCGCTCTTGCGACGGATTCAGTGGGTCATTGTCGGGGGCGAGAGCGGGGGTCCGCCGGAGCGGGCGCTGGTGAGCCGGTGCAACAGCGACGATCCGCACTCATGCCGTGATGCTCTTGGGGGCACGGGGGCGAGCCACTATCACGCGAAACCGGAGGCGCTGAAGTGGGTCCGCGCCCTCCGCGATCAGTGCGTGGCGGCGGGGGTGCCGTTCTTCTTCAAGCAGTGGGGGGGGGCGACGGCAAAGAGCGGCGGGCGGTTGCTGGATGGCAGGACATGGGACGAATTGCCGGTCGGCTGACCGAGGCCTTGGGCCTCACCCCGCCGTGGCACGCAGACCTCTGCCGTTGGTTCCACGTCACGCCCCGCCAGGTCGCCGAATTAGGCACCCGGCGGGCGGGCCGCCGCCCCGACCTGCCTGGCTCGCCCACCTGCCAGCCGGTCAGCGGCAAGACGTGGGAGGACATCTGGGCCAGCCGCCCACGGGACTCTGACGGGGCGATAATGGCCTTCTACCGGGAGATCGGGGCGTGGAGTGCATTCCGCCAGGTGGTACGCCATAGATTTCGTTCTTGGTCCTTCGTGGCCCGCCAGATGCCACGCAACGGGGTGCTGGTCGAGTGGGGCGCGGGCGTGGCCCCCGTGTCATTTTGGCTCGCCACCCATCCCTGGCAGGTCGGGGGGGAGCCGACCTTCGTGCTGGCCGATGTGGACTCCGAGCACTACACCTTCGGGCGCTGGCGGCTGGCGGAGGCCGACGGGGAGGCCATCGAACTCTTCGTGGAGGCCGACAAGCCCCTGCCGAGCCTGCCGCCCGCGGATGTCGTCTGCGTATTGGAAACCTTGGAGCATCTACCGTCACCCTTGCGGGTCATTGAGCATCTGGGGGCGGCGGTCAAGCCCGGCGGCGTGCTCTTCGAGGATTTCTTTTTGCATGACCGACCCAGCGGGGCCGATCTGCCGCAGGCCACCAAGGAGCGCGGGCAGGTCTACAGTTACCTGAGTGCGGCGTTCACAAGGGAGGCGGGGCGGGATTGGATGGCCCCCGATGGGGGTGGGCTGAGGCGGTGGCGCAAACGCCAGTTTTAGGGGTTCTCCCCGCCCCCGGCTCGGGTCGCCAGAGCATGGTGGCGACCGGCCAGGCGGGCCGGTTGGACGCCCACCTGGAGTGGTATCGCACGGCATTCGACGTGCGCTATCTGGACGCCGCCCATGTGGACGCCCGCCGCGCGTGGCTCTGGCCCCTGTGGGATCGGCGGTTCCGTGACTGCACGGTTCTCCGCGCCCTGAATCTCCTGGGGGCGATCCCGGCCCTCACGGCGCGGTGGGCCTACGGCATCCCCTTCGTGGTGAGCCACGGGGCCGATTATGAGGCGATTGCGGCCATCCATGGGCGGTCCCGGCTGCATCTCAAGAAGTGGGGGTGGCTCCGGCGGCTGGTGTGTCGTCACGCCTCGGCGGTGCTGGTGTCCAACCCCGCCCTCGCCCGGCGGCTCGCCCGGCAGTATCCGAAGGCCGCGATCCTTCCCCACCCCAACTGGGTGGATCTCGAGCGGTTCTCCCCCACGGACCAGCCGCCCGTCACGGGGCGCGTGCTCTACGTCGGGCGGCTCGTGGAGGAAAAGAATTTGGGCCGGCTCGCCACGGCCGTCAACAGCGTCTGGGGGCATCGCCTTCGGGCCGTGGGCGAAGGCCCGCTCCGCTGGTATTTGGCCACCCAGCGGCGGGTGGACTGTCCGGGGCCGATCTCATGGGAACGGCTCCCCGACGAGTACCGGGCGGCGGAATGCTTCGCGCTCCCGTCCCTGACCGAAGGCCACCCGAAGGCCCTGGCGGAAGCGATGGCGTGCGGGGTGCCCGCCGTGGTGGCGACCCGAGTCGCCATGGAAAATCAACTATCTGGTGTTATCGAGTGCGACCCCGTTGTTGAGGCGCAGATTGCCGAAGGGATCAAGATCCTCCAAGACTCCGACACTCGCAAATATTTCGCCGCTCAAGCCCGCGCCCACGCCGAACGCCATTGGGACGCGCGCGTGCTGATGCCCCAAGAGATCGCCATCCTCCAGTCGGCCCGCCCGTGAGGGTGAAGGACGCGGGCTGGTGGATGCTGCTGGGACTCCTGGGGGCGGGCGTCCTCACGGTCATCGTGATCCTGTATCCCTACACCTGGACCTCCCACCGCAACTTTTACCACGCCAAACACGGGCGGGCGAGCCGGCGCTGGGTGTGGCGCGGGCTGGCGTGGCTCGGGTGCCTCTACGCGGTGGCCGTGGCGGCGGCCGTGCTCGCCGGCCTCGTGTGGATCGTCCGGGCCGCGTTCGCCTGAAAACTGCCCCGCCGGGCAGATTCTGTTCACTTTTTGAACACGCTTTGTCGTCATCATTCACAAGCACAATGGACGGCGCACAATTTTCTGTTGACAAGGCTCTGAGGGGGCTGGTATAAGGGGAGGCGACATGAGCAAGGCAGACGGATTGACCGTTAGTCAGCAGACATACCGGGCTGGACAACGATGAAATACGACGTCCAGGCCCTGAAGCGGTTGCGCGGGCGAGCTGGCCTGCGGATTGACGCGCTCGCCACGGCGGCGGGCATGAGCGAGAACGCCGTGCGCCTGATCGAGCGCGGGGTGTCGATCCCGCGGGCCGACAGCCTGGCGAGCCTCGCGGGGGCGCTGGGGGTAGCGGTGGAGGAATTCTTCGCGGTGGAGGAGGGAAGATGATGAATGATGAGATGCACCGCCGTATTGCGGTCTTCCTACGTGATCCTGCTGAACCCCCGGAAGCCAAGGCTGTCCTGAAATGGCAGTGGAGACTGTACGGGGATTTCTTCACCGCGCTCTTCGATGCGATCAAGCTGGCCGACGACCAGAACCTTGAGCGGCTTCGGTTGGGGTTTCCCATCGAAGTGACCGGGTTCGTCGAGTGGAATCGGGGCTCGCTGGCGGAGAAGCTCCGAGAGAAAGGCGTGATGGACTGATGATCAAGCGGCTGCTTGAGGAAGGAGAAACCGTATGAGTGATGAACGACCTGAGGAAGGGCTCGCCCTGCCCACGGAACGGGCGAAAGAGACTCTCGGGACGATGGTTGAACCTGTCTCGCAGCTCGACATTCTCACACTCAGCAAAGTGATGGTGCAGTCCGGCTTCTTCCCGGATACCAAGACGATGGCCCAAGCCGTCGTGAAGATCGTGGCCGGAAAGGAACTCGGGTTCGGCCCGGTTGCGTCCCTCCGGCATATCTACGTCCACCGGGGGCATATCGGGCTGATGGCGCAGTTGATCGCCTCGGCCATCCGCAACAGCGGGCGCTATGACTACAAGATCCTCGCCTGTGATGACGAGAAGTGCGAGATCGAGTTCTTCCGGCTGGTGCGTGAGCAGGCGTGGGATTCCCTGGGGACTGCGGCCTTTACGATTCAGGAGGCGACCCGGGCGGGCCTCGTCAAGGAGGACAGCGCCTGGAAAACCTATCCGAGCGACGTGCTGTTCGCGCGGGCCATGACCCGCGGGCAGCGGCGGTTTTGCCCAGATGTCTTCCGGCAGACGGTCTATAGCAAGGACGAGATTGAGGAACTGATGCAGCGCGACCCGACCGGCGCCGAGGAGCCTGCGCTGCCTCCGTCCCTGGATCTGATGCCGAAGAAGATCGGTGAGACGCCGCCCGCGCCGCCCGTGGAGCCTGTCGGTTCTGGCGCAGCGGGTGGGGTGGAAGATGCACCCCCGGGCGGCTTCCCCGATCCTGAGGTCCGCGAGCAGGAACGGTGGGAAGCCTTCCTCGGTCTCGTGGGTGTTGGGATAGATCAGAAAGCCACCCTCCCGGTTGAACCGGAGCCGATCCAGCCCGCGCCGCCCGTGGTGGCTCCTCAGGGCAAAATCCGGTTCACCATCGGCAAGACGCCCTACGAGACGGCGGGCATCACCCGCGACCAGATGCTCTCGTCGTTCGACCTGGAAACCCAGGTGGAGAAGAAGCAGAAGGGGCTGACCCGGACGATCCTGAAATCGTTCAAGGTCGCGCATCGGTGGGAACTCACCGAAGAGCAGGGCGAGCAGTTCCTGATCCGGCTGTCGGAGACGCTCGGGGTTGACCCGCCGTGGGTCAAGGGGGCGGCGAATGGCAAGCGCTGAGTCGGGCACCCTGCCCCGCGTGAGCGAGATTCTGGCGGCAACGGGCTTGGGGTTCGACCCGACGGGGATCCCCCCGGCCCGGCTCGAGTACGCCCAACTCCGGGGGACGGCCCTGCATCGCGCGATTCAGTACCACCATGAGGGAGTGCTGGACGAGGCGACCCTCCACCCGGATATTCGACCCGGCTTCGAGGCCTACCAGCGTTTTTTGACGGATACGGGGCATGAGCCGCTTGTGAGCGAGCCCGAATTGGTTCACCCGAGCTACGGATTTATCGGGCACCCAGATCGGGTCGGCTGGCTCAACGGCAAGCGCGTCCTGCTGGACTGGAAATACACGGACAGCCTCCAGTTCTGGCCAGTGGCCTTTCAGCTGGCGGCGTACCGGATCTTATGGAACGGCAACTACCCGGAGCAGGTCGTCACCGGCACATTTGCCCTCCAACTCTCGCCCAGTACCGGAAAATACAAGCTCCGAGCCGTCGAGGCGGAGAAGTACGAGCAGGACTTTTTAGGGGCGTTACTCGTCTGGAGAGCCCAACAGCGAATGGGGAGGAATGGGGCATGACTGGAACGCTTGTTGCCGAACAGGAACTCAAGACCACCGCAGCGGGGCTGGCCGAGCAGGCCACCGCCCTCCGCGTGGTGGATGAACCGACCTTCCAGCGGGCGGGCACAATGCTCCGGGCGATCAAGACCTACCTCGCCCGCGTCGGCGAGGTGCTGAATCCGATCATCCAGGCGGCCCATAAGGCCCACCAGGAGGCGTTGACCCAGAAGAAGCGGCTCGAGGAGCCCGCGTTGGTGGCCGAGCGTTCACTCAAGGCCAGCATGGGGACGTACCAAACGGAGCAAGAGCGGCTGGCCCGAGCAGCAGAGGCAACGGCGGCGCTCGAGCGGCAGCGGCTGGAGGACGAGGCGAAACTCCAAGCAGCGTTGAATGCTGAGGCGCGAGGGGATGGGCAGGGCGCCGAGCGGATTCTTGAGGCGGCAACGCCCCCCGCCCCGATCATCGTTCCGGCGGCGGTGACACCCCCGCCGCCGAAGGCAGAGGGCGTGAGCTTCCGCAAGACCTACCGGGCGGAAGTGACGGATCTGAGGGCACTTGTCGAGGCGGTTGCCAAGGGGCAAGTCCCCCTGGCGTATGTGGAAGCCAATCTTTCCGCCTTGAATCAGGCGGCGAGAGCCCTGAAGGAGGAGCTGGCGGTTCCTGGGGTGCGGGTGATCGACGAACGCGGCGTCGCGGCCCGCGCCCTATGACGACGGCTGCCCCGCCGAGTGGGACGTCTGCATCTGCGAGCGATAGGAGGCTCTCCATGGCGGAAATGGTGATCGAATCCAACGTGACCGGCGAGGCCCTGAGTCGCGTAATGGCCGCCAAGGAACTCCTGAGATTGGAGCGGCGCATCGCGCGGGCGGAGGAGAGCCTGCGCGTCCTGGTGGCCCACCGTGAGCGCCTGCTGGGACTGATCGGCGGAGCCTAAGTTGCGCTACGCCACGCGGACGGGCGTCCCCATCGAGCGAAGCCGCAGCGAAGTCGAGCGAACGCTCACCCGCTACCGAGCGGATCGTTTCGCCTACGGATGGGATGCGGGCCAGTGGGTCGTCGGATTTCGGGCGCATGGCAAATTCCTGAAATTCATCGTCCCGATGCCGGACAAGAAGGGCGATGGCATTGCCCGATCCCCGACGGGCCGGCGGCGGCGCTCGACGGGCCTCATTGAGAAGGCCTTCGACCAGGAATGCCGCCGTCGGTGGCGGGCGCTCTCCCTTGCGGTTAAGGCCAAGTTGGAGATGGTGGAAAGCGGCATCAGTACCTTCGAGGTGGAATTTCTTGCGTTTATTGTTCTTCCTGGAGGCGAAACAGTGGGTAATTGGCTCGTTCCCCAACTGGAGGATATCTACAAGAGCGGTAAGATGCCAAAAGCGTTACCAATGTTCACGGAAAAGTAATGGGTCTCGCTGACGCGGGCGACGAAAAGTGGGCCGCTGGCATGTTCGAGGGTGAGGGAACGGTGACTTTATCTTCAAACCGGACTAAAGCGTACACGCGGTTGCGGGTATCTCTTACGAATACGGATGCCGAAATTGTAGAATTCTACGTCGGTCGGTGGGGCGGCAAGGTACGGAGATTTGAGCCGGGTGGTCGAGCGAAAACCGCATTCACATGGATGCTGAACTCTCGCCAAGCCGCTAGGTTTCTGGAGATAATTCAACCCCATCTCCGGACGACTAAGACGAAGGAAAAGGTCGCTCTTGCTCTCCTTAGTCAATCGCTTCGACGTCGGGGTGCCAGAGACCCTGGTTATCGCGCGATGCAATTGGGCTTCAAAGAACGGATGCACGAGTTAAACAGGCGTGGTATAAGCGGCAAGATGCCCAAAGCCTTGCCGATGTTTGCGGGCGATTCGTGATGTGTCGTGCGGCCGTGGATGGAGAGATAGTCCGCCTCGCCCGTCTTGTGGCTCAGGGTGGCGGCGTCTGGGTGGGGATTCAGCGGCGGAAGCAGGGAAGCGATCTGGCCCTCTTCAACGCTCCGTCAGGGACGACCCTCAGCCTCCCGGTGGAGCAGGTGACGGCCAAGGCGGTGGCGGCGAGGATTCAGGAGGCTGCACGATGATCCGAGGCAATTACAAATTGTCACAAATCGACAATAAGATAAGAACTCGCCAGATGGTCTGGCGGGGCGGGGGGTTGGTTCCAGCGTCACGCTGGGGGAAAAGCGACCAGCCCCCCGCAGACTCTTTCTGGCGCGATGCTCTCGCGGCCCTCGCCATGGTGGCAGGGTGGGCGGCGTGGGGGGCGGTGTTGCTCGTCATTGCGGGGTGCGGATCCGATCGGATTACGAGGGATGCCGTCACGCTCACGCTCCTCGGGGATACGACGATTCGGTGCGAAGGAGGCGTCACCATCACGATGGGGTTTGTGAATGCCAGCCACCAGTGTCACGCCAAGAATGGAACTGTGTGGCTTGAGGTGGACTCAGGATTCGTCAAGGCAATTACCCATGGCGACTGAATCGACCAATCTGCCCGCGGGCAGATCCACCCGCCGCCTCGACCCGCTGGATACCGACCTCCTGGGGCGCCTCGATGCGCTCGATCAGCGGTTGTATGCCCTCATCCACCACGCCAGCAAGTACCGAGCCATCATCCTGACCGACCTCCGCCTCTTGCGCCAAGGGGCCGACCCCGGCCAAGTGCGCGCGGGGCTAGAACGGTGGACCTTAGTGTTGAAAGAAATCAGAAGGTTGGCAAGAGAACTCTAGAAACGTGAAACGGCGGGATCTCGCTGAAAGATTTTGGGAAAAGGTGGATCGCCGCTCGACCAACGATTGCTGGATATGGCGCGCGCATGGAATGCCACAAGGATATGGCCATTTTCAAATAGGAGATCGACCATATCGAGCGCACCGTGTCGCCTGGCAATTGACTTTTGGTGAAATTCCCGACGGCATGTGTGTTCTTCACAGGTGTGATATGCCGCCGTGCTGCAATCCAGATCATCTTTTTCTAGGAACGGTTGCGGAGAACAACCGGGATGCGGCCGACAAAAATCGTACTGCCAAGGGTAACCGTAATGGTGCGTACACGCATCCCGAACGACGTCCCAAAGGAAAGACGCACGGAATGTACGGTCGTCCTGGGATGAGAATATTCGGCGAGGCGAACGCATCTTCTAAATTGTCCGCGCAAACTATTTCGTCTATTCGAGAACACTATGGTCGGGGCGTCACGCAGAAGCAATTAGCTGCTTTGTGGGGTACTTCTCAGGCGAACATATCACGCATCGTCAACCACCAAGCATGGCCAATCGTATAACCACCAAATCATCTAGCACACTCCCCGTCGTGCCCCGCCACGAGGAGGTGGACACCCTCCTCAAGTCCCACGTCAAGCGGATCGAACTCGGCTTCTTCGAGTTTCTGGATCTGGCCGACGAGGCGATCGAGGGGAAGTACTACGAAAAGTGGGGCTACGTGGACGCCCAGCCGTACTTCGAGGAGCGCATCGGGATCGGCTACCGGACGCTTTGCCGGCGGATGGCGACGCTCGACGGCCTCCGCGCCCTGCCGCCCGCCGACCTGCCGCAGGCCAAGGACGTGCTGGCGGAGTTGGGGACGCACCGGGCGAGCATCCTCGCACCGGCCTTGAAGAAGGAGCCCGCCGATTGGCGCGAATGGGTCGAGCTGGCGCGCGGCTCCACGGAAGAGGCCCTGCAAGAGGCCGTCTCGTCGGCGCTGGGGAGTCGGCCGCGCGGCAAGGCGAGCGCCCCCGGCGAGAAATTCTTGGCCTACCTCGTCAACGCCGTGCCCCCCGACCGCCGTGAGCAAGTGGAATGGGTGTTCCAGGAGATGGCGAAGATCGGGGGCGACCCCGCCAACAAGTGGTCCGCGATGGCGGTGTTTCTCCAGTTGATCAATTTCGGGGAGAACGAGTTGGCGGGTCACGGGATCACGCGGGGTGGACGGGCGTGAGAATCCCCAACGACGCCACGCGCGTGGTTCGCATAGACCGCCCAGATAGATTTGCGCCTCACTATGACTGGGAATGTTCATTTTGCGGCCAACACCACCGATGGCATCACCCGCCGCGTATGCTGGGGGAAACGGAACAACCGCTGCACCTCACTTGCCCACAAAGGAGGACACCCGATGCGCCCACTGATCATCAGGAACAGGCTCGGGCACGAGACGCTGGACCTGGACACCGAGGAGGCGATCCAGCGGCTGGAGAAGGAGATGAACGCGGGGATGCTGGCCGTGGCGGCGAAGGGGGAGGCGGCCGTGCAGGTGACGGACGCGCGGGAGGCGGCGGTGCGGGAGGCGGAGGAGGTCCGGCTATTTTGGCCCCTCGCGGGGGGCAGGTAGGCGAAGCACTTTTCCGCAATTTTCGACCGCCAGATTTCCAATGGCAAGCCCTTCGAGCGCAAGCGCACCAAGATTGGACGCAGCAGATGCAGATGCAACAGATGCAGGCGCGGTTCCTCTCTATCCAGGGGTCATTTCTGCCCGGTGGGGCAGATTCGGTCGCCACCGCCAAGGCGGATGCCCTGCTTCGCGCGCGACTCGGAGAGTTTGAGTGGCGGCTCTTTCAGGAAACCGGCACGCTGACGAAGCCGTCGCGCTGCTGGCCGAGTGTCCTGTACCGCGTGCGGCGCCATGAGCCCGTCCTCGTCATTCGTGACGGCCAACACGCCGCCTCGCTCTGCGTCACAGCCCGCCAGGGCGAGCCGGAGGCCGACCGCCTATTGACGATCCTCGATCTCATCGACACCGACGAGCGGCGGCTGTGGGAGATGGCCACCCTCCTGCATCTCGCCCCGCACCAGCCCACGGAGCGGCGCCTATTCTGGTTCGGGCTCGTCTTGACGCTGAATCTCGTGCTGGCGACTCTCGCGGTGGCCTATCGGCTGGCGGTCTGGTTGACCCAATGATCCGCCGCGCCCCGATGAAGCGGACGCGGATGCGCCGGGTCGGGAAGAAAGGGCGGGCGCGGTCGAAACGGCTGGAGGCGGTTCGGCCGGCGCTGGAGGCGAGATCAGGCGGACGTTGTGAAATTCCGTGGTGCAGAACGTCCAAGCGTCCGCTTGATCCGCACCACTTGATCCGGCGCAGCCAGGGCGGCTCTGACGATCCCGCCTCCAATCTGGTCTATCTCTGCCGAGGGGATCACGACCGGCTGGATTTGCCCGTCACGTCTCCGCGCCATCTGCGCGCCGAGCGCTTCCAGGACGACTTGGGGCGCTGGTTCGCGCTCTTCGTGGACGGGGCGCTCGTCCAGCCCGTGCCGTTGGCCGTCCCGCTGGCGGTGCCCGAGGGAAAAACTTGACAGCCGCCCCGTCCATCGTTGTAGCGTATCGGCATGGCCTTGGGCGTTGTCTTCGTCCTCCGAGCGGTAAGACCGCCGGTCAACCCGGCGGGGATATGGTCACGCACCTTGCCCAAGGCCAGTGGCTCCGCTCGGAGTTTGTCCTTTTCCGTCTACCGGGGGGCGATCTATGGCTCGGCGCTACCGCAAAGTTGACCCCCGATTTTGGAGAGATGAGCGCGTGCTTCGTCTCTCGCCCGAAGAGAAACTTATCGCGCTCTATTGCTTCACGGGCCAGGCCAACCGGGTGGGCCTCTACTGTTTTTCCCCTGGACAGGCCGTAGAGGACACGGCCTTGACCGTGCCCGCATTCGCCAGGGGATTTGGCAGAGTCCGGGAGACCCTCCGGCTCGGCTGGGATGAGAGCGTCAGGGTCGTGTATTTGCCCACGTGGTGGAAATACAACTGCCCAGAGAACCTCCCCTCCATGAAAGCGTGCCTTTCTGACCTGCACGACGTGCCAAAAACGAGTCTCCTGACTGACTTTTTCGCCAATAGTGCCTATCTTCCTCCATATTTAGTCCAGGAACTCGGTCATAGCGCCGAAAGATTTCGTTTGAATGGTGTGCCTCTAACACCGAACGATGTCGCCACAGAGCAGGAGCAGGAGCAGGAGCAGGAGCAGGAGCAGGAGCAGGAGCAGGAGCAGGAACTACTCTCTTGTGTGGGTGGGGGGGGATTTGACGCCTTTTGGTCCGCCTATCCCAAAAAGATCGGAAAAGCCGTGGCCCGGCAGGTGTGGGGACGTGTCGCGAAAGGCCAGGGCGACAGCTTCGTGGGTCGGGTTCTTGCGGCCCTCGCTCGACAGCGGCAGAGCGACCAGTGGACGCGCGAAGGGGGCCGATTCATCCCTCACCCAGCCACGTGGCTCCGCCAAGGCCGCTGGGAGGACGAGGTAGAGCCGGAGCCGCCCGATGGATACTTTACCCGCTAGCTTGCATCCCGACGAGTTGGTCGATGGGTGGGAACGCGCCCTGCTTGGAGGGCTTCTGTGTGCGCCCGAATATCCGCTGCCGCCGCTGCTCGCCGACGAGTTCTTCTTGGGGCGGCATCGTGTCTTGTGGCACGCCATGGGCGATCTGATTGGTCAAGGGCTTGATCATGGTCTCGTCGCCGTAACGAATCACCTGCGCCAAACAGGGGGTCTCGAGGAGGTTGGCGGTATTCCGGGCATCATGGCGGTGTTTGAGGAGGGGACGTGCGCCATTCCGTCGCTTTTGACGGGCTATGCGGAGCGCGTCCGACAAGCGGCCACGACGCGAGCGATGCGGCGGCTTGGAGAGGAACTGGCCACCACGGGAATGCCCCCCGGAGAAATCCAGACGCGCCTCGATGCGTTGCCGTCCCCCGTGAGTCTGGGCACACCCCGCGACCGCTGGCGGGAGGTGCAGGCCCGCTGGGGGCGGTCGGGATTGCAGGTGGGCCTGCCCGACGTGGATCGCAAACTCGGGGGGTTGTTTCCTGGCGATCTCGTGGTGGTGGGGGGCCGACCGAGCTTCGGAAAGACGGCGATCCTGGCCTCCATCGCCCTGCACGCGATGGTCGAGGGGGGTTTTGGTGTGGCCTACCTGACGCTCGAGATGTCGGCGGCCGCGATTTTCCGCCGCTTTCTCGGGGCGCGGGCGCGGCTGCGCCTCGTTGCCCTCCGTGGCGGGGCCCTCGGTGCCAGCGAATACGAACTCGCCGACCAGACGGCCGACTGGCTCACGAAACAGCCGCTGGCCATCTTTGATGCCGCCGATCTCGGTGGCAAGGCGGCGGAGCGGTTGCTCCTTGCTGCGGGGGCTGCGAGTGCCCCCGTGGTCGTGATCGACCATCTCCAGGAGGTCGTGACGGAGGGGGGGGAATCCCGCGCCTACGAGTTGGGACGGTTCGTCGGCGGGCTGAAGGACGTGGCCATCCGGCGCGGCAAGGTCATTTTGCTCGCGGCCCAATTGCTTCGCCAAGCGGATGATCGCCATGGGCCGACGCTGGGGATGCTGAAGGAATCCGGCGGCACCGAGGAGAAGGCCGATGTCGTGCTGCTGCTGGACTACCCGATTCGCCGGCGCGTGAAGGAGGCCGGTCGGGAGGAACTCTGGATTCATGTGGCCAAGAATCGGGACGGCGGGACGGGACGGGTGCAGGTGCGCATCCTGCCCGAGTACGGGCTGGTCTTGCCCGGGCAGGTACCGAAAGAGACCCCTGAGTGGGTGCGCGAGCCGTGACGCCGGAAGAGGCGACCCAGCGGTTGCGGCGGCTGGACATCGAGGCCGAGCAGGGGTGGCCAGGTGGCTACGATCCCGAACGGGTGCGGTTGGAAGCGGCGGAGGCGGTGGCGGTGCTGGCCCAGTCGGTGGACGCGGCCCCGCCCGAATATCAGGCGATGCTGGCGCGGGGCTACGTGAAGGCCATCGCGGAGCGGTGAACTCTGCCCGGCGGGGCAGATCGGACAAGACAGAAAGGACTAGTGGCGATGGGCTGGCTCTTGATTATTTGGTCCCTGACGGCGGCGGGCGGCGTGGAGGTGGAACGGACGCGGTGGCCCACCCTCGAGGCCTGCCTTGCCCACCGGGAGAGTGTGGCGTGGCGGCAGCCGGGGCGGGCCGAGGGGACGGGGACGCTGGTAGGGGCGTGTCGGCCCGCATTCCCGGCGGATAGAATGCGGGTCGCCCGATGATGCCTCCCCTGGGGATCTCGCTCGCATCGGTCGGACTGTTTGCGGGGGCGGTCTTCTTGGTGGTCTTTCCGAATGTCGTCCGGGTGGACGGTCACGCGCGGTATGCCAATGAGGAAACGGGTGTTGTGCTCCTCGGTCTCTGGCTGAGTATTAGTCTGCTTAACAAGTTGCTGGTCATCGCGGGGCATCCCACGATTGTGCTGGGATGGCTGGCATTCGGATTGTTCGCCCTCTTGATGATCTTTGCGGGGACCACGACCCTAGTGGAAGGCACGCGGAGTGAATATTATCAAGGCGCGAACGCCGTGGCTGTTTTCGGGTTTTCTGTGTTCGTAGCCATGGACATGTGCGTATTCGTGAATGACTGACACGGAGGAGCAATGATGCGATGAAAACCGCCATCTACATCGAGGACGGCCTGCTCCAGGTCGTCCTGACGCCAGAGACGGATCAGGAAAAGGCTATCCTCGTGATGGTGGAGAAGAAGTCCCTGACTCGGCTCTATCGCGGGTCGTTCTACGGTTGCCAAGGCGGGTGGACGCGAATGCGGGAAGTCCATTCTGGCTTCTACGGCGAGCGAGAGAATAGTGACGAGAGCTTGATCCTCGTGCTGGAAGAACCGAAGCCCGACGCCGAACCGCCCTTTGACCCGCCTACGCCATGATCCAGCTCGCCCTCTTTCCCCGCCCCGTGGAGCCCGAGGACGTGGAGGCGGACGTGCGGGGCGACCCGTGGGCCGATCGGGTGGGACTCAGGCTCTCCCACCTGCCCACCTGCCTGTGGGCCTGCAACACGTTCGGAGGGATGGCGTGAAATTCGAGGTGCGAGTCTATGGGTTGCCTGTTCCCCAAGGGCGGCCCCGCGCCGCAAAACTGCCCTCGGGGCAGATTCGGGTGTACGATCCGGCTGCGTCCCGCGACTGGAAACGGACGGTCATGGTGCAAGCGATTCAGCACCGACCTTCCCGCCTGCTGACGGGGGCCTTGACGGGCGAGATGGATTTCTATTTGCCGCGCCCCAAGAGTCTGCCCAAGCGGATCGTCTATCCAGTCAAGAAGCCCGACCTGTCCAATTGTTTGAAGGCCGTCGAAGATGCGCTGCGGGGCATCGTCTATGCCGACGATAGCGCCATTGTCGCGCTTCGGGTGGCGAAGCACTACGCCACGGAGACGACGCCGCCCGGCGTCTTTCTGCGAATGGAGGAATTCCCATGACCGACGCCGAGCGGATGCGGGAGATTCGGGAGCACGTCGCAAATGGCACCTGGGGGTTATATGCTTATTGGGAGGCGTGTCGTGACCTTCTCTCCGCCCTCGACGCCCGCGAGCGGCGGATTGAGGAACTCGTAAAGGCCATTCACCGCCTTCCTCTGCCTCCGCAAGACATAGGCGATGGCCCGGATGAGCGAGTAGGATTTATTCTCACCCTCCTCGGGCGGCTGGTGGAGGCGTTCCTTGCCCACCAGAAAGCACTGGAACCTATCTTCGCCGACGCGCGGCGGGAGGGACGGAAAAATGAGTGAAGAACTTCTAGGACTTGGTGGACAAGCAAAGTTGAAGGACACTGAACCCGATTATCCCGTCACGCCTGCAAGGGGAGGTGGCCCGCTGTGCCCCGTCCATGAAAATCGTCTTGGCCCTGGCGCGATATGCCCCGTCTGTACGACAGCAGCGCATGTACGAGCCTTATCCGTTCTCGTGGTGGCGCTCGCGGATCGTCTGCAACAGGTCGGTGCGTTCTACGGTTCGGAGGCTGCTTCTATCACACTGGAGATACATAGACCAGAGATTCAGTGGGCACGATTGCTAAAAGGGGAGGGACGGGATGCTTAAATGGTTCCAGAGACTTCTCCGTCATCGCTTCCAAGGAATTGACCTAAGAAAAAGATGTACCCTATGTGGACATATAAGGGAACACCCGCGCCATGCCTAACCCCACCACGGCGGCGGAGCATTTCGCTCAACAAGTCGCAAGCCGTAAGAGTCCTGAAGAGTTCGTGCGCTGGATTAAAGAACAGCCAACGATGGATCAGGCCGTTCAGATTCTCGACGCGTATGCCCACCAGCAGGTGGAGGCGGCGTATCGGGAAGGGGCTCATCAAGGGAAGATGCGGTTCACCCGGATGAAAATACGCGAGGCGCTGGAGGAAGCGGAGAAGGTGTGTGAAAGCCATATGCATCATGGTGACCCGGCTTGTCTTGCCGCCGTCAAGCGAGAGATCGCCGCGCTCCGAGGAGGGACGGGATGAAGGCACCCCGAAAAGTGACCTACCGGGCCTGGTGCGGGCGGTATACCGGCACTGTTCGAGACCTCGGCTGGCTGATGCCTCCTTATCTAGAGGCCGCCACTCCTCTCAGTGAGGATCAGCGGCAATCCCTTGCGGGAGCCGGGAAATGTGCCGCAGCCGACTTTTACCGGGTCAAGGTGACGCTGGAACCCGTCAGGAATAAACGCGGCAAACTCATCGTGCGCCGTACTAAACTACGGGAGTACCGCGACGATGATTGACGACGCCACGCTGGCGGAGATTGCCGAACACGCCTCTGAGCGATGAGAGAGGAACCGCTTGACTTCACTGGCCATGACCACCCCGAAGCAAATGGTAAACGCCCGTCGCCTGGAGCCTTTGAGTGGACGTTTTCCTTCACCCTAGAAGATGGCCGGACGCTCAAGGTTCACGTTGGCGAGGTCGGTTTTCGAGCGTTTGAGGAGATGTTTTCTCAGAATCGCGTAGCGGACTATGCTGAGCGAGATGCTCTCAAGGCCGACCTCGCCGCTCACCGGGCCGTGGTGCGGGCAGCAAAACGACTGGACGAATGGAGCAGCAAGTGGAACAGAGAATTTGCTATGGATGAATTCCGTCAACTCCATGAGGCCCTCGCCCATCCCCTCGTCCAGCAGGCGCGGGAGGAGAAGAGATGACACGCAAAGAAGCGCTAGCGAAACTCCGCGAGCTATCATGCTCCTATCAGCAGATCCGAATGACCGATTGCCCGCACTGTGCAAAGGAAGTAGAGGCCCTTGTGGCTAGTCTGACTCAGCCGAAAGAAGCGCGGGAGGCACCCCATGCCTAACCCCACCACGGCGGCGGAGTGGGCGAAGAAGTGCCCCCGATGCGGAGAAACAAAGTCACTGAGCGCGTTTCACCGACATCGGCTTCGACCCGATGGTCATGCGGCCCATTGTAAGCGGTGTTATAACATCGGGAAGTCTCGTCAACGGAGGACATTAAAGGCGCGGCAAAAGACTCGTGCCCACCATGTAGCACGTCGAGACAACGGATATTATCAATCCCGGCATCCCCAAAGGAACGCTTACAATGCGAAGGTAAAACGGGAGCGTCCCGAGCAGCACGCAGCCCGCGTTACGCTCCGAAAAGCGGTCAGAAATGGACTCGTCATTAAAGCTGCTTTTTGCGACGCCTGCGGCAGTAGTAAACAACCTCTTCACGGGCATCACCACAACGGATACGATCATCCCCTAGAGGTGATCTGGTTGTGTGTCGTTTGCCATGCACGAGTCCACGGGAAGGCGAGAATCCCAAAATGAGTGAATCGCAAGAATGGGATGATCTAGAAGAATTCTTGGCGGAGCGCCTGATTCCATTACCTGCACCAGCAGACGCACGATGGTCTGACTGTATGCGGCGTATTGAGGTATACGCCCGCCAGCAGGTGGAGGAAGCCTATCGGGAGGGGAGTTATCAGGGGAAGATGCGATTCACCCAGATGAAAGTCCGGGAGGCTGTGGAGGCGTTCCGGGAGCGGGCGGCGCAGTTATGTGACGGGCAAGAAACTGGTGAAGGCGTGGACACAGGCCGTATCTGGCGGAACACGATACGGGTACAACTCGCCGCCGCGATCCGCCAGATGATCCCATGACCAGAATTTGTCGAGTGTGCGGCGTAAAGAAACCTCTAACCGATTTCCCATCCCATAAGACCGCTGAGCATAATCGGGAGCATCGGTGTAAGACCTGCAAGGCAACCGATAATCGAAGGCGGCGGTCAGATCCTGCGATAGTTGCCGCCGAACTCGCTACGAGACAGGACTGGTATAAGGCGCGAGGCGGAAAGCAGATCGTCCGACGCAACACGAAAGCACACCGACAGAGAAGCGGGTATCCTGGGTGGTCTGATCCTCTACGAAAACGTGCCCGGAATCTCGCTCAGGCGGCAATCCGCCGAGGAAGACTCGTTCGTCAACCGTGTGAACGATGCGGGATGGGGGACACCCATGCCCATCACGACGATTACAGCGCTCCCCTCAATGTTAGATGGTTTTGTGAGTCGTGCCATCGTCTTGAACATCAAGCGATCCGGGCGCTGCCGCTATGAGCATCGCTGCCCTGAAAGGCGCGCCATGACACGATCTTTCGATGGCGAATTCCTCCCGCCCGGCGGGTTTGGGCCCATCGAGCATCCCGAGCCGCGCACCTATTTGCAAGAACGGCTGGAAAATGAGCAGATCAGTCGGTTATATTACCTTGACGACGAGCCCGGCCCCACGGGCTCCTACGGGTTCGCGTTCGAGTTGACGACGGGCGGCAAGTTGCTCATCTGGGCCACGCGGGACAAACCCGCGTTCTCGCCCTACACGGCCCGCTTGGTGTTCCGCTACCTCGAGCCGCCGCTGATCATCACGCCCGACATGGCGCGGGCCTTTTCGGGGGGTCGGGGGCGCGACCCTCTGGCCGAGCCGCCCGACGATCTCCAGCGGGCCCTCGAGGGCCAGGTGATCCGCCACGTCGTGACGATGCGGGAGCCCACGGTGGTCGGGGGGGAACAGTGCGAGTGGTTGTTCACCAGCAAGGACAGCCTCCACCTAGCGGCGGTGGCGATCAACAAACCTCTGCCTGACGGAAAGCGCCTTGTCGCGGCCATCGACTACACGTTTGAATCGCCGGACCGGATGCGGGTGGTGGGGCCGTGACCCGCAAGCAATCGGTCAGCGAAGGCTTCGGCGAATTTCAATACATGCGAATGAAAGCCTCCTGGTACGTGGAAACGACCCGCGCGTGGGTCATGCCGGGGGCGGCGGCCGGGGCGTTCACGAAGTACTTGGGATTCACGACGCTGGAAGCCGTCTCGGCGGCGGTGCTGATCGCCCCGCTCGTCGAGGGGATCGGCTATCTGTTGGGTCGCTTCATGTGGCGGCATGGAGGCACCGAGCGCGAATACCAACTCGCCTTGGAACGGGATCCCTTCCGGCGCGGATCGCTTGAGGCCTTCGCCGAGATGATCCGCCTCTTGCAGCAGGCCCAACGTCCGTGCTGGGAGCGGTTTGCCGCCAAGGACGATTGGGCGACCGCCCCCAACCGGCGACCGGACGAGCGATGAGTCAGCGCGGCTCATTTGTGACCGAGTACATCTATTGCGACAAATGTGCCGACGCCGTTGAGGCGTTCTTGTGTGCGGATCCGCGCAAATATTTGTGTGCTTATCGGGTGCCGGGATGGATGGAAGGCATCAGCGTCGAAGGGAATCAGCAATGGAAATTGCCCATCATCGCGGGCAAAATCGGCGGACTATATGACGGCGAAGAAGCGGACTCATTCGAGTTTGACGTGATCCCAGGACTCGCCAAAGTGATTTGCCATCCAGTGACTGTGGCGGTTCTCCCGGAAAGTTGTCACGGGCGCGTCGAGGTCTTCCGCATGGTTCCGAGATCGTCTGAGGAAGCGAAATGAGCGAGCGCGTTTGCGTGGCGGGCCACCGGGGCATGCTCGGCCAGGCCCTCGTCCGCCATTTGGTCGCCAGCGGGGTCAAGCCGTGGTGCCCCGCAGACGACCTGCGGAGCATCCCCGATGCGGAGGCGGCGTTCGCGGGGCAGGACGTGGTGTTCCTCGCGGCGGGGGTCGGCGGCGGGATCGCCAAGAATCTCCGGGTGCCCGCCGATCTGGCCCGCGACACCCTTCGCCTCCTGACGGGGACCCTTGAAGGCGCGCGACGGGCGGGCGTCTCTCGGTTCGTGTGGTTCGGCTGCGCCTGCCTCTATCCGGTACTGGATCACCCGGCCACGGAAGCCGACCTCTGGGGCGGATCGTTGGAGCCCTCCAGCCGAGCCTTCGCCGCCGCCCAGCTCGCGGGCGTGGAGCTGACGCGCGCCTACCACGCCCAATACGGCCTCCAGGGCCTTTGCGTGGTCTGCCCCACCCTGTATGGTCCGGGAGACGACTTCTCGCCCGACGGGCATGTGGTGGCGAGCCTCATGCGCCGATTCCATGAGGCGCGGCGGGAGGGCTTGCCGCAGGTGGAGGTGTGGGGAACGGGGGCGGCCCGCCGACAGATGCTTTATGTGGACGACCTCGCGGAGGCGGCCATCAAGATCGCGGGGTCGGCGTGGTTCCCGACCGTCATCCCGCTGGTGAACGTAGCGGGCGAAGGGGCGGTCACTGTGGCGGGGTTGGCGGGCGAGGTGGCGCGGGCCGTCGGCTATGAGGGCAAGATTCGCGCGGGCTCGGGACCGGAGGGCGCACGCGCTAAGGAGTTGGCGTCCAGCGTTCCCGCGCTGTTCACGCCGACGCCGCTGGACGTCGGCCTCCGCCGCACCTATGAATGGTTTCTGGCCAACGCGGCCCATCTGCCCGGCCGGGCAGATTCTGTTTCCGTGCAGCGGGTGGCGAAGGAGAACCCATGAAACGCCGGAAACGCAGTCCATTCCGAGCCAAAGCGGGAACGCCCGATCAGCGCGCCGCTCGAAATCGCAACTTCGCCATCTTTCGTCTCAAGAGTGCACTTAGTCTCATCGAGGAATTGAAACAAGTTGAAGACTGCGATACTCGTAAAGCGGAGGAGGGATTGGGCGATCTTCTCTCTGATGTTCAGTGTTGGAATGACAAGTGATGCCCCCTGACTCCGTGACGGTGGAGCAGGAGCGCAGGGCTCTTAAACGCCGACAGAGCCCACTGCCCTCGCTCGCCCTACCCTTCTGGGTGATCGGTCCAGACATTCATGGGCCCACGGTCTATCGCCGATGCCGGACACTCAAGGTGGCCAAGAAAGAGATTGCTTGGGCATACAAGACGGCGGGCGGGAATCATCTATCGGTGCTGCGTGTTGTGATCGCTCCGGCGCCGAGGGCGTGGAGGCAAGCGCGATGACTGACTCCGTGACGGCACTGGCGGAAGCGACCCATCTGTGCGGCGGATAGAATCGTGATGCCAGAACTGACAGCGAGAACGATTCTGGGATTCTTAGCAGCATGGATGCTCGTTGGGCTCGGCTTGATCTTTTGCGTTCTATTTCTCGCCGACTGGCTGCGCCGATGACCGAGCCCGACGCCCTCGCCATCTACCGCAAGTTGACGTTGATCCGCCAGTGCCAGGAGGCGATCATCCGGGAATACCCTTCCGACCTCATCCGCACCCCCGTGCACCTCGGCATCGGGCTGGAGGGCATCTCCGTCGGGGTGGCCCACGCCCTGCCGTCGGGGACGCTCCACTTCGGCCAGCTCCGCAATCACGGCCAATACCTCGCCCTCACGGGGGAGACGGATCGGTTCTTTCTGGAACTGTACGGCAAGCTGGGCGGCACCGGGGACGGCAAGGCGGGCTCTATGCACCTCGCCTCACCGGAGCACGGGTTGCTCTCGACCTCCGGGATTGTGGCGTCCACCATCCCGCTGGCGGTTGGCGCGGCGCTCGCCGCCAAGATTCAGGGCACCGACCGGATCGCCTGCGCGATGTTCGGGGATGCCGCTGTGGAGGAGGGGGAGTTCTGGGAGAGCCTGAACTTCGCGTCCCTCCATCGGCTGCGCGTGCTGTTTGTCTGCGAGGAGAACGATCTGGCGATTCATACCGCTGGGCGGGACCGCCGGGGATTCCCGTCCATCCTGCACGCGGTGGCCGGGTTTGACTGTCACGCCGCTGGCGGGGACGGGGCGAACGTCCGCGCGGTGCTGGGGCTCGTGCGAGAGGCGATCACGAAGCGCCCGCCGCCGTGGTTTCTCTGTTTCCGCTGGCTCCGGGTCTTGGAGCACGTCGGGCCCAACACGGATTGGCACGTCGGCTACCGCCCTCAGCCGACCGAGCGGGAGTTGGAGGCCGCCGATCCCGTGAGGAAGTACGAGCGGGTGCTCTTCAAACTCGGCATCGCGGGCTGGGAACTCGATCAGATCCGCCGTGAGGTCGCCGCCCAGATCGAGGCGTCCATCGCCAAGGCGAAGGCGGCGCCGTATCCCAGCGAGGCGGACTTGCTGACGGGGGTATACGGATGAGAACAGTCTTGCTGCTTTTCATGGTGTTCATTCTAGGCTGTACTGGACAAGTATCCGTGGATTGTTCCAGCGGAAAAGTTGAGGTTCGCGGTGGCGGAGGTTCGTCATCGGAAGTCCTTGCTAAACGAGCCGAGAGCATTCTCGCCGCATGTCCATGCAAAAAGGACGGAAAATGATTTATCGCCTCACCTTCCCCGAAGCCGTGAACCTCGCCCTGACCCGCGAGATGGAGGCCGACCCGCGCGTGTTCTGCTTCGGGGTGGACGCCCAGGACCACAAGCGCACGTTCGGGAGCGGGAAGGGCCTGGTCGAGCGGTTTCCGGGGCGCTACTTCGGCTCGCCGCTGTCGGAGGCGGGGGCGACGGGGATCGCCGTGGGCGCGGCGCTCGCCGGGATGCGGCCCGTCCACATCCACGCACGGGCGGATTTCCTCCTGCTGGCGATGAACCAACTGTGCAATGTTGCCTCCGCCAAGCGGTATCTGTCGGGCGGGCGGCTCGCGGTCCCGCTGACCGTGCGGGCGGTGATCGGGCGGAGTTGGGGTCAGGGGGCGCAGCACTCCAAATCAATGCACGGGACGCTCGCCCACTTTCCCGGTCTGAAGGTCGTGCTACCCGCCACCCCCCAGGACGGCTACAGCCTCCTCCGCGGGGCCATCCAGGACGACAACCCCGTCGTCGTGCTGGAACACCGCTGGCTCTACGACGTGGCGGGCGACGTGGACGACGAGGAAATCTGCCCGCCGGGTCGATGCCGGGTCGCCCGCCAAGGACGCGACCTCACCTTGGTCGGCGTGTCGTGGATGACGGTGGAGTGCCTGCACGCCGCCGAGATTCTGGCGCGGGTCGGCGTGGAGGCGGAGGTCGTGGACGTGCGGTCAGCGGCCCCGCTGGATATGCAGACGATTTGCGATTCCGTGGGACGAACAGGGCGGCTCATTATCGCGGACAATGACTGGACATTCTGCGGGCTTTCGGCAGAGATTGCCGTTCAGGCCACCTCAGCCACAGGACTTATCGCCCCGCCACCCTATCGGATTGGCTGGGCTCCGTGCCCATGCCCGACCACATACGCCCTCGAACAGCACTTCTACCCTTCGGCCCGCGAGATCGTGCGGTCGGCGGAAGGGATGCTGGGGCTCCCGCCGATGGACTTGAGCGGGGAGAAGTTTGCCTCTTACTCGGGCGTGTTCAAAGGGCCATTCTAGGAATGATCGAATGGCTTCTGACAGCGTGGCTGGTGGTCGGCCCGGCGGCGGGGCCGATGACCTATGGCTTCACGGATAAAGTGCCGTGTGATCTGTGGCGTGAAGAACTCCTGAAATCTAGAGTCCCGCTCATGGTGGGCGATTGCGAACGCGGGGACGACAAGGAATATGGCCGGAGGACTCTCGGCTTTGTGCCGAATCCTTACGGGCCGACCGTCAAGGGCTCGGCGGGATTCGGGGAGATTGTGGGCCGGGGACTGTGGATCGGCCCAACAAAATGATGCGCTACCCCCTGGTCGCCGACCCCTTCCCCCAGGCCGACCTGGACGCCCTTGCCGACTGGCTGCGCGGCGGCCCGCGCCTCTCCATGGGGTCGCTCTGCCGCCGGTTCGAGGAGGAGTTCGCGGCGTGGCTGGGGCGGCGGCACGCCATCTTCGTCAATTCCGGTTCCTCGGCCAACCTCCTCATGTGGGCGGCGGCCAAGCACCTGCGGAAAGGGCGCTGGGTCACGGCCCCGGCGGCGGCGTGGTCCACCACGGTCAGCCCGGCCATGCAGTTAGGCTTTCAAGTGGAATTGCACGACGTGGACGCGGACACTTGGGGTTTGCATGGGCGGCAAGCGTTCGGGATCGCCGTCCACATGCTGGGGGTGCCCTGCGCGGCGTGGGGGTTTCCGAGCGACGGGTATTTGGAGGACGCCTGCGCGGCGCTGGGGTCGGTGCATCATGACGGCCCGAGGGTCGGCACGCGGGGGTGGCTCTCGTCCTTCTCGTTTTTTGTGAACCACCAGATGACCTGCGTGGAGGGCGGGGCTGTTGTGACGGACGACCAGGACGCCGCCGACGTGCTGCGGCTCCTGAGGGCGCACGGGTGGGGGAAGGATCTGGGCGAACGGGAGGCGACATGGTGGGCGGCCCACGGCCAGGGGATGCCAGATTTTCAGCGCCGGTTCACGTTCTATCTGCCGGGGTTCAACGTGCGGCCCACGGAGATCCAGGCGTTCCTCGCCCTCCGCCAACTCGCCCGTCTCGAGGAACGATCAGCCCGCCGGGCAGAGTTGGCCGCGCGCTACCGGAAGAACCTCGCTGGCCAGTCGGGGCTGAGCATCCAGACGCCCCGCCCCGGCGACCGGGTGGCGGCGATTGCGATGGGCGTGCTGGCGGCATCGGGCGCCCACCGGGAGCGCATTGCCGCAGCGCTGGAGGCGGCGGGGGTGGAGACGCGCCCCATCGGCGGGGGCAACCTCGCGCGCCAGCCGTTCTGGAAGGAGGCGAATAGCGGCTACCTACCCTTCCCAGTGGCCGACGCCCTCCATGAGCGCGGTTTCCAGTTGCCCGTCCATCCCACGATGGGCGAGAATGACGTGGACATGATCTGCGAGGTGGTGCTAGGGGTCAAACCATGAACGGGTTCATTTTCTATTCAGTTCTCTCATTAGTCCTCTTTTCCCTCGGTGTTGCAAGCCTGTATCGGGAAGCGATGGATTCACGGACGACCACGGGTCACAGATGGGCCGTGTGGGTGTCGCCGTGGAACATCGCAGAGGCCGAGAAGAAACAGGTTATTGCCCTCAATATCGGGGAATCAACGTGGGTGAGGAGCGGCGGCGGGTGCCGCTACAAATGGGAGCGTATACCGAGCGATCCAGGATGGGAACATCTGCGTCTGGTTCGACTCATAGAGGCAAAGACTGGCTGGGTGCCGTGTCAGCAGGTGGAATGGTGGCAATCCGGTAGTATCGCTTACGACGAGAAACGGGACGGTACATTGTGAGGATTTTATGTAGCGGCGGCGGCGGTTACCTTGGCAGCGTCCTCGTCCCTCTCCTCCTTGAGGCGGGCCACGCCGTCACCGTCCTCGATACCTTCGTCCACGGCCAGCCGTCCCTCCTCCCCTGGCGCGGGCACCCCGACCTGGAGATCATCCGGGACGACTGCCGCCAGCCCTCGGCCCTCGTGCGGGCCGTGCGGAGGGCAGACGCGATCATCCCGCTGGCCGGCGTGGTCGGCCAAGCGGCGTGCGATCGCGACCAGACGGCGGCCCGCACGGTGAACCTGGAGGCCATCCGGCTCCTGCTCCGCATCCGGTCCGCCAGCCAACCCGTGATTTTTCCCATGACGCAGAGTGCCTACGGGATCGGCCCCGGCGAGCCCTGCACGGAGGACAGCCCCCACTCCCCCGTGTCGTTCTACGGCAAACTCAAAGTGGCGGCCGAGGTGGCGGTGCTGGATGCCGAGAATACCGTCTCGCTGCGCCTCGCCACGCTCTTCGGGGCCTCCCCCCGGATGCGGTGGGACCTCCTCGTGAACGACTTCACGCGGCGGGCCACCACGGACGGCTGGCTGGTGTTGTTCGAGGGGCGCGTGCGGCGGTGCGTCCTGCACGTCAAAGACGCGGCCCAGGCGTTCCTGTGGGCGCTGGAGGACATCCAGCGGGGCCTCCCCCACCGGGTCTACAACGTCGGCGGCGAGAATCTGACCAAGCGCGACCTGTGCCATCGGGTCCACGCCCAGGTGCCCGCCTTCCACTGGGTGGAGGCCGAGTGGGGGCGCGACCCCGACCGGCGGGACTATCACGTGGACTGCTCCCGGATGCTGGCGGAGGGGTGGAAGCCTGAGCGGACGGTGGACGAGGGGGTCAGGGAAGTCTTGAAAGCCTGTCAATGCTCGACACGCTCCTAGTCATCCCTAATAGTCGCGGCCCCGCCTACGGCCCGCTCGCCGAGTTCGCTGCCATCGAGCCCCCGGTGTGGGCGGGTCTCCTCGCCACGTTCCTCCTGAAGCACGGGTTCGGCGTGGAGATTCTGGACGCCCACGCGCTGGATCTGTCCGCCGGGCAGATCGGGGAAACGGTCGCCACGCTTCGGCCGCGCCTCGCCGTGGCGGTGGCCTACGGCCACCAGCCCTCCGCCTCCACGCAGACGATGCCCGCCGCCCGCCAGGCGCTCCAAGCCATCCGAGAACACGCCCCGTGGACGCCCACCGCCATCCTGGGGGGCCACCCGTCGGCCTTGCCGGAGCGGACGCTCCGCGAGGAGCCCGTGGACTACGTGGTGGAGGGGGAAGGCCCCTACACGTTGGCGGCGCTCCTACTGGCGCTCCGGGCTGGGGCCTCCGTGGAGCAGGTGCCGGGCCTCTGGTGGAAGGATGCAGAGGGGTCGCGCTACCGGAATGCGCCCGCCCCGCTCGTCCAGCATCTCGACCAAGAGATGCCCGCCCCCCCATGGTCGGCGTTGCCCATGGGTCAGTACCGCGCCCATAATTGGCACGCCTTCTCCAATGGAAGCCTCCGCCAGCCGTTTGCGGCCACCTACACCAGCCTTGGGTGCCCCTATGCGTGTGCGTTCTGCTGCATTCAAGCTCCGTTTAAGGCGGGTGAATCGGCCCTTGGATTCGGATCGGAGGTCAATACCTACCGGATGTGGTCGCCCGCCGTGGTCGCAGATCAGATCGAAATGCTTGTGCGCGACTTTGGTGTGGTCAACCTGAAATTCGTGGACGAGATGCACGTCCTGAATCGCCGCCATGTGGAGCGTCTCTGTGACGAGATTCTGGCGCGCGGACTGGGCGACCACCTGAACATCTGGTGCTACTCGCGCATCGACACCGTGAAATGGCCCGACCTGTTGGACAAGATGCGGCAGGCGGGCTACCGTTGGTTCGTGCTGGGGATTGAGGCCAGTGATTCCACGGTGCGCGATGGCCAGGATAAGAGCTTCACCGACGACCAGATCCTCAAGACGGTGGCGACCATCCAAGCGGCGGGCATCCATGTGATGGGGAACTATATTCTCGGATTGCCAGGCGATACGCTGGATTCCATGCAGCGGACGCTCGACTTGGCGCTGGCGCTCAGAACCGAGTGGGCCAACTTCTACGGAGCGATGGCGTACCCTGGCAGCCAACTCTACCGGGATGCGCTGGCCAAGGCGCTGCGCCTGCCGGATTCGTGGGCGGGCTACGCGCCGCTCGGCTACGAGTGCGTCCCGCTGCCCACGGAGACGTTGACCAGTGAGAAGATTCTGCGTTTCCGTGACATGGCGTTCCTCCGCTACTTCGGCGACCCGGAGTATCTGGCGCGGGTGCAGGAGCGGTTTGGCCAGCGGGCGGTCGCGGACATTCTGGCGATGGTGGCGGTCGGCCCGCCGAAGCGGAAGATTCTTGGAGATTGACCGCCTGTGATCCTAAGTCGAACAAGCTACCGCCTCTCGTTGTTTGGAGGAGGGTCGGATTACCCTTCGTGGTTCGGGGAGCACGGCGGCTCCTGCTTGGCGGCGACGATCGACAAGTATTGTCATATCAGCGCCCGCTGGCTCCCGCCGTTCTTCGCCCACCGGACCCGGATCGTCTGGTCCAAGATCGAACTCGTGAAGGAGCGGTCAGAGATTGACCATCCCGCCGTGCGGGCGGCCTTGGAGATGCTGGACGTGGACGGCGTGGAGATCCACCACGACGGCGACCTGCCCGCGCGGTCGGGGATCGGCTCCTCGTCGGCGTTTGCCGTGGGGCTGCTCCACGCGCTCTCCGGCTTGCTGGGGATCATGGTGGCTCCCGAGCGGCTGGCCGAGGACGCGATCCGGTTGGAACGCATCTTGGGCGAGCGCATCGGGTGCTATTCCGAAGATACTGAGATTCTTACTCGGAATGGGTGGAAGCATCATTCTGAGTTGCAACTTGGCGAAGAATGTTTGACATTTAATAGTGTTACTTCGGAGGCAGAATACCAGCCGATTCAGAAATTGTGGCGCTATGAATGGAACGGTTCGATGTGTTCCATTCAATCCAAAACTGGCGATTTGTTGGTCACACCAGACCATCGGCTCTTTTTGCAAAGGTTTGGCAAGGGGCGTTGGCCACGATATTATTTTAGGACTGCGGAGAATATTTTCAGCCGTCAGCAAGCTCGTGGCCATCTTGTGCGTCGGTCGTCTTGGACAGGTAAAGACATAACATGGTTTGACTTGCCAGGCTTATCCGAACCAGAGAAAAAATCCTGGAAATCGCGCCCGCCAGTTCGCATATTGATGGACGATTGGCTAGCCTTTTTGGGCCTGTATATCTCAGAAGGATCGGTTACGACTGGGGGAAACACTAGGCATAGTGTTGTGATCTGGCAGAGCAAAGAGAATGGTGAAATGCAACGAATTTTGTCCAAGATGCCATTTAAATTCCACCGGTCACTTAACCAATGGATCGCGCATGACTCTAGGCTCTGGGCCTATTGTGAACGCTTGGGGTGTGCGCCAGACAAATCCATTCCAAGAGAATTTCTTAATCTTTCATCAAGGCAGCTGGAGATTTTGCTGCGTTCTCTTGTCTTAGGGGATGGGAGTATTCTAAAGAACGGTCGGAGAATATACTATACGAGTTCTCGGACTTTGGCCGGCCAAGTACAGGAACTTTTCCAGAAAGTCGGAAGTGAAGCCTGGATATCCACGCGAGATCGGATCGGTCAAATTGTCCGAATCGGTGGGCGTAAGACAGGAATATGTCGCCATCTTCAATATATTGTTTTTGAGCGGCTAGCTGCTCGGACCAATATTCGAGATATGAGGCGAACGCTTGTTCCCTATTGTGGGACAGTCTGGTGCGTAACTGTTCCCAACCATACTGTGTACGTCCGCAGAAATGGCAGGGCAATTTGGTGCGGCAATTGCCAAGATCAAATCCTGTGTGCCCTCGGCGGGTTCCGGCTGCTCACCATCGAACGCGACGGGACGTGGCGGGCCGACCCGGTGATCCTCGGCGCGGAGACGCGGCGCGGGTTGGAGGAGCGGTTGCTGCTGTTCTACACGGGGCCACGGGTGGCGGCGCCCGATCTGCCCCAAGGGCAGAATCCCCGCGCGCTCGCCCGCATCCAGCAGATGCCCGCTGAGGCGCTGCGTCTGCTGGACGCCGCCGACTTCCAGGGCTTCGGGGCGCTCCTCGAGGAGTCCTGGTGGCGCAAGAAGGACCTCGGCCCCGGCATCTCGACGCCGGAGATTGACGACCTCTATGCGGCGGCCCGCCGGGCTGGGGCGTCAGGGGGGAAAATAACAGGAAGCGGGGGCGGAGGATTTTTGCTGCTCTTCGTGGAACCCCAATTCCAGACTTCCGTCCTGCGGACGCTCGCCCATCTGGTGCATGTGCCGTTCCGGTTTGAGGCGGGGGGCAGTCGAATCGTGTATGTTCGAGAGGAAACAAGGCCGTGATCTACTTATGGGGAGTCACCACTGGGGTGCTTGTCATTGCCTGCGAAATTATCTTCAAATTGTCGCCATCCTATTGGGCGCGCGCATGGTTCTTCTTGCCCGTTGCTGTCGTCATCAATTATTCTCTTTATCGGCTTGTACAGGAGGCTCCTAATCTCCCAGCAGCGTTCGTCGTCTTTTCCTTGGTGACCTTGGTCTTGCGAACCTGCGCCTCACTCTGGCTTGTACATCCGATTGGGTCGGGTACATGGGTGGCCATTGGCTTGCTGATCTTGGCTGTCGGTATTCGCCAAGCATGGGGATGATGCTGGACTACGCGGCCTTTCTCCGCAAGAAGGCGCAGTATGGCCGCGATGCGGGATTTGAGCCGGTCTGGATGCCCGACTTCCTGTTTGGATTTCAGCGCGCCTTGGTCGAATGGGCCATCCGCAAGGGCCGTAGTGCGATCTTTGCCGATTGCGGACTTGGCAAGACGCCGATGCAGTTGGTTTGGGCGGAAAATGTCGTGCGCCGAGAAAACAAGCCGGTGCTCATCGTCACGCCCTTGGCGGTCTCCCATCAAACAATCCGAGAGGGGGAAAAGTTCGGCATTGAGGTACATCGCGGCGGTGGCCATGGGACTCAACCCGCGCGGATTGTAGTCACGAATTATGAGCGACTGCATCACTTTACGCCAAGCGAGTTCATTGGCGTGGTCTGCGATGAGAGCAGCATATTGAAGTCCTTCGATGGGGTTCGCCGTGCTGCTATCACGGAATTCATGCGAACAATCCCCTATCGGCTCCTTTGCACGGCCACGGCAGCCCCGAATGATTATGTGGAGCTTGGGACGAGCAGCGAGGCGCTGGGCGAACTGGGCCACATGGACATGCTCAATCGTTTCTTTCGAAATGAGCAGAATACAAGCGACACGGCATGGAAATGGCGCGGCAAAGGCGGCGAGAAACCGCATTGGCGATTCAAAGGCCATGCTGAGTTACCTTTTTGGCGCTGGGTATGTTCGTGGGCGCGGGCGATCCGACGGCCATCAGACCTCGGGTTCCCCGATGATGGATTCATCCTTCCCGCGCTGACCGAACAGAGGCACATGGTTGAGGCGCAGACCTTGGCTCCCGAAATGCTCTTCGCGTTGCCAGCCGTCGGCCTCCGGGAGCAACGGGAGGAGCGACGACGGACGATTCAGGAACGGTGCGAAACCGTTGCAGTTCTGGCCACAGAGAGGCAGCCCGTATTGATCTGGTGCCATCTTAATGCGGAAGGTGATCTTCTGGCCAAGCTGATCCCGGACAGCATCCAGATCAGCGGGGATGATGCCGATGAAGCCAAGGAAGAAAAATTCCTAGCCTTTATGGATTCCAAAACGCGCGTACTCATCACGAAACCGAAAATCGGCGCGTGGGGCCTGAACTTCCAACACTGCGCCCATGTCGTGTGCTTCCCGTCGCATTCCTATGAGAGTTATTACCAAGGGGTGCGGCGCTGCTGGCGCTATGGGCAAAGTCGCCTGGTCGTCGTGGATGTGGTGATGACGGAAGGAGACACCGTGGTCATGCAGAATCTTCGCCGCAAAGCTGCGGCGGCGGACCGCATGTTTTCAAGCCTAGTGGCCTTTATGAACGAAGCCCGACGGATCCAAAGCACCGAAGACTTCATTTCCATGGAGACGCCCGCATGGTTGTCCTAGCGCAAGAGATCACGGAGCGGTATGCCATCTATCATGGGGATTGTTGTGAGATCATGCCCACATTGCCAGCGGGGCAAATCCACTTTTCCATCTATTCGCCCCCCTTCGCGGGCCTGTATCATTATTCTTCCAGCGACCGCGACCTATCCAATGCGCGCGATTATGGGGAATTTTTCAAGCATTATGAATTTGTTGTTCAGGAACTCTTTCGTTTGACGATGCCTGGTCGTATGACGGCGGTTCACTGCATGGACGTGCCATCGGGCAATTCTGGCGTGGATCACTTGGTGGATTTTCCGGGGGACATCATCCGACTTCATGAGCAAATCGGGTTTCACTATCTTGCCCGCTACTGTGTCTGGAAGGAGCCGCTCGGAGTACGCAATCGCACCATGGCAAAGAAGCTGGCTCACAAATCTATTGTGGAGGATTCGTCGCGGTGCGGGGTGGCATCGGCAGACTACCTGTTGGTGTTCCGACGAAGTGGCCGGAATCCCATTCCTATTGCACATCCAAACGGCCTGACGGAATATGCGGGCGAGCGTCAGCCGCCCGCTGAATTGCTTCGCTATCGGGGATGGATGGGCAAACAGACAGAAAACCGTTATTCGCACTGGATTTGGCGTCAGTATGCGTCAGCGTTTTGGGACGATGTGCGCATCGACCGAGTTCTTCCCTACCGAAAGGCACGTGAAGTTGAGGACGAGAAACACGTTCATCCCCTCCAGTTGGACGTGATTGAGCGGTGTCTTGTCTTATGGAGCAATCTCGGGGAAACGATTTTGACGCCATTCATGGGCGTTGGGTCAGAGGTATACGCTTCAGTACAACAGGGACGGCGGGCCATCGGCATTGAGTTGAAGGCGAGTTACTATCAGCAAGCGAAGGCCAATCTTGCTCATGCCATATCTGGCAAAGAAAAAGGCCAGCAAGTCTTGATCGAACAGCAAATAGTGTGACCGCCACGCTCATCGTCCCCGTCTTGAACGAACTCCGCGGCCTGAAAGCCGTCATGTCCCGCCTGCCCGCCCTCGACCAGATCCTGGTGGTGGATGGGGGCTCCACGGACGGATCGCTGGAATGGTGCATCCAGCAGGGGTACGACGTGCTCGTCCAGCGGCGGGCGGGCTTGCGGGCGGCGTTGGGCGAGGCGTGGAACAAGGCGCGGGGCGACGTGCTGGTGGAGTTCAGCCCCGACGGCAACTCCGACCCCGCGCGGGTCGCCCCCCTCTTGGCCGCCATGCGGCGCGATCCAGCTCTCGACATGGTGATCGTGTCGCGCTATCGGGAGGGGGCGGTGTCGGACGATGACACGCCCTTGACCGCGCTGGCCAACCGGCTCTTCACGGAGGCGATCAACCGCCTGTTTCACGCCCATTACACCGATGCCTTGGTCATGTTCCGGGCCTATCGGCGCGACCTCCCGCAGCGGTTGGGGCTGCTAGACGAGCGGTCGCCGTGGTGGGAGCGCCATGTGGGGCGGTATGTGTCGTGGGAGCCCCAGCTCTCCATCCGGGCGGCGAAGGCCAAGTGTAAGGTTGGGGAAATTCCCGGCGACGAGCCCGCGCGAATCGGCCATGGCAGGCCCGGCGTATTGCTACCCGAGAGTCGCATCCGGCACGTCCGCGTGGGGTTGGCGGTGGCGTACCTGATCGCAGAGGAATGGTGGTGGCCCGGCTGAGGCTCCTGGCAGGCGTCTGGCGGCATCTGGTGGCCTCGGGCGTGCTCCTCGCCCGGGCGGGCCGGGATCGTCAAGCCAGGGAGGCGCTGGTGGCGCTTCGGCGCGCCGCCGAAGGGTACGCCTTCGAGCCGACATGGACGTGGCCCAAAGATCCCTTGGACCTCGCCTTCCGCCCGCCCGCCGCGTGGGAGAGCATTTCGGACTACGAGGCGCTCGTGTTGGGGGCCATCGTCCAAGAGGCGGCCCCCCTGCGGGCCTTCGAGTTCGGGACGGGCGACGGCTACTCGGCGTGGATCATCCAGCGGAACTCCGGGGCGACGGTCTGGACGCTCGATCTGCCCGGCCGGGCAGTTGAGCCAGATCCGCGCATCGTGCCGTTGACCGGCGACTCGCTGACGTTCGATTTCGCGCCCTATGTGGGGACGATGGACTTCGTGTTCGTGGACGGCAACCACGCCTCGCCGTGGGTGGAGGCCGACACCGAGCACGCGCTGGCGCTGGCCCGCTCCGGCGCGACGATTGTCTGGCATGACTGCGACGGCCGCCACCCCGCCGTCAAGCGGTGCCTCACCAAATTGGCCCGCCGCCTGCCGCTCCGCTCGGTGCCGGGGACGCGGTTCGTCGTGCTGATGGAGAGGCCGTGATGGAATATCACAAGATTGAGACGCTTTACGAACGTGATGAAAAAACGTTCAAAGTAAAACCTGGTATTCTGAAAAATCGCACGTATGGGTTACTCAAAACGTGGGAGTGGACGGAGAAGATTGACGGAACAAACATCCGCTGTCTCTGGCATGGGGGTCAACTCACCTTTGGCGGAAAAACCGAGGCCGCACAGATTCATGCTGATCTCATCGCATGGCTCTATACGAATGTCACAAGCGAACACCTGAAAGCCGTTTTCCCAGACGTTGACGCTGTTATCTATGGTGAAGGCTACGGGGCTGGCATTCAGAAAGGTGGTGGATATAGCCTGACCAAGCGATTTGTTGTATTCGACGTATTGGTGGATGGGAAGTGGTGGCTTTCATGGGAGAATGTGTGTGATGTGGCGTCAAAACTCAAACTTGACACGGTTCCCTTCATAGGGAGCATGGCGCTAGAGGACGCCACGGAGATGATTCGCACTGGGTTCACTTCCAAGATAGGCGATGGCACGGTCAAAGCGGAAGGTCTCGTCGGGCGACCCGCCGAAACGCTCTTTGACAAAAAAGGGCACCGACTCATTACGAAACTCAAAACGAAAGACTTTTAGAGCAGCCGCATGAAATCCGCCCGCCTGACGCTGGTGACCCGCCGCCTCCGGGAGCACATCGAGGTGTGCCGCGCCCTCTACGCCCTGGACCGGGAGATCGCGGCGGCGGGGCGCGCACTCGTGAAGGTCGTCTCGGGCGGCGGGACGGTGCTCTTCCTGGGTTGCGGGGGATCGGCGGCGATGGCCCAGCACCTGGCGGCCGAGCTGGTGGTGCGGTTCCGGGAAAACCGCCGCCCGCTGCCGGCGGTGGCGGTGGCGGATCCCTCGATCCTGACGGCCGCCGCCAACGATTTCGGATGGGATCAGGCGTTGGCCCGCCCCGTGCTGGCCTTGGCGGGGGCGGAGGACGCGGTGGTGTGTCTCTCTACGTCAGGAGAAAGCCCCGCCGTCTTGGAGGCCGGCCGCGCGGCGGTGAAGGTCGGGGCCTTGCTGGTGGCCCTGACGGGGGCCGCGCCCAACACGCTCGCGGGGCTGGCCCGCCACGCGGTCGCGGTGCCCTCGCGCGACACGGCGCGGATTCAGGAGGCCCACCTACTTTGCGGGCATATCCTCTGCGAGATGGTGGAGGATGGGTGTGGGCGGTGAATGTCCTTTCCCTCTGCGCGGGCATTGAGGGGCTCGGTCTCGGGATCAAGCGGGCGATCCCGGAAGCGAGAACCGTCTGTTTCGTCGAACTCGACCCGTTCTGCCAAGCCGTCCTCCTCGCCCGGATGGGTGACGGCCTCCTTGACCGGGCTCCCATCTGGGGCGACCTCCGCACCTTCGATGGGCGACGATGGTGTGGTGTCGTGGATTGCGTGGCTTCGGGCTTCCCGTGCCAGCCCTTCTCCCACGCGGGGAAGCGCAAGGGAGACGCCGACGCCCGCAATCTCTGGCCCGATGTCCGACGGATCATCGGGGAGTCTGAACCCGCAGTTGTCCTTCTGGAAAATGTGCCTGGCGCGCTGCCGTATTTCTACCATGTCGTCCT
>ERZ1292637.51-Hain-H14-01um-R3-51-length-70806-cov-15_pt1 | contig 70806 bp, 111 predicted proteins | sample MGYA00564405_ERZ1292637 | MGnify/ENA primary metagenome ERZ1292637 (study PRJEB36523, sample SAMEA6512645) | groundwater metagenome | collected 2019-01-09 | study: AquaDiva: Metagenomics assemblies of 32 groundwater samples | reverse complement strand
AACGCCGACGACAACGACGGCCTCCCCCTCGTATTGTCGGACTGCACGCCGTACACTGAGATAGCGATCGACGGCCAATCGCAGGCCGTATACGCCGACCTCGACGGTGTCGCTGGCGGACGGCTGGTGCGGCCCGGGTCGGGGTGGATGGCGTTGCATCCGGGGAGTAACGACGTGACGATCACGGGGATCAGCGGCACGTTCCGACACTGGACCCTCAACCTCTAAGGCGGACCGTATGGCTGCGATGACCCAGTATTTGCAGGACAAGCTGATCCGCCACGTGATGACGAACACGGCCTACAGCTCGCCCGCCACCGTCTACCTCGCCCTGTTCACGACGGCGACCACCGACGCCGACGGAGCTCAAGGTCTTCGTCATGCGGCCAGAGGAACGCGACTCCACATTCCAAGTAGCCTTTGAAGGATAGTGTCATGTTGCCAGACTGGACTATGGGCGTAATTGGCTTGGGCATCGTGACCGTCGTGGGTATTCTTGGCCGCCTCTTCTGGGCTGGCTTCCAGGCGAAAATTGTGGAGGCTGTCGTCAACAGCAGCCTTGGCAAGCTCGTTGATTTGTTCATTAAACGGGTGGACAACATCGACGTCAATATCATCGCGATCCGTCAGGACGTGGCCGCCGGTCGAAACGATACTAGCGCTCTTCGACAGAGGTTTGAGGCCCACGTCGACGAAGATGAGCGCTGGCACAGTGACTTCCGCAGCTTCCAGGAGGAAGTGAGGCAGTTTCTTCCACAGAAGGAGCCGTAATGGGTCTCCTCGGCGATCTCAAGAAGCAGGCCCAAAAAGTCGCCAAAGAAGCGGCTAAGGCGGCCGAGCGTGGCATTGGCCTGAAGACCATCGGGGAGGCCATCAAGACACCCTCCAAGAAGAACATAGGTAAAGCCGCCTTTGAGATTGGCACGGCCGCGACGGTCATTGGTATCCCAATCAAGGCCGCCTTGCGGGCGCCCACAACGTCGACCACCTACACGCCTCGGCCTACGCCGGATTCGTCTCCCGAGGACATCCGTTCCTACATCGACCAGGTGATCGGCCGGAACGAACGCGACGAGGAGATCGTCAAGTTCCTGACGGACACTTACCCGAACTTCAGCCGCCGCCTGGAGGTGGCCCGCCACGAGCGCCTCGGCCATGACCCCTACACTGAAGATACGATGGGCGCCCTCGCCACGAAGAACATGCCCGGCGGCCTGAATCTTGACCCCTACAGCCCGATGGACTCGCAAATCATCGAGATGCTCCAGCGGGATGAGCGCATGGCAACGCTCTATCTGCGGGAGACTGACCCGTCCGCTCTGCTGCCATATCTGCCCATCAACATCACGAAAAAGAACTCTAATCTTTGGGGGGACGCTGTCGACACGCTGGGAGACGTCTTCGGGCGCCCGATCGGCGGGACGTTGGAGGCCCTGGCCTGGCCCTCTGAACAGGTAGAACTGTTCATCGGCGACAAACTGGTCTGGAACCGCGTCCGTGACCCTTGGATGCGCCACGAGCTAAGCCGGTTCGCCTACGACTACGGCATCAGCCAGACCGACTGGAACATGAAAAATCCGGCCGTTGCAGCCATCACCCAGAAGGCCAATGATCTGCACGACCGGGGGATTACCGGAGACGATGCCTGGACTGAGCTACAGCCGCTTATGAAGGAGAACATGTCCACCCGGGCGGCCATTTTCGGGTTCCTGGCCTCAGCGACCCTCGACCCGCTCTGGCTGCTGGGGCCAATGGCAAAGGGAGCCGGGATCGCCATACGGGCCGCTCCTGGCGGGGCCCGCCTGACCGAGGCCACGGGCCTTATCTCGAAGTTTCCCCGTGTGGTGGCAGCCGGGGGACGCCTGGAAGGACAGCACACCTGGCTCGAAATTCTGAAGGCCAAAGAGCAGAGCTATCAGTCATGGATGGCAAAGACACCGCCGCGTGGCCCGTGGCAGCGCTTCTGGGAGCAGCGGCCAGGCTCCTTCGCCTCAGAGGTGGTAAGGCACTATAACAATATCTTTGCGAGGGCTGACTCCATCACAATCGACAGCTTGGCGAGGTATGATGATCTCTTCAAAAGTGGGCTGACGCCGGAGAATGCGGCCATGTTTGGCCCGCGTGCCTTAGATAATCCGCAGCTAATGAGGTTCGCTGCCTACATGAAGGAGAACGGAACCAGCCTCGTCGATGAGATTCTCGGTAAGGGTACGCGCAACCAGATCGAAGCGATGGAGACTCTGGGGAAGATAGCAGACGAGCTTGGGCCAGAGTCCTTTGGGGCCCTGACCCGTAAGTTAGTGATGAACAGCATCGAAACCCTGGCGATGAAGGAGCAGGAGAAGTACCTGGGCAAGTTCCTGACGCACCGCGTCGGCTGGGTGGCAGGGAAGCAGAAGCAGGCCTTGGGTATACTTTCCCTTGCGAAGCCGTCCTTCGTTCCCCTCAACCTGGCCTCCAACACTTTCCACTTCCTCTATGACGCAGCCCGCAATCCAGTACGGATGCCAGGCGCGGTGGCGACCCTATTCCGTTCGATGGTGATGGAGTTTACCCCCTCCATTGCGGGGCGGGCTTATCCGGCGGCGATCACCCGGCGTCTGACCGCACATGGCCTCTCCCCCGCCGTCTTCGAGGACATCGTTCACTCCGGGGGTTCCATCGAGGACATCCTCGGTAAGAAGGTAAAGGGTATCCTCGGTGGCGAGGTCGATATAAACACTGAAGTCGCGGCCCTTAAGCGCTGGGCCAAGCGGTCGGAGAAGAACCCGTCCAAGCTCTACAATGAGTTCTCCTGGGGCAACGTCTTGACCTGGCCTATTAACGTGGCCGGTCACGTCGACTTCGCGGCAAAGCGGGCCACATACCTCCGCTCACTGGATGAGCAGCGTCATTGGGGCCTGAGTAAGAAAGCGCTCACTGACCGTTACAAGTCGACAATCATCGAGGCTGGGTTCGCCGACGACCAGGTCGAGCCTGTCATGCGGCAGCTTATCAGCCGCGTGCGTAGCGAAGCGGAGCATGGCGCCCCTGTCCTGACCAAGGACGGGATGGAGAAGGTCTTCCGCGAGACGATCGCTGACCTGGACGATGACATCATCTCGCCGTTCTCCACCTACGACTACTTCCTCAAGTACGCTGAGTCCCGGGGGTTCATGGGTGACTCGGCGACGCCCTTTCTCGGCGTGCTGGCGGAGCACGAGCCCGCTCTCAATGCCATCCTTGACGACATTCCCGACATTAGCCAGCGCCAGCGAAACGCCAGGTTCGACCTTCTGGTCGACGACTTGTATGACATACACTACCTAACGTCAGCCCTAACCAATACGCAGCCTGTTATCCGGCGCGGCTTTACCTACGCGGCGCACCTCAAGCTGTCCGAGGACGTCCTACGCCGGGCGACCGTCGACGAGATCGGCCACATGAACCGCCTCTTCGAGCAGGTCTTCTCTGGCAAGTGGAATGGCCGCCTCCGGCGCCAGTTCTTCGAGCGGGCCCACGAGATTTCCATGCAGCAGATGGACGAGCTTTCCAACATCAGCCGCCTGCATAATGAGGCCGTCGCGGCGGATAAGGCCCCCGGCGATGTGACGCGGCCCCTTTGGGAGGCATTCTGGGAAAACAAAAAGACCCGCCACACCGAACTCTACAAAATCGCCCGGGACACCCTCGGGGAGGTTCACGTCGGCCCGCTGGAGCGGCTGGACGAGTGGCACGCCTCCACCGTCCGCACCCACGCTCGCCACCAGGAAGCGGTCATAGAAGCCCTTCGGGAGGGGACGGATGAGGCCTGGGCCGCCCGAGGAGAACTCGACCGCGCCCTCTATATGGAGCAGGCTCGGAAGAACGGCGAGATATTTGGTTGGGGGACGAATGAGACGCCGGTCAACTACGCCCACATCGATCCCCTAGCAATGCACGTCGAGCGCCTCCAGGACTTCGTTGAATGGACGAAGGGCCAGATCACCCGCGACCTGGCCGCGCTACCCCCAGAGGCGGCGGGTGAGGTGGCTGACCTAAAGAAGCGGATGCGGGAAATCCGGCGTCTGACGCGCATCCGTCCGGCTGGGCCGGTGGGCGAGCGCCTGACCATCGAACTCCCTAACGGCCGCCTGGAATGGCGCCGGACAGACGAAGGCGCCCACATCATGGATGTCACAGCCCAGGAGGAGCGCCAGGGTACGGGCACTGAACTTCTTCAGAAGGCGATAGATGACATCCGCAAGGAGAACCCGCTCGCCAATATCACAGCCGATCTGAACAGCGAGTCCGGTGTGCGGCTCTTCCATCGCTTCGAGGCGGCCTTTGAGGACTTCCACGGCAATCCGATCAGCTTCGAGGAGGCGATTGAGCAGGCGAAGAAGTTCCAGGGCCCCCGCGCAACAATCTGGTCAAAGACACAGACCTCTGTGACGGCCCGCCTCAGCCCAGCGGAGAGTGCCGCCGCCCTGACGGTGGAACGCAAACAACTCTCTTCTCGGGTGAAGGAACTGGACGCGACTTCGCCTCTGGCTCAGGTCAAGACTGAGCGGCGGAATCTCCTATCCGCTGTCGAGAAGGCCGTGCCGGAGATTGCCGGGGACGCCGATGAACTCGGCGCTCTGATGCGGGCGAACGCGCTGGCGAAGATGGACTTCACGATGCTGAACTACAACAACCAGTTCGGTATCGACAACGCTATGCAGATGTTCTTCCCCTACCAGTTCTTCCCGACGCGGACGCTGGGGCATTGGGCAACGCGCATGGCGCGATCGCCTGGCTCTGGGGCGCTGATCTCCAAGGCCCTCCTCTTCCCGGAGGACTACAACCGCATCTACGGCTATGACAAGGTCAAGCGCCTGAAGGGCCTCATTCCTGTGCCAATCCCCTTCCTCGATGACTTCCTCGCCGAGATGCCGCTCATCAATCAGTTGGTGCAGAAGGGCCAGTTCACGGACACCTATTGGGTGAACCCGATGCAGATGCTCTTCCCGATGGCGAACTTCGTCAACCAGTATGAGGACGAGCGCCGCCGGGGTACGCCCCTGGGCCTGGCCGCCGACTGGATGCAGCAGCAAATCCCGATGGGCTTCTCGCCCTTTATGAAGATTCTGGGCTCTGAGGTTGGTCTGCTTGACAAGTCCGCCTGGGAGCAGAGCCTCTTCAGCGGCGGCCCCTTTGGTATTCCAGTCACGCCCACGGCTCGGGCCGCTGCGGCCTGGCTGCAGAACGGCGACCCGACCGGCGTGCCGGAGGAGGAGCAGGAGAGCTACTCGAATGGCGGCTTCTTCTCGAACGGCTTCCTTAGCCGTATCCTCGGTATCTCGAACGAACGCTTCGGCCCGTATCTAGCCGAACGGTCGCTCTGGGCTCTGGTGGCCGAGGGGGACATCGAGGCGAAGGACGCTTGGGAAGCGATGCTTAATCACTCTGGGGGCGCCTGGAAGCAGGCGGTCAAGCACGCCCAGGCCGACCAGTTCATGCGCGAGCTTACGGGCTCAGTATTTATGCGGATTACGCCCATCTCCGAGGGGGAACTCAAGCTGAAGATGGGCCTGAAGCGGGCTTACAATGAGGCCCAGCAGCGCGGCCCGGACGCCGTCAAGGAGTTCTACGACCACTTCCCTGAGTACGAGGGATACCAGGCGGCCGTGAAGGGCCTCTCCGACCCGGCCGAGCGCCAGCAGGCGGTCGAGACCGAAATCTTCTACAGCCTCCTGCCCCGGTACGTTGAACAGCCGTACCAGATGCAGCTTGATAAGTTCCAGGAGGCCCTTACCCTGCTATCGAAGCAGACGCAGACTGAGTCTACCAGAGACCAAATCCGCCTCCTCAAGACCCAACGCGCCGCCGTCCAGACCGAGAAGGCTGTCATGCGGGAGCTTATCGAGAAGTCCTTCCCCAACCGCGAGACTGACCTCTCCCTCAACCGCGACCCCTATGAGCGGGCACTTGCTGGAGTGCGGGGTGAATGGTTCTCCCTCCTTGATGAGGAGACACCCTTGACGGAGGAGGAGATGAAGGTCGCCCGCCGCGTCTTCCTCAAGGACGACCCAGCGGACAAGGATGTGCGGGAGGTCAGGAAAATCCTGGACAACCTGGTAGATCGCCAAGATGCCAAGATGGCCGAACTCCGGGAGCAGCTTGGAGTGGAGGATGACTTTGACGTCCTGAGCACCCTGCGCCAGGCCTATCTGCGACAGTTCCCGGCTAAGCAGGCTGACGCCAATCCGGCCCTCTGGCACGAGCTTACCGTCTCCTCGATCGGATCGAAGCTCCAGTTCGGGCTGGCGATGGACAAGGCGATCAAGACGGAAGACTTTGACCGGCTGCGAAAGCTCCAGACGGAGCGCGAGGCCGTGTTGGAAACAGTGCATGAGTCTGCCCGAGCCAACCTCACTCGTTGGGAAGTGGAGCGCTACCTCTCCAGGGGTGAGCGCCCGAAGACCCCCGAGGAAGAGAACTTCGAGACGGCCGAATCCCTCTTCGATCTCTGGATGGCGCTGGTCGGCGACCGGAGCGTCCTGTCTGACCGCCAGCAGTCGGCAGTCTCAAAGTATTTCAGCCAGCGGCCGGAGATCGTCAAGCACTACCACACGTCCGCCTTGGACATCCGCAAGCTGGACGTGCGCCAGAAGTACGCCCTCCAGCGGCGCCGCGAGATATGGCGGAACTACTACGATATGCCTTCCGACCAGGCCAAGCTCGACTACATGCAGTCGACCCAGAAGGAACTCAACGCCATCAATGCCCTCGTGGGCCTGCCGCCCGTCCACCTCATGGCCCCTGTTGGCGGCCCGCCCTACACCCAGCTTGGTAACGCCAAGAAGGACTTCGAGCGGGACATCGACGTCGACCGGCGGATCGAGTCTCTGTCACAGGCGGATAAGCTGACCCGCGAGGAACGTGCCCAGCTTGAGGCGCTCATCGCCCAGCGCGACCCCTCCAAGCTGACGGAGAAAGAGATCGACCGCCTCATCCGTATCGCGCTCCAGCGTGGCTACTAACTGCTAACGCGCCTACCTCCTTCCCCCCCCACCTATTGACAAATCCAATACCTATGGGATCATTTATTGAATGACCTTATAGGTGGAGGTAATCATGCCGGAAATCATCTTGAACGAGGACGGCGTCCCGATGCAGGTAGTCGACGAAGACGACGAGTCTGACCCGCTTCGGATGCAGGACAATCCTCTCGAAGTTGCTTTGCGCGGTGCCGAGGCTAAGGCGTCGGAACCCGTGAAGGAGCAAGAGGATACTGCCGAAGAGGGCGACGCGGACGGCGACGAAGAGGCTGCGGAAGACGAGGAACTCTCCGAAGAGGAGTGGACTGAGTTGGAGGGCAAGCTGGACGAGTTCATAGACGAAGAAGTCTCAGCACGCATGAAGCCGGAACTCGTGGGCCGTGACCGCAAGATCACGAAGCTCACCGAGGACATGGAGAAGCAGAAGTCGTTGATCAAAGACCTTGAAGACAAGATGTTCGAGGCCAAGATCAGCGGTCTCTCTCCCGAGGAGCAGGAGCGATACAAAGCCGTCCGCGACCTCGAAGTGCGGAAGCGTGAACTGGACGAGTACGCCGAGGCGACGACCTCACTGTATCTCAGCATGAAGGCGATTGAGTTCGCCGCTGACTACAGCGAGTTCGGCATCACGGTGGCAGCCCTTGAAGGCATGTCCGAGGAAGAGATGCAGGCCCAGGTCAACAAGGCAGAGCTTGAGCACTATCGAGCCGTTGCCAAGGGACAGAAGCCCGCCACAGCCGCGAAAGCCGCTGAAGAGACCAAGCCCGCCCCTAAGAGGGCCGCTCCGGCTGGCGCCAACGCGCCGTCCGACACCGGGGGTGGAAGTACGGGGATGACAGTGGGTGAGAAAGGCAAGCCCGCTGACGGAACCGGCATGAGCGCCCTCGCTAAAACTTTGGACAATCTCCCGACCGAGACCGTAAGGATCGGTCGCCACTAACTGAAAGGAAACGACAATGGCTGGCACGATGGTGACAGAACGAGTCGCCGGTATCCCGAGCGGTTTCCCCGCCGAGATAGACGCGACTGTCAAGATTCGATGGGTCGCGCCGATGCTCGTGAACATGTCCGAGCGCAGCGTCGACTGCCTGAAGTACCTGGGAGGCCCCGAGGCCTTCAGCTTCACTAACACGACGGTCGAATGGGTCGAGGACGACCCGTGGAACCGGCGCCTCAACACGCACGGCGGCCTGACGGACGGCGCGGACACCACGCTGGGTGGCGTCACGAACGCCTCTCACCGCTACCCGATCGGCACGATCCTTCTCAACGTCCAGGACAGCGAGTACGTCCGCGTGACGGGTCACGCCGACGCCTCGACCCTGACCATCTCCCGTGACATCACGGCTGGGGTCACGGAGGGTGCATGGGCCACGACCGACGAAGTCATCGTTGCCGGGTTCGCGATGGACGAGAACGACGACTACGTCTTCCGACCGACGTCGATCTTCTCCCTGCCGTACAACCGGCCGGAAGTCCACCAGCAGGGCGTCCAGGCGTCGTTCCGGCGCCAGGAGACGGCTCTGTACGGCGTTCGGGGCAACGACCTCGATATGCAGGCGGCCAACCTGGTCGCTGAGCAGTTCGTCGCGATCGAGCAGGCCCTTATCCTGGGCTCTCGGTTCGACGGTTCGGCCTCTGTTCCGTCGATGATGGGCGGGCTCCGGTTCTACGTCACAGCGGCCAACGGTGCCACGGTGACGAACCTGTCGAGCGCGGCCCTGACCCGCAAGGACATCGACGACGACCTGCAGGATATGTACTACCTGGTTGGCGGTGACAAGATGTCCCGCACGATGCTCGTCTCGGCCTGGGGCAAGCGGAAGATTTCCAGCTTCTTCTCGGCCGCCGAGCGTCTCCAGCCTGGCGTACAGGACGCGGGCGTGGTCGTCCAGCGGCTTCACACGGACTTCGGCGACGTCGACATCCTGCTGATCACGGCGCTGGCAAAGGATGAACTCTACTTCATCCGGCGCGAGCAGATCAGCGTGGGTCATCACGGCAACCTCGGCCGCCCGCAGCTTCGGCTGCTGCCTCCGAGCACCGTCGGCCCGAGGACGCAGAAGGTCTTCTACGCTGACATGTCCTCGATCATCAACGGCGTGCAGGCAATGGGCCGGATGCACACGTTCTCGACCACGAGCTAACAACAATCTCTAGGTAAGGGGGCCCTTGGGGGCCCTCCCCTGGAGAGGAAAGGAAAAACCATGAACACAATCGAACGTATCCGGTTCCTGGCTGACCTTGACCGTTACCTCGAACTGCTGAAGAAGTTGGGGCCTGAGCCCAGCGTCGGTTTGCCGTTCGGCCCTTCGAACGGTAACATGCCGCACGTCTGGTTCGTCGACTCGGTATCTGGTAACACCAACAACAGCGGTGTCCGGCCGAACGAAGCTCTGACCACGATAGATGCAGCGGTTGGCAAGTGTACGGCAAGCCGAGGCGACATCATCGTTGCGCTGCCGGGCCACGTCGAGACGGTCACGGCCGCCAACGGCCTTGACCTTGACGTTGCAGGCATCACGCTCATCGGCGTCGGCCAGGGGGCCGACCGGCCGACGGTCAACCTGACAACGGCGGTCGCGGCCTCGATGCGGATCAACGCAGCCAGTGTACGGATGGAGAACATCCTCATCACAGGTGGCTTCGACAATATCACCCGCGTCCTCGACATCAACGGTGTCGTAGACGTGGAACTGTTGGACATCGAGTACCGGGACGTGACCGGCCAGTGCGCCATCTTTCTCCACGCGAGGGATGGCAGCGACCGGCTACACATCAGTGGGCTGAAGTACCTGGGCGCCGCTGCGGCCGGGACGACACGGGCTCTGCAGCTTGACGGCTGCGATGACCTCCACCTGGAGAACTTCTACATTTACGGGAACTTCTCCACGTCGGCAGTCGACTTCATCACGACGCTCAGCGCTCGCATCTGGGTTCACGACGGGTTCGTCTGGACTGAGAACGCGGCCGATCTCTGCTTCGTCGACACGATCACCGGCTCGACCGGCTCGTTCGCAAGGCTGAACCTGGTTCTCCAGGACAACGCGGCCAACGTTACCGAGGCCATCACGGGCCTGACCTTCCAGATCGTCGACCAGAACGGTGTCCACGTCGTCAACCTCGTGAACGAGAAGGCGATGCTCATCAACTGGACTGAGACGACGGACGCCTAGTAGAGAGGGAATGAACAATGTCTGACAACTTCCCACTCATCACTTATCAACTCACGGATAGGCTCATGCGGCTTATCCGAAGGGAGGGGCATAGTTCCGTAGAGCGTCTTGCCGATGAGCCACAGGCCTTGTCGGAAGGCGTGCCTCGGGTGTTCTTCGTGGACTCGGGCAGTGCCCGGGCCGCGAGCACTAACAACGGCCTTGAACCGCTGAACCCATTTGCGACACTGGCTCAAGCCATTGGTGCGGCCCTGGCCGACCGGGGTGACGTCATCGTCCTAGCGGCCGGACACGCCGAGAGCCCGACCGGAGCAATCGCCGTGAACAAGTCCGGCATCACGATCGTCGGGATAGGGAACGGCCGCAACCGGCCGTCCTTCACCCCGGCCGGGGCCGTTGACATTCTCAATGTCACGTCCGCGAACGTGAAGATTCACAACCTCAACTTCGTGGCTCCGACAGCAGCGGCCACGGCCTACATCAACGTGGATGCGGCCGATGTCGAGGTCTCGGACTGCGAGTTCGAGTGCGACGCCGACACGACGGACGTAATTACGATCACCGCCAACGGCGACCGTGCCTTCGTCCACGACTGCCTCTGGCGGATTACGGCCAACGGGCCAACGTCAGGTGTGGTCATCGAAGCGGCTGGGACAGACGGCGTGCGCCTGAAGAACCTCCGCAGCCACGGCGGTTCGGTGGCGAACGCCTGGGACAACGGCTTCATCTACTCGACCTCGGCCCACACGGGTTGCATGGTCGAGGACATCTACAACGACTTCGGCCCGACGGTTATCTTCACCGGGGCGGCCACCGGCCTTATCAAGGACGTGTGGCCCGGTGAGATCAGCGAGACGGCCAGTGGCTACCAGCTTCGGCCAGGAGCCTGCAACCTCGTTGGCGGCCCGGCGGAGGGCTATCGCATCAATCGGGCTACGGCGGACATCAACACCGCCGCCGCTGTCGATCTTCTGACGGTGGCGGGCGGACGTATCCTGCTCAAGGCCCTACTGGCCGAGGTTACGACTGTGCTTTCGGCTGGCACCACGCCTGACCTCAAGTTCCAGTCCAACCCGACCATAGGCACGACAACGGACTTGTGTGCCACGCTCAACGTCGCCTCTGACGAACAGGGCTCGCTCTACAGCATCACGGGCGCACCTGCTACGGCTCTTGTTCGAGGAGAGTCTGGCTCTGTGGCCTTGATGAGTGCGTCGCCTGGTGGCGTCGTCATCCCGATTGGCGCCATTGAGGCGATCAACGACGAGGACATCACTGGCTCCATCAAGATCGCCCTGTGGGTCAAGCAAGTTGACCCGGGCGCTCGTTGGGTCTGGACTTAGTAACTAGCCCGTGGGGCGGCGGGAAATCCGCCCCACTTCAATAGAAAGGAACACTACAATGGCTGGCAAAACACAGGACGGTGGCCTTCAGTTTATGATTGTGCCACTCGACAACGAGTATCTGAAAGCGGTTCCGGTGCCAGACGATGGCTCCCAGGTCATCTTCGGCTGTCCATCTGTCCCGAACTGCCGCGCCGAGGTCTACTCGATCTCGTGGTGCGCGGTGACACTGCCTGTCGACGCGACAGACCCGGTGACTCAGAACCTTGTCTTCCATGATGCCTCGGCCGATACAGACACAACTCTGTTGACCGGCGCGGCCGGTGCTCTCGGCGATCTTCTGTCCGCCGCTGGCATCGCGGTGGCTAACGAGTTTGTCACGATCTGGAACGGCGTTCAGTCACTCGATCCTGGCGACACGATCCGTTCCGACCTGACCGTTACCACGCCGACTACGGCGGGTGAGGGCGGGGCTTGGTTGATCGCCTACCGCATCAAGGACTGGAACGGCCAGTAAGCCGATCAACGGGAGCCGGTGGACTCCAACCCCGGCTCCCTCTAATCCTCTCTGAAGGAGGCTATGCGTGACTCAGACCGTGAGTATCCCCAACGTCGCTGGGGCTGAGACCATCACCGGCCCTTGGACGTTTAACTCGATAACAGTGCCAACGCGCACGCGGCGCCAGTTCATAGGTGCGGAACGGATGGTGCAGGCCAATGGGACGGCTATGACGCTTACCACACAGGGCACGTATCCCGATTCCTTCTCGCAGTGGCCGATGGTCACTGCCCCGGGCGCTGCGCCCCAGGCGCTCTACGCTAGTTTTGACGTCCCCCAGGACTACTCCTCGGGTGGGACGTTTTACGTCGTCTACCAACAGTCGGCCACATCGGTCTTGCAATGGCGGGCTGAAATCAACTACGCTGAGCGTGCGGACGCCAGCGATCCGAACGTGGCTTCCAGCGTAATCGGTATTTCTCTCACGCCGAATGGCGTGGTCGCACAAACGCAGATCGACCAGATCGGAGCGGTGGGGGCAACATTGACAGCCGGGAATTGGGTACGCTGCAATTTCGAGCGGGACAGTGCCCACGCCGACGATACAAACCCGGACGCTATCCGCATCATCGGCATTATCTTCGAGTACACCGCACGGTACTAAAGGGGAGTAAAAATGAACCCTCCATTCTTTCGAGACCTGACCGTCGCCGCAGGGGGTGCCGTTGGCACCTCCACGTCCTATCAGCTTGGTGGGACGGTATATCCGGTTGCCCCTGTTAGTATCGAGACCCCTGCAGACCTGAACGGTGTTGACCGAGTTAGGGTGCAGGTCTCCAACGATGACATCACCTATCTAGACATCTTCGTTGAGGGCGACCTCGTCCCGTTGGCGCTGACGGCCAGCCGTGTTCTAACCCTTCCTCCCGCGCTTTCTCTAGCCTGTCTTGGCTGGGCCTACATGCGTCTGCTCACGACAGATGCGGCGAACGCCGCCGAAGACCCGACGGCCAATACGATTTTCCGCATTCGCTTTGTCGAGGCGGAGAGCATACCCGGCTCGGCGGAATTGGGGGGCATTGTTGACCCCGGTGTTGACACCGAACTTCCGGCGGCCGCTCTCTTGGCCGATAACACAGCTACCCCAACCGCCCCGGCAGTTGGGGCCTTTGGCATGATGTATGACGGCGCCACCTGGGACTTCGTGAGAGGGACGGCGGCAGATGGCCTAACGGTCAATACGGAGCTTCCTGCTGCCATCGCGGCCGCCGACAACATGGCGAATCCGACTGCGCCTCAGGTACTAAGTCACTTGATGGTCTGGGACGGCGCCACCTGGGACAGGGCACCTGGCACATCGGCTCTTGGCCTCCAGGTAGACACAGAAATGCCTGCCGCCGCACTTTTGGCGGACAACACGGCGACCCCTACGGCTCCTGCCGTCGCGGCCTTCGGGATGATGTATGACGGGGCAACTTGGGACTTCCTACGCGGCACTTCGGCCGATGGTCTCACAGTCAATACGGAACTCCCCGCCGCCGCCCTCTTGGCGGACAATGCAGCGACACCTACGGCCCCAGCCGTCGGTGCCTTCCTTATGGTATACGACGGTGCAACCTGGGACTTCGCTAGGGGCACCGCCCTTGGTGGCGTGGCCGTGCAGATTTTCGATGGGGCGGGGGAAGGGCCAGCCGACGTTAGCGGCGAGGCTGATGCGCTGGGCGGCGTAACGGCTTTGCGTGTTCATAACTCCAACCTGCTCTACAACGGCGCCACCTACGATCGCGAGCGCAACAATGTCGATGCTACCCTCCTGGCCTCTGCGGCTCGCACGACAACGCAGACCAGCGCGGACATAGTTAATTACAACGGGGTTGGTATCGTCGTCACGCTTGACATGACTGTCGTTGGCACGGGTAGCGTCACCGTCACCATCAACTACAAAGACCCGGCTTCGGGGAAGTACATTCTTCTGCTGTCAGGCGCGGCTATCACAACCAACAGCACCAACAAGTACGTTGTCCACCCAAGCATCCCCGCCGTTGCCAACGTTTCCGCACAAACCCATACGGGCCGTACCCTCCAGATTGTGGTCACAGCTAACAACGCCAACGCTGCGACTTACTCTGTTGGCTACACGCTCTTGCAGAACTAGTTGAGGAGAGAACAATGTCCGAAGCCATGAAAGTGCCGATGATTGCCCCCCTGGTTCTTACTGCGGCACGGGAGCGTCATCGGCAGGCCCAGGTGGAAGTTAGTCTATTGGCCGAATTGGTAAACGGTTACGTGCGGGCGCTGGGCCTTGAACCGTCTAAAAACTACAGCTTTCGTCAAGAAGGTAACGAGATGTTCGCGGAGGAGATTCCACTGGACATGCCTGAGTAGGCGAGTCCACAACAAGTGAGGCCGGCCTCGGGGGTACTCTTTCTGGCTCCCGACCAAAGGCTTCCCTCGAACAGAAAGGGTTACGAAAGTGACCAACGAATACGTCAATCCCAAGATGCCTGACGAGATGAAGGAGCTTAACCAAGCTCTCGACAAGGGGGCCTCTGCCTTGGCAGATGCTCTCGCTCAGGGCCGGGTCGAGGATTGGGACGACGAAGGTCTGCGGACATTCCTCAACCCCACCCGGCCGAACGAGAAGTTCCTGATCAAGCCTGGCAAGATCGTTAAGGGCGACACTCAGGCTGAGCCCGGGATGCGGGAACGTATCGGGGACGTCTGGGCCAGGTTCACGAACGGCGTGATCTCCACCCGGGACGAGGACGTCATCGAGTGGTGCGAGGCCCATTGTGGCAGCCGCGAGCGCTTCCTGGCTTACCATTCAAGGCACAACACCAACCCCCGGCTGGACTCGGCGCCAATGGGTATGCTTCGAGACATCCACACCAAGGGAGTCGAAGCCTGGGCGGAGATGAAGGTGCAACAGATTCCTCTGAAGCACCGTGCCGCGACGCTGACGCCGGGCCTGGACATCGACAAGCTGATCAACAGCCTGAACCCGGAGATGGCCTATGACCCACAGGCTGAGGGTCAGAGCCGGGCTGCAGCGGCCAAGCAGGCCCACGAGGTCGAACTGGAGCGCGAGGCAGAGTTCCACAACTAAGAAGAGAGGGCGGCCGTGCTGGCTTCCGCGTTGCAGACAGAAATTGCCCTCCACCTCCATGACACAAGTAATGGGGAGCTTACGGCCGCCCAACTCTTAACCTTCATCAACAGCGCCGCGATGGACTATAAGAACGATGGCTGGCTCATCCGACTAGAGGACGACGAGTCGCTCACCATTACGGCCGACACGCCCGAATACACTGTCCCAACTTCGTTCGCCTTTATCCAGGACATCTGGATGGAACGGACGATTAACAACGTTTCCCACTTCGACATTCTTATCCCTCGGGGCCATTGGACTCTGCGCTTCAACACCGGCGTGGCGAGGATATTCTTTATGACGCAGTCCGCCTTGGACACGGGTAAGAAGCTCAAGGTCGTAGGCCAAAAGCGCCCAACGATCGACTATCTCGCCGCAACGACACTCGACGTCGGCATGGAATCCAAACTCCGTGAACGGGCCATATCCTACGCCCTCATGTCGATCGGCCACGGCGAGTCGGAACTGTCCATGACCCGCAGCCGCCTGGCAATCATCCGCCGCCAGTTGGAGCGGCCCTTCCCGCCGCGCTCGTTCAGGATGCTGCCCGGAAGCAAATTGGTGCCAGGGAGGGAATAGGCAATGGCTGTTTGGGAGTTCACCGAAACTGGGGCTCGACAACTTCTTACCCTCGGGTCAGCGGAAACGCTGCTCGAATACCACAGGTCAACAAACACAGTGTCCGCAACGGCGCGTCCTGCTGTGACTGTTCCTCTCGGTGCTGTTAGAGATAGCCTTGAGGAACGACGGCGTTTCCGCGATATGCTTACCTACAAATTTCAGCCTGTTTATGACAAGCTAGTCATATTCGGCGGCTATGAGATAATACGGAAGGGCAGTGAAGTGGAATTACATCTTTCCTACGATGCCACTAACACTCTGGCTTCCACACTGAGTTACGAAGGCAGCGGCGTTATAAAAATCTCAGCTAGACCGGCGGTGGATTTGCCGTGGGGCCTATTCACGTGGCTGTCCGATACTCAGCTTGAGTTCATAAGAAATCTTTAGAGATGGACACATGATAAAGAAGGATAACAATCGTCCCAAGAATCTGATGCTGAAGGGGGGTGTGCTAAGCGGCTCGCGGGAGTCGTAGGAATCATGGCTACGATTGATGACGTCATTACCCTAAACGGGCAGAACTTCCCCATCCGGGGAATGTCGCGTGGAAATGCCTTGAGTGAGTTTGAAACAGGCCTGAAAATCGGAGCGGCAACCTACGACAACCGCGAGCATTAGCACGCCTTCTTCCTCGTCCTCGACGACATGTCGGGCGGCTTCGGTCACCGGACACTGAATGCCCGTGAGGAATTAGGCACCTTCTGGGACACCCTTCCAGCCAATGCACCTGACCTCCGTCGAGGTAGGCATTGGACATTACCACTCTCGCAGGCCACCATCACGCCCGTGGCGCCCGCCTTCAACAACATGACGATCCGGGCCCCTTCCTACCCGTACATCAACGCGGCTGGGGTGCGATCGCTCATCGGTTGGGGGTCGTCTATCTACGGCTCCACAGACGGCTTGACCTGGACTCGCCAACTCGCGGGTGGGGCTGATGCAGGCCAGTGCCAAACAATCCTACAGGTAACACGGCCAGGCGCCGACGTGCGTCACTACGCCTTCTTCTCTTCCTCGTCCGAGGTCACGACTGGCACCGCGCGCTACCAGAAGAGTGCGGATAGCGGGGCGACCTGGGCAAACGGCGAGGCAGACAAGGTTCTACATGACGCAATCTTCTGGGACAACAAGGTCATCGCCATCTGGGGCACGGGCATGATCTTCGGCGTCATTGGCCTCGACGAGAACATCGTCTGGAACATCGACGACGTCAACGACGCTGAGTTCATCGCGACCGTCCCGGGCGGCCATGCTCACTTCATCGGCGTCGCTCAGGCCCCGTGGGGCGAGCCTGCTGTTTACTTCACGGACGAGCGCCGCCTCTTCGTCTTGGACTTCTTCGCCCGCAAGTATTATCCGGTCGACATCGGCCTCGGGCGCAACATCTCTAGCGCGAATGTATGGAACGGAAACGTTCTGATCTGCGACGGCTGGAACGTCTGGGCCTACAACGCGGGTGCGGCGACGGTGCGAAACATCGGCTTCCCCCAGAAGGATGCCATCCCTCCCTCGCTCCAGGGCGGCACGCTCATCGGCCACCTCATACCCTGCGACAACTACCTCTACGCAACAGTGAACTCGGGCGGGAAGGTCTACCTGTACTGCTATAACGGCGTGGGCTGGCAACAGATAGCAGGAGAGATTACGGCTGCGTTCTCCAACGTTGGTGTCGTCTTCTTCTATCCACCGGCAGGCGCCGTCACGGCCCGCTACCTACACGTCTTCTCAGCCGCCAATGCGACTACGGCCGGGTTGAAGGTAACGAATTTCACCCTCCCGAACCTGCACCACGTCCCCACGGTTGGCACAGACAACTTCGGGGCGTCCGGCGCCGCCTTCATTACTGGCTGGATAGACGGCGGATTCCATGAGCTTAAAGGCGCCCTGTTCAAGCTGCACTGCGACGCGCTGAACCTCTCGGCCACTTCGACGGTCAAGGTGGAATATCAGATTGACGATGCTGAGAACAGCGCTTGGGTGCAGATGGTGGACTCTGCCAACGTGGCGGACGTCTTCGACAGCGCAGCCCAGGTTATGTATTTCAGTGCCGCAACACCAAAGCGCGGCATCGAGTTCCGCAACGTCCGCTTCCGCATCACCCTAAACCGGGGCGGGACGGCGACGGACTCACCCGAGGTAAGGGCCTTGACCCTCGTCTATCTCAAGAAGCCATCCTACCGCTCTAGTTACAAGCTACGGATTGATGTCAACCGCATGATTGAGCGTACTGCAACAGGCGCCGACACGACCTTCCAAGTCGACGGCCTCGCTGCCACGATGAAGCGGGTCTACGACAAGATCGTAACCATCTGGAACACGAAGCCCCTGGTGCCCCTCATCATTCCCAACCTGGAGCCGTCGCCTGGTATCAACGTGATGATTGCGGACATGCCCCTCTCCTTCGATGACTTCCGAGACGCGATTGACGGGTTAGGATTTATCGATTTGCAACTTTTGGAACCCGTGGAGCGCTAGGCCGTGGCTACGGTAAAGAAGGCCGGAGGCAGCCCAAGCGGCACCCGCCGCTTCTTCACGACCATCCCACGTCGTCAACGGACAGCGCGTGTCCCCCAGGCAGGTAGCGTTAGGCGTGCTGATGCGGGTGTGGGGACGGGGCTGCCCACGCTAGACGTCGAGATACCAGGCAACCAGGAGGAGAACCTCATCGCCCGTTGGGAAGTATGGCAACAAGGCCCTGGAGGCTCTGTCGGGTCGCTGCCGGAATTCGTGGTCTGGGAGTGGCTGGTCAAGAGGAAGAAGCAGGTGCCTGGCTACGACTTTCTCTATCAATGGAACGTCCTGGGTGGTCGGACGGCCTTTGGTGGGTTCGTGGCAGACTACTTCCTGCCTGAACTGGGGATGGTCTGGAACGTTCAAGGCCTTCAGTACCACTACACTAACCCCGACGATCGGGCTCGGGACAAGATGGCGACGACCGTGCTCGCGTCCTCCGGCTTCTTGGTCGTAGAATTGTTCGAAGACGATCTGATGAACCGGCCTGAGTATACGCTGGAACGGGCCTGGCTAGGTGAGAGTGTTAGCTGGAGGGCCCAGTAATGGCGTGGGCACGCATCGCGATTGTCCAAGAATTCTGGCAGCCACTAGCGGGGGTCACAATCGAGGCCTTCAACCTCGACGACCCTCACCTTGTCGTTGCCGTCAAGGACACAGACACAGCCGGGGTAGCCATCTTCAATGGTCTGCCTAATAACCAGCGCTTCTTCTTCAAGCCGCGTGTGACCCGCTTCTCCGGCAAGTACGGCGAGCGCACACAGTACGGCGACGTCAAGCTCCAAATCCTCGCCTCCTCCGGCTCCACCTGCTTCGACGCTGTAGTAGACGGATCGGGCGCTAAGAGGGGCTCACACGAGACTATCCAGGCAGCGATTGACGCCTTCGCCACCGGAGACGTGGGCACTACGCGACCCGCCTTTATCGGCGTCTTGGTGCGAGATGGGGCTGCTGATCATTACACCGAAACTTTGACCTTCCTTTCTACCCGGCGCTACGTGCTCCAGGCTTGCATGAACGGCACCATCGAGGCGATGGAGCCAGAGGGCTCTGCGACCGGCGTCCCGGCCTACCCGGGGGTTTCAATTAGGGGCACAAATGCGGCTGCGGCGACGATTGGTTCTAGTGGGGGTGGTACTGGTCAACTGGAGATGCGCGGCTTCCAGATACTCGCCCCGGTGGGGGCGACTGTAGATTATACCTGGAAAGTAGCGCTGATGAAGACACGTCTCATCAACTGCTATGTGACCTCTGCGTTTACGGGCGCGGTGCAGCCCGGCCTCTCGGCCGACTTCGAGGCCGATCACTGCTTCTTCGGCGACTCCCAGACCAAGATCGGGTTCAGCCGTTCCCTAGCCTCAGCCGTGAACCTGTTCTGGTGCCAGATACAAGGTAAGGCTGACCTTGGCTCGCAGGCTGGATGCAAGATGTCCTTTTCGGTCGTTCGGGCCAGCCGTACCGATGAGGCCGTGCTTCTAGCCAACCAGAACGCTGGCTCCTCCTATCGGGTAGAGAACTGCTACATTTTCCAGAACGGTACGGGCGCCGGAATCCGCATTACAGGAGATGTCGGGGCCGATGCCTGGGGGCATCAGATTGTTGGCTGCATGATTAATGGGGCAGGTGTCGCCACAAGCCTTACAGGAATCCTGTTCACAGCCAGTTGCGAGGCTGGTCTGGCAGTAGGTAACACCATTGAAGGCTTTGCTACCGGCGTCGACGCTGCCGGGGCGCCCATGATCCGGGCTATCGGCAACACATACATCAACGTAACGACACATTGTACCGGGTTCGGAGGTACGGGGTCATACAGTGATTGCAACGTGTCCGGGGCCGTTGGTGGTAGCAGCAGCCCCGTGGTCATTACGGCCACGCCCGACCTGGACACGGAGCGCGTGCTGACCGGCTCCAGCACCATTCTCATAACGGACAACGGGCCGAACAGCACTGTGGTCATTAGTATCATCCCAGGCGGGATAGACCACGGGGCGCTAGGTGGTCTTGGAGACGACGACCATACGCAGTATCTTTTGCTCGCGGGTAGAGTAGCCGCGCAGCAGGACATCACGAAGGGTATTACCGTCTCGACCTATGCCCGCATCGGCAGCGCCGTAGCACCAACCAATGTCACGGCTGGCGACCTGACGGTAGGACGGCTCTTTATCCCAGACGCAGCATTAGATAGCGAGGCCCGGCTAGTCCAGATAGCCGATAGCTACACGCCTGGAGCGGGGGCATTCAACAGCCTCTATGTCCGAACAAACGTGACGCCCGGTGCCGGACTGGCTGCCGACGAAGTTCGTGCAGCGAAGTTCGAGGTCAACATCCGGCCCACCGCAATTCATGCTGGACAGGTGCGAGCCTTCTATGCCGAAGCTGAACACGATTCCGGCGCATTTGATATTACCGGCAGCCTGACCGGATTCTTCACTCAGGCAATCCAGAACGTCGCGTTGACTACCATCACGGACGTTCGGGCTTACTATGGGGCCGTTCGCGCCGTTGCCGGAACGATAACTCAGTCTTATGGCATTCTGTTAGATGCAGGCGGTGTTGGAGCCGATGCGGGGACGATAACGAACATCACCGGGATACGGCTTCAAAACAAGGTTGCAGGCATTGCCTCTACTACTCAGATAGGCATTCAAGTCGATTCATTAACCGGCGCGACAACCAACATCGCGCTACGTGTACTTGGTTCGGCCAGTCACGCCCGTTTTACAGGTTCGGTGGTTATAGGGGCGGACGCCTCACCACCCGCTGCTACTGTCGGTCTCTATTTGACGCAGCTTATGGCCCAGAGCGGCAATTCGATTTTTGTCGGTGTGGACGGCAGCGCTCCCGTTCTCGTTCTCTCAGCAATGGACGGCGTTAACGAGGGTGGCGAAATTACCCTGAACGGAGCCGCAGCCAACATTGACTGGAACTGGGACAACAATGCGGGCAATCTAAGGTGGTTTCAGAGTGGGCAGGTGCGAATGCAGCTTAATGCAGGAACACCGGCAGCGAACCAGACGAACCTATTCCTGCAAGAGGGGATTGTCCCTACACAACGGCGCGTGCAATGGGTTGACCCTGGCGCGGCCGGGGTAAACTTGGTGGCAGGTCAACTGGTTATGGTGCTGGTGTAGGGTGTAGAGGTATGATACCGGCCCCATCCAACTCGCCTATGGCTAGGATGACCTTCTCAAGCTCTGTCGCCATGATCTCAACAATCATCCACCGTACTTGCTGCTGGTAAAGGGCCTGGGACTGCTCGTTCTCAAACAGCATCAGCAGGGCCCCATCCAATGTTTTACCCAGGGACGTGCGCCCGGAGACTAAGGTATCCTGGATACGGGCATCGGTTAGTGCTCCTAGATACTGTTGCTCAAGGCTTTCTTTGTCAGCCTGGAGTCGCTTCCGCCGAATCGACGGGTCAATCTTGGCTAGTAAGGCCTCTAAGCGCTCGTTATCCATTACAGTTCTGCTCCTAAGTCTTGCTGCTCTTTGAGCCAGCGCACGATGTCGCGCATGGCCTGTGCCGCAATGTGCTCACCTCGAATGAGGTGGAGACGACGGTCGGCGCCCTTCTGATCTTCTCTGGCAGCGCCCTCCTCAAACTTGAGGGCCTGCTTCTCTAGCCTGTCCACGATGTCGTCGATGGTTGGTTTCATCAGTCACCCTCCGTAAAATGCCAGATCGGCGACCGCCAAAGCCGCACGCACCAGCGGCCTGCGCGGAAGTACCATGTGCGTATGTCGCCCTGTTCAATCCAGAACGGGCCAGTTTGGTCAATGAACTGGCTGTCCGGCACTTCCTTTTTGGTCGTGTATGAGATACGTCCTACTTGCATCAGTTCTTACTCCAGATTCCGGTTTCAGGGTCGAAGAAGGATGCCCCTGGCGCGACCCAGCGCTTGAGGATAAGGTTCCATCGGCCTCCCCAGGACGGGTCGGTCGCCCCCCACTCAGCTACGCCACGCGGGTTGTACCAGTAGCCAGTCGACGGCTCGAAGCTCCAGCCGTCCGGGCCGACCCAACGCTTGAGGCAGCTATCCCATCGGCCCCCCCAAGCTGCGTCAACCGGGCCCTCACAAGGCGGAGCAGGATTGACGTCGCGTGCGAGGGTTTCCGAGCAACGCGCCAGGTCATAGGCGGTCAGCGACCAGATTCCGAATGGCGCGAACGCAGCGAGCAACGGGGTGCCAACGTCCATCACGGTCGGGAGGCCATGTATCCAGTAGCCGAAGGTGAGGATAAATGACCGGAATTTGATTTTGTCATAATGCTCATCCAGCAAGCAGAAGGCGTGGCCTAGCTCGTGGCCGATGGTCGTGAAGAAATGGACATACCCGGTCTGAGCGTTGTACTCGATAAGGATGGGATAGTTCTCGACGTAGACCCAGGCGCTGCAGTTGCCGCAAGGATGATCATCCCGCATGTCGTGCCGAACAAGGCATGAGAGGCTCGTCTGATTGTCTGGATAGGCGACCTCGCGCTCTGGCAGCCGTAAGTCAGCAGCATATCGCGCCATCACCTCGGCCACTTGGCTACGGAAGCCCGGGTACTGTTGACCCCGAAGATTGACGCACCACGTCACCTCATGCTGCGCCTTAACGATATTCGTCACGAATGGCGAGACGGTAAGGAGACAGGCCTTGACGCCCTCTGTCCCACAGCGGACGACGCCGTGATCGGCAGAGGCCTCCTTCGGGGCGCAGAGTCCGATCACAAGAGAGATGACAGTTATTATCGCCAGGAGCCCGAAGGCCAGCACGAAATCGCTAACGATGTTCTTGGGCTCGGGGCAGCTATTCCTCATCCGAGCACCTAGCCGCCGGCCATGCCGGGATGTTGACACACGCCATCGACCGAGCATCGGGCCCACCCGCTGTGTCGAGGCCGTAGTTCGCGTTCACGCTATTGGGATATAGGACGACGACGACACTGCCCCGCACACAGCGATAGCTGACGACGTGATCATTGATCGTCCTCGACTCCCAACCAGGAGGGCACTCCGAGCCAATGACAACAGGGGCCGCTGGCGGGGGCTGATTGTCTATAGGGGGCCCATAGAGCCCAATCATCGCGGCAGCCGTCAAGGTTGCTCCGGCGACGAGGGAGCCAAGAATGGTGGGGATGCTGTTCTCAGACATAAAGAAAATCCTCCAGAAGTAGTTTAGCTTACCTGGGGACGATGAGGCCACTAGGCCTGGCCTGGAAGCCGCTGGCGTCGGGGAGAGCAAGATCGCTGTCCTCAGCGTCATCCTCGACTTCGTCGGGGTGGACTTCGTAGAAGCTGTCAACCTGCTTGCTTAGGTCGGCGATGATCTCGTCCTGACCTGTCTCTTCGTTCTTGCGGACGAACATGGTCATAGCCATCCCGGCGGCCACCCCCTCGACAAGGGCCTGGCGTATCTCCATCGGGAACCCCTGAACGAGGTTGAGTAGCAGGCCGAACGTCATCGTAGAAGCGTCGTCCGGCGAGAGCCCCTCCATGCAGGAAGATACAGCCTGCTGGATGAGGGACTGGAATAGACCATCCGGCGAGCTTGCGAGGATGGTGATGGGGCGCTCTCGGGCGAACTGGCGCCAGCCCGGGTCAGCCGGGAGATGAACCTTCCCTGTGTAACGGTACATTGCAGCCATTGGGGCCTTGACCTTCTTTCTGGCCGAGTGTGGCATTCTCCCTAACTTACCCATTGGTGGTCTCCATCCTGACTCTCATCCCGAAGGCGCCCTTCCTGGTGCGCCGGTAGGACACGACCTGGCGGTGTGTGGCGATCCGGGTCTCGCCCTTCGCGACGGTCTTGGCTGCCTTCTTAGACATATCGCTTCTCCTCCAGGAAGGCCTCGATGCTGACGAGGGTGTCACTGGCGTCATCGACTGGCGGCCAGAGGACGGCGGGGCGCTCACAGATGGGGCAGGCCTCGTCTGGTATAGTCGTGAAGGCACCGTGGTCTTCGCAGCCGTGCAGGTCGGGGCCCTCCTCGTTGTGGATAATAATGCTGAGATAGTCGCTGTCTGGGTACGGACGACACCAGCATGTCAGCCCAACAAGGATGTGCGGCTGGTCGGTGCGGTAGATGTGCTGGCCGTCACTCCCCATCGCTCTGCCTCGCCATTGCACTGCGAAGGATGGACTCGCGCATTTGGATGTATGGGTGGCGATGCTCCGGCGAGTCGTTCGGGCAGACGAGTACGACAACCTTCTCGCGAGGCGCAACAGTCCCCGGAGACGGGCGGTAGCCGATCGGGCCAATAATGGACTCGACGGATCGTTCGGCAGCCGCACGTAGCTTCGCCCCGCACTTCTGGCATGGGAATGGCGTCTCTGGCCCACCGTGTAGCTCCTCTCGCTGGTTGATGACCGGCGCCTCGGTCGGCTGCAGATTGACGTAGGTGTATGGCGACTCCTCGGTCGCTTCAGCGTCGTTCGGGTCGTGGCCGTGGCGCCAGAAGAAGTTACGGAGGATACGGCGTGGGTCTTTGCCCATGCGCTTCTCGCGGCGTCGGGTGCATTCACCGCAGCGCAGGCGACCCTTGTCATCGTGGGAGATATTCGCCTCGTAGATGTGGACGAGTCGCCCACAGCCATCGATGCAAGGGTTCCCGCCCAGATTTGGGAACGGCGTGATGTCAGAGGGTAGATAATCGTTGGGTTTATAGAAGTTGTTCATCTAATCCTCCGTGGCACCGAGGTACTCAAGGACGCGGCGCCCGGCCGCAATCATGTCCCGGCCGTGGTGCTTCAAGGTCATACGGTCGGCCTCATCCGTCTCGGGGTTCTTGGCTGCAAGAAGCATCGAGGAAATGCAGCGGTCGAGCCGGGCGATAACAAGGGTCAACTCTGTGTCTTTATCCATTCTTGAACCTCCCGAGCCACGGCCACGTACTCGCGGCTTGGCTTCATGTCGATTTCTTGCCCGGCTCTATACACGGCCCAAACCTTGTTGCGGAGGCGGAGCGGCAGCTTGAACCAGTGCGTCCTACACCCCCATAAGGCCGGAGGCACCTGTTCCTCGCAGCCAGGCCAGTGACAGTGATGGTGGCGGGACTGCTCCGCGTTCCTAACATGGTCGTACTTGCTCATACTTCCACTATCTGGGGACGGAGATTACCGGCTCGGAATGGGTTGTTCATCGGCGCGAGTTCCCGCAGCATGTACATCCATTGGTCTTTGCTGCTCTTGGGGAACGTACCACCTATGCGGCTGAAGTCGCTGCAGAGGCTATCTGGTAGGGTGTTGATAATGATGTCCGGGCTTGTCCGGTTCTGCCAAAGCGTCACAGCCACGGCCGCGATAAAGTCCTCCACCGTGCCGAACACACGGAAGGCGCTCGCCTCGCCCATCGGCTTCCCTGGCCGTAGCCTGCGGCCGTATAGGGTCTCGATGCGGCGATCCTGCCAGTAAGCCTGGTGCATCGATGAGATGCCAGCACAGAGGGCCGCTAGTCGTTTGTCCAGGCGCAGGCCAACCCCTGGCAGGTTGGCCGGAAGCGATTCAATCAGCGACGGGAAGTGGCGCTGGAGGGTGTCCATCTCTCGGCCGTAGACCTGCCAGACTAGTACAGCCCGGGCGGTCTCTACGTCCATATCCAGGGCGTGGGCAACGACCTCGAAAGCGCTGCGCCCCTCGGCGTAGGCCGAATTAAGGAGAGGGTCTCCTGTCTCATGGCACAGCACACGCAACCAGAGGTCATCGTACTCAACGCGCCATTCCGCCTGCGTGCGCTCATCTAAGGCCGCCTCGGCCTGGAGCTTAGCATATGGGATGCTGAGCTTCCGGTAGTAAGCCGGGGCCCCCAGGCTGTGCTGCTCTTCCAGCCGGGCAGCCGAGTAAGCCGCCTGCGCCAGATCGTTGTAGTCGGTCGTCTCCTGCCAATCCCCCAGGCGGGCGGCAGACCAAAGGTCGCCCTCGAAGAGGGGCGCCAGGCGTAGGTAGACCTGCCGAGGCGTAGAGTCCAAAGGCTCCGCCAGGAACCGGCTCAGCTTGATGAGGTCATTGAAGAGATCGGCGCCGACAAAGGACATGCCCGAGGTATCAAGCGCCTGACGCCGGAAGGAGTCGAGCATGACAAAGAACGGGGTGGAGTTCCGCTCGACTAGCCAGACTTCGTTGCCGCAGCAGAAGGCCCACTGCTGCTCATGCGCGAGCATCGAGACCTTCTCCTTCGACCTGGAAGCATTGAGCAGCCAGGAGGCGAAGGGCGCGGCGCCGGTCACATCCACCGGGGCGTGGAGGACGTAGAGGTCGCTAGTCATAGCCAGTTACCAGTGGCGTCAGGGGCCTCCCCTGAAGAGTGAGGCCAATCGCAGGCTTGAGTCGGGGACGTCCACGGGCCCGCTGCCCAAGGAGCGTTACCTTGAACTCGCTGGGGTTCGCGATGTGCTGGACGTCCCTGTCGACGCAGCCCATGATGAACTCCCAGAAATCCTCGGCGAGTTGATCCGCGATGGCCTCAGTTACTCGCATTGGCGGCACCCTCCTGAAAGGATTGTATTAGACGGCGGAGAGGCGGCGGGAGCAGCCGGTAGCCGTGCTCCTGGGCGGCATCGTCGAGGCCCAGCAGGCGCATCAGCATTTGGTCGCGCTTCCGTGTGGCGGCCTCTTGATTGCACGCAATGTCAGCATAATACAGCCGGGCGTAGCTGATCAGCTTCACTGGACGCTTACTAGACATGAAGCCCGTACTCCCCCTGCTCGACGTATTTCCACGGGTACTCTGCGCTCTTGACGAGCGCGTCAAAGGCGCGGCCGTGTGAGACCGTGTCGAAGAGGATGGAGAGGACGACCTCCCCTGGAACGCCGTCGTACTTGGCCCACTTGCCGCTGCTTTGGAAATGGATGAACAAGGTCTCCTCGTCCGGGTCGTAGGCCAGATTCGCGATCTGGCTGGACTGTAGGGTTAGGGCTCTCATCGTATCACCGTCCTTGTCGCGGCAAACCGCGCATGAAATACAGGCAAGTTGCCTGCATAGAGTGGCACCCAACAGGCATCACACAACGGGATCGTCTCACGGTATGGATCACGCTGCGTTCCCTGGTCGGGGCCAATCGGACGCGGCTGCGCTCCTGTCTCTAGACAGTTGATGCAGAGATTCATCCTTCGACCTCCGTGTATTCACCTTCCACCACATTACCCTGTGACAGGGCAAGCGGTTGGTCTCCTTCATCCAGGAGCCCGGCGGCCCGCAGCCGCTCTAGCATGGCCGGAGACGGCGTAACCCCCGCCCGGAGAGAGAAGAAGGCGGCCTTGGTTGCACCGTCCAACTGATGGAAGTGCGTCACCTTACCCTTGACCTCCTTCGTCTCCTTCAGTAGTCCTGTCATCTTCGTTATCGAATCGGCCGCTCTCAGGCGGGCGTTCGTGTTGGGGAGGACTAGCTCATGGGTAAAGCGCGTCCCGCATTCAGGGCACTGAACCTTGGCCTCAACGGTGCGGAACGATTCCATCGTTTCGTCGTATACCCGCATCGCCTTGCCCTGAAGGATTTCCGCGTCCTTCTTCCATAGCTCGATGTCGACGGAGCCTCCGAAGGTCTCGTCGAAGAGGGCCTTGAAGCCGGGGTTGTTCTTGTACCAGCGCTTCGGGGTACGCTCGTTGGACTGGATGAAGTCACAGGCCTCTCGCCAAGAATGGGTAGTTATCAGCCCATCAATGAATTGCCTCATTAAGGCCGAGACGCCGTGCTCGTCGACCGGGCCGCTCTTAGCCATCCAGGGCCTCTAGGCACTCGTCCCAATCCGCGAAGGCGCGGTCGACAAGTTGGTGAAAGACGTTACGGGCAGGGCCTACACGCCAGACTTCCTTCCGGTGCCATTGGCCGAGGGCGAAGCCCAACTCCACCTCGCGCCCCCCTCCGCTGCTGGTCTCAGCCACGGTGATGAGAGGCTCTAGCGTGTCGACCACGATGATGTCGGCAGCGCTGATCTCTGTGAAGTCCTTGATAGCGAGCTTCTTGTTGAAGACCTCGATAGTCATCGTCTCAGGTTTGGCGACCTCATCGAGCCAGGAAGCGGTGCATTCGTGGCCCATCTGGAACATACGGTCACGAGCGGCCCGGAGACGGGCTCGATCACTGAAACGAGCCGCCGTGTAAATCTTCAGATGCTTAGAACTCACGGGATTGCCTCGTCATGGCGCCCACCTTTGCCAGGGGCTCAAACTGTTTATCCTGTTTGAGCAGTTCATGGAGGTAGCCCATCGCATTGAACATCAGCCCGCAGAGGGCCTCCTGCTGCTCTTCGTGCGCGAGGTCGGGGTGGCCCCGGTGGTAGAACCACATGTCCATGAAGTGGCGCCATGCACTGTCCATGTAGCTCGCTAAAGGGATACCCTTCTGCCAGTTATCGGGATCGCGCAGCGAGCCGTCCTCCAGGTGCCGGTGCCGGTGCATGTAGCGGCCAAACCGTTCGAGCACGAGGGGGGAGAGGAAGCCTTCGTAGGCAATCTTGTCGATGGTGGAATTACGGCTTGCACCCGTCTCGAAAATACGTGGGGCGTCACCCCCCCATGCAGCGTTGGTCATAGTTTCTCTGTCTCCTCTTCTTTTGGTGCATCTGCCACCTCTTGGGGTGGAGTTCCCCAAACCGGGAAAACGGGTTGGAACAGGGGGAAGCCCTCCTCGGTCACACCGGCCAGGTTACGCAGAGGGATGAATGCTTTTTTGTCCCCGGCTTCCATCTCCAGGCCAAGGCCCGGCACAACCCGCCAGGCGTCGACCTCAATCGAGACGACGGCGGGGTCATCCGGGTTGTAGGCGATAAAGATTTTCATGCTTCTCCTTTACTAGAACGCCGGTTGGACGTTAACGTTACGAGCCCACCCATTCGAACTGACGGACTTCTTCGACCTCGGCAAGATGAATCCTGTGGTGGTGGGTCTTCCCTCGCCGGGGGTGAACTAGATAGAACTCCTGGCTGGGCAGGTTGGCGGTCGCCATGTTGCTGAAGACCGATAGCTGGCTGGGGCCCACGAAGCAGCCGTTCTGGAGAATCTCACCCTGAATCTCGTGCTCGCTGCTCTCCGCCTCGTGGAGGTGGGCCTTCACATAGTAGTTGACGATCTCGCCGATGATGCTGTTGAGGCGGCGCTTGTTGTCCTTCGCTCCAGTGTAAGTCCGGGAGAGTCCACCGATGCCGTGGCCGTGCCGGAGGGCGTGCTTCCAGCCCAAGACCTTCGTGAACATGACGTCAGACGGAGTGATGTAGAAGTCCACCATCCCGCCTTCGAGGCACTCTACGCCAAGGTCGTCGGTGTGCCACTCGCCGCCGGTCACGTTGCTGATACGGTCGGCGATGTTGCGCCAGGCCATGATCTCCAGGTTATCCGGAGGGTAGGAATCCTTGGCCCGGGCGGTGATGCGGCCGTGATTTCCAGGCACCTTGAATACGCGGATGTGCTCATAGCGTGCCAGCATATCGACGAGGATACGGCTCATGTCCTCGATGAAGCCGAGCACCTGGAAGGCAGCCGACGTCTGCATCTGAAGCGCCTGGCTGCCGAACATGGCGCCGTGGCCCTCGATGTCGTCGCCCAGGGCGAAGAGGTTTAGGGTCTTCAGAGGGATGACGAGTTGCGACATCTGGGTGAAGCGGAGGATGCCCGTGCGCCAGCGGGCCAGGCGCTCCCGGGCGATGTCGATGTTGTACTCCCCCAGCCCGGCCATGATGCGCTTGTCGATCCTTGAGCCGTAGTGGAGGTCGCTAAAGAGGGCGACCGCCTCCTGCTCGGTATCAAAGCCCATCTCCTCGACTCTGGTAGCGAGAACGACCTCGGGGATGACAGGCAATGGTATGTGCTGGTCGATAAAGGCCTGGGCCCGCTCTTCGAACATCTCCTGGGCGAGCTTCTCCGCGAGCTTTTCTTTGTCGACTCGGGGCGTGCCTGTCCCCTTCTTCCCCCTGTGCTCATCGCACATAGTCCGGTTTGACCGCTGCTCACACTCGAACGTGCTAGAGCAACCGGGGTAGTTGCATTGGCGGGTCTCCTTCTTAAACGCGCTCATGTGGTAGCCTCCTCCTTGAGGTTCTCTAATACGCCACGGGAATTAAGACGAAATTTCGGGGTGCCCCAAGTTCGGCCCCACTCAACCTCGCAGACCGTCTTCCAGTGAAGGCGCTCCCCCTCGGGTGTAGGCATATTCCAGGCAAGTTTCTGCCAAAGATTCTTGATGAGCCAAGCGATCTCGACGGCCGCATCGTTGTCGGGCCAGGGGAATAGGAACGTGAGGCTGTCATGCACCGAAAATATAGCACCCACATCCCGATTAATCAAGGGTTCGTACTGGTCGGTCGCGACGGACACGTAGCTGTGGAGATCGGAGCCGCCTGCCTGGATGGGCATATTGAAGCACTCGCGCACGAGGCCCTCTAACTCATTGCGTTCGCCCATCTGGCGGAGCAGATCGACTGAGCCGGTGTGGCGGCGCCGGAGGAAACGGTCGTCGACGTAGCCTTCCTCCATGACCATCTTGCGGATGTAGGCGAAATACTTGGGGAGGCCCGGGCAGACACGCAGCCAGCGGCTCATCAGGTCTTTCGCTTCCTCTTCAGTACAATGCAGACGCTCCATTGTGCCCGGGATAGTGAGCCCGTAGTTCGTGTTGCCGGTAATGGTGATGCAGTCGCCTTGACGCATCACCCACGACCCATATTTCGTCTTAATGCACCAGACAGGGGCGCGACCGGCCGGTATTTGCCGTAGCTTCTGGCCCGTTACCACAGGCTTGCTGGCCCGCACTTTGTAGTTCGGCATGTTCCCTCGCGTATCGTTAAGCGAGGATGTAGGAAAGGCCCCCTCCAAGAACATTGCAAGGCGCCCTGCCTCTAATACCGACCCTTCGTTCTGGGTTAGCACCCACGCCCTACCGTTCTTGCTCCCATCGGCGCCGAGGAGACCAGCGAGAAATGCCTTGCGCTGAGCCGAAGTCATACGCAGGACGAGAGTCTCGAGGCCGTCATCCAATTGTGCTTTACGAGAGAGAGCACGGGAGGATCGCGCTGTTAGGCGCCACGAGTAGTTGCCGTTGGCTCGCGGAGGGTATTCCGCGTAGGCGTAACCCATCGACCGAAGGAGATGGCGGATTCGCTCAACACCTTCGGGCTTGGTCTGACAGATGGAGATCGCGCCTTGACTCCAGCCATCCCCGTAGTACCAGCCTAGAAGCTCTGACTCCTCCTTACTTAGAAGGAGCTGCTCGCCAGTATCGGTAGCTGGGGCGGCGACAATCAGATTGTCCTCGGTGGAAAGATCGTAGGTATGTCGATAGCCTTCCTCGTATCGCTTGGTCTTCCCATCACTCGTTCGCCGTCGCGAGTACCAACGATGATTTGGCGTCACCATAACATCAAAGGAGCGGTTCTGAAGGCGGACGAGGTCAGCCTCCTCGTAGTAGACCTTCTCTTCGATCGGCGTGACAACAAGTTGTCTGATGCCAGGATCGTAGGCATAGACAGGATCGCCCTTCTCCAACTGGCCGTAGGTCTTCCAGCCAGAGGGAGTGAGCGCCTGTGTGTCCATCGGCACACAGCCAAAGACGAAGACCTTTGCCTTATCGCGTAGGTCGCCGTGGGCCCGGCGCCACTCATGGTCGGCCAACTCCGGGTCAATAGCCGGGAACATGTTCCGAGCAGCGAATGTGTGGATGTCCAGGCCGGACTCCAACACATCGAGCAGCGTCCGATCACCGAACTGGTCGCGCAGCTTGTAGGCCAAGACCCACACCTCAAGCTGGTTCCAGTCTACGTTCATTATGCCGTAGCCCTCTGGCGCCGCTATGATGTCGCGGAAGGCATTGGTCGTATCGATCCCGAAGGCCTCGTCGTAGACGTAGGGGCAAGGCTTGCCACCGCACATGGTTGGCTTCGGGTGGATGTGGATACCTTTCGGAGGGTTCTGGATGCTGGGGCGCTTGAAGGCGAGGCGGCCGGTCTCCACTCGGGAGACCTGCACCGTCGGGTGGATGCGGTCATCGTCCCGGATGTGTATTTTCCAGCCACCCTTACCACCGTCTAGGTAGGTGCCCCTTACTTTCACCAGGGCCTTAAGTTCCAGGAGGATGTCCAGGATGAGGTGGGCATTGGGGCCCATCGCCGACTTGATGTCTTTCAGGGCGTCTTTGCCCGTCTCGATGTGGTCAAAGCAAATCCCTAGACGGCACGGCTCGCAGTTGCGGCCGCCCTTGGTCTTACGGTCGGGCACAGGCAAGGCCAGGTGACGGAAGAGTAGGTCTTGTAGGACAGGCGGGTAGAGGTACTTAGGGGTCTTGTCGTCATAGTTCTTGTCCTTGACTTTCTTCCCGGCCGCCCGCTTCTTCTCCGTTGCAAGCCTGTCGTACTGGAACCAGTCATAGTCCGGCACACAGTCGTAAAGCTCCTGCTCGACCCGGTCAACCTGCAACGCATAGAACTGGCACAGGCGCCCGAAGTATTCGATGTCGATAGGGACGCCCCGCTTCTGCATATTCCAGCACAGGCGCAGGAGGGGCTGGGCAATCTCTTCTAGGACGAAGTCCGTCCCTTCCTCGACGATGATTGGCTCAAGCACCCCATCAATTCTGGGGAGGCCGTCCGCGTCGGCGCCACTATACTTCCAGGTGATCTCATTCGGCACCAAGTCCATGCGCTTCTTGCCTTGAGAAAGGTGATGGATTTCCTCTTCATAAAAAGGCATATCCGTGTGCATGGCGAGAACGCTCGTCATGTTGTGCGGTAGCGTCTCGGCGACCATCTGGTGCTTGAGTTCTGTGTCTTCAAGATAGCCGTTGACCTTGATACCAAAGGCCGTCTCGGCGTCGATAAAGGGCCAGTCCGCCTCCCGCTCCAGTATCGCCAAGTCGAAGAGGAGATTCTGTCCTTCCTTCGGCTTATCGCAACCAAAGATTTCCTTGAGGATGGCGATGACCTGCTTATACAGGCCGTGCCACCACTCGCAGGTTTCGCCCCCTTGCTGCAGGATGGGGACGACCCATCCCTCACCGGCTTTCCCGGCCAGGGAGATGCAGAGGAGTTCCGCACGCATCCAGTTCGTGCCGTCCGTGCGCTTGTCCTCGGGCCCGATCGTCTCGGTGTCGAAGTAAATTTTCTCGACCTCATCGGACAGCAGGTAGTCACGTAATCGTATAAGATCACTTAACGTTTGGATGACATGGTAGTCGCCTAGCTGGCCTTCCGCCGCCTGCTCGCCGGAGCCGATACGGTAGGCCTTCTTATAGTGAGCGGTGACAAGGTCTGCCTTATCCCACTTGCCGCGCATGATCCAGGAGGGATGGTAGGTAACAATGAGAGGGATGCCGGTCTCGGGTTGGAACAACGTCACCCCGGCCACGGAGGTCATCGACATCTTCTCCTTGACCGGCTTCTTCGGCACCTTGGGCTTCGTCTGCGGCTTAGGCTTGAGGGGCTTCGCTTCTCCTGTGCCCTTCTTGCCTCCGGCGGCCTGCCAGTTGAGGACAGAGGCCTCCCAATCGGCAACTGCGTGGTCAGTGAGCGCCTGAATCCTCTGGCATTCACGTTGCCAGTCTGCCAGCGCACCCTGCTCGTATCGATGGAGGGCCTGACGGTGACGGGGCAAGAGGTACAGAGAGTGGAACGCCGTCTCTCCGAGAGCGACGATGCAGCCCGGGTGTGTGGCGGTAATCTCATCTAGGAGGTAGTCGTGACAGTTCTCTACCTCGGTGGTTGTGGGTTTGGCATTGCTGGGCGAGTGGCAGCGGACGGCGTTGACCCAGCGCACATCTGCCCGGGGCACGTCCGCCGCCTCACAGAGGTACTTAGCAAGCTGCCCAGCCCGCCCGATGAAGGGACGGCCCTGCTTGTCCATATCCTCCTGGTCGCCGGGATTCTGCCCTACGAAGAGGATCGCGGGCTCAGCGGCGCCATTGCCCTGACTGATGTAGTGACGGCAGGCTGCGAGACGGTCGCAGCGGAAGCAGTCGACGACGAGTGGGCCCACCTGGACTCGTGGAGGCGCCATTAGTTATGACCGTAGAGTGTAGTCGGGAGGTAATCAGGCGGGACGATGATAGATGACTCTTTTTTCGCGCCGCACTTCTTGCACTCCCAGACAGAGTCTTCGACGAAGGGGCCCTTAGCTCCCGGCCTCGTCCAGTGGCAATGTGTCTCCAGCACCAACCAATGGTGTATGCAGGAAGTTGTTGAGTCCCCATTGGGCGATGGCGAGGGCGTCGCACTCGTCTTGGGAGTTGGGGGCGTCTCCGTAGCACGCCTTGACCCAAGCGCGAATCTGATCTTTGGTGGCATTCCCCGCTCCTAGTAGGGCCTTTTTCCAGACCGTGTTGTTGACGTAAGAGAAGTTGAGACCGGCTTCGAGGAGTACAGCAGAGAGGCCGCCGAGCATGACCGACTGGCTGATGGTGGCCCCGGCGTTGCGGGTGTAGGCCGGAAGCTCCAGGTACACCCAATCGTTTCGCCACCACAGAGGCACGAACTCCCGGAAGCTCTTCATCAGTCCCGGGAAGCGGTCTTCTGCCCGGCGCCCCTTCGCTTTGATTGACCCCGACATGAAGGTAGAACTCTCTGGGCCACCTAACTCAACAACAGCCCAGGCGATCTGCTTCGTGTCGGTGTCGATGGCGGCGACTCTCATCGGTCAACGTCGTAATCATCGTTTTCGTTATGTATGCCAAGGCGAGTCTGCTGGACAAGGGCCCGAAATTCTTCGCTCGCTCGAATTACCCGCTCTACACCAGTAAAACCCCTCGGAAATGCCGTCTCGGCGGCTAGAGAGGCCAGACGGTCGAACGTCTTGACCGCGTGGCCGTCTGGGGCGTCGAGGTAATATTCACTGGCCTGCTGGATTTGGGCCCCGAACCCCCGCTCATCAGGGGTAGGAACAAAGAGATCGCGCTTCGCCCGTTCCCTGTGTAGCTGCCAGATGCGCTGCAGGAATAGGACAACCCAGAGAAGCCCAGCGGCGCCGACCCCGAAGGTCGACACGTACTGCCCGAGGCTGAAGAAGGCCAGAGCGAAGGCCATTAGCGTAAGAGCTACCGGGCCGGATGAGATGAGTGGGGGCTTGTGCCGGGCCACCAGCATCGGGATGAGGAAGGCGGCGTTGAGTAGGTTGCCAAAGAGGAAGATGAATTCTTGCCACTGAAACATAGCTAAGCTCCTTCATATAGGGGCCCCCTGGGGGCACCAACTGCTTTGCGGGCGTCGTCAAGCTCCTTCCAGGTAAGGAAGAAAGTGTGAGCGTCAATGTTATGGTGTAGGCTAGGGGCCCAGAAATCTAGGCCGTTCTTGCGAATCACCACCTGGGCCCTCGTTACAAAGAGCCCGTAGTCGCCGCACTCATCGGCGATGACTTGCGCTTCGAGCGCTGAGGGGACGTCCCTAATCACGCGCCGGATGTTCTCGATCATCGTACCTTTACCTCCACACGCTGAATGCTTAGGACGCAGAACCCCTCAGGAATGCCGAAGCCCGCCGCCACGATGTGCTTCACTTGGGCCAGGATGGGGTTCTCTGAGTCGTCGAGGCCGTACTGCCACTCCTCCTCCTCATCGTTGGCGAAGGGGAAGGCCTTCTCGAATGACTCTTCCGACATCCCGGCCAAGCTCCAGGAGGCGATCGTCGGGTAGTACAGCCGCAGCACAAGGATGTCGCCGACCTTGTAGTCGCGGTCGTTGCGCCGGAACTCTGCCGTCTTCGTGCCTTCATGGATGTCCCAGAAGAACGGGGCCCAACACTTAAGCTCGTGAATCTGCATCGTCTTCCTCCTCTTCATCTTCGTCCCCTGTGAAGCCGAAGCAGTCTGTCCTGCCTTGATTCAACACGATACGTCGGAGTGTTACTTTTGCCAATAACGGGTCGCCGGATTCATCCGGTAGAACATGGACAATGTGCCCTTCAACATGGAAACAGGCACGGCAGACCATTAGCTGCATTGGGAGAAGCAGCACACCCTCCGGTTCGTCCCCCCAAAAGTATTCGAATTTCGGGGGCGGCTCCAGGACGTGCATTAGTTGATGCGCGGGAGGACTAATTGTTGCTGCCATCTTCTCCCTCTTCTGGTGGGGCGCAGCGCCAGCAAAGCATTTCAGTGAAGTCGCCGAGAGGCGCCTCGTCCTCTACTAGAGTGATCCGCACGGCGTCCTCCAGCGGCAGGCCACAGTCGGTCTCCTCGCCGTGCCAGTCCTCCGCCAGGTGTGTCCTCGTCAGGGGATTAACCGCCGGGTCACTAAACTGGACGAGCCACATCAGCGTGGTTGGGAACGGAGGCAGGTCTTGCATGTCACCTCGTCCCAATCCTCTGACCACCGCAGATATTGCACATCTTCGAGGAGGGCAAGTGCGTTCCAGATATTGTACCCACAAGCCAACAGAGCGAGTAGACCATACTCCCCTGGAGAGTGATCCTCCCGAAAGAACTTGCCCTTATGGGTGGGCTGTGGTCGGACGGTGCCATAGACAGTCATCAGTTTGCCCGCACTCTGGTCGTTGTCTCGGCGTAGAAGCGCACGCCGGGGAGGCTGAAGGAACCCTTCGTGGTCTTGGCAGTGGAGCCCAGAGCGCTCTCGTTCGCCTGCAGGAAGTAGAGTGGGGCCTTACCGGCGGCGACGGCAGACACCAGGGCCAGTAGGTCAGTGACCTCGGCCTTCCAAGTCTGCACCGTGCCGATTCCCTCCACCTTCTCCTTGTTCGCGACGAGGACAGGTGTGCTGGGGACGGCGTCGAGCACGGCTTCGGCCTGCTGCTCTCTGCCCTTGGCCCGCAGCTTGGCCGCTCGGGCCTCTGCCTCGGCGACTTCCTTGACGTGGATGTCGCGCAGGCGGGCCTCCTCACGGCGCCGGGTGTCCTCTTGCTCTCGGGTGTACACGGAGATAGCCAGGCGGAAGTCCTGTTCCTGGCGCTTGATGCCCTCCAAGCTCGGCCGGAACATGTCGACGATGCGCTTCTTCGACAGGTCGATTGGTTCGGTCAGGGACTTCTGGAGGTCTTCGAGCTTCTTACGTCGCGTGACAATGTCCCGCAGCGTGACGCCTGCGATCTGGAAGTCCTCATTGTCCCGGATGACCAGAGGCCCAAAGGGCTGCTCCTCAGCCTCGAATCGGGCGAGTGCAGCCTGGGCATCGGCCTGGGCCTGCTGGGTGTAGGGGTCAACGATGTCAATGATTTTTGCCATTTTCCTCTTCCCAATTTGCTATGGCGAGTGCGCCCTTGAAGGCGTCGAAGGTCGCCAAGGCCGTCTTGGCCTGGATGATGTGTGGGGCACGAACATCGTTTTTATTGGACATTAGAGCGCCCCTTAATAATCGTCTGCTCGAACTGTGGCGGCTCGCTTTTGCATCTGTTTCCGTAGTAGGTTAAAGGCGATCTTTTGTTGAGACAGCATCTCTTCCATCTCTTCTGGCGTTGTTTCTGATGTTATACCCGAGAGGGAGAGAAAGACAGAAGCACTTTCATAATTTCCTAGATTCATTTTATAATCTAAGGAAACTGCAGTGCTCAAGGCGGGGGGATCAGATGCCATTTTCGTTCTCCCAATTCGTGATAGCCAAGGCACCCTTGAAGGCGTCGAAGTCGGCGCCGCTCTTGTGCCATTCCAGGTGGTACTTACCGTCCACCTTTAGCTGGACTGCTAGTCTTCCCGTCGCCTTCTCATCCATGCGGCCCTCATTGAAGGCCTCCTGGTAAGCGGCGGTCTGCCACTTGTAGGACGGATAAAGCAGCCCCGTCTTGATTTCCAGGATGACGAGCTTGCCGTCCAGGCGGACGATGCGGTCAAGGGTGCCAGCGTAGCGGTACTTGTCATTGTAGACCCGCTGCTCGATGGCCTCTATCTGTGCGTTCGTCTCTAGTAAGAACGCTTCCCAGGCCTGGATATAACCATCGAATCCGGCGAGGCGTGTATCATCTTCCAGAACCAGTGTCCACTCATGGCGGTCGAGCTTGGCGGTTAGCTGGTGGACGATAGTACCGCGTTCCCGGGCTGCCTCCAAAACTTCGGTGGGGGCTCCACGGTCAAAGGGCAGGAAGCGATCGATGACGCTGGTCACATTAGGGACAATGAACCCCTTCAGAGCGTACTTATGCTTTGTGGGCTCGTACTGCAGCGCGGTGAGGAGCTTCTGCTTAGTCTGGTTGTAGCTGCTCACGCTGCCCCCACTGGTCATCGTCTGCCCATGCCAGCTTCCCATCGGTGCCCATATAGGCCAGCGTGCCTGTCGGCTCTTCTATCGTCCCCATCAGCATCGCCCCACCAATGTAGCGAGAGAGCAGCGGCGGCTTCTGGCGTAGGAGGTGGTCAAATGAGTGGACAAGAGAGGTCGCATCGCACGTCCGGCAGCGGTAGGGGTACTGCTTCGTCCCAAACAGCATCCCATAGACATGACGCGGTTCCTCGCCTGTGTACTGCCAGTCATGCTGGCGCCAGAGAGGCCGCTGGAGGAAGAGGCCCCGGCCCTCCTCTGTCCAGGCCAGGAAGACCGGCCAGCGGAACCGTAGCTCTCTAAGAAGGGGTAGCACTGAACAGCCTCCGGTAGCGGTCGATGAAGGCCTGCTTCTGATCTTCGAGGAAGTGCATCGCCGCCGCCTCGTCGTCGAAGCGGAAGGTGCCGGGCTCGTACTTGTTCTTCTCCATCAGGTTAGCGATGATCTCACGAGCAACCTGATTATATACCTCGGCATCGATACTACCGCGCGGCCTAATGATGATGGTCGGCGGGACACTACCCCGACCGCCTTTGCCCTTTCGTCGCGCGACAATCTGGTATTGGCCGCCGCCCTCATCGACGATGCGGATCATGTTTTCCATAGCGTGGGTGCCTCCTTTACGATGGTGTCCAGTTCCGGGTGGGCCTCTAGGACTCCGGCGAAATCCGCCAGCCGGAACTTCTTCTCCATCCCCTCGAAGTTGTACCATCCCCCGCTCTGCTCGATAACGCCTAGCGTTTCTAGCAGGTCGAGCTTGGCCTTCAAGAGATTGGCCCCCCGGAGGAAGCCGATGTCGAACTCCCCCTGATGGCCTTCCCCCGGGCCAATGGAGCTTTTCCGTACCTCGGCCCGTACCGAAATGCCGGTCGGATCGTCCCGCTCGCCGAGCAGGCCGGTGGAGGTGAAGTAGAGGATAAGGGAGCCATAGTAGACCAAGGTGGCCTCGGCAACCATCGACTTCTCCTTCATCACTTTCCGGCGCTCCTTGTTGCGGCCGTTGGACATATCAATATAGGCACGAAGCTGGTTCACCACGATGAGCGCGACCTGGGTCTTCGCCAGGTCGTCGACAAAGCGCGGGAAAGCCGAGCTAGTAACCCGGGCCACAAGCCCGACCGAGGCCTCCCCAAGCTCCTTCTCCAGGGCCTTCTCCGATACCAGACCGGAGAGAGAATCGATGCCGATGATCATTGGTGTGTTGGGGGCATGGGCCGCCATGTCCTTGACCGTCTCCTCGACGATCGTGAAGACCTTCTCGGCGGTGTGGGCTGTAACGACGATTAGCTCGTCGAGGTCGACATCCATCTTGGCCGCTCGATCCGGCATAAACCGGCGCTCGGCATCGATGAGCATAGCTATCCCACCCCGGGACTGGCACTCGGCCATCACATGGTAGAGGACGGACGACTTGCCGCCCCCTTCCTTGCCGATAAAGATCGAAGCGTGGCCGGACGGTACGCCCGGCGCCCGGATGGCGTAGTCCAGGGTTGCGATCCGCGTAGAGATGTAGGTCTTCGGCTCTGAGTCGAGATGGCTGGCGCCAAGAAAGACATCGTCCTTGAACTCTTTGCGGAGGGCAGAGGTTAGCCGCCCAGCCGGGCTGGACGGCCTTTCCTCCTCTACAGGGGTTCCTCGTTTCTTAGGCGCCACGAGGGCCCCCTCCAAAGGGAAAGAGCGAGGCGAGGAGGAGGATACTAATCAGCAACGCAGCCCCAATAGTTGGGTCAGCCACCGATGATACCCCGCTCATCCTCCTGTGTGGGCATCAAGTACCCGCACGCCTCACAGGCAACGTTATGGCCCATATCGGGCTGTTCGTTACCACAGTGAGCACAGTAGACAAAGACGACCTCCTCATCGTCCTTGTACCCATCGTTGGGGTATGGACAGCTAGTCATCGTCCTCATCGTCCCCATCTTCCTCGTCCTCCTCTGCGTCCTCGTCGTTGAGGATGGCATGGAGGCGCTTCTTCGCTGCGTCAGCGTCCGCCGTTGAGGCTTTGACGGCCTTAGTAGCCGTCTTCGAGGAAGACGGAGTAGAGCCCCGAGTGGCCTTCCCCGCTTTTGGGGAACGGCGCTCCAGTGCCTCATCCTTATCTTCCTCTTCGGTGGTAGGCGGCCGTGACTTCTTGGCGGCGGGTTGGGGAGCTTCCTCCTCTTCCTCCTCGTCGTCATCCTCTTCGGGCTCGGGTTTGGGGGTGCGGGTCTTCTTGGTCTTCTTCCCCGCAGGCAGCTTCGCGACTTCGTGGTACTCGCCGTCGACGACGGCCCCCTCGTCCTCGTCGCCGAAGCCGGACGTCAAGAGCTTCTGCACCCGGTTCACTTCGAGCCGGACATAGACCGTGGTCAGGTCGTGCAGGTCTTCGAGGAGTTCGAAGTCCCCGTTGTTGAACTGGCTGGGCTCTTCTTCCAACTCGACGTCATAGCGGACGTCGTTCCGCGTCGTCCCCTTACGGGCAACACAGATATCGCGGCCGGTCTCCGGGTCTGAGATGTCCTTCTCGTCGTCGTTGAGGTCATCGGTCAGGTTGATGATGTCCGTGACAAGGCTGCGGCTAGGCGCCCAGACCTTGATCTTGTCGTCCGCGATGGAGAAGTCGTCTTCGTACTCGACGACGTTCATCACGGCCCGCCACTGCGCCCGCATCTCCTTGGCCTCTTTGTCGTAGCCCTCCCGATTGAGCCGATCGACCTCGATACAGACCGGGCAGACCTGGTCGTGGGGCTGGAGGCACTCGATGCTCCGGTTGTTCGGGCCGACGCTGAAGTGAACCTTGACGTTGTAGAACCAACGGTCGTTCGGGTGATCCTCCCGAGGCGGGAGGATGCGAATCCAGGTCTTCTTGGTCTTGCCCTTCTTGCCGCTATCCAGCTTAAGGAACGGCGGCCCGGACTGCATCTCATCCAGGGCCTCTTTGACTGCGGCTGGGTTTGCCTTCTTCCAAGCCATGTGCTACTCCTTTTCTGACCGGAACTCGGGCCCGGTTATCGTGACGTGGACTGGAAGCCGTGTCCCCTCTGGGAACTGCTGGCGGGCCGCTTCGAGCGAGCAGAACAACTGAAACTCAACTGAAACCGGCACCCTGACTAAGCCGTCAGGCTCCAGAACCGCTGCACCAAGCACGGCCTCTGAGGTAAAGCCGACTAGACCGTGGTAATCCACTGTGTTACTCCTTCTTCGGCAGGAACTTACCGCCGATGTACTGCGCGACGACGCCGAGGCCGCTGGCGAGAAAGATGGTCTCTTCTGTGCCCAGGCCTGCATCGGCTGCGTTGGCGCCGCCGTAGGTGATACCGGCCACAAGGCCGATCATGCCACAGCGGATTGCGAACTCTAGGAACGCTTTCATTGTTCTCACCTCCTTTTACAACGCAGGTCGGTTGCTGATGTTACAGCTTTCGAATCGTCTGATGCCGCTGCCACACGGCCACAAGGCTGAGCAGCACGTTGAAGATGAGTAGGCCGATCACGATGTAGTCCATTTAGGCCCTGCGCTCCCAATCAATACGCCACACATAGCGGCACAACCCACGATGGCCGCGTGCGCGTTGGCAGGGAAGCAAGACAAGCGCCTTCGGGTTAGCCCACAAACTCTTACAACGCTTCATTAGGGCCCGCACTTCCATCCTCGGCAGAGGGGGAGGTGGAAGTGCCACTCCGTCAACCACCACCCGATACGGCGCCAAATCGAAGGCTTGTGTGTAAAGTCTTCTTCCCAGATCAGTGGGAAGCTATGAACCCGCTCATCTACTGGTGGCACTGACGTGATCTTGAGGGCGGGTAACTCGTTTTCAGGAAACGTGCCGACGTGGTACAAACCGGCGCCCTCCTTGATGTATACCTCCACAGTCCTGTAGGGCGACGACCATACTTTACGTAGATCGCTGAGACCAGATGAGACCTTCTCAGCGGCACAGGCCGCCGCCTCTGCTGTTTGGATGGCCTTGTCGAGTTCTTCGTCGCTCACCAGGAAAACTCCTTGGCTGTTTCCAGCCGGTTGATTAGAACGTCCTCCAGGCAGGAGCCTGGGTCTTCGCCATCCGGGAGTTCCGCTACCCGGACAGGGATCATACAGGACACCAGGGCCTCTGCTATCTTCTTGGCCCCCTGGCGCCCTGCATCGTCACCGTCGAGGCATAGGATAACCTGCTTACCCCGTTGGTGCAAGGCCGAGAGCAGCCGGATTTGGGCGGGGCTGATCGCTGAGCGCATCAGAGCCACCGCCTCACCCGGCCGCCTGAGCGCATCGAACGGGCCCTCTACGAGGATGACTCGGCTGGCCGGGGACTGGCGCACGAAGTCGTAGTTGTAGAGGGTCAGGCTTGGCTGGCTCGCCTCTGAGTTGAGCACCTTCCGATAGGGGTGCTGACAGAGACAGTCATCAATCGGGACGGTACAGTTTGGGCAGCGCTTGAGGATCGTCCGGGCGATGAAGCTGTATAGGACGCCGCCTGTCAGGACGGGCAGGATGACCCGGCCCGCGTACTTGCCTCGGAGGGCATAACCGATTGAGCAGCGGATGGCAAGCGCCAAGTGAACATGGCGCCCCGCCAAGTAATCGAGGAACGGCTTAGGGGACTGAGCGTTGATTGCCCGATATTCGGGTGGTAGCTCAACGCTCAGCCCCTTCGCCACCTCCACGTCGTCCTCTGTCTCTCGCTTATCGGGGGAGAGCTTCGTGCCGGGACGATCGTCAGAGAAGAGCTTGGCGCGTACCTCATAGGCCTCATCGGGGGTCATCTCAAGGCAGCGCGTGAACAGTTCCATCAGGTGGCCGCGCTCGTCACACTTGAAGCAAATCCACTGGCCGGTGTCGATGCTGATGTAGAAGCGGGTACGGTCGTCGCCGCACAGCGGACAGCAGATTACCACCTCGGTCTCGTCCTCCATGAACTCGGGTTCGAGGCCGTGGTCGAAGAGCAGATCGAAGAGACCGTCGGTGTCTACGGCCACTACTTCGAACCGTCCTTGTTGGGGGCATCCGGCCAGGGCGGGTCGACCTGGAGGGTTATGCCTTGTTGTACGGCCTTGCGGCGCTGGACGCTCCGGGACTCGAACCGTCCTTGGTCGTCTCGCAGGCAGCCCTCAACGTAGCCCGTGAAGCCGAACGGCTCCAAGGAGACGCCTTCTTCGTTCCGGCAATCCTGGAAGTCCAGGAAGCGGAAGAACTCCGGGGCGGCGTCAAGTTCGTCGTCGTGCTCGATCTCTTCGAGGAAGAGGACACGCACGCCGCCCGATGCGGCAAAGACGGAGGGCTTACCCTCATTCAGAGGGCTCGATGTGTTGATGATGACGTCGACGACCGGGGTCTTCACCACCACCTCTGCTTCGCCCCGGACGATTGAACGAGGCGCGTCAAACCAGTGGATGATCTCGCCGTCCGCGTCGACGAAATGGGCTGCGCCATTCTCATCAACAATGAACCCCGAGGCCTCAACTCTGGACGTACTACCGTCACCTTCGACAACCAGGTACTTATTCATCAGCTACTCCTCTGATTAAGGGGAGGCTGTGTGTCGCCTCCACACTAAGGCCGGGGTAGCCGTTCTCGCCTTCACCGAACATGGTGGTGCATTCGAACCAGGCCCCGGTCGTCCCGTGGTTCGTGTCCTTCAAGACGTACATGTCTAGCTCAGGGGGTGTCTGAGTTTTCTGCTCACTGGTCTGCGCCATGCCCAGGATGTAATGACAGAGTGTTGCTTTGGCGTAGGCGCCGCCCACGTTCTTGAGGCTGGCCCGGGCCCGATCGACCTGCTCCTTGGTGAACTGGCTCGTCGTCCAGCAGGCAATGCTTAGTTCCATCATAAGCGCCCGGAGGTGACGGTAGGCTGCCTTCAGGCCCGCCCATTCCTGGTCGAACTTGCCCAGCGGCATAACGTCGTCCGCCGAATCCAGGAGGAGTAGATCAGGGTAGCGGCCCTTCTCCTCCCGCCATTTGTCCAGGTCGGCACGGAGTTGGGGCCAGGTTAGCGGGCCCTCCTGTACTTCCACGCCGCCAATCCGCTCGACCTTCCGCTGCCGCTTGGCCCGCTCCACTTCCTTATCCAGGTTGAGGAGGTCGATGTCGAATGGCCCCTTCTCTAGCAGGCCACAGAAGATGCGGCTGATCATCTGGAGCTTCGTAAGCTCGAAGGTGTAGAGCAGGACGTGCTTGCCTTGCCAGATGGCGGCGGCGGCGAAGGCGTCTAGCATCTGGGATTTGCCTACGCCGGTCGTAGCAGCAATCATTCCGATTTCCCCGGGGCGGATGCCCCCTCGCCAGGCTCGGTCGAGGTCATAGATGCCGGACTTGACACCACCCTTGGGGCTGCGATTAGCGGCGAGTGCGTAGGCCGCGTCTGTGAGGGTGAGGGGGGCATCACGGTCATCGGTGGGAGACGGGAGTCGTAGTAGAGCCTCAGCACCAGCCAACTGCCCTCGGTCGAGTTGAACTTCAGCCTGACCAATTCGCGTTCGTAACGAGCGGCGCATAAGCCACACGCCACACACATCTCGGGCGCCGGGCAAGCCGTCAGGAGACACGGCGAAGGTATCAAGGTCGGCGAAGATTCGCCGAACCATACGGGCTTCGGTGCGGTTACGTCGGAGAGGGGCACCATCGTTCTCGCTTTCAATCTGCACGACCTCAGCCGTGAGCGGCGTCCGGTGCTGCTGAAAGTTCCGCTGCGCCAGGTCTACCAGGTAGCGCAACGGCCCGATTGGCATGACCTTGGGGTCTATCTCTCGATGCCGGTGCATAAACTCTATGTCGTGCGTCAAGAGCCAGGCCGTGTAGAACAGGGTCTCCTGCTCAAGCATAGAATCTCCAAACCTAAAACGTGGAGAGGGCCGATGTGTTACAGGTGCTATCTGCCAGGGCGAGGCACTTCGGGGAAGGCGCTCCAATCAACCGAGATGCCACAGGCCATCCCACTCAGTAGGGTCGACCCATTAGGCCCATCGATGTAAGCCAGAAGCTCAAGCCCCCGGAGGCCCGAGCCTATCTGGAGTGCAGCAAAGCCTTCGTCGACGTTATCGGCGCCATAGGGCGTGATGAGTGGGACGTCCCAAAGCGAGCAGCCCAGGGTGAAGGCGCCCTCCGCTTCGAAGCGGGCGGGTAAGGCCCACTCGCGGATGACCTCGGGCTCAGCGGTTGTGACCCGGCTCCGGCCGTAGCCGTCCCCCATGAAAAAGGCGACGGCGCCAATGAGTAGCGCAACGAGGAAGCAAGCTGCGTGTGATAGGTTCATAGCGAGGCCTCGCAGTTCTGGCAGACCCGGCCGTCGGTCGGCCGGAGGACGCTGGTGTCCAGCATCCAGGTCTTGTTGGGGAAGCCGCAGGTGGCGGTGGTTGCAAGGGAGTCGCCTTGCTTGACGACCCGGTGCCAGGGGGAACTCAGCTTGGCACGGGCCCAGATGAACTCTAGTGGGCTCAAGAGTTTACCTCAGCCGCGATCTCACGGACTCTGGCCGCAAAGAGCACGATGTGGTCTCCCTTGCCGTCAAAGATACCCATGTCTCTAGCATACCGCATCCAGAAATGTCGCGCATACGGGATGAGCTTGTCAAGGGGGTGCTCAGCGACGAGGCGCTTGACGATTGCCATCTCCCGTCCGGCCCACTCAGTCGGCGGCGCCCCCACGTTCACACGTTGGGTCTCCCAGGCACGGCGGAAAGCAGCGATGCGAGGGGCAGAGGTGCCTCCCTCTACCCGCTCCCAGACTATGTTGACCTGCTCCAGCCGGAGTCGGATGTGCCAAGTCTCCTTGCCGAAGTCAATCGCTATCGTTGCCGTCACTGCCGTAGTCCTCTCTCTGGAGCCAGCGCCACTGCCCCTCTTCCCGTTGCGCCCGGCGCTGCCGGTAGTGCTCGCTGTCGGGATGATACCAGCCCAGGTTGTCCGCCCGCAAGTTGTTCTTGTCGCCGTCATGGAAGACCACTTCGGCCAGCGGGTCGTGGGGTTCCCCATGCCAGGCCCAACAGAGGAGCCGGGCGGTACGTACCTGGGGAAGCGAAGCCCGCTCCCCCATTGGGCGCCGGGCCCGAGGGAGGTATTTCAACGGGAGATTTTTAATTGACATCTTTCTGGGCTGGGTAATTAAACCGATTTGTTTTCCCGGGCCCTTGGTAATTCTTTTTACTCGGCCGAGGTCGCTGAAGGAATAATCGAGGATGCCTGCTAGTTCCCGCCATCCTTCCATTGGGGTCAAGCTCCCGCTCCTTCGAACGCTCCGCGAAAATCGTGGACTTGTTCACTGCACCTATTCTTCAAGCATTGAAGAAGGATGAAGAGAACAAGATAGTAGTTCCTTATCCCTATATAGTATCTATAGCGGGAGTACCAACCTCGCCCGTAACGGGAGTACCAAGTACCAACCTCGCTGTAACGGGAGTACCAACCTCGTTTGCGTGACGGGAGTACCAACCTCGGGGTGCCCGTAACGGGAGTACCAAGTACCAACCTCGCCGTGTCCGTAACGGTAGTACCAACCTCTCGGGCCACGGAATAGAGGTCATTGACGGAGACAAGGCGCTTCTTAAGCGGCGTATAAGAGGTACAGACACACACCGGACACTGCTCGCAATGACGGCAGTGATGGTGCTGACATTCGCTACATTTGTAGTTGGTTGAGACGTGTATTCGGTTCTTAGTACCGGGGCAATGAAGATGCGTTTCCATCTTCTGCTTGCTGCGGTAGAAGCGTGCGTTAATTGCCTCGCGAATTGTCACCATGCAGTAGCCTCCTTAATGCGACCGATGTTGCGAGCTTGAGATGAGCGGCAGTCCGCTCCGTGAGACGGAGTCCCTGTCGCTTATCCTGGGCGAGACACCAGGGACAGGCTCGCCCCTGGAAGATATAGAAGGGGGCGTAGGGGCAGAGCTTGCCCGGCAGCCGGTGAGGTGGCTGGTGTTGCGGGCCGTCCCGGGCAAGTAACCCCTGGGCCAGGGCCTCGTCTGAGAGACCGATGCCGGGGGGAGGGGCGAAAAACGGATTACTCAACTTTCGCCTGCCCGTCTGACATCGTCAAACCCGCAGCCAGGCTGTGCCATCCAGGTACGAGGTATATGGTGAAGTGATCCCCGAGTTCCGGGAGGGTGACGGAACCGGCAACGTCGGACAAGGTCAAAGTGACCCGCTCGTTCCCGACCGTGAGTATGGTTTTGACAGCATAGGGCGAATCGCCCCCCTTACGACTAACGCCTAGGACTTTGACCTGGCGCACCTGGATTGGCATTTCCTTCATGTTAGTAGTTCCTCCAATTCGGCTGGCGTGATGTCGGTGAGCGTGTAGGCCCGCTCCCTGGCGTACAGGCGGCGCCTCGACTTGGCGTGCTCCGGCAGGTACTTGCCGAGGTGGTCGGCGAAGTCGAAGGCGGTGAGGTGGGTCTTGTCGTCTGACGCCCTCATGCCTCGGCCTATCCTCTGGATTTGCCGGTGCTGCGCCTTGCCGCCCGCTGCCAGGATGAGGAAGCGGATGTTGGGGACGTCGAGGCCCTCGTCGCCGACCTTCGAGACGATGAAGCAACTGATCCGGCCCGCCCGTGCATCCTCGAAGATACGCTCTCGCTCTTTCTTGGGTGTTCCTCCATGCAGGAACGGCGCCTTCAGAGCGAGGTGCAGAAATTCGCCGTGCGCCGTCCGATCCGTGATGATGCAGACGAGGCCAACATCTCGCAGCCTCCCGGCGAGGCGACCGATGGCTTGGTTACGCAGCGGGTTGCGGACAATGTACTGTTCGACTTCCTCCTGGTAGTTGATGGGCGCGACGAAGTCCGGGCCGTACAGTGGAGTAAGGTCGGCCTCGTATGGCAGGTGGAGGAAGAACATGTCGGTCGGAACGATGCGGCCGGATTCGACGCCGCCTGAGATGGAGAGAAAACTGGCGACCGGGCCCGTCCAGCCCTGCACCCGCAGGAGCGTCTCCTTGTCGCCGTCCTCGCCCGACTTGAACGGCGTGGCTGAGAAGGCGTAGCGGTGGTAAGCCTCTGGCAGCGCCCGCATAATCATCTCGAAAGTCGCCGCCTCGATGTGGTGCCCCTCGTCGGCGATAACGCACCTGAATTGCGCCAAGAACGCCTGCGCCTCGGCTATGTCCGCCTTGCGGCGCTCTGCCTCGGCCTTGTTCTGCGGCGTGCCGGACGGTTTGAGCCTGCGGGCAATCGACTGGTAGAGCGCAACTGTCAGGACGCCGGGCTCCCACCGGCCATCGCCAATGACGCCGACCGGCCCGCCGGTCAAGCGCTCTAGCTCTCCTCGTAGTTGCTCCAGCAGCACTTTTGTAGGACAGAGCACGAGCGTCGGCTGGCGTAGCCGCCGGATAACCTCGCCCATAATGACTGTCTTGCCAGTGCCGGTGGGGAGGTACATTACGCCGCGCCCCGCCGCAATGGCCTCTTCTACCGCCTTCTCCTGATGCGGGTCGAGCTTGATCTGAAGCCGAGAGGAAAAGATGACAATGCTTGGTGCCGGTCTCTGTCGCTGGTCGACGACTTCCGGGACACGTCCTCGGAGGGATAGGTAGTCGCAGACGTAGGCGACGAGACCGGCAGGGAAGAAGTCGCCGGTCTGCCAACGCTTGAGGAGGTGATAAGTGCCATCCCAGCCGTTAGGGTCGGCCTCGAAGCTGTGCCGGCTGCCCTTGTGGTCGCGCAGGCGCTTGTGGCAGGTAATGCAGCGCCGCTGAAACATGGCGCCAGGCACCTTGTAACTCAGGGCCTCGTCCACGAGGTTGACGGCGCCCTCAATCTGGGCGTAAAGGTTCGAGGTGATGGTGATGCGGCTCATCGAGGAAGTCCGCGTGCCAATCGACAACTCCAACAGATATTCCGTGCTGTTAGTTTGTGCCCGCATAGGGCGCATCTCTTAGTCATTCATTCGACCTCCACGGTGAGAAGATTATGTTCCTCAAGCTCTTGGATGGCCCGCTTGAGGCCGGACTTGGATAGGCCTAGCTCGGCGCAGATGCGCCCGGCAGGTTCTCTGTCGGGGAAGTCGTTGAGGCGCCGCCAAAGGCGAGCGACGGCCCGGCTGCTGACCGTGACCGTTCTCATCTGTAGCGCTGCGTGTCGAGAAATTCGACGCAATCTCGTCGTGTTCGCTGACCGTATGCGTAAAGTTCGTTTACAAGCTGCCTTACCCGTTCTCGACTGAGGTGCCAGCGTTTGGCATAATGGCTATAAAGGCCATGACAAGCAGAGCAACTTGGTCTAACCAGCCCAGGGTTAGCGCGTTTGCCTACTAGGCCACAATAGTAGCACTGAAATCGGGAGGGCCCTCGACGTTTGCAAGCGCGGCAGAGCAAGGCCGCCCGTTCTGCTTTAGGGCGTCCGCTCGAACGTTTTGTACCACACCGTGGACAGTAGGCCACATAATAGGCCTTGTGATAGGCGGCAAAGTAAGCTCGGCGCCTTGCGTAGTATTGCCTTTGATAGGCGGTAGCGCGACTGACAGGGGTACTGTTGTTCACCTTGCTTGTAGCCATAGCTTAGGCATGTCCTCCGGGGCCTCGTCCGGCATGGGAAAGACCATGTAGATCGATTGGTCGCAGTCGATCGGCGAGGAGAGGCAGCCCACGTAGATAATCGTGCAGTCAGTCTCCTCGTCGTAGTAGCGCCGCCGCTCGATGGGCTGGCCGCAGGCGTAGCAGAGGGTGGTCATTCTCCTACCCTCAGCCGGAGCCTACGGGCTCGTGGTCTCGGGCCGTAAGCGCCAGCCGGGTTCGTCCAAGCATCGAACTGCTCGATCAGAGTGCGGGCGGGCTGGGGTAACTTAATTACGAACAAGCGGCCCCAAGCGCGGTATCTGCCAACCCGGGCGTCTTGAAGGCCTGCCTGCCGCTGAAGTGCCAATGCTACGATGCAACTCCGGCCAGCCATCAGTGGATGCCGCGTAACAATCTCCCGTGACTCGTCGAGGAGTTCTCGTGTGATGTCGAGTTCGATGGTTTTCATGTGTACCTCCGCAGGCGGTTGATGAGAACACGGCGCCGGACGCGGGCGAAGAACTCGCTTAGGCCAGGGACGGCCTCAAATAGGATAACGACAAGGTCTCTTGAACGTTTCACTCTACCTCCTCGCCCTGGCAAATAGGGCACAGCCTCGATGCGTGTTTCTTGTTCTTGAGGCTGCGCTCTAGCTCGAAGCCTCGTTGCCCTGGCACCAGCTTGAACATGCGAGCAAGCTGGAACGGGATTCCTTCTCGGAGGAATGCGGCAGGCAGGCGGGCGCCTGTGCCGGTACGATGCTGCGTGAGGCGCTGCTCCAACGCTTTCGTGCGCCCGATGTAGTGCTGCGCCTGGCCTCGTGGGCCGGTGCCGATGGGCCTGGCAAAATGGAGTAAATAGACCTGTTCTTGATCGTTGCTCAGGTAGCCCTGTTTCTTCGGGCGTGGAACCTCCGCATCGCCGCCTGCTTCTTGGACGTCAAGCGTGTTGTGTGCTGCGGGATTAAGGGTTTGGGGGGCCTCGCCGTTGGGCGTGTCTACAACTGTAGGGAAGCCGACCCAGCCGGGGCCGAAGCCGAAGGCGGGGGTCACGACTTTAGCTCATGGGGAGCTTCGTTCAGTAGCCGTCGCCAGGTGTGGTACTCGCCGTACTCCATCGATAGCCAGCCAATGCGGTCGAGCATCCGCCCTAGACGGAAGCCCCGCTCTGTCCCTTCGGCCACGCCGCAGAAGAGGAAGATGTCGGAGGCCGCTTCTCGGCGCCGCCGCTGTAGGTCGATGACTCGCCGCTCGAATTGGTCATTCATGTTTCCACCTCGTCGTAGATGTGCTGTCCTCGATGCTTCTTCGGCAGGCGGCACTCGAAGCGTAGTGTGCCGGTGTCGTCCCCGGCCTGGTCAAGGCAGAGGCCTGCCTGGCTCTCTTGCAGCTTACGCTTACAGCCGTTGCAGATGAAAGCAGCGTAGTGGATGCTGCCTTCGTGGACGGCCCGCTCTGAGCAGGTGCCATTGGCGTCCTTGAGCGGCCCGCCGCAGTCGTGGCACTTGTTCTCACGTAGGGCAATGTGTCCGTGCAGCGGGTTCATCAGGCGCCTGCTAGGGCGGCGCTCATGTCGTAGAGGCCCGCGTGGTCGCGCAGCCAGTCGATTGTGTCCTGGAAGACGGTGGTTCGGGTTGTTGGTCTAGGCATCGGGTTCCTCCCCTCGTGCGAAGGCCTGCTGGCGGACTAGCTCGATGGCGAGGAAGTCCTCGAAGTCCTGGAAGGTGAAGTCTCCCCATCCGCGCATCGCTTCGAGTGCGACGGCCAGGGCGTGACCAATGGCGTCGCCCTCGTCGTCGTCTTCGGCCATGTCTGTCAGCCAGCCGACGGCTTGGTCAATGGTCGGTGGGTTCCCATGTGTCTCAGGCATCTGTCTTCCTCTCCTCCGCGTGACTTTCGGCTCCTCGTGGTAGAGGTAGATTCCTTCCTTCTCGGCTTGCTCGCAGGCCAACTCGACCGCCTCGAATCGTGACGTGGCCTCGACTTCGCCCTGCCAGAGCAGTTCCCCGTAATCCACCTTGTATCTAGTCACCGTGAATCCTTCCTCTCCTCCATGTCGGGGTCAAACCCCGCTTCGTTTAGACGGTGGCAGATGAAGGCATCCAGGGTGCCACCGTCGAGGCGTCCCAGGTCGCCGTTGAGTAGGCCCCGAAGGGCGAACCCTATCTTCGCCCAATCATCGCCGAGCACGTAGTCCTCGCCGATGGGTGATTCGTAAGCGTCCTCGTGGCCCTCGGCGTACTCCTCCCATCCCTTGAGGATAAAGACCAGCGCCCGCTCGTGGCTGGTCACGGGGTCAAGGAAGGCTGCGGTGTGGCGGCCTTGCCAGTCGTTAGGCATCCTCGGCCTCCTCCGGCGGGAATAACTGCCCGATGGCGGTCGGCTCATGGTCGTAGACCTCGAAGCGGCGGTGGCCGGTGCCGCAGTAGACGCATGTGCCGTGCCAGCCGTAGCCCAGGTTAAAGAAGCGGCGGAGCAAGCTGACTTGCTCGTCCGTCGGGTCGTTGGTTAGGTTGGCGGCGATGATGGCGCAGCGGACGTACTCGTGTTGTAGCATCGCGTCCCTGTTTGTGGCCGCTTGGCGCTTGGCGAGCATCGCCTCATGTTCGGGCCGGATGCGCTCGAACTCGTCCTCGGTGAGGACGTGGGCTTTTGTGGCGGGGTGCCACCTGTAGTCGCCCTTGAAGCGTATCTCTTCGACCTGATAGTTGTACATGGTGCTGCCCCGCCAGCCGGTGCGGTCGATGAAGTGGACGCCCTCAATCTCTGTCACGGGGTATTCGGGGGCCGTCCAGCGCCCGCCTTTGTGGACGCCGCGAACCGTCTGGCCCGGATGGAACTTCTGCAGTTTCTCGGTGGTCATGCTTCCTCCTTCCAGCCGCCGTGGATGCGGATGCTGGTCTGCCTTGCAGCTAGTACCCCCTCGGCCTGAGTCTCCTGGTCGTACTCCCAATCGAGGCCGACATAGGCGCCGGTTTCCTCGTTGGAGCCTAGCCCCAGGTCGAGGCCGATGGTGTGTAGGGTCTCGTTGAGCGCGTCTGTGAACTCGAAGCGGTTCTTGATGCGCTCCTCGTCAAAGCTGATGGTCAGAACAATTTGTTTCATGCTTCCTCCTGTTCTGCTGGATTCCTAGTCCAGATTGTAACGTTGCCTTCGTCGCCCATGATGGACGTTGCGCCCTGGTCGATTATTACCCCCCTTCCTTCGTCTAGTAGGTTCTTGACGATGCCCCGCACCGTGCGGACGCCATCGATGCCAGTGATGAAGATGTCCTGGTACTCCTCGAATCCGTGGGCTTCTAGCTCGCCGTGGTCGAAGAAGTCGCAGGGTATTGGGGCGCCTACTACCTCGGCGAACTGGCGGATTCTGTCTTGCGCCCACTCATCTTGTTCAAGCATGAGCCGCTGCCAGCAGGCGACGCACATTACCGCACCTACGTCTGGCAGGTAGCGCATGTAGCCTCGATGCCCGTGAGATTGGACGATTTCCCGCTCGCACCAATCGCAGTAGAACGTGTCCTCCATATAGGAGTCGCGGCAGCGGTCACTGCAAACCCACTTGATTTCTGAGAGCGGTTCGATGTCTTTGAAGGGACTGAGCCAGTATTCTACTGACTGCCAGCCTTCGCCGTTGAGGCGCTTGTCCCGCTTGAAGCCGGTGACTTCGCACGCCTCGCACTTACGCCGGTCAGCTTCGGCCATCTCTCGAAGCTCGGTGATGGTGGGGCCGTCGAAGACGTTGCGCCGGATGGGGACGCCGCTAGGTCTGCCGCACGTCGGGCAGAGGCCGTCGATGAGGCGCGGACCAGGGCCGCACCAGTTACAGCGCGTGTCTAGTTGGGCCTGGTAGCCGATGATGCGGGTTCTCATGCGTCCTCCTCTTCTAGCAGGTCGTCGATGGAGCGGTCGTTCTCGTCGAACCACTCGACCCATTCGCCCATTGGTAGCTGCTCCTCCAGGCCAAAGATGTTGACGGCGATGCGCTTGTCTCGAAGCTGCTCCTTCGTGAGCCGGAGGATGAGGGCTTTCGCTTCGTCTGTCGAGGCAACGTCGTAGAAGTCCGGCTCGCCGAAGGGCGGGTTGATGATGTTATAGACCCTAAGCTTGTACGTGGTCATGCGTCTTCTCCCTTCAGTCGGCGGGCGATGGCCCAGCCGATGGTCAGGTGTCCGGGCGTTATCTCGGTCACGTCCGTGATGGTCGCCTGCTCAAGGCCCTGGTCGCTGATACGCCGAAGCGCAACCTCTTCCGCCAGCCATTCGTCGTCCGCCTCTGACTCCTCGTAAGTCGGGATGTAGCAGCCGCGAAGCTCGGCAAGATAGTCGGCGTCGAGGTTGTTGAGGTCGATGTCGAAGGTCGCTTCGATGGTGACTCGAAAGCTCATACTTTCACCCCCTCTTGTGCCAAGCGGCGGGCCATGTCCTCGCGAATGAGACGAGGGAATTGGTCGAGGTCGCCTTGAAGGCGGTACTTGATGTACTCGGCGGCTATGGCGGACGTGTCGTCGATTTGGTCGAGCCAGTCCTGGCCGAAGTTGATAAGCTCTTCGGCAAAAGCCTTTGCGACCTTGCGCTTTTGGTAGAGCGTCATGCGACTGGTGTCAATCATGCTTGTCCTCCTGGTGGTGTGTGATGCGGGGTTAAGGGTGAGTTGTCACCGTCCGCAGGCGGGGGTGCAAGTTGCACCCCCTTGCTAGATTCGCGCTGAGTCTGGGGCATATACCGATTTGTCACCCCTTTCCGCATATCTCCGAAAGAGTGCCGTCTAGGTAGCGGGCGACGTAGCTGCCCGGGACAGCGGGAATGAGGGCCGTCTCAGCCTCGATGATGGCCTCCTCCATCTCGGCAGGAAACTCGTTTGCCTCGTCGATGAGGTCGACGGTACATGGCAAGGTGCGAAGCCGGTGCTTCAGGTCTGCGGATTCCTCGTCTGTGTCTTTCATGGCCTCTCTCCTCTCTGTTACCTATCGGCAGCTAGGTGCCGGTTCTGAAGGGGCTGGCATAGTTGGGATTGCGCCAGTGTTCGAGCCTGCGGATGAAGGCGCCTCCTGCGTGGCACACGTTGGGCACGTTGTCGATGCTGCCATGCAGTTGAGTGAGGCGGTCGAGGTTGTCGATGGGCGAGCCTGCCTGCCATGACTCAATCCAAGTACCGGCATCGCAATCCTCTTCGAGGTAGGCGAACTCGCTGTCCCGATAGCTGTACTCGCTGATGTTGAGGCCGTCTGGCACTAGTTCAAGCGGTACGCGCAGCCAGCCATGACCGTCGTCGCAGTGCCATTCGACCAGTCGCCATGTCGCTTCGCTGAAGGGGTCGTTCATCGTGTCTCTTCCTCGATTGGATGCCTTGCGCCGGAGCCGTTCTTGTGAAGGAACTCGCGGGCGTCCTCGACGTACTTGAATGCGGCCAGGACGTTGTTGCTACGCCGGTCGATGATTAGGTGCTGCGTCGGAGTCAACCGATAGGCCAGCCGCTCATCACCCGCAACCTGTAGTCTCTCATTTAATTCACCTCCTGTCTCCGCTAGTTGGAGCGCCATTTGTGATTCTCCCGCACGGCAAGTCGAGCCAGTGCTAGGCTAGGGCATTCCTCTACCGCATGTACGTCGCGGCAGTATTGGCAGCCGTCAGTTGGCGAAGGGATGCCAGTCGGATGCTTCGCGCGGTACTCCGCTGCGGCGGCGTCGTCGTTGATTCGTTTCATGTCGTCAAGGCTAAACAAGGGCGTCACTCCCTTCGTAGTACATGCTCGGCAGTAGCACTGCCTTTTGTGGCGCATAGGCTGGCGGATTCGGCCCTCGCCGGACATCATGCAGCCATAGGTTGCAAGCCGTTTGCGCTCTTGTCTCGCAGCAAAGCGCTAGCCATGCGCCCGAGGGCAGTGTGTCCCGATGCCGGAGGAACGCAAGCTCTTCGCCGCTGCGCCCGAACCCGTAGTGCTCCGCTTCAGGGTCGCATCCATAGTGGCCTAGCCAATCGTGGACTGCGCGAAAGTGCAGGTTAGGTGTCCCGTTCATGGGATGATTGCGCGGCGGTTCACCTAGCCCATAGATAAGTAGCACCCCGCGCTCTATGTCGGCGAATAGGTCTGCACTGCATGAATACGGGTTGTCCTCTTGGAAGTCTACGTCTAGGCCAGTCGCCAGTAGTGCAGCGTATTGCGCTTCGATGTATCCTCGGAAGAGGTCGTAACTGCGCTGGACTATCGGATGCTCCGGCTGATGCGGCGCCGCGAGATAGTCTCTAGCCAGCGCCAAGTTGAATCGTGCCTTGCTCATCTGCCGTGTCCCGCATTCAAGTCAAGGATGCGCCCGTCCTTAAGGTAGATGCGGATGCGGGTTTGTATCGTGCAGCCGTAGACTGCGACGCGCTCGACTTCAGGGGCCTGCTCTAGGATAGCTGCCAATTCTGTCAGGTTTATGAGTCTAACCAGTCGCGGAGCGCCACGCATCCCTGTTCGTCGCATTCGACCACTTCGACATAGTCAGCGCCGTCGCGCTTCGGCGATAGGTCTAGGTAGCTATCGCGCCGGAGTATCGCAGTGCGCTTGCGCCCAAGCTCCAAGAGGAAGGCGGAGCCTTCGACCGCATCGCGCCGTGTCTCGTAAACGTCGTTATTGTCTGGCAGGCAGCCATAGCTACCGTCCATCGCGTGCCAATGGGCGCTCATCGTTTCTTTCCCGCCAGTGCGGCGAGTCTGGCATGCGCAGTATCTAGCAGGTCGGCGGATTCGAGCGCGGCATGCAGCTTCGACGTTGCCGAGTGGTACTCGTCAAGCTGCTCAAGAGTGAGCCAATCCGGCCCGACGATAAGTGCGAGCGCTCCTGCTACCGTTAGCTTAACCGTGATTGTTTTCATCGTGTATCTCCCGTCTTTCAAGCTAGTGAACCGTGGATTGATTGAGAGTGAGTGAGTGAACGTCAGAGCGAATCGGTTACGGTATCTTTTTGCCGCGAGTCTCTAGCTGCCAAGTGTCACACTTCCCCGAAGGTAACGACTTCGAGGCTATGACAGTCGCCTATCCCTAAGCGCTGACTCCCTACGGACGTGGTACTATCGCGCCGTGTTGCTCTGACTATATCATCCATCATGGCAGCCCTAGCCATGCTTGGGCATCTCCGGCCCGCAGTCGTTACACTGCAAGGATGCAACTCGCCTTTACCCTGATTCTCCCGCTTGACTAGGCTGTACCACCCTCGCCTTACGACGGTAGATAGGCGGCCTAGGCCTCGTCGCTTATTCTCGCCCATGCTCTTACGCATGGCCTCAGTCCGGCGAGTCTCGACGCTATGGATTCCTGATTGAAGGCCTATCCCGCCTAGCGGGATTGCTCCTGACTCATGCGGTACTCCCTAGCTTCCTTGCTCTTGTTCTGTTCCCTACACTCTTAGTATCGGCAGAGTGGGGAGATTCTGAAGGCCCGCGCGGGAGATTCTTAGTGCCTATTTGCGGAGCTTACTTGATTCGGCTCGACTGCGCGTAGGCTAGGGAATACTCCCCGATGCGCCTGCCCTATTCGATTCTCTCTACTCCTATACCCTTAGTATCGGCATCTTTGCCGATTCCTGAACCCTTGCTGAACAGGAGATTCAAGAATCCGCCGAGATAGCGGACTAGCTGAACGTGTATGCGTCAGTAGGCATCCCGTCAATAAGGGCCTTAGCGGCAGCATCCCGCGTCGGAAAGCCTGCTACTGACTTGACGCCCTCCCGCGTGAACGTCCAGAACGTGCCATAGATAGGCGCGTTACCACTCCCGCCAATCTCGCCATAGTCTCGGTCAACATAGCCCACTAGCTGGGAATATCCCGCCTTAGTCGCGTGCGGGACACTGACCGAGTACACGCCTTCGATGCGCGTTGAACGGAATCGCATAGCTGCACTCCCTTCTAAGTGTTCCTAACGATAGTATCGGCATGATGTATCCAATCCTGAAGGCCTTCACCTATGAATGTTGCCTATGGTCGCATAGGATACGCGCATACCCCTAGCCTGTAGACGTGGCCGAGTCTCAACCCTCCCCCTCCCCTATGACCATGCGCCCATCCATGCAGCCCGTCGACCCTACCTAACGGGAGTACCACCCTGCCATCGTCCCGCTGGACAGCGGGATAGTGGGCATGGTGCCTATGTCCTATGGCATGAAAGAGTGGATAGGTGGTCAGGAGATGGACGGTTACTGGACTGTAGGGAAACGGGTACGTTTCCTACAGGTCAGGGACAGTTCGGGGCTTTGACCCATTGCCCGCGATTTTGAAATTTTGGTATAGTGTTCGTAGGCCTGGCAGCCAACGGCGCCAAGGAAAGGACACAAAAACATGGACGACCTATATTTCCCATTGATTACAGTCAACGAGGTCAAGATCAGCCGAGATGGTATGTACCAGATACGGCTGGCTGGCGACAGTAACGGCGGCACCCCTTCGGTGTTCATTGACCTATCCGAACCGTTGATGCCGGGGAGCCGGTGGCGGATGACACTGACCGAACACCAGGAGGTAGAGCCCATCCCAGGGTTCGGCGTCCCAGACTGTGAGCTTCGTGTGGCGGGCGTTATGCCGGGGAAGATGATAACGTTCCAAGGCCACATTCTCCAGAGCACCCCTAACAAGGAGATAGTTTGGATCGACGCTGTGGTTGGTCAACAGACGATCTGCCAAACCAACGAACAGGCCCACTTCCTCGGTGTCTGGGCGGCACCTTGGGGAGAGGACGCTGTATACTTCCAGGATGGAAGCGACGTCTACGTCCTGGACTTCTACGCTCAGAAGGCGCACAAGGTCTCGAAGTAGTCGCCGGGGTTGCCAGGCCCCTATTGTAGTAACACTTGACCTACTGTCACGTTCTTATCTATGAGTGACTATGCTGCCGGTGCGTCGGGCCAGTGCCACCGTGCGAGATGCCCGGCGTGTTGAGCCTATCGATAGCCCGGCAGCCTTCACTCGTGCCTAGTCTAATGTATGGGTTGTAGCTCAGGAGTCTGCTGGAAGAGCGCCCCCGGTGGCGGGGGAGGTCGTAGGGCTTGCACCCCACCAACCCGTACATTAGACTAGACAAGGAATGTTCCCCATCCTCCTTCGGGACTGGTGGGGCTATTTGCGGGTCGCGGGAAACTCTGGCTGAGATGCAGGTGCGATGGCCTTCGCTGATGACGGGCGGCGAGCACGGCCTCAATGGTGCCGGAGGGAGAGAATGCAGGTGGGGGCGCTCTCCAATTAATGTTAGTGGGAGCCTGGCGCGGTGTACACCGCTTGCGTAGCCAGGTAAGCGAGAGGAAGGGATGGGGTCTTCTCGCAACATTGTTACGCCAGGGTGAGGCGGGGTCTGAAAATCTAAGACCGCTTTTGGAGCGCCTCACCCCGTATTGTTGGCCTGCAATAGCCGTGCGTGTACACGGTTTCTAAACGCCACCGCCGGAGCCGGGGAAGGGTTGCAGATAGTAGACCGGCAAACCAACTAGGGGGCGCCCGATGGAGAAGAAGGAACAGTCGACGTCGAATGCTCCGTACCAGACTTGGACGCGGAGACTGGCGACTTGGAACACCATCGGGACGCTCGCGGGCGCCGGGGCCTCCTGGGCCGCCATCTTAATCATCCTCTACCTGGAGTTCTTCCGGTGAGCAGCGCCTTCCGTTGCGACGTCTGTGGGCGCACCTTCGAGGGTAAGTCACCCGGCGCTGAGGGCAACCTGGGCCGGATAGAGCTAGAAGGCCTGGCTATCATCCTTGGCTACGTGATCCGAACCCCAATAGGGGCGGGCGCCGACATCTGCGAGCGCTGCCGGGACGAGGCAGTCTACCTCGGCTTGGCGAAAACGCTTGAGGATTACGAGACCCGCCCGGCCCTCTGATGTGCTGCGTAACGGATGTCGTCGGTCTACCCCCCTGGACTGAAGTTGAAGCGATCCTTGCTATCGCCGGATTCAAGGAATCGGAATGGCAGTTCCATGCCTGGGAGCGGGTACTGCCCGAGATCGTCGCGGACACAATCCGGCCCGGGGATGATGCACCCGATCGGATTAGACGCTCTGTCCTTGCTACCGATCAATCCGGTGTCCTTCATCTCGCTCTCCGGCCAGGGATTGGCAGCCACACCCAGGAGCAGCACCGCATTAGTGCCCTCGGCGCCTCAATTATGTACTCGGTGGCCGATGCCGTGGCCCGCCGGTCGGACGGGCGTGTCATCCAGCGGTTCCTGCGGGGGGACTGCTTACCCGAGAACAACTACGCCGAGCACTACCTTCTAGCGGAGTACCCTAACCGGCCCATTCGGCACGAGCACCTGTGCTACGGCTTCCGCGAAGTCCTGTACCACGGCATCGCGCTAGAGCTTGACGAATTATGGTTTTTGGGCCCCCCGCCCGAAAAAACGTAACGGACGCAGCGCCAAAGCGTTCTTATATACAGGAGGACGTATGACTAGTAGAGCCGCCGTCAGGAAGATTAGCAAGTCCGTCCGATACTGGCAGAAGAAGGGTGTGGCACCGGGTTGGCACATTGACTACTTCCCCGCCCCTGGTCTCAACTCCATCCTTGCAACCACCTGGTCTCCGGGCTATCGCTGGGCCAACATCAAAATCAACACCGGCAGTGAGTACCTTAACGGTGCCGAAAAGCTGATCAAGCGCTGCGTTCTCCATGAATTAGTCCATTTGCATATAGCAACCATCCATGATTGGGTTGACCTCAACTTCGAGGACGACGGCCCAATCGGCCGCGATGTTGCTAACCGTATGGAGACCGTCGTCGATGCCACCACCAACCTCATCTGGAACCTGTCGGAGGGGGAGTTCTAATGAAAACCCAGACCCTCCGCCGCATCCGCGTCCGCTACACCATTGCCGGTCTCCGCACGGTAAACTACCTTGACCCGTGGAGCCGCGTGGCTGACCCCTTCGACCACTGCCCGCCGCGAATCACAAAGGAACTCCGGCGCCGTCATAAGGTGGAGCGCCAGAACCGGAAGGACGGACGGCGATGAAAGTCCATATCACATTCAACCTCGAACAGCTTGAGGGTCGGGAGCACACACAGGCTGAATTAGTAGCCATAATTCGTGGTTACGTGGAGTTCCGTCTCAAGCGGGACACAAAGCTGCACGACTTCGAGCTACAGCCATTTGGCGAAAAGAAGGAGTTGGTGCAGACCCATATTGGCACCTTCGTGGTGAAGGGGATTTCCTACCAATGAGCCATCACCTCGATGAAGCCCGGAGTCGCGGCGTGCGGCCTAAGCCTTTCCTATACGGGCCCTCGGGTGAGTGGTGGTTGTTGGAATTGCCCGATGGCGTTTGGTGCCTTCGATGTGGCAGGCAACTTCGGCAGTGTGGCTCATGTTTCGATTGGCAGTGTTCCTGCCCCCTACCCTGGGAGAGCAATGTTCCAGCTAAGGATAGGAAGGTAATGCCTAATCAACATTATGGCCCGGACTTTCTCCCTTATACCCGCGATCCCTACAAGGAAGGAGAATAGATGAAAGCAATTTTCGAGCCAGCGGGGGTCTCGGCGGTTACAGACACGCCTTACTCCTACACCTTCGCCGCCGTGCAGGAGTCGATGAACCCGAACGACGTCCGCTACATCCCCTGCGGTGCCCTGATCTTCCAGCACGATGTTCATCCCGACCGGGAGGTCAACGGGATAACGATGGAGGTCGTGATTGAGGCGCTCATCGACCGTCTGGAAGCCTACCAGATCGACGCCATGCAGCGGGCTTACCCATGTAAGGAGATCAACATCAAGTACAACCGTCTCGCCCTCGACCACCTTCATGCAGCACATGATGCGATGGTCGATCGAGAGGCCAAGTTCGCGGACTGTTTGGCATTCCGGGCGGACGTCATGGAGGCGCACCCCGAGTACACAGAAACCCCACCAGAGGAGGAAACACCAGATGCCTAAAGAAAAGATCAAACAGGGAAACAGTGAAGTCGTCGCGGACGGTTGGGCTGATGGAGTATATGTCGGCCCGCCAGAGGCGGAACAGGGCCCTAGCGATCACGGCTCACTAGGCGGTCTGGCTGACGACGACTCACCCACGTACCAAAGTTCGGAGGGTGATCCAGTGATGGCCCCATACGAGCCAAACCCCGAGCCGGTTGGCGCTGAGGAGGACGAGGAGCTTCGCACGCTGATCTGTGGGGTCGATCAGGTCTGTGAGGGCTGTGAGGACTGTGAGGACTACAATCGTGAACTCGCGATCGAAGACATTCTCCTCGACGATGACGGTAACTACGTCCCGCACTTCATGGTCGGCCAGAACCCCTTCGACCAGGGAGAGGACTTCGACCCGGACGGCCCGCCGAGTGCCATCTACTACAACGCCGAGTTCGTCGCCGACCATCTGGTCTACCTCGCCAACATGAACAACGAGCAGGCGCGTATCGAGGCCGCGAAGGGCGCCCCGAACCGTGGCCTTGTCGACAGCAAGAACTTCCTATCTGGGGTGTACCGTGAACTAGCCTTGGCATTCCGGGGCGGCTATGTCATCCCGGGATACAAGGAGGAAGCCAGCGTCCCGGCAGAGCCGACCGTGGAGGAGCACAACCAGGCGATCGCCGAGGCCCGAGCGAAGCGAGACGGCTTTATGCGCCGGTAGCCGGAGAAGGCCTTGACAATCCCGCCACGCGGCGGGAGAATTTGATAGAGAGGGTAGAAACACATGCCAAACCTACCGACTCGTTATCTCCTGTGGGCGTCTGGCACACCAGGGAGCGTCAACTTGGGCGTCTGGGACGTCCGTATGCTGGATCAGTCAAAACCACCCGGGGCCCAGCTTGAGACGGCCCTGTTCCACGACCTCTTGCCCCTCAATCTGCTCCTACAGATGGGGTCTTCCTTCATCCAGTACGGCGTCGGGTCTATGGAGACTCATCTCGTGAGCCTACGGCAAGCCCACATCCAGCGCTTTGCCGAGGATCACCAGCGCAAACCTGTCTCGCCGGAAGAATTGGCCCGCATGTCCGCCTACGTTCACGGCCTGTCAGACGTCGACCTCGACCTCCCCAGCGAAGATTCACCCCCACAGGAAGGGCAGTAGCCATGCCAGACCCAAGCAAATCTCAAGAGATAAAGCGCCTACAGGGCTTTAGCAAGCAGATGCAGGAGACTTACGGCGGATTCGAGCCGAAGCGCATGAAGGCGATGCTGGAGAAGCGTGGCCGCCAAGCGAAGTCTGTGCCTAACGCGATCGGCCGGGAGGCTGAGAAGACCGCCGATGCGGTCAGTCGCCAGGCGAAGCAGGACTTTAGTGAGATCAAAGGCGCCGCTAAGAAGTTAGGTAAGAAACTCGGTCTCTAAAGGGCGTGCCTCGATGGCTGAGGAAGACCCTCCCTCGGATTCGCTTTTCATCCTCGAAGAGGCAAAGCATATCTTCGAGTCCGGTCTCGCCCTGGGCCCCTTTGAGGTCTACTACCACATCCGAGAGAAGCAAAAAGAGGAGGGCCAGTGGAGAGCCACTGCAGCGATCTCTCCAAAACAGCTTAGCCGACTCCGTTCCTGGGATTACTTCCTCCACCGCCTGGGCTACAATGACGGCAGCCGTCTCCCGGTCTTGGCGACCCCTCCCTTCTGACCTATTGACACGACTAATAACGCAGGGTAGTCTTTATGTGAGTCATCTATTGCTCGCAGGAGGCTTTACTGTGCCTTATTTGTACGACAATCGAAACCCGGGTGTCATTCCGGTTGGCAAACAAGACACCTCCCACGTCGCCGAGGAAGTGCTCAAGGAGCAACAGCACGGCGACGAGTTTAATCCACCCGAACCGGCCGAGATTCAGAAGCTCCGCGACCGCCTCGAAGAGATTCGCGGCGAGATCGGTGAACTCTACCGCGAGATGTACCCTCCCATGAAGGTCTACGACCCCTCCAAGGGGCCGGACTACAAGCGGATGGCAGACCTCAAGCAGCGGATGACGGCCCTGGAGAAGGAAGAGGGTGGCATCCAGTCCTACCTGCGCCAGGTCTACGAGGCCTTTGATGGCGCCAGCGGTCAGACCGGGGTTCCGGCGGGCCCGTTTGGCGGTAGTGCCATCAAGATTGTCGGGGAGGACTAAGATGGCTGATCCGGCACGTAAGAAGAAGGAACAGAAGGCGTCTAAGGCCGACATCCGCAAGACAGCCGAGCGAAAAGTAAAGGCTGATGTCTCAGAAAGCGTGTCTGCTGGGCACGAGTCTGGCAGCATCGTTGACCTCCATATCGGTGGAAAACAGGTATCCGTCACTAAGGAAGAAGGCCACGCTTTTGGTGAGGCTCGAACGCGGAAGCAGAAGGAAGCCGTCCTCAAAATGATTGAGGATCGTTCGCGTAAGAGTCAGGCCGATATTCGATCAGACATCGCAAAGGAGACAAAAGCAAGGGGCGGTATTGGTTCGGTAAAGCAGGACGTACCGACGATCGACCCCCAGTTGGCGGCGGCGGCCAAGGCATTTCGTTCCAAGCCCGACGACGCACCCAAAGATACCCCCAAGGACGCTGACCCAACAGGCGGGGCCAAAGAGGCGGCCAAACGTCGTCTCGGGGCCAAATCAAAGTTGGGGGACATCGGCAAGAAGCTGAAGGGGATTAAGTCCCGGTGGGCTTGACTCTAGAAACAAAGATTAGGACGTAACTAGATGCCTATAATCCCGAACTCCAGCGTTAATATCAACACCGACCAGGTCGTTGATCAGGCGGTGCCCATCAATAAGACACTAGCCGTTGTGAACACGGCCGAGGATTTAGTCCTCGTCCCGGCGACGAAGAAGGGCCGCCAGTTCAGCTTGGTGAACGAGGGCCCTGGATCGGCATTTATCCAGGTCGACGGGACGGCAACGCTCCTGAGCACAGAGGTTAAGGTTAAAGACACTTGGTACGAGACCGCTCTGAGCATTAGTACCAGGCTCAGCTTCATCGGTGAGACCGGGAAGCAGCCCCACGTCCGAGGTGTACTCTGGGCTGGCCCGGCGTGACATTAGACACAACAATGACGGCCAAGGCCGTCCCGGACAAGAATAAGCGGAGGGCGGTCATGGCGGAGAAGAAGCCCCTATCCAAAATCGCAAAAGGCATCGAGAAGCGTGGGACGAAGGGTGCCCTCAAGCGCGAAGACCCCACGCCGGACGACGGCAAGCTCACCGCGTCTGACTTGAGCAAGCTAGAGGAGCGGGCGAGGGGTATGCCGAAGGGCGCGGAACGAACTCGTCTTTTCAAGCGCATCAATCTGGCTCGCACGTTTCTGAAACACCGGAAGTAGGCGCCGCCGTGGCGAATATGCCGCTGGAAAGAGCCGCCCAGGAAATTGACCCGGACAGCCGTATCGGTTGGATGTGGGCCGATAAGTCGCCCGAGGCTCTACTGGCCTATGTCGAGCACTTCTTCACCATTCCTGATGAGCGGGGCCAAGTCGTCGACTTCAAGCCGAATCCTATGCAGCGCCGCATGGCGGCTGAGGATTCTGGCCGCGACCTTACGATAAAAGCCCGGCAGACCGGCTCTTCGACCTTCAAGATCGCCAAACGTGTGCGCCGGATGACGAACGGCACTGTGTCCGGGGCTAACTGCCTAATCGCCTTCGATAAGGACAAGCGTACCGCCTACTTCCGGGAGCGTATCATACATCACCTGGAAGACCTGAAGCGAAAAGGGTTTGATTTCAAGCTCAAGAAGGACAATGAAGAGGCAATCGTCATCGAGGGCCTCAATAATCGCTTTGAGTTCGCCTCCGGGGAGCAGAGCCACATCGGCCGTGGTCTGGCCTGGCAGGAGGCACACTTCTCCGAGTTTGCCCACTGGAAGAAGGAAACTGCGTCCCAGCTTGCATCTGAGACCCTTCCGGCCGTCCCGCCACCGCCATTCGGCAACGCCGACATCGAGTCTACCCCTGCTGGCGAATCTGGCGAGTTCTATGAGATGGCAAAGGATGCCTGGCTCAATCCGCATGGACTTTGGCGTGTGCGGTTCCATCCCTGGTGGGTGGAGCCGCGCTATTTTGTGGCTACCTTCTCCGAACTGGAAGAGGGTGTGCGTGCCGACATCTACAAGCCAGACGAGGAAGTCGCCCAGATGGTTATGGGTTTCGCGCCCGATGACATCGAGAGGCGGCTCATGGATACGTCTGGGTTTGCAGTAGACCTTGCCCTCGCAATCCGTAAAATCCTCTGGCGCCGGTTCAAGAAACAGGAGCTAGACCGGACGCCAAACCCCTTCTCACAGGAGTTCCCCGAGGACTTCGATACCTGTTGGCTCGGGCAGGCGGGCCGCTATTTCGACACCCCTGACCGCATCGACCACATCCAGCAATATCGAGACCAACGCCGTGAGCCTGTTCTAACGCTGGAGAAATTGACCTGGCGTAATAGCGAAATTCTCTTCTTTGGCCCTAACCTTGCTTTGTGGGAGAAGCCCTACCCAGGTGGTGTCTACGTCGCCTGGGGAGATGCGGCAGGTGGCGGCCTCACGGCGGATTCAGACTATACCTGCATTGTCGTCTGGGATGCGAAGCGCGAGAAGGTCGTTGCCCGCATCCGCCTGAAGTGTCCTCCTAAGCACGCCGGGGCGATGATGTGCGCCATCGGGGCCTACTTCAACATGGCTCTGAGTGGTTGGGAGCGTAGCGCACACGGCGAGGTAGCCCTGCAGGAGATGAAAGAGCTAGGCTACCCGACCGATCGCATCTACCATGAGTTGCCGACGAACTGGCAGCACAGCAAGACCGTGACGCCAACTCCCGGAATCTACCCTACCCCCCGGGCCCGCGAAAACGCCCTGGAAACGTTCAAAGACGGGATCACCTACTACCGTATCGTGTCCGAAGACCCGATCGGCTGCACGGAGATGACGTCCTTTACCTGGGAGAAAGCCCAGAAGCGGATGAAGGCGATGGCCTCAGAGGGCCAGCACGATGACTGGATTATGGCTGCCGCTTGGGGGTATTCTGTATTAGGTGAGGCGCGTACTCGGCTTCGCAGAATGGATGCGGAACATCGCCCCGGCGAGCCGATTTCAGACGATAAGCCACTAGTAATCGGGGCGAATGGGCGCGTTCTCTCGCGGGGTGAACAAAAGACCCGGCTTGGGCCAAGAAAAGTGTGGTTCCGCTAATGATCCCTAAAGAAGCCCTAGTCCCCGAGGACAAGCACGACTACATCAAGAAGCTGATCAGCAATCGGCTGAAGTTTGGTCGTGAATACTGGAAGCCCCTGCATGTCCGCATGGATGGCTGGGCCCTGATGTACTTCCTCCAGGACATCTTCCAGCAGGCCAAGCCGCTAGGCTACCGCCGCTACATCTCGAATCAGCCCCGGACGGCCCTCGACCTGGCACATTCAATTATGACCAGGAACGACGCCTTCTGGCGTATCCCGCTCTTCCAGGCCTCCGGCGAGAACATGGACATGCGTCGCCTCATCGGCAAGGTCGAGCGCAGCCTCCAGGGTATGATTTACGACATTGATAACATGTTCGCCCGCCGGGGTAAGGCCCGCTTCTGGAAAGCTGTCACGGCCCAGGCGCTCCTGCGGGGCGAGATCGCTGCCAAAGTCCATGTGACTGCAGACGCGCTGGAATACCAGGACTCTCCGCTCATCGCCGAGGTCTATGACTCGCGAACCTGCTTCCCGCTCTTTGACAGCTACGGTCTGAACTACGTGATCGTCGAGCGCGGCACCACCGTCGGCGACCTCTCCTCTGCCTACCCACACCTCTATCCCGAAGCCGAGGACGAGAACTTTGATCCCCAGAAGCGGGCGATCAAGGTCGAATACTGGTCGAACAATCGTCCGGGGCGCCCGGGCCTTACGACCTGTCTCGCGGTAGAGGCGCCGCCTGACCAGAACAACGCGATTGACCTGTTCACCAACCTGGAACTGTCGGCCGCAGGCGTGAAAATGCTAATCCCGCCCTATTACCACGGCTACAAGCCGCATCAGCTTCCGATCGTCGTCGTGATGGTCAACCCGATGGAGATCATCTCCAAGCCGCAACTCGGCGACCTCCTCTCCTCTCGGATGCTGGAGAGGGCAGAGGTGCAGGGCCTCCCAAACGCCGCCTCCTGGTGGCAGGGAGACCAGGCTTTCGTCGCGGAAGCGGGGCGCGGACTTCTCTCCGCCATTGAGGATCAGTTCCCGCAGTACAACGAGATCGTTGCCACTGTCCTCCATCACTTCTCGCTCGATACCTTCGGGCAGTGGGTGTCGACGACGCCGGACGGCCAGTTCCCCGAGTTTGAGCCCGGTATCGAGTCGCGCATTGCGCTGACGCCGGACGAGAAGATTGAGCGCATCGAGGTTGGCCCCGTGTCGCCGGATGCGTACCGGCTGATGGGCCTCCTCAGCGAGGAAATCCAGAACGGCACCCTGAACAACCTGCTACGGGCCCAGGGCCAAGCTGTGAATACGGGTGTGCTGTTCCAGCAGATGGCGAACGCATCTCTCAATACCCTGGAGCCATACCAGGACGGCGTGGAGACTTTTGGGTCTCTGATCGGTGACTCGATGTTGAGCCAGCTTGCCGATGCCTCTGAGGTGATCAAGAAGTTTGACATCATGGCCCCGGCCCGAGGCGGCAGCCGCAAGCGGTCTGCCTCGATGTTCTTCGTCGAGTTCGATCCGTCGACTGACCTGGAGCCCTTCGGCAACCGGCGCCTGCGGCCTATCCCGGTCTTTAAGCCTGCGCTGCCGGATGACCTGGCGACCCGTATCAGCGCCGCCCGCTTCGCCCTCGACCCGAGGCGGCCTATCCTCTCGCTGGTCACAGTCCTGGAGGAGATTCTCCAGATCGAAGACCCGGGCGATGAGATGGATCGCATCTGGGAAGACGCGGCCAACAATGACCCGGTTCTGGTCTTCGAGCAGATCGCGCAGGCCCTAGAGCGGATGAACGAGACGGAGATGGCGGCCCGCATCCGGGAGAACCAGTTCCGCACGAGCCTCATCCAGGACTTGCAATTCCGCCAGATGACCGGCGGCGCCATCCAGGGGCCGGGTCGCCAGGGCGGGCTTCCCCCGGAGGCCGGGGGTGGTGAGTTCAATGCCCAGCAAGAGCGGGGTGGCTTTGGTGGCGGCCCAACTGCCCCGGAGGGTGCAGCCATCCTGGGTGCAATAGGGGAAAGGCTCTCAGTTTAGGAGAGGAGGTGGTCTGCGATGGCTGAAGGCGAAGGCGAAACTGAAGGCGGTGGCGGCCCCGAGGGTATGTCCCAGCTTCTCATTAATGCTCTCTCTGGGAAGCAGAAGCTCAGTGATGCCCAGCAAAGGGCCCTAATCGAATACCTAGAGCAGAACCTCTCGGAGGAGCAGGTCGCCGCTCTGCAGGAGAAAATTGATGCCCTGTCGGAGGAAAAGGCCAGCGGGGGCGTTGGCGGTGGTGGCCCGGGCGGCCTCACGGATGACACCCTGGCGGAGGCCTTTAAGGATTTGCAACGCATCCTCGGCGGGGGTGGTGGCGGCTCCACCAGTAAGACCACCGCGACCAAATCTACTACGGCCATCACGGGCACTGAGACCACGGAAATCAACCGGCGAGTGCGGAAGTACATTGATGTGCCGACGCCGGAGGAAGTCCTGGATGACTTTCAGACTGGTTTCGCCACCCACATGCGCCAGGTCGCGGGCCCAGGAGGTGTTTCACGCCTGGCTGCTGCCTGGTCGATAGATAACATGGAGTTCTTTATGACTGATTACCTCGGTGTACTAGGTGAGGCAGCCTCCAGAGGCGAAGACATCTTTGAGGTTGTTGGCGCCACCGGCAAACCACAATTCCTGGGTAGCCGCGAAGGCGACATCATGTCGCAGACCAGCAAGATTAAAGGCACAACGACCCAGAAGGGTGCCACTACCGGCACTGTGACAGAAACAGGGGCCGGAGGGACGGAGGTCGGTGGCTTCACTGCAACCGAAGACGAGACCGTTAGTAAGGATATGTTGGAGAATCTGTCCATCAACGAGACCGAGGACGTCTTCCGGCGGCCGAAGCTGGCCTATGTGCGGAAGTATTCGCCTCTGGAGCATATGCAAGCCAAGTGGAGCCCCGCGAGCATCATGCTGCGCTATGAAGGCTTCAAGGGCGCCCGGGCGGCTCAGAGCCGAGGCGGCGAGGCCGTGTCTGCGAGGAGAGTTGTGTAATGGCTTACGGACGTGCTCACATTTCGGATAGGGCTGATAAGCTCGTGCGCCGGTTGTTTCAGAAATCCGCTGATTTCGTACCGTCTGAAACAAGCGAAAAAACTAACCAAGACGTTAGCAAAGTCGTCGAGGACTTTCGGTCGCGGATTGCTAAACAGCATGAGCGTGTGCTCAAATTAAAGGACGGGAGATTCTAATGCCGAATCCAGGTGGGACGGGCAGCAGCCAGCTTGGCAGTATCGCGGCAAAGGCGGAGCAAATCCGCAAAATTCGCACACGCCTGGGGATGAACGCGCCTGTCGGTTCCCCCCAGAGCGGCCGCCTTCAGCCCGCCGCCCCGACCAATCCGGCCTCCGGCTTCGGCAACCAGGAGGACTTCGACGTCGAGAAGTCCCTTGAGGGCGCCTTCACCAATAACCGTGAGCGGATGTTGGAAATGATCCGCCAGAAGCTCCCGACGTTGACCCAGCAAGATGTCGGCGGCGCTGCCATTGAAGGCCCCTCTGTCCAGACACCTGCGCCGCGTATGGAAAATCCGCTGGATGTCCTCCAGCCCGAGAACCGTAACCTGATGGCCCGGCTGGGTGACATTGGTGCCGTCAAACTCAGCCCAATGGAGCAGTTCGCTCGCCTGGCTGGACGGATGCCGTCCCCGCGTGAGCTAGTGATATTCCAGTCCCGAGCGGTGTTGGAGCAGCAGCTTGGGCGATCACCGACGCCGACGGAACTAAAGGTCTTCGTCATGCGGCCAGAGGAACGCGACTCCACATTCCAAGTAGCCTTTG